>Ga0209591_10000084_pt1 | contig 111977 bp, 83 predicted proteins | sample MAT01_FD_187207 | JGI IMG/M metagenome (GOLD analysis project Ga0209591, IMG submission 187207) | Freshwater microbial communities from Lake Fryxell liftoff mats and glacier meltwater in Antarctica - MAT-01 (SPAdes) (version 2) | ecosystem: Environmental > Aquatic > Freshwater > Ice > Liftoff...
ACCGAACGCCCTCAGATGCCGTTGCCGCCGCTCGACTGCGTAAGCGACTGCACGCGCCCGTCGCCGGGGGGGCCTTTGGCACCCGCCGCGGGAGCCGAACCCCGCAGTCCCGCCACGTCGCCCGGCGCGGTCCGACCGGCCGGGGTGCCGCCACCCGCGACGCCGTCCAGCGTCTCGTCACTCACGGGGTCCGCCGTCTCCGTACGCTCGCGCATCATCGTGCTCCTCTCTGGGCCGCCGGGGCCGTGTGGGTGATTCCTGCCGTCTGTGACGGCAAACCCTTAAAAACCCTAACACCAGACCGGCGCACCCGCAAGAGCACCCTCGCCAGCGATTGCTCTGTGAGCGTGATCATACGCTTCGCATGGCTCAGGCGGTCGAAATCGGAAGGACACGTGCGTGTGCTGAACCCACTGTCGCGTCCCGGAGTCTCCAGGAGGAAATGGCGGGGTGCCAATTGGGCGACAGCTGGAGTGTTTGGCGAGGGTTCCCCTCAGTCGTTGCCACGACTGCCAACCGCATAGCGAAAGCGCACTTGCGCGCGCGCCAGCTCGTAGCGAGCCCGTACGGCCTCGAGCTGCGCGCGCACGGCGTTCTCCTCGGTCTGCAACAGACGGAACGAGTCGCCAAGGCCGAGTTCCAGTCGCCGTCGCTCGGCCTGCAGCTGATCCCACGCCAGCGACGCGGCCTGCTCGGCCGCCTGTAGCCGTTCACCGACCGCCTGCACGGCGCGCACCGCTTCCCGCACCTCCAGGCGCACGTCGTTCATCGCTGCACGGACACGCAGGTCCTGCATGTCGAAGAGCGCGGTAGCGCGCAACGAGGCACCGCGATCCCCGAAGTTGAAGAGCGGCGCCGACACGCTCAGCCCGACGCGCCAGGCACTGTTCCGGGTGGCGGCTGCCATTGCGGATCCGGGAAGACCGATGCCGCTCCTGGGCGTCGATGACCACCCCGCGTCGAGGGCGAGCCCGGGGAGTAGCGCATTGCGCGCCTGATCCACGCGGAGGCGGGACGCGTCGCGCAGCGACTCTGCAGCGCGAAGGTCCCGGCGCTGGCTCAGCGCGGACCGCAACGCCGTCGTGAGATCAACCGCCGGCTGGTCCATGTCGCGGTCGTCGGCCGTCTTGATCGGCAACGAGTCCTGAGCCAGCTGCTCCGCGGCGCGATCGCCGTACGCGGCGAAGAGGACGCGGTCCGACGCATCGCGGCGCGCTTGTCGTGCCTGAATCAGGTTGGACTGGCGAAGCGCGACGCCACTGCGCGACGTCAGCACGTCGACGTCGGCCACCAGGTCGCGCGAGGCGAGCTCGCTGTTGCGCGTCAACAAGGTCTGCGCCAGCTCGAGCGAGCGCTGAAACACGGCTTCACTGGCCTGCAACTCAGCCAATGTCCAGTACAATACTTCGATCTCGGCCGAGACGCGTTCTCTCGACCGGGCAAATGTCTGTATCGCCGCCGTCCGCTCGATACGCGCGGCGCGCCATTCGGTGTCGCGTTGATTACGACCCTCCAGCAGCGGCTGGGTGACGAACAGACCGTACACATTCTGCTGCGAGAACAGGGGCGTGCCGGTGACATCACTGCCGCTGCCGCGGGTCAACTCTGCCGACAGGGCGGTGCCCCACGGAAGCGCCCCGGACAGCGCGGCCTGAGCCGTCTGCAAGCGACGGTTGTCTGTCAGACCGTTGGCGGTGATGCCAGTGCCCATTTGCAGGAGCGGATCGAGGACGCGTCCGCCCGCCCAGGCGTCCGCCTCGACAACACGCCGCTCCGCGCTGGCCATCCGAACGTCGAGGCCGACATCCAGTGCGACCTCGATCAGCCGCGACAGCGGCACGAAGCGCCCCGGCAACGCCTGGATCAGCTCGCTGATGGAGCGTGCCTGAATGGCGGTCGGTGGCGGTGTGTTCGGGGTCGTGGTCGATTGCGCCGCCGCGCTGCCGGGGGCGCACATTGCCAGCGCTGGACACGCGACCAGCAGCATCGAAGATGCCGTGCGAGCGACCACACCATGTCGACGGAAGTGAAAGCATCGCATCAGGCCTCCTGTCTCGCGGCCATGCGTGCAAAGAGCCCGTGCACGCCCATCAGCTCATCATACGATCCCGACTCGACGATCCGTCCTTCGTCCAGCACGTAGATCCGGTCGGCGTTACGGATGGTGCTGAGGCGATGCGCCACGACGATACGCGTGGCGTGCAACTGGTCGATACTCTCGGTCACGGCGCGTTGTGACCGATTGTCGAGCGCGCTCGTGGCTTCGTCGAAGAACAGAATGCGTGGACCCGTGACCAACGCGCGTGCGATCATCAACCGCTGTCGCTGCCCGCCCGAGAGTCCACCCCCACCCTCGGACACGATCGTGTGCAACCCCATTGGCATCGACTCCAGGTCGTCGGCCAGCCCCGCCATACGCGCCGCCTCCCACGCCTCGTCGCGTGTGAGCGCCGAGGCGCCAACAATGTTGCTCAAGATATCGCCGGCGGTGAGGGTCGCACTTTGGAGAACGACACCAATCTGGCGTCGCACGGCAGAGACGCTGACCGTGGACAACTCGTGGCCATCGAAGCGCACGGAGCCTGACTGCGGCGCATCGAAGCCCAGCAGGATGCGTAGCAGCGTCGACTTGCCAGAGCCGGACGGACCGACCAGCGCCACGAACTCACCGGGCTTGGCTTCGAGCGACACATCGTGCAGGATGGGCGGTCCTTCGGGCGCATAGGCGAAGCTGACGTGACTGACGTCGATGCGCCCCGCGAGCTCACCGGGATCAGGCCTCACCGCGTCGACTTCGGGCACGGCATCGAGAATCGGGCGACCCCGTTCCCAGGTCGGCAACAGCTGCATCAGAGAGACGACGACCCCGGCCAACTCGCTGCCCGCGGCAATGAAGGTGCCGAACGCTGCGCTGAAGGCCAGAAAGGTGCCCGTACTCAGGCCGCCCGCCGCCGTGTCGGAGAGCCGGGCATACAACCAGAACACGGCGAGCGTCGCCAGAATCTCGAGCGCCACGTTCAGCACGCGCACATGCATCGAGAACAGTCCAACGCGAAAGGCAAGTTCCTGCTGCGTGCGAAATCCGCCTGACCATCGGGCGAACGCGCGGGATTCCGTGGCGGATACCCGAATCTTCGCGATCCCTTCCAGCAGCTGCAGGACCAATCCGGACAGGGCACCGGTCGCGGCCTGATACTCGCGCGCATAGCGCAGGCTGAGGCGCGCGACCACCAGCGACACCGTGAGGTTCAGCGCAAAGATGGCCGTGGCCAGCAGCGCAAGTGGCACGCTGTAGAAGAACAGCAAGACGAGCGAGGTCGCACTGGCCACACTGCTCAACACGGCCGAGAGTGTCGCGCTGCCAAGTTCCTGGCCGATGGCGTTGACACCGAGCGCGCGCAGGCCAAGGTCACCCGCTGCGTACTGCCGGTGAAACGAGGTCGGCAGGTGGAGCAGCCGGTTCAGGACCGCCATCTGCATCGCGCTGCCGAGGCGAGTGTGCACCCGGATCACCGCGACCGATTGCGTCAACTCAAAGGCGGCCGACGACAGGGTCACCACGACCAGCGCCAGAAATACATTGACCAATGCGCCCCGATCCGCGCCCGGGATCGCGTCGTCAAACAGGTAGCCGGTCAGCAATGGCAGCACCAGTCCGACGGCGGCGCCAGCCGCGCCGACGCCCACGATGAGCCGGGCATCGCGCAGCAGTCCGAAGGACGCAAAGCGCCACAGGTCGCGGAGGCCGACCACGCCGGATGGCAGGCCCCGATAGAACTGCACACCGAACGCCGCGACATGCTGCGCCAATTCGCCGGTCATCAGCGACCGCGAGCCGGTTTCCGAGTTGACGATCTCGTAGGTGCCGGTGCCGGTTGGCAGCAATGCCACGGGAAGCAACTCGATGGCGTCACCGTCGACCTGCGACGTCGCAAAGGTGAGCGATCGCATTTCGATGAAACCGAGTAACGGTCCGACATCATGCGCCCACCAGCCAGCCGGCAGCTTCACGCGGCGCTGCCCGACAGCCGACGCATGCGCGATATCGCGCGCGGCGCCATACGGATCGGACACATTCAGGCCGGGGCGTGGCACCCGGAACGTGATGCCCTGCATGCCGCCGACCATCTCCATGGCCGCGAGCAAGGGAAGTCCCGTCTTTCGGTCTGAACGTCCCTCACCGGGCGTGAGGATGGCCGCCATCGCCACGAGCGCGTCGCGTTGCGTGACGTGGTCGGCTTCCGTTCGCGCCATGAGCTGGTCGGCGCGGGCGTTCCTCGACTGTGCGACAACGAGCGATGCCCACGTCATGGCCCAGTGCTGGAATTGCGAAAGACCCGGCCACAGCTGATCCCGCGCGATGAGGGTCTCCACCGCCACCGGCTGCAAGCGCGCGCCCAGGCCAAGGTCACTCTCGCCGGCAAGCCAGCTTCCTGGTGCGAGCGGGAAGGGCATGGCGCCTGGCACCCACGCGAGCTCTGGTTCGCCGAGGAGCAGAACCGCGCCTTGCTCGAGGAGTAACCAGACCACGTCGCGTCGCGAGCCGAGCACACCGCCGGAGCGCAGCACCAGCGGTTCGCTCCCATCGGCCAATGCATCGAGCCGCGGCGTGCGGCGCTCACCGAACGCGCGCGAGACGGTGCGGATGTACCGCTCGACCAGCGCCATGCCGTCAGCAGGGTGCCGTCGCATGTAGTCACGCACCTCGGTCATGCGAACGGGAGAGACGGCACCGTCGGCACCGCCCACCGCTACCATCGTCATAGCGGTCGCGTCGTCCAGGCCGCACCCGAAGAGCAGATCGCCGGTGGACACATGGAACAGGAACTCGCGGGGGCCGGCGATGCGGCCGTCGTGCACGGGGACCGCGAACACATCCATGTCGCCACCGACGACCAGCCACGCCTGCTGCGGATCGTCAAGCAGCACGGGCGCGTTGCTCCCGGCGTCCCGCACTTCACCAACACCCAGCGGTGTCGGTGGGACCTCAGGCGGCGACGTCATGCGGCGTGATCATGCGGCGTGACCATGCTGGCGAACCTCGAGCAGCCTGGCGTAGTGGCCGTCCGGATCGCCGAGCAACTGCTGGTGCGTACCGCGTTGAACGACCACGCCTTTGTCCAGTACAATGATCTCGTCGCAATCGCGCACGGTACTGAGACGATGTGCCACAATGAGGCACGTGCATCCCCGTCGACGGATATTGCGGTCGATCTGTTCCTCCGTCACGGTATCGAGCGCACTCGTCGCTTCGTCCAGCACCAGGATGCGTGGATTCACGCAGAGGGCGCGCGCGATATCCAGACGCTGCCGCTGACCACCGCTGAAGTTGGCTCCGCGCTCGGAGACCTGGTGATCGTAGCCGCCGTTGCGCTTCGTGATCACGTCGTGAATCAACGCATCCTTCGCCGCCTGAATCAGCTGGGACTCCGGGATGGTGCCGTCCCAGAGTGTGAGGTTCTCGCGAATCGTGCCTTCGAACATCGTCAGGTCCTGATCGACGAACGCGACCGACGCACTGAACACGGAGCGATCCAGCGCCGTCGACGGAATGCCGTCGAACAGGATCTCGCCGTCCCACGGTTCGTACAGGCGACACACCAACTTGCTGAGCGTCGACTTGCCGCACCCTGACGCGCCGACCAGGGCCACGCGAGAGCCCGGGGCGAGCGTCAGGTTGAAGTCCGTCACCAGCGGCCGGGCCAGCCGGGAGTACCCGAACGTGACGCCCCGCAACTCGATGCGACCGGTCAGCGCCGGACGCTCCCGCCGCTGGCGCCGCACGTCGCGTTCGGATGCATCGTCGACAACGGCGACCACCTGCGGATCGATCGGATAGCGCAGCACGTCATCCAGTCGCGAGATGTCGCCGACAGCCTCCTGCAGGTCGGCGCCCAACGCGAGCAGTCGCTGCACGGGCTGCAGCAGGCTCGCCTGCAGCGACTGAAACGCCACGAGCATGCCCACGGTCATCTCGCCCTGCATCACCAGATAACCGCCGTATCCGAGTACCGCGGCGGCCCCGAGTCCTCGCAGCAACGCCGGGACGAGCGAGAGCGTCAACGATTGGCGCTGCAACTGCTGCGACGCGTTCTCCAGCAGGGCCTGATGTCCGGCGAGCTTCGAGAACAAGTCTCCCTCGCGGCTGGTCGCCTTGAGCGTTTCGATGTTGCTCAGGCCCCCCATCAAGCTCCCCTCGAACTTCCCTGCTTCCTGGAGGACCCGACGATTGCCATTGATGCGCCGTTCAGCGACGAGCCACATGATGGCGAGGTTGGCCGCGACGATGCCGATGGAAACGATCGTCAGCGGCACGTCGTACATCGGCATCAGGATCGCATAGAAGATCACGAGCACGACGTCGATCGCGGTCTCGGAAAACCGCGCCGACAACAGCCCCGAGATCCGTTCGTTCAAGGCCACGCGTGAACTGACGTCACCCGCGTACCGCTGACCATAGAACTCGACGGGCAGCCGCAGCACATGCCAGAAGAATCGCGAGGACTCGACGACCGTGAGCCGGGTGCTGAGGCGCAGCAGGATGTAGGAGCGCAGCCAGTGCAGCCCACCGCGCAACAGTGCCGTGAGCGCCATGCCCAGCAGCAGCGGACCGACCCAGCTGCGCAATCCTTGCACGAGCACCTGGTCGACGAAGATGCGACTGAAGGCGGGGATCGCGATGCCGGGCAGAACGAGCGCGAGCCCCGCCAGTACGGCGTACAGCACCGCCGATTCCGAGCCGCGCAGTCGGTCGCGCAGCGCCGAGGTCAGGGACGGTTCCGATCCGCCGCGAACGAAATCCGGTCCCGGAGAAAAGGTCAGCACCACCCCGGTGAAGGCGTCGTCCAGTTCTGCCAGCGTCACGCTGCGCGGGCCCGTGGCGGGATCATTCAGGTACACGACGCCGTCGGCAAATCCCTCCAGCACGACGAAGTGATTGAAATTCCAGAACAGGATACAGGGGCACACTGTGCTGCGCAGGTCGTCGAGTTCCTCCTTAACGCCGTCGGCGACCAGGCCATATCGCCGGGCCGCGCGCAGCAGGTTCCCTGCGGTGACCCCATCGCGGGAAACCCCACATGCCGTGCGCAGCTCTTCGAGCGACACATAGCGTCCATAGTAGCCGAGAATCGATCCCAGTGAGGCCGCTCCGCAGTCGACCGCCTCCATTTGCAGCAGTGTGCGGGTCGTCAGCGGCCGACGTCGACGCCAGCCGGTGAGCCAGTGCGGCACCATCACGCCGATCCTCCTAATGCGGAACGCAACAAAGGAAGCAGCAGGGCAATCGGTCGATACCGTGCGACGACGACCGACACCGAAATGCTCGTGCCGCTGCCGACGGTCAGCGGTGGTCCTTGCCGTGAGGACCAGCGAAAGCCGCTCGGCGTCGCGCTGTCTGGACGGAGCGCAATTTCTACCAGATACGAGGCACCGCGTGCGGCGAGTTGCTGCACAAGAATGTCGTTGCCGAGGGTGCGCGTCATCCCGGCCAGTGTTACCGGTTGGGTCGAGACGGACGTCACGGTGCCGACCATATAGCCGTACTCTTCCTGACGCACGGTAACGGGCGAGACGCGTGCGTCCATGCCGGACTCGATGCGCTTGCCTTCACTGGTCACGAAGACCAGCGCTTGCACCGGCACGCCGGCCAACTCGATCGATACGAGCGCCTGGCCCGCCGTGGAGAGCTGCCCGACCCCGCGACGGATCTCTCGCACATAGCCACGATACGGGCTGGTCACGCGCATGGCCTGCGATGCTTCAAGCGTGCGCGAGGCCAGCTCGCGCTCGGCTTCACGGACGCGCTCGTTGAGCTGTTCGACCGACTCCGTATTGCGGTTGGCGAGGAGCAGCCGACGCAGCGCGTTGCTCTGCAGTTCGAGTTCGAGGGCGGCCGCTTCGCCGCGCCCTGCCTCGAGCGCGGCCACCGTGTTCTGCACCGAGGCTTCGGTGACCAGTCCCAGCCCTCGTGCCTCGCGCTCCGCTTTCACCCGGCCCTCGAGAAACGTCAGTCGCTCCCGCTGCGCCACGCGTTTGCGTTCGACATCCTGGCGTTCCGCATCGAGTCGCTGCGTTTCCAGCGAGGTGTTCTGCCCCAGATACCGTTGCCGGGCGATCTTCTCGTCGCGAAGCAGCCGAAGCCGATCGGCCGCCTGTGTCCGCTGTTGCTCGAGCCGCGGCTGACTGATCTCGGCGATGAGCGCACCGGCTTGAATCAGGTCACCCGTGCGGACGGCCAGCGTGCGGACCACGCCAGAACCCTGCGCCTCGACTTCGCGAAGCCCTGCAGCACTGAGCAAAATGCCCGTACCGGTAATCGTGACGGGCAGGCGCCCAAACACCGACCACGCCAGCGCGACGCCGATGAGCAGCCATACACCGATCAGCGCCACCCACGCGCGCGGACGCGTGACCTCGAGCAACTGATCGAGTTGATCTGGATTCGACAAGCGATCCAACGCAGCCTGTCGATATGGCGACACCTTTTTCACGCCGGACGCTCACGTGCAGGGGTGACAGCGAAGCCCCAGACAAGTCTCCCTGCCCGGGGCTGTCCTGCGGCCAACGCTCTACGAACGGTGCGACGAGAACAGCGACGCTAACGCCGGATTCACGGTCGCGCCAGAGGGTCCTATTTTGCTCGCTGCGCCGATTCGACTCTTCGTTCGACATGCGCTCATGCGCACCAAGACCACTCCGTGACCCTACTCCGCGCATCGATCGACGGCTATTGGGCTGACGTCTCGTATCCCAGCATGTTCCACTTCCGCAATTCCCCGGCGTGGATCGATGCGGTGCTGCTCCAAAATCAGCGTCAGGATAGGAAATTCAATCGGGGTCGGTCGAGTATCTGGCGAACATACGGCGCGATCGCCGACCACGCGAGGGCCGGCGGGCGGGTGGCGTTGCCCGTGGGCGCCCAGTCGCCGCGGGGACCGATCGGACGCCCCGGTGGGGCGGACGCGCACGCCGAAGGTCCCCGCGTGGTGGCGGGGCGTCGGAGCCGGACTCAAGGGGCGGGTGCGGCGGGGCGCGAGGATCTGGTCGATCACCGAGGCCTGGGTGATGCACGCGATGATCCGCGTGGGCCCGCGACACGTCGGGCAGGCCAGCGGGTCGACCTCGAAGATCTGCGGCAGGAGCGCCGCCGCAGGGCCTTCGCCCACCGGCGGCTGGCCTCGGTCGGCGCAAGTCGCGGCGTCGGCGCGATCGTGGGCGGCACCGCCGTGGACTCCGCCGTGCCCCGCATCCCGGAACGGGATACCGCGGGGGCGGTTGGCGTACCAGCCGTCGTACCGTGTGGTCACGTGGCCTTTGTCGGGGAGGTGGACCAGCACCCGCGCCAGGAACTCGAGCGGGTCCACGGTCTCGGTGCCCGCCGTCGGGCCGTCGGTCTTGTCCGACCGATAGGTCACGACCTTGGCGGCCCGGTCGTACGTGAGCCGCTCCAGTGCGACGGGATTCCGGGCATAATAGCGCGCGAGCCGGGTGGCAAAGGCCCGGTCGTCCTCCGACACCCAGACGGCCGTGTGCACGTGGAACCCCGAGTGCGGCCAGGTGAGCATGCCGGCGGCTTGGTCCTCGTCGAAGAGCGCCAGGCGCACGAAGAGCCGGAGCACGGCGCGGCGGAACGCCTCCGTCAGCCGCGCGGTGTCGTGCACCGGCCACGAGACGAACGTCCCGTCGGGCCGGAAGCCGCCGTCGGTGACGAGCAGGTGCAGGTGCGGATGCCAGTTGGCGCGCGAGCCATGCGTCTGGAGACAGGCGACGATGCCGACCGCACGCGCGCGCTCGCCGGTCAGCGTGCGCATGGCGGCCGTGACGGTGCGGGCGGCGACGCGGGCGATCTCGCCGAGCAGGCGGCGGCGATAGAGGCAGTACGCGCGCAGCCGCTTGGGGATGGTGAGCACCACCTGTCGGTGCGGCACGGGCGCGAGGAGGGTGGTATTCAACCACTGCGTCCAGATCGCGAGGCGTTCGGCGTGGCAGCTCGGGCAGACGTAGCGACACGTGCACGAGAACGCGCGCAGATACTCGTGCGCGTAATTGTCGCAGCGGATGCGGGCGAACCCGTGGTCGAGCACGCCGCACGCGAGGAACTTGTCGGCTACCTGCGCGACGACGGACCGCCAGGGGCCGGGCTCCCGAGCGAAGCGTTCGTCGTAGACTGTCTGCAGGCGGTGCAGATGATCTGAGACCAACCGAAAGAGCGGCGACGCAATGCACCCTGGCACAAAGCCGATGACTGGTCTCGCTGTGTATTCACTGATGATCGCATCGCGCTCGTCGCCACATGGTGGCGGTGGCGTGTAGATCGGCCAGTTGGGCTCTGGATAGTAGGAGATGAGGATGACGATGCCACTGTTGCCAGGCCCAAGGTACGTCCCGCAATACCAGATGAGATATGCCTCACTGGAGTTGCACTCCATATCGTTCTCAGCCAAGCAGGACATCGACTGCTGGTTTGGATCGCACTCCATATCGAACCGCGGTCCGGCGAATTCGGTGGGCTCGGCAACCGATCTCTCGGTTCAGGAACTCGTCACGGTCGCGGCAGCGGCGGCGATCGCCAAGATACACACGAATCGAAGAAGCAATGCTATCTCCTGACAGCGTTACAGATGGACCGATCCATCAACGCACAACCCGTTCACCAAAACGCGCTTGACCACAATGTCCTGCGACTTTCCATCACCTTGCGTTCGCCTCGCCTCGCCGTCGCCAGGTCACCTCGTCGTGGATCGGTCGCCGAGCTCGCAGAGAGAAACCATTTATCGCGGAGAATCGTGACGCAAGGACTGTGGGCTTGGGACATAACGCGTGTTCTATTGCCGGGGATCACTGCAGGCAGCGGGCTACCCTGCGACTTTCCGCAGCATAGCGCATTCCTGCATATGCTGCGAGGCTCCGCGCAACCCTCTGTTCTGCAATGGTTTATTGAACGCGCGGCTCGGGACAGCGCCCGGTGATATCTGGCAAATAATGCGGTATAGCACGGCATTCACCTGAGAGCCCGCCGCAAGGCACCCAAGGTTGCGCATTCCCAGCGGTCCATGTCTGCAGCTCCGTCGACGACGGAGCACATCCGCCGTAAGATGCGCTTCTGTGCGAAGGGCCGTGCGCTCGCCATCAGCGAAACGCACGGCCCTCCAACCTTCTCCACCCAAACGACTACATCACCGTCGTCATCAGATCCTGCAGCGCCTTCTTCAGCAAATCCACCTTCTTCGGATCGCAACTGCGGTCGCCGTTCACGTCCGTCGTCAACTTGGTGAGCGCGGCATTGCGCGCTGCGCCCGACGCTTTCTCGGCAGACGAAATCGACGCGCGAATTTCGCCGATGCGCGCCGCGTTCACACAGCCTTTGCGTTCCAGCTGATCGGTGTACGCCTTGGCCAGCGCGAAGCTGGGCGGCCAGGAAATCTTTGGCTGACCCTGCGCGTTCAAGTAATCCCACTTCACCGTGTTTGCGGCGTCGAGCTCGTTCTGCGAGACGTACTGACTGGCCACCATTTCGGTGACGTCAAGTCCGCGCGCGATCTCTGAGCTCACGATGGCACCGTTGTACCAATACACCGACCACGAACCACCGGACACCATACGCGTGGAGTCTACCGGACCGCGATCGTACGACGCGATTTCCATCGGGTTCGACGGGTCGGTCCAATCGAATACGGAAATGCCGCCCTGATACCACGCCTGCACCATGATGTCACGACCCGGGATCGGCACGAGCGATCCGTTGTGCGCGACACAGTTTTCGTTCGCCGACTGGTACGACGGCAATTTGTAGTAACTCTTGAACTTGAGCTTCTTGTTCTCGATCGTGAAGATGGCGTTCGAGCCCCACTCCGGCTTGTCACCGGCGCGGCACTTGGGTGCGCCACCGCCGCCCCATTCATCAGAAAACAACAACTGCGTGCCATCGTTGTTGAACGTGGCCGAGTGCCAGTACGCGAAGTTCGAATCGGCGACAGCATCCAGGCGAACCGGGTTGACCGGGTTGCTGATGTCGAGCAACAAGCCATGTCCTTCACACGCGCCGCCGGCCAGGCCGAGTGCGGGATACACGGTGATGTCATGGCACTGCGAGCGCTCGGAGACCTTGGCCGTGCCCGGAGCCGGTGCCATGGCGAAGGTGCGATTCATGATGCCCTGCAGGGCGCCACGCAGTGCGGCGCTGTCGGCCGTTGTCGCGGCACCGGTCGCGCCGCGCGCTTTGACGATGCTGTCCAACAACGGCCGCACCACGGCCGGTTGGGCCACGGCATCGGCGCCGGACTGCGGGTTGCGATAGATGAAGGCGCCCGCTGCACGTTGTGGCGCGATGGTTATAACGAGCGCTGCCTTGTCGGCCTCCGACAAGCCGTGCGAACCCGTATTGGCGAGTCCGGCAAAAATGTTGGCCCGACCGGCCACCGCGGCCTTGGACGGATCAGCAAGTGGCACCTTGATGATCTCGATGCGCAACCGCGATGAACTCGCGTCGTCGCTGAGACCGTCGGCGCAACCGCCCAATTCTTCGGAGGAACGAATGCCCGATGAGCCCGAGACGTAGATGTAGACGTTGTCCTTGTCTTTCGGATCTTCCAGCACCGTATGCGTGTGCGAGCCGCGACACGTTTGCACGTTGGTGATCAGCTTCGGGTTCTTGATGTCCTTGATATCAAAAATGCGAACGCCGCGCATACGATCTTTATTCACCGCGCCCGGTGCGCCACCAGGCAGACAATCGACGCGACCATTCTGCGCTTCGGCCGACATGAACATCAGGTTCTTGTACACCGAAATGTCATTCTGCGAAGCGGGGCAGGTAAAGGCGGTGACAAGCGTGGGCTTGCTGGGATTGGAGATATCCCAGATCACCGGTCCGTTGTAGTTGCCCTGAATGGCGTAGTTACCGGTAAACGCCAGGTCGGAATTGGTGACGCCCAAAAATCCTGGCGGCGAGGCAACGCGGGCCAGGACCTTCATGTTGGACAGTGCTTCACCGGCGTCGAACAAGCCTGCCTTCAATCCGACGCGCGGATCGGTAGCCGGATTCGGACGCGCCATGGGGGTTGGCTTTTTGCTGGCGCAGGCGCCGATCGCGACGAGCGCGGCGATTGCGGCGATCTTGGCGACGAGTGATCGTGCGCGGCGATGATGTACGAACGAGTGGTGCATTCCGGGGGCCTCTGAGTTAGCGAACTGGGCGGAACAACACGAGCGAGAGAATAAACAACGCGAGATACCGCGTGACGACAAAAACGACGAGGGGTGATCCAAGGCGCGACCGGAAGACGCCATCACCCCGGCGGTGGGGCAAATCCCATATCCAGCATCATGGTGAGCATGCGACGGATCTCCGTGCTCTGATCCACCTCCACGTCATTCGCGAACTTGAAGATGGTTTCGTCTTGTCCGGCACCGGGTGCGTTGAACAACGTTTTCACCATCGTCACGGCGCCGCGATGATGCTGAATCATGAAGGTCAGGAACAGGCGATCGTACTCCGTGCCACGCGCGCCCTCGAGTTCCTTCATCTGCGCGTCCGACAGCATGCCCGGCATAGACGGCATCGCGCCCATTCCGGGCATCGCCATTCCGGGCATCGAAGACATGTCGTGGCCCGGCATGGTGTGTCCCGCAGTCCCGCCCATCGAGACGGCGCCCGTCGAGTCAACCGTCGGCGGGACTTGATTGCGATCCTTGAGCCACGTCTGCATAAGACGGATCTCGTCAGTCTGCGCGTTGATGATGCGCGCGGTGAGACGAAGCACCGACGCACTGGCTCCATGTGACGGCGCGAGACGCGACATGGTGATCGCTTGCGCATGATGATGGATCATGCCCGACATGAAGTCGATGTCGCCTTGCGTGTACGGGTAGCGCAGGCTGTCGGCGCGGGCACGGACGATCGCGCCTGCGTCTCCCATCTGAAAGGCTGGACCTTGCGAGCGGGTCGTCGCGCAGGCGGCTAGACTCATCGCGAGAGCCAGGCGCACACCGATCCACGCGGCGTGTGGGGCGGAACGAACAGGTGATGAGCGCATCGCTGGAATACGGGAACCGGATTACGGGAAACGATCAAGATCCACCATCTGGAAGCTACGCCTTCGCGGCGGCCACGGCGACTGCCAGCGGGCGGTAAGGGCCTCGGCGGGATGAGCCACGGTCGCTCCAGGCTCGTCGACGCTCAGCCGCGCCGAGGGGTGCGGAAGGCCACGCAATTCGCTACCATCTCGCGATGACTCCTCCAGAGCGCAGCGCACAGCGCAGTGCACCAGGCATTCTCGATCGCGAGACACTCGGCGCGTTCTGCCGCCACACGCATGTCACAGCTGAGGGCGCCAAAATCGGCCCGTTGGCGGGACTGACCTTCGGTCTCAAAGACATCTATGACGTGGCGGGGCACCGCACCGGCTTCGGCAGTCCCGACTGGTTCGCAACGCACGAGCCAGCGACCGCCACCGCGTCGGTTGTGACCACGCTGCTGAACGCCGGCGCCGACTTGGTCGGCAAAACACACACGGAGGAGATGGCCTTCAGTTTGACGGGCGAGAACGCCCATTACGGCACTCCGTTGAATGTTGCCGCGCCGGGGCGGGTCCCCGGGGGGTCGTCCAGCGGATCGGCGGCGGCGGTGGCGGGCCAGCTGGTGGACTTTGCGATCGGCAGCGATACCGGTGGGTCGGTACGTGCGCCGGCCAGTTTTTGTGGGCTGTACGGGATTCGTCCCACCCAGGGTCGCATCGCGCTGGATGGGGTGTGTCCGTTGGCGCCGATGTTCGATACCTGCGGCTGGTTTGCCCGCGACGCGTCGCTGTTGGCGCGCGTCGGTGCGGTGCTGCTACACGACGGGAACACTGCGCGGAGCCGCGGTCGCCCTGGATCGCTCCTGCTCGCAACTGATGCCTTCGCGTCGGTCGAGCCGGACGTCGCTGCGGCGCTGGGTGTCGCTGTGGACCGTGTGGCACAGGTGCTCGGGGCGGCGCAACAGGTCACGGTGAGCAGTGAAGGACTCGCGGCCTGGTTCGAAGTGTTTCGCGTGCTGCAGTTCGCGGATATCTGGCAGACGCATGGCGAATGGGTGACGCGCGTGCACCCGACGTTCGGCCCGCAGATTGCGCCCCGTTTCGCGGCGGCGGCGGCCATCGATCCGGCCGCGGTGGTGCGTATGCGGGTGGAGCGCGCGTCGATCCGTGGACGTCTTGATGCGCTGCTGACGAACAACGCGGTGCTGCTGGTGCCTACGGTGCCGGATATCGCGCCACTGCTGGGCTTGCCCGCCGATGAGACGGTGGCGTTCCGCGAGCGGGCTTTGGCTCTGCTCTGCATCGCAGGGCTGGGCGGCTTACCGCAAATCAGTGTTCCGGCTGGGCTCGTGCGCGGCTGTCCGGTGGGGCTCTCGCTGATTGCCGCCAGAGGGAACGATGAAATGCTGCTTGATCTTGCGTCTCTGCTTCACGCTAGGGAAGGCTATGTCACCGGCACCACTGGCGGCGCGTAGACGCGTTGTGGCACCTGGATGTGAAGGCATTCCGCGGAAGGCGCGTTTTGCGCGCCGGCTCACGAATCCCGATTGACATTATCGGCTTAACTAAATAATGTTGAAAATATCTCTCTTTGATAACGATTCTCATCTATTCCAGACCACGCTCGTATGCCCCTGCCGAGTCGCGATAAGGCCCTCGCTCGCACGATCCGCCAGAGCACCGTCATCGCCGCGCTGCTCCCACTGAGCGTTGCCAACGCGCAGCGGCCTATACCGAAGGCTGATTCCGTTCGCACCCCTCAGGCTGATTCCGTTCGCGCCCTTCAGGCTGATTCCGTTCGCGCCCCTCAGTCGTCGACGCTCAAGGCGATCGCCGTCCGAGACTCCATGGCACGGCGGACCGACTATCGAGTCGAGAGCAGCGGCAGCGCGACCCGTACCAACGCCCGGTTGCGCGACGTCCCCCAATCGATCACCGTGATCAGCCGAGCCGTGATGGCGGATCTGGGGATGCAGGGCATGGCCGATGTGGTGCGCTACCTCCCCGGCATCAGCATGGCACAAGGCGAGGGCCATCGCGACGCGCCGGTGATTCGCGGTCAGACCTCGACCGCCGACTTCTTCGTTGACGGCATTCGCGATGACGCGCAATATTACCGCGACATCTACAACGTCGAACGCGTTGAAGCGCTGAAGGGGCCGAATGCGATGATCTTCGGTCGCGGCGGCGGTGGCGGCGTCATTAACCGGGTGACCAAAGACGCCCTGTTTCTCCCCACGCGTACGCTGTCCCTGACGGCCGGAAGTTATGCGCAGCAGCGAGCGACGATTGACCTCGGACAGCCGCTCACCCCCACACTTGCAGCCCGCTTCAACGCGCTGTACGAGAACTCCGCGACGTTCCGGCGTGAGTCCGGAGTGGAACGGGTCGGACTCAATCCGACGATCGCGCTCGTGCGTGGCGCGACACACCTTCGGCTCGGTTACGAGTTCTATCGTGATCGACGCGTCGTGGATCGCGGGATCCCGAGTGTCGGCGGCGCGCCAGCCGCAACATCGATTGCCACGTTTTTTGGTGACCCCGATGCGAGCCGATCACGGTTGGACGCGCACGCAGTGGCCGCGACGCTGGACCGACAACTCTGGAGCGGCAACAGCATCGTGAGCGCCGTGCAGCTCCGCAATCGTACCCGACTGATGACGTATGACAAATTCTACCAGAATGTCTTTCCTGGCGACGTGAACCGGAGCGCAGAAGCGGTCACCATTCAAGGCTACAACAACGGCACCTCCCGGACGAACCTGTTCAACCAAACCGATCTCACGGCAACAGTAGCGCGAGGGCACATGCGCCAGAGCATATTGCTCGGCACCGAAATAGCGTCGCAACAGACCACGAATGCCCGGAACACCGCGTACTTCGGAGCCGCAAACAGCGTGATCTCAGCGATCAGCGTGCCGTTCGCTCAGCCGACGGTGCGCACCGCCATCGCGTTCCGCGCCAGTGCGACGGATGGCGATAGTTGGACCGCGTTCAGCACGCGAGCGGTTTACGCGCAAAACCAGATCGACATCACCTCGCGCGTGCAGGTGTTGCTCGGCATTCGATATGATCGCTTGACGCTGGATTATCGGAACCGCCGCACCGATCAACGTCTGGACCGTACCGATCATCTCCTGTCCCCGCGAACCGGAATCGTGATCAAGCCCGCAACCGCACTCTCGGTGTATGGCAGCCTTGGTGTGTCGTACCTACCCGGCAGCGGTGATCAATTCGGATCGCTGACCGCAACAACACAGACGCTCACGCCAGAGCAGTTTACGAATCGTGAAGTGGGTATCAAGTGGGATGCCATGACGAACCTCGCGCTGACTGCGGCGACGTATCGCCTCGACCGAACGAATACAACCGCCCCCGATCCGGCGGTCTCCGGTGTGGTAGTGCAGACAGGCGCGCAGCGCACCGAAGGATGGGAAGCAGGCGTGACCGGATCGCCGCACGCCTCGTGGTCCATCACCGGCGGCTACACAAACCAGATTGCGCGCATTGTGTCGCGCACCACGGCAGCACTACCCGGCGCGCGCGTACCACTCGTGCCACGCCACGCGCTGTCACTCTGGAATCGGTATCAGCTGGCGCGCGTGTTCGGTGTCGGTGTTGGCGTCGTCTCGCAGTCGTCGATGTATGCCGCGATCGATAATTCCGTCACGCTCCCGAGTTTCACGCGCGTGGATGGCGCGATCTTCGTGTCGCCTGGGCGAGCGATGCGGGCGCAAGTGAATCTCGAGAACGCTTTAAATCGTCGGTACTACCCTACTGCGCACAGCAACAACAACATCATGCCTGGGTCGCCGCGAATGGTGCGGGTGACGGTCAGCGCCACACCGTGATGTGACGACGTCGCATGCAGCAGGTTAGCGCTTCACCCGCTCTTGGCGACCGCTGCCGCGGTCTCCCTTCTGACCGGCTGCTTTCCGTTCCGTGCAATGGCATGCGAGCGTAGTTGTCGCCGTAGAAGCGCCGGTGACCGCTAGTCACCGCACCAACCGCTCCGCATATTCGTCTCGACCTCAACCGACGAGATTCCCCATGCCGATCACTCCTCCCGAAATCCACCGCCTCGATGGCGCTCAGCCCTTGGATTGCCGCACAGTTGGTGCCGTGGCCTTGTTCGTGCTCATCCATTCACTGATCCCGTCGCTGGTCGTCGCGCAGTCCAAGCGCCCGATGACTGCTGACGACATCATGCGGATCCGCTCGGTCGGAGGCGTGGAGATATCACCGGCTGGTGATCGCGTACTGTACACGGTGTCCGCGTGGGAGCACCAGAATGCCAATCCGACGCGTGGCGACACGGCATTGGGTGACAAACACGAGCGCCGGTCTCATCTCTGGGTCGTCCCGTACGCGGGAGGCGCCGCGCGACAACTCACCTTCAGTGAACGCGGTGAGTCGAATGCCAGGTGGTCCCCCGACGGGTCGACGATCAGCTTCGTCAGCGCCCGTGGTGTGGCCAACGGCGATGACGGTCCTCGTCCGCAGATCTGGCTGCTCCCCACCGATGGCGGTGAAGCGGCGCAGCTCACGTCAGCGCGCGATGGTGTGGGTGCCTATACGTGGTCGCCGGACGGGTCGCGCGTTGCCTATCTCACCACCGACTCGCTCACGCGCGACGCGGAGGCAAAGCTGCGTCGCCGAGACGATCCAAAAGTGTATGAGGGCGATTTGCGGCTCAGTCATATCTGGCTGATCGACGTCGCCACCAAGCAGGCCACGAAGGTCACGAGCGGCGCGTACACTGTGCGCGGTGCGCCGTCGTGGTCCCCTGACGGCACACGCCTCGCATTCGACGCGTCGCCGACCAACCTGATTCGCGATGAGCGTCGCGATGCGTACGTGGTGACGATCGCGACCAGGCAGCTCGACGCCATCACCGCCATGCACGAGGTGGAAAGCACTCCGCAGTTCTCGCCGAACGGAAAGACTCTGGCGTTCACCACCAATGGTCACGAGTGGAAGGCATACAAAGACGGCATCATGCCGCGAACGATTCGGAATGCGCATCTGGTGACATTCGATATCGCGACACGCGCGCTCACCGACCACGCGCAGCCGAATTTCGACGTGAGTGTCGGTCAGCCGCGTTGGTCGGCCGACGGTGCACATGTGTGGTTTACGGCCGGCGATCGCGTGTGGCAGAGTCTCTACGACTACCACGTGGCAGCGAAGGCGTATACAAAAATGACCAAAGACCAACTCGTTGCCGGCGTGTCAGCCAGCAAAGACGGCGCAAGAATGGCGTACGTGTTCGATGCCAACGATGTGCCTGCCGAGGTGTTTGTACAGGACGCCTCGCTGTCCACGCCGAAGCGGATCACGAACACCAATCCCTGGTTGGCCGACGTCGCGTTGGGGGTATCCGAGGTCGTGACGTGGAAGAGCACGGATGGCTCGCTCGTGGAGGGCGTGCTCCTCAAGCCTATCGGCTATACCGCAGGAGCCAAAGTGCCGCTGATCGTGTCTGCGCACGGCGGCCCGACCTCCGCGCACACCAACGGATTCAAGGGTGGCACAGGACCGGGGCAAACATGGGCGTCGCAAGGGTGGGCGGTGTTCTATCCCAACCCGAGAGGCTCCACGGGCTATGGTGAAAAATGGATGCGCGGCAACATTCCCGACTGGGGCGGTGGGGATTATCGCGACATCATGACCGGTGTTGATGCGTTGATTCGCAAAGGCATTGTGGATTCCACGCGTATGGCGTTCGAGGGATGGAGCTATGGCGGATACATGACGTCGTGGGTGGTTTCACAGACCGGTCGCTTCAAAGCCGCGATGATGGGAGCAGGTCTGCCTTCGTTGCTTTCCATGGCCGGTACGACCGACATCCCTGGCTACATCGATACGTTCTTCAATGGCATGCCGCAGTACGACGGATCGTTCATCAACCCAAGCCTCAAGTTCTATCTTGAACGGTCAGCGATCAGCTATAGCGACAAAGTCACGACACCGTTGCTCATCCTGCACGGGGGGAATGACGAGCGCGTGCCGATCGGTCAGCCGATGGAGTTCTATCGGGCGCTCAAGAACCGCGGCAAGACCACCGAGCTCGTGTTCTATCCGCGCGAAGGGCACGGCTTTTCGGAATACTATCATCAGATGGACCGCATGAAGCGCGAGTACGAATGGATCGCGCGATACACGTTGGGTGTGAAAGCGCTGCAGTAGTCCGGTCTCCCTTCACCTCTCATCGCTTCCTTTCAGATGACGCTGCACAACGAATTCGAGATGCTGGATCACGCGGAGCAGGAAGCTTCGCACCTCGCGGGCACCATGGAGTTCGCGAGCGACGTTGACCGTCGACAGTTCGTTTTCCTGTCGCTCGCCGCCGCTGCGGCCACCACCTTCGGGTATGGCGCGAAGGCGCTGGCACAGCCACCGGTGGGCGGCGGTGCTGCGCAGCCGGCCGTACCACCGGTTCCGCTCGACAACATGGAACCCGTGTCGTGGACCTTTCAGCCGTATCCCGGCGGCATTGGTGTCCTGCTTGAGAAGACCTATCGCGAGAAGGGCGTTGCCGCATTCGCTCGGCAGCCGTTCGCGTGGAACCGCGCATCTGCCGGAGCGTTCTCGTTGGCACCATGGGGCACGGCGGCGTTGCCAGCAACCGATGAAGAGATTGCCTTCCTTCCGGCGCATCGCCTGTCGGCGGCGATCAAAGCTGGCAAGCTGACATCAGTCCGTCTCACCAAAATTTATCTCGATCGGCTCAAGGCGCTGAATCCCACACTGCTGTGTGCGGTGACTGTGCTTGAGGAACGCGGCATCGCTGACGCGGCGCGCATGGATGCGGAGCTCAAGGCGGGCAAGTATCGTGGGCCGTTGCACGGCATTCCGTGGGGAGTGAAGGATCTGTTTGCGGTGAAGGGGACGCCGACGACCTGGGGTGCTGCGGACTTCGAGAATCGCGTCATTGACGAAGACGCCGAAGTCGTGGTGCGTTTGCGCGACGCCGGTGCGGTGCTGATTGCCAAGCTGTCGACCGGGCAGTTTGCGCAGGGTGGCAACTGGTTTCGCGGCGGCACGAAGAATCCGTGGAATCTTTCGCAGAGCTCGAGCGGATCGTCGGCCGGGCCAGGATCGGCGACGGCAGCGGGATGCGTAGCGTTCGGTATCGGGACGGAAACGTCGGGCTCGATTGTGAGTCCCGCCATTGCATGCGGGGTCAGTGCGCTGCGTCCCACGTTTGGTCGCGTGAGTCGATTTGGTGGCATGGTGCTGGCGTGGTCGATGGATCGTGTCGGGCCCATGACGCGCACGGTCGAAGATGCCGCGATGGTGTTCAACGTGTTGCATGGCGCTGACGCAAAGGATCCGGGCTCGCTCACGATGCCCTTTCACTTCAACAGCAACATCGATCTCTCGACACTGCGCATCGGACTGCGCAAGCAAACAGCGGCGTCACCCGATCCTGTCTTCGCCGCGTTCGTCGATCAGATGAAAAAGCTCGGTGCCAAGCCTGCGGATCTCGGCGATCCGCCGACGGTGGCGGGAAGCCAGGGCGGGATCAATGTGGAGTCAGCGGCGGCTTTTGATTCGTACGTCCAGATCAAGGCAAAGGAATTGGGGATCGACATGACGACCGTCCTTGCGACGTATGGGTCGAACGCCAACCGGGGCGGAGGAGGCGCTGCTGCTGCCGCGGGCACAACCGCGGGTGCCGCTGGCGCTGCTGGCGCTGCTGGCGCCAGCGCGGCGGCCGCGACGCCTGCTGTTCCTGCCAACACCGCGCAGCTCAATCGGTGGGTACCGGGACGCACGCCGACGGCGATGGATTTCCTCAACTCACAGCGCCGTCGACATAAATTAATCTCGGCGTGGCAGGATTATCTCAAGGACATCGACCTGTACATCGGTGCATCCGATGTGGGTGTGCATGCGCAGACAGGGCATCCCGTGGTCGTGTTGCCGATGGGATACGGCGTGCGCGCACCCGCCGGTGGCGGACGTGGTGGTGCGGTGCCAGCGGGTGGCGTGGCCCCACCGCCGGCTCCAGTGCTCAATGCACAGCCCATTTGTACGCAGATCGCTGGCAACCTCTACACGGACGACATCATTCTTTCGGTCGCGCACAAGTATCAGGAAAGTACGACGTGGCACCGTGAACGGCCGAAGCTTGGGTGATCGACTGATCGATCTCAGTCACCACATCGAACATGGCGTGGTGTACTACAAGGGACTCCCCGCGCCGGTCATTTGCGACTACCTCAGTCGCGAGTCCTCGCGGGACCTGTACGAACCAGGGACGGAGTTTCAGATCGGTCGTGTCGAACTGATTACGAACACCGGCACATACATCGATTGCCCCTTTCATCGATTTGCCGATGGGAGGGATGTCGCCAGCACGCCACTTGAGCGGTTCGTGAACATTCCGGCGATCGTCATGCGCGCGCCGCCGCCTGGCGTCGACGGGACAAGCCGGCGTGACGTACGGGCTATCGATGTCGATCATTGCATACGCTGGTGTGGCGATCGAGATGTGCGGGGGCTCGCCGTATTGGTGCACACCGGCTGGGACCAGTATTGGGGAACGGACCAGTACTTTGATGGCCATCCGTATCTCACCGAAGCCGCTGCGGTGTGGCTGCGCGATGCGGGGGTGGTGCTCGTGGGGATAGACTCCATGAACATCGACAACACCGATCGCGGGACGCGCCCGGTGCATACGGTGTTGCTGCGCGAAGAGATCCTGATCGTCGAGCATCTCTGTCAGTTGCAGCAGCTTCCGGACGGTAGGTTCACCTTCACCGCCGTCCCTCCAAAACTCGTCGGCGTGGGCACGTTTCCCGTGCGGGCGTTTGCCACGATGTCGTCCACGACGTGAGTTCTCAACTTCACTCGGAGCTATCTATGTCGAGCCCGTTGTCGATTCGGCTGCGCACGGTGCGTACGCTGGCAGTGGCTGTCGCATGGCTCAGCGCCTGCGGCGGCGATGGAAGTACCACTCCCGGCGGTGGCACCGGCACAGGATTCAGAGCCATCATCGATGGCGTGAGTTGGACCAGCGGTTCGTCTGCCGCGGTCTCTGCCGCCGGCGGACTTTTCACCCTTGTGGGATCGCAAGTGGGTACGAGCGTCACCAGTATTTCGCTCTCCTTCTACTCGATCGGCGTGCCGGGGACGTATCCACTCGGGGTGACGGGAACGGTCGCCGGTGGCATTGGCACCATCACCACGTCGCCGTCGTCATGGTCCACCCCGTTGAGCGGGGCGGCGGGAGAGGTGACGATCAGCGCCGTCTCATCGACGCGCATTGTCGGCACGTTCCGATTCAACGCGACACCGCAGCTCGGTCAGACGGTCACGAACACCCGAGTCGTGACGCAGGGCGAGTTTGATTTGCCGGTGACGGGTGCTGCCACGCTTGTTGTGCTGGATGGTGCCGCAAGTAAGGTCTCCGGGACGGTCGCGGGGAACACATTCAACGCGGCCACGGTGGTGTCGGTGACTGCGCCGTCGTCTGGAACCTTGACCATTGCCGGCAGCAACACGGCGTATACCGTAAATCTCGTGCTCTCCGGCTACACTGGCGCCACAACGTACACCCTGGGGACCGGCGCATCGCGCACGATGCAAGTCACGACGAACGCCCCGTCGAAAGTGTGGGGTGGCAGCAACGCGACCACAACGGGGACGGTCGTGATCACCAACGTGAGCGCTACGCGCATCAAAGGAACGTTTTCGGCGACGCTTCTGCCCTCCATCATCAATCCGAACGAAGCGCCGATTTCGATAAGCGGGACGTTCGAGAAAGGGCTGCCGTAGCCGCCGTTCGCCGCCGCCGCTTAATTGCGACCGACGGCGGTGCAGTGATCGTGCGCGATCGTGCGCGATCGTGCACCGCTTCCTCGTTCCCTTCTGAGAATCAACTGTGGGCGTCTGGCTTCAATATCTTTTGCCAAAGCAGGCGCTGACCACATTCGCCGGGTGGTTCGCGTCGTCGCACGCGGGTGGCCTTACCTCGCTGGTTGTCCGCTGGTTCGTGGGCCGCTACGGCGTGAACATGGCAGAGGCGCTGGAGCCCGATCTCTCCCGGTACGCGACCTTTAACGAGTTCTTCACTCGCGCCTTGGCGCCCGGTGCCCGCCCTCTCGCGACGGCAGACTATGTCTGTCCGGTTGATGGGGCCGTCAGTCAGATCGGGGCGATTGCCGGTGATCAAATCTTCCAGGCCAAGGGACATCGGTACTCAACGATTGCTCTCGTCGGTGGCGACGTTGCAGTGGCGACGCAATTCGACGATGGCACATTCGCGACGATCTACCTGAGCCCGAAAGACTATCACCGTATTCACATGCCCTGTGATGGCAGGCTGCTGCACATGTCGTACGTGCCCGGCGACCTGTTTTCGGTCAATCCAGACACCGCGCGCGGCGTGCCCGGACTCTTCGCACGGAACGAACGGGTGGTGTGTTGCTTTGAAGGCGCAACAGGACCATTCGTGATCGTGTTAGTCGGGGCGACGATCGTTGGCAGCATGGCCACGGCCTGGCACGGCGTCGTGAATCCGCCGCGATCGCGCGCCGTTCGCACCTGGCAGTATCGCGATCGCGAGGTGACGCTCCAACAGGGCGACGAGATGGGACGATTCCAGCTCGGGTCTACCGTTGTGCTCTTGTTCCCCAAAGACCACATCGTGCTGAACGCCCAGTGGAGCGCGACACAACCGGTACGCATGGGTGAAGCGATGGGCGCGCGCCCGTAACCACGCCCTGGCCCGCTGACGGTCCGCATACGTCGGCCAAGGTGCCCACGGGAGCTATATCGTGCGCAGTGCTGCGTCCTCCAGATGTACGACCCCGGCTGCCACACAGCTCATCAGGATCTGCAGCACGGTCTCATCGCGGACCGACGACTTCAAAACCCCTTTTTGCCGCAACCAGGTGATGACCTGGTGCACGGTCCGCGTCCCATCGCAACGCGCAAGGAACCGGGCCACGTCCTCAGGGCACTGCACGGCGCCGACAAAGGGCCACGACGTCTCGAACGTGATGTCGCCGACCGTCCACTTATGATCAATCACCCGCTGTGTTTGTCGCAGGCTCGCGTTGCGATCAATAGTCGGATACGCGGCGAGGATCTGCTGCGGCAGGTCGCTCGCCTCACGACGCGCAAGCCAGTCGCAGTATTGCTCCAGTTCACGACCTGTGGTGCGCAGACCGCGGGACACCCGAACGCAGACGCTTGATCGCGGCGTACCATGTCGCTCGATCACAAACGACGAATACACGAGCCGCTCGACCGTCATGGCCTTGAACGTGAGGTGCTGCTGTTCGGCCTTGGCGAACGTGGTGCCGCCATTGATCGCGCTCTTGAAATAGTACTCCGACGGATGCTCGGCGCTGGTCACCGCCACCACGACATCGAACTCATGTCGGGCATCGCCCAACCACTCGTGCAGCCGTCGCTCCAACGGCGCCTCGGTTCGATCGGTGGCAATACAGGTGCAGAAGAAGCGACCGCCAGCGCGCAAAAACCGCGGCAAGTCGGCCACGATGCGCCTGGTAATCATCTCGCCATCAGGGCCACCGTCGCGATAGATAATGGCCTGTTCCGCAGACGGCACATAGGGTGGATGCGCCACGATCCGATCGAACTGCAGTCCTTCGACCGGGGCGTACAGATCGCCCTGCAAGACTGAGACATTCGTGAGGCCATTCAGCCGGGCATTAAACGTTGCCACACTGGTGGCACGCGCCGTCAGATCGAGTGACCACGCATGTCCAGACTGCGCGGCGTTTGCGATCGCAGCAACGCCATTGCCCGCGCACATCTCGAGAAAGGTGTGGCAGCGTGACGATGGCACCATCCGCACGAAGGTATTGGTGTTGCGCGTGATGGCTGGATAGACGATGTCTTCAGGCAATTCTCGCTGTTCCCCCGGGCGTCCAAACGTGCGGTCCGAGACTAACAGCACGCCAGCGGTCGGGTACATCAACATCGTGGCCAACAGGGCAGGCTCGACACCCTGTTCGGCGCGCGCCAGCTGCAAACTGAGCAGCGCATCCACGGCCAAATCCCCCAGGAGCGCCCGAGCACGCTGCTCAGGAACCGAGGCCAAGTCCATAAACAAGTCGGTCACCACTTCCAACGCGTCAAGCACGCGCCGCGTCTCTGGACGTCCCTCGCGGTGGCTCTTGAAGTCAACGATGCTGGCCAGCGCGAAGCGCGCGCAGACGTTCGCCTCGGTGAACCCGGCACGATGACATGCCTCGCGCACAGCGGCGTAGAGCGCGTCGACGGCGTCGGTGATCGGCAGCTCCCAGCCGGGACGTCCCGCGTCTGCAGTGAAGGTTTGCACGCGCGAAGAATGCGACGGAGTCACCGCATCTGCCAGCCCCCCTCAGCGAGCCGTGCCGGTCCAGTGGTATGACAACCACAGCGTATGGTTGATCTCGTTCGCCCGTCGCGTGGCGAACATGTTGGTCATATTCATGTAGGCAAGCTCGACGCGTTGTCGTGCGTCAAGCGGGATCCCGAATCCCGCGGTCGCGCGATTCTGCCCAACCGAGAGAGCTGCTTGCGGCCCACCCACCGGCATCAGCAGCTCATCCCACACGAAACCGGTCAGCGGCCGCTTCCGCAGCGCGAGGCGCGGGAGGTTGACGGTGGCGCGTCCCAGGTAACGCGCGCGGTTCTGGTAGCTGGCACGGCCGAGCGATCGTTGAGCACCTGTGCCCACACGGAGCAGCGGACTGATCCACCGCTGTTCAAACCGAAAACGGTGTGCGACGGTCACCCTGCCGACGGTGTTCGATAAGCGGAGGTCTTGCCACGTCCGGTGTTCGCGCAACGGACTCGCGCTGGGCAGCGCGCCATAAGACGCGGTGGCCACGTACGCGTATCCCCCGCCGATGCGCGCGCCCGGGGCTACCGTATGCAGCAGCCCCCCTCGCAAGAGGAGCTGCTGAGGATCCGCGCCGAGGTTCATACGGCGCCACGATCCGTCAAACCAGAGCTGCGTCTTCTGGGTCAGGTGTTCTTCGACCGTCGCACCAACCCACATCGCATCCTGCTGTCGAGCGATCCAGTCGGTGCCTTGCGCGCGGAGCGCAAGCGGCGACAGGGCTAGCACTGCAAAGCCCCGAAGGAGCATAAGGAGGGGAGGTTCGTGGTTCGGCAAGAAGCGGGTTGGTCAGGCGATTGCACAATACACCAACAACAGCACCGTCGCCACGCAGGTATGACATGCAGGTATGACATGCGGGTATGACATGCAGGTATGATGTCGCCTCGACATGAAGACGCTCTGCTCAGACGCTCGCCCTCGCCGCGTACCATGCGTAGCTTAGCTGACCAGTCGTCGCATGCCACTTCTTCTCGACCGGATCCCCTCGTGGTGCCGCCCCTTCCCGCTGCGCTCACGGCACTATTACTCGCCGCGTACCTGCAGCTCACGACAACCAATCAGCTGAACGCCGATCGACGTGTCGTGGACGTGGTCGAGGTCGGAGATGCCGTGAGCGAGGCCGCGCACGGGTTTGACGGAAGCGACGTGGTTCGCGGTGCGGTAAATGGGAAAGCTTTTCGACAGACGCGAGGGTGGATGCACTTTGCGATGAAAACCTTCGACGATACGCCGGTCACGATTGCGTGCACGTTCCTTGTGAGCGGGGGCAACCCGTCGCCCCGTACCTTCGAATTGGTCGTCGAGGATAGCGTGGTCGCGAGGCGGACCGTGACCGTCTCGTCCGACACGGCGGCAGTCGAACCGCTGGTGGTAGAGTTCCCCGTGCCATTCTCCCTGACCAAGGGAAAGACGAGCATCGCGATATTCGTACGGGGACGCGGCGCACTGACACCAGCATTTCACCAGATACGAACCATTCAGGATCATTACGAAAATCAGAACATCGATTACCACGCAGTCGACGCGTGGCACCACTTTCCCGGAGATTCTCGATGACGCGCCCCCGTTTCTCAGATGCCCAATCAGGGCAGCGCTTTGCCCTTGCCGCCCTTGCATTGGCCACGCTGCTGTTGTCTGACGGCGAACTGCATGCCCAGGCGTCCAGATCCGCGCGCGTCTCAGGCAGCAACGCATGGCTGACACGCCCCGAACGCACCGACTACGCCGAAACCAGCCGCTACGATGACGTGATGGCGTACATGAAGCAGATGGCCGCGGTCAACCCGCAGATTCATCTCACCACGTACGGCTACACCTATGAAGGGAAGCCGCTGCCGTTGGCCGTGATCGGGGCGCCGGGGAGTTCTGCCGCGGAGGTCCTCGCCACCAGGAAAACGCGTGTCTATATCCAGGCCAACATCCATGCCGGCGAGGTGGAGGGTAAGGAAGCGGTGCTCTGGTTGCTGCGCTCGATCGCGAAGGGTGAGCGCAACGAATGGTTCAAAACCACGGTGCTGCTGATCAATCCGATCTACAATGCCGATGGCAACGATCGCGTGAACGTCAGCAATCGGGGCAGTCAGGCCGGTCCGGTCGGTGGAATGGGCACGCGCGAGAATGCGCAAGGGTTAGACTTGAACCGCGACGGGACGAAGATGGAAACCGCCGAAGCGCGCTCCATGGCAAGCCTGCTCACGCGCTACCAGCCGCACGTCGCCATGGATTTGCACACGACCGACGGCAGTTCGAACAGTGGTTTCAACATGACGTACGAAACGTCGCTCAATCCGAATAACTCGAAGGCAGAGATGAGTCTGCTGCGCGACGTGTTGCTGCCGGAGATCACAAAGGCGGTGAAGGCCAGGCACGGCTCGGATTGGTTTTACTATGGCGGTGTGTCCGGCACCGGCACGGAGCGGGCATGGCGATCTGACGCCGAGTTGGCCAAGCCGCGGTATACGTCCACGTACTACGGCGTGCGTAATATTCTCGGGCTGCTCACGGAGACGTACTCCTACGCGTCGTTCAAAACGCGCATCACGGAGACGTACTGGTTTCTCGAAGAGTCGTTGGGTTTTGTGGCAAAGAACGGCCAGAAGATCCGCGATGTGGTACAGACGGCCAACACCGAATCGATCATCGGGCAGCAGTTCGCGGTGCGCCAACAACTGGTGAAGGCGCCGGAGTTGCAGAAGATTGTCTTTGCCCCCACGGTGTCGACACGCAACCCGTACGTGCCCGATCGGCCGTATCGACTGCGCGTGGACGGACCGGTGACCAGTGAGATGCTGCCATTCTTTGGTACCACCGAGCCGACCGAAACGAGCCTTGTGCCGCATGTGTGGGTGATTCCGAATGCGGCGGCGAGTGGTGGCGCTGCGGCGGGAGCTGGTGCGGCTGGTGCCGCGGGACGTGGTGCTGGTGGCGGCGGGACACCCACGCAGCGCATGATGGCGAGCGTCGCCGATCGTCTCGATGCGCACGGCATCAAGTACACCGTGACCACCGTCGATCAACCGTTCAGTGGAGAGCGCTTTAAAATCGCCACCAACACCGTGGTCGATCGTGAGTATCAGGGCTCGCACAAGGCACGTACGTTGACCGGCTCGTGGGAGGCCATGTACCAGCTGCTGCCCGAAGGGTCACTGGTCATCGCGATGGATCAACCGCTGGCGCGACTGGCGTTCATTCTGTTCGATCCACGCTCCGACGACGGCTTCATGTGGTGGAACATCCTCGACGCTGTACTCGGTATGACACCGTCGCCGGCGTACTATCCCGTGCTGCGATCAATGAAGCCGGTTGCACCATGATGCATCACGCGCGCGCGATCACAGGGCGTTCGTGACGGTATCCGCTCGATCGCATGTGTTGGTCATCGATGCGCAGTCGCTCGCTGGCCGCGCGGCGCACGTGGCGGCAGGCGATGTGCCAGCCGGGGTGCGACTCTGGTGTCAGATGGCGCGAGGTGCGGCCATGGACGTGGGCGCAACACACGTCGTCGCGGCATGGGATCATGACGGTCCGACGTTTCGACACGCCCTGTTTCCCGCATACAAACATCGTCGCACGGGCGTGATGCGCTCGCGGATCGCGCCAATTCGCGAGGGTGTGGAAGCGACCGGACTGACCAGTGTGAGCGTGGCCGACTACGAAGGTGATGATTGTGTGGCGACGCTGATGGCGCGCTTCCGCGTGGAAGCGAGCGTGACGCTCCTGTCAAACGACTCCGATCTGCTGCAGTTCGTGGCCGACGGTGTTGCGGTGGTCACTTATGTGGGCGCAGGAAAGGGACCGAACGGGATGCGCGTCAAACCGTGGAGTGTCGCCGATGTACAGAAAAAGTTCGGTGTCGCGCCCGCCAATCTGCCCGCCTTCAAAGCGTTGTGCGGCGAAGACGGTGATGACATTCCGGGCGTGAAGAGTATCGGCAAGGGAACGGCGGTGAAGCTGTTGCGTCGCTGGCAGACGCTCGAGAAAGCGCTTGAAGCCAGCGAGTTTGTCAGTCACCGCGATGATACCGCGAAGCTTGCCGGACAACACGACCATGCGCGGTTGATGTTGCAGCTCACGACCATTCGCCAGGATGCGCCGCTTCCGCCACTCGACTTCGCGCAGTGCGACGCCGCATCAATTCGCTGGCCGGGTGGATCTACGGCACGTGCGGCGGCGATGGTGAACCGATCGGCAGCAGGACCGGGGCTTGAGGATGTGCCGTTCCCGACTGGCTAAGCGACGAGCGAAGCGCCGGTTACTTCAACACGACGGGCCACTCCCGTCCAAGTCCCGTCATCAACTCGGCCATCAGCGCGATGCCATCCCAGAGATTCTGCAGCCGCAGATTCTCGTTCGGAGCATGCTGACTGTTGTCGGCGTTCACGGTTGGCACGGTGATCACTGTCGCGCCGAGTTGTTCGACAAAGTGAAAGAGCGGAAGTGAGCCACCGAGGATCGGCATCACGAACGGTTCTTGTCCATAACTCCGCGCCATCAGCCGCTTGATCGCTTGCACGGCGGGAAGGTCGCTCGCCACGCGCACACTGGTGTAGCCGCTGTCGTATACCACGAGGGCGACACGCGAGCGGTCCTTACTCTTGGCGGCGACGCTCGCATCCGTCGTGACCGTCAGGCCGAGCGATGCAAGATGACGCTCGACCATCGAGCGAATGCGGGCAGGACGCTGATTGGGTACCAATCGAAAGTCGATCGACACGCTGGCACTGGTGGGAATAGCATTCGACGCACCGCTGCCGACGTTTCCGGTGCGGATGCCACGGATGTTCATCGCTGGTCGCATGATCCGTTCGCCCAGCAAGGCATTGTTCGCTTCGGTGCGCATGAGACCGAGCGATGTGCGGACGGAGTCGTCGGTGGTGGAAAGCGCGCGCGCCAGACTTAGATCGGCCGCGGAGATCGGTGGCACGTCGTCGTAGAATCCGGGAAGGCGGATGGTCCCGTCCTGGTCGCGAAGCCCGGCGACGAGATGCGCAATGGCAACCGCAGGATTGGGCGCCCAGTTTCCATAGTGGCCACTGTGCAGCGCGCGATTTGGACCAAACAGCGTGATGTCGACGCCCATCACGCCACGCACACCCAACACCAGCTGTGGCCGACCGCTGACATGCACCGGGCCGTCGAAGAACAGCCACGCATCGGCCTTCAACTTGTCGCGATGGGTGTTGAGGATGTCCCCCAGATGATTTGAACCAGCCTCCTCTTCGCCTTCGAGGAAGAATTTGATGTTCACGGTAGGCGTGCGTCCCAGCGCCTTGAGTGCGTCGAGCGCCGCCAGCATCGCCACGATCGGCCCTTTGTCGTCGCTCGCCGAGCGCGCGCGGATGCGGACTTCTGGATCAACCGTGGTGCCCGCGACGGGCAACGGCACCGCATCGGTGGCGACGCTGTTCTGATAGCGTCGCAGCTCGGGCGTGAACGGTTGGCTGTCCCACCCGCCGCTGGCGACTGGCTGACCGTCGTAGTGTGCGTAGAAGACCACGGTGCGCGTTGCGCCGCGTGTGAGCAACTCGCCGTAGAGCGCGGGGCTCCCTCCGGACGGAGCGCGCAGCGCGGTGAGGGCAACGCCGCGTTTTGCAAACGCCTGCGTCAAGAACGTGCCATTGCGCGCGATGTCGGACGAATCGCTGGCCACGTTGGGAATGGCCAGCAGGGCGAAGGCCTCGTCGAGGATGGGCCGTTCGTTGGCCTTGCGCCATGTATCCACGAGGGGGCGCAGCGGCTGCTGAGCGATCGCGTCGACGGGGATGGCCATCGCGTAGAGCGCGGCGGTCGCGATGAGGAGCGCGCGAGGGCGGAGGGGTCGCATGGGCGAAGGCTACGCATAGGTTGCGCACCTGTACAGATGGCGCGAACGTTCCCGTCTCCGCTTACTCTCCACGCACGAGGTGTTCGTGATGCTTTTTAAGTCTTTGGCCGCGCTGCTCGTTGGAGGCGGCTTGGCTGCCGCTACCGCAACGATCCCGTTCACTGCGACGATCAACGCGCGAGGGGAGTCCGGCGCGTTCACGGCGTTCGGTCGCTCCGTCGCGATCGCCGGCGAGTTTGCGTTTGTTGGCGAGCCCAATGTGGGCGGCGGACGCGGCGGTGGTAGTGCGCCAGCGGCGGGGATCGTGCACGTCTATCGATACAGTGCCGCGGCGTGGAAAGCGGTTGGTGAGCTCCGGTCTTCGAACGCCGTTGGTGGTGACGGATTTGGTGCGGCGATGGCGGCCGAAGGCGCCACGCTGCTGGTGGGTCAGGTGAGTGCAGCGCCAGTTGCCGCGAACGCAGGTCGTGGTGGTGGTGGTGGTGGTGGTGGCGCCGCCGCCGGACGTGGCGGCGCACCGGTGGTCGCGGCGCGAGATACGTCGGTGGGTTCGGTGCAGCTGTTTCGTCGCGGTGCGGACATGAAGTGGGCGCCGTCGGGGAAACTGGCAGGGCCCGACGTGGCCGGTGCGCAATTCGGATCGGCGCTCGCGTTGGCGGGCGATCTGGCGCTGGTCGGCGCACCTGGCCTCCCGACTGGTGGCGCGGTGTACGTGTTTCAACGCGCAGCCGACGGCATTTGGACCCCGCTTGGAGCGCTCCCTGCGCAGGGACTCTCAGCGGGTGATCGCTTTGGTGCATCTGTATCGCACGATGGCAACCGCGTGATCGTTGGCGCGCCAACCAGAAAGGCAAAGGGCGCGATTTTCCTGTTCCGGCGCGAGGCAAACGGCTCGTGGACGCAGGAAACAGAGCAGGTGGCACCGCTCAATCTTCCCGACGGGGCATTGTTTGGCGCATCGGTTGCCGTGAAGGGGGATCGCGTGATAGCGGGCGCGCCAGGCACGAACTTCACTGCGCCGCCAACGAATGCGTTGCGTGATTCGCTGTTCACGATTTTTGGGACGACGCCACCGGGCGCGGCTCGCGACTCGATTGTCGCGCGACTGGCCACGATGGCGGCGGGCGGCGGCGGTCGTGGCGCCGGCGCTGGCGGGGGCGGTCGTGGCGGTGCACTGGTCGGACTGGCGACGGGCATGGTGATGGTGTTCGAGCGTGCGTCGTTTGGATCGTGGCGCATGGTCGGCACGCTCGCACCCTTTGACTTCGGCAATGTGAGCTTTGGTGCGGCGTTGCGCGTCGTGGGGAGTGAGCTGTGGATCGGCGCGCCAGGGAGTGATGGCGCAGGACGTATCTATCGCGCGCGTGCGGATGCTGATGGTGCCTGGACCGGTATGAGCAAACTCGGTGTCGACACCATCGAAGCGGGCGCACAGTGGGCCGCGTCATTCGCGGTCAGTGGCGATAAGGCGATTGTAGGTATGCCGGGTGACGGTGGTGGAGGCGGAACAGTCGCGTTTCTGGGTCGCTCGGCCACCACGGACTGGACGCTGCGGGCACTGAACACGCCGCCCGTGCCGGATCGGTATCCGAAGGTGACGGGCGCAGAAGTGAAGTGCGGCGCCGATGGCAAAGCGGGATCGTTCGAGTGCAGCAGCACCGGACTCTTGTCGTATCTGCCAATTTCGGCGGTGGGCGGTAAACGAGGGGTAAGCCTGAGCGGTAGTTGGGGATGGACCGATCCGGTCACCGGCCGCGACATCTCGATTATCGGACGCACGGATGGTACGGCCTTCGTCGACGTGACCGATCCCGTGAATCCACGCTACCTCGGCGATCTGGTGCGCACGAAAGGCGCGAATATGTCCAGCTGGCGCGAGATCAAAACGTACAAGAACTATGCGCTGATCGTGTCCGACGGATCGGGCGATCATCACGGCATCCAGATTTTCGACCTTACCCGTTTGCGCACGGTGAAAACGCCCAAGCGATTTGTTGAGGATGCGCACTTTGATGCCGGCAGCATTCATGACATCGCGGTCAACGAGCAAAGCGGCTTCGCGTACGCCGTCGGCACGGCGTCGGGCGGCGAGCGCTGCGGCGGCGGGTCGCTGATGATCGACATGCGAGCGCCGCTCACGCCGACCTTCGCCGGATGCTTTGCCGATATCGGGACCGGACGTGCGCGGGGCGGCTACACACACGATATCCAGTGCATCACGTATCGCGGTCCGGACAAACGCTACACCGGACATGAGATCTGCATGGCTTCCAACGAAACCACGGTATCCATTCAGGACGTCACCGACAAGAAGAATGTGAAAGTCCTGTCGCGCGCGGACTATCCAACGCCGGGGTACGCGCATCAAGGGTGGTTTACGGAAGATCAGCGCTATTGGTATCTCAACGACGAGACCGACGAGACCGGCAGCATCGGTCGATCAGCGGAGGGCACCCGTACCATGATCTTCGATGTGGCTGACCTCGAGCAGCCGATCATGAAGAAGGAGTACATCGGACCCACGCACGCCAGCGATCATAACCTGTATGTGAAGGGCGATCGCATGTATCAGTCCAACTACAAGGCCGGCTTGCGCATTCTGGATGTCTCTGACCCGGTCAATCCCAAAGAGATCGGATTCCTGGACACCAATCCCGGTGAGAACACGCCAGGGTTTCAGGGGTCGTGGAACAACTATCCGTTCTTCAAGAACGGAGCGATCGGTGTGGTGAGCATTGGGGAAGGGTTCTTCATGGTGCGCGATGCACCACCGCGCAAAGTCGTGCCGTGAGGCGACGCACAATCGCGACGCTCCTTGTCGCGTTGGTGGCGGCTGAGGCGCGCGCGCAGCGGCCCGGCGCGAAGTTGTATGTCACGAACCAAGGCGGTGCGTCAGTCTCTGTCATCGATCAAACGCGGTTATCCGTTGATACGGTGATCGATCTGACCGTGCTTGGTTTTACACCCAACGCCAGGCCGCACCACGCGGTCGTGGAAGGCGATGGATCATTCTGGTACGTGACGCTGATCGGCGACGGTCGCGTACTCAAGTTCGATCGCGCCAATCGGCTGGTTGCACAGGTGAAGATGGAGACGCCCGGGTTGCTTGCGCTCGACCCCGTGCATGATTCGCTTTACGTGGGGCGCTCGATGACGGCGGTCAATCCGCCCAAATCGCTGGGCGTGATCACGCGTTCCTCGTTTGCGATGGTGGAAGAGCAAGAGATCCAGATTCCGCGTCCGCACGCGCTGGCCGTAACTCCCGATGGGAAATGGGTGCACGCGGCATCGTTGGCTGAAAATCGGTTTGCCTCCCTGGAGACGACCACAGGACGCGTCACGCTCACCACGCTACCGGGCACGGCCATGCGTTCGATGGTGCAGTTCACCGTCAGCCCGGATGGCACGCGCATGATCGTGGGTGGTGAACTCTCCAATACCGTTCTGGTGTTCGACCTCACGAAATCGGCCCCGTTTGTTCCGCTCGCCGAGTTTGCCGTCGCCGGCAAACCCTGGGATCCGGTGTTTTCTCGAGATGGCACGCGCGCGTACTTCTCGTTGTTTGCCGACAGCGCGGTGGCCGACGTGGAGCTGCGCACCGGCCGCATCGTACGCACATTTCGCGGACATATGGCGCAGCCCTACGACATGATCTTGCGTGCCGATGGCAAGTATCTGTTCGTCGTGAATCAGAACATCGGTGGTGTGAAAGCAGGGCAAAGTGCGCACGATAACATGCCGGATATGTCAGGGATGCCAACACCGGCCGGCCCGGCGAAGGGCTGGCTGTCCGTGATCAACACGGCGACCGGCAAAGTAGTCAAGGAGTTGACGCTGGGTGTGAGTCCATCCGGCATGGGTGCCGCCCGAGCCCGATGACACGGACGCAGGCGGTGTGTGCAGCGCTCACGATCAGCGTGGCGGCGGCGCTCATGTCGGCGCCAACCTCGCTGCCTGTTGCCGACTGGCGTTACGCCGTTCACGTGTCGGGCATTCCCGTGAGCGATAGCAGCGGTGCGCTGATGGACGCGCCATTCCTTGGCGGATTTGACGTGCCCCGGCCGCAACTGGTGGATATCAATGGCGACGGGACGCTGGATCTGTTCGTGCAGGAACGTCCTGGTGAGATCATGTTCTTCGAGCGCGTTGGCGACACCTGGCAGTGGCGCTCAGACCACTTTCAGTCCCTCAACGTTGGCGATTGGTTTCGGTTTGTCGACATCGACGGGGACCGTGATGCCGATCTCTTCTCGGAGATGCTGACCGGATACATTCGCGTGTGGCGCAACGAGGGTACGCCCACCGCGCCGCGCTTTGTTGCGTTGGGCGATACCGTGCGCGATGTGGATGGTCGTGCCATCGTTGCCGATCGACAGAATATTCTCAACGCGGTCGACATCGATTGCAACGGCAAGCTTGACCTGTTCATTGGGCGAGTGCAGGGCGTCGTGGATCGCTACGAACAGGAAGGGAAGAGCCCCGATGGTGCACCGCGCTTCCGGTTGCTGGAGGAAGAGTGGCAGGGCATTCGCGTGCTGGGTCCGGAGGTCACCGGTGGCGCACCGGCCCCCGATACCGCCGAACGCACAGGCGGTCCGCGTGACACCGAGCATACCGAACGAGTCGAACGCCGACATGGTGCCAATACGCTGACGTTCGCCGACGTGAACGGGCAGGGTGTGTTGGATTTGTTTTGGGGAGATTTTTTCGAGGAAGGATTATTACGCTTTCAAAACACCGGGACGTGCGCACAGCCCGATCTGACGGGAACGCCGGCGCGTTTTCCGCTCGCCACACCCGTGCTGACGTCGGGGTACAACGCACCGACCTTCGGCGACGTCGATGGCAATGGAACGATCGACCTCGTGATGGGCGCAATTGGTGGCGCGTTTCAGCCCAGTCGGTCCGCGATCGACAATCTGTACTTGCTACGGCAGCAGCCCAACAGGACTTGGCGTGTGGACACGAAGCGGTTGGTCCCGACCATTGACGTGGGCACCGACGCGGCACCGGTACTGGCCGATGTGAACGGAGACGGATTGGTGGATCTGTTGGTTGGTGGGAAGATCGCGCCGAACGATGGAGCGACCGGTACCGTGACCTGGTTCGCGAATGTCGGCACGAAAACGCAGCCTGCCTTCCGCGAGCGCGGCGTGATGTCCATGCGTGGCGACTACAACTATGCGCCGGCGGTGGTGGATCTCGATGGCGACGCGTTGCCGGATATCGTGGTCGGCACGTGGCGCGATCGATTGCAATGGTATCGCAACGTGGGCAGCCGTACGGCGCCGGTGTGGACCATGAAAGACACAGCACTGGTCACCATCACGCGCGGCACGAACAGCACGCCGACCTTTGGCGATCTGGATGGTGATGGGCTGTTGGACCTGATGATCGGCGAGGCCTCGGGGACGCTCAACCTTTATCGCAACAGCGGCACGCGAACGGCACCGGCATTCACGTTGGTGAGTGATCACTTTCAGGACATCAAGGTCACCCGACGCAGCGCGCCCACGCTGGTGGACATGGATGCCGATGGGACGCTCGATATGCTGATTGGCGATGCGGAAGGGGCACTGCAGTTGTGGCGCGGTGTGCGCGGTGCCGGTATGCAAACGTTTGAGCGTGACCGGCCATTCGACGTGCGCGGCTACCCCAACGCGATGCCAGCCGTTGCTGATCTGTTTGGCACGGGTCGCCTCGAGATTCTTGTGGGCACGGCGTCGGGTGGGGTGCGTTGGTTTAGGCGAATAGCAGCGCCGTAAGCTCCACCCAATCCTTCTCCACATTGTTCTCGAAGATCATCGTGATCGATATGCCCATGATGGCGCGGCTTGCCCGCGTGCTACTGTTGTTGACAACACTGTCGTCACGCGTTGCATTCGCACAGTCCGGGCCCGTACCCATACCCGCCTCCGCGCTTACGCAAAAAGTCTGGTTCCGCCAACCGGCTGCTGAATGGAATCGCGCCCTCCCCGTTGGCAATGGCCGCTTGGGCGCTATGATCTTCGGCGGCACACGCGAAGAACACATTCAGCTGAACGAAGAAACGCTGTGGACCGGGGGGCCGTACAACCCCGTCGTGAAGGGCGCGAGCAAGGCGTTGCCGGAAATTCAGCGATTGCTCTTCGCCGGTGATGTGCCAGGCGCGCACGATCTGTTTGGACGCACCATGATGGGCGTGCCGTACGAACAAATGAAGTATCAATCGCTTGGTGATCTGCTTATCACGTTTCCGGGACACGACACGGTGACCAACTATCGTCGTGAGCTCTTGCTCGATTCCGCGATTGCGCGGGTGTCGTACGTGGTAAATGGGGTGACCTTCACACGCGAGATGTTCTCCAGTGCGCCCGACCAGGCCATTATCGTTCGCCTGTCGGCCAATCGACCCGGCGCACTCACGTTCAGCGCCACGTTGCACGGCACGCGCAACCCCGCGCACTCCAACTACGGCACCGACTACTTCCAGATGGATGGTGTGGCGCCCAACGGACTGCGCATCACGGGTAAGAACTCCGATTACCTGGGCGTAACGGGGAAACTCACCTACGAGGCGCGGTTGCAGGCGCGCGCCGAAGGCACGCGTGGTACCGTCGCGGTTGACTACCGCACCCTTCGTGTAATTGGCGCCGACGCGGTCACCATTGTGCTGGCCGCCGCCACGAGCTTCGTGAACTTCTCCGACGTGAGCGGCAATCCCGCCAATCGGGTACGCACGGTGCTCGATCGCACGTCGGCGCGCTCATACGACGACCTGTTACGCGATCACATCGCCGAGCATCAGCAGTGGTTTCATCGGGTACACTTGTCGCTTGGTGGCACCAGCGCTGATGTGCTCGCCATGCCCACCGATGAACGCGTCAAGCGCTTTGCCACCAGCCCCGATCCTGATCTGGCGGCGCTGACCTATCAGTTTGGCCGCTATCTCTTGATTGCCAGTTCGAGACCCGGCACCGAAGCAGCGAACCTGCAAGGCATCTGGAACGACAATCCGAATCCATGGTGGGACGCCAAGTACACGATCAACATCAATCTCCCCATGAACTACTGGCCCGCTGAAACGGGTAACCTCAGTGCGCTCGTGGGACCGCTGGAATCGCTTGTCAACGACGTGGCACGCACCGGTACGGAGACCGCGCGCGAATACTGGGGTGCGCGCGGATGGGTGGTGCATCAAAACACCGATATCTGGCGTGCTACCGCGCCGATGGACGGACCGTCATGGGGTGCCTGGCCTGTTGGCGGCGCGTGGCTGATGACCAACCTGTATGAGCGCTATCGCTTCTCCGGCGACACCGCGTATCTGCGACGCATCTACCCGGTGTTGCGCGATCAGACGCGCTTCCTGATGGACGTCCTGGTGCCCTATCCCGGGAAGGGATGGCTGGTGACGGCGCCGTCAAATTCACCCGAGAACTATCCGGCGTGGCCGGGTAATGGTCAGTTCTTTGACGAAGTGAGTGGTATCACGCTCACCGCACGCACCATGGCTGCAGGCCCCACGATGGACATGCACATCATCCGCGATGTGTTCGGCGCGTTTGGCGAAGCGGCTGCACTGTTACGGTCCGACAGTACATTCGCGGGGGAGGTCCGTTCGGCGCGTGCGCGACTTGCCCCCAATCAAATCGGCAAACACGGTCAGCTGCAGGAATGGTTGGAAGACTGGGACGATCTCGAACCGCAGCATCGACATCTGTCCCCGCTCTGGGGACTGTATCCCGGCAGCGAAATCACACCCGAACGTACACCGGCGTTGGCCGCCGCTGCAGCCGTCACGCTCGACAAGCGCGGGACCGGTGGGTGCGGCTGGTCGTATGCGTGGAAGATGGGGCTGCGCGCGCGACTCTACGACGGCGAAAAATCCCTGGAGCAGTTGCGCGCGATGTTGACCAAGTCGTCGTTGCCCACTCTGTTTTCACTCTGCGGACGCGCCCTGCAGGTAGACGGCAATCTGGGCGCAGCTGCAGCAATCGCGGAGATGCTGCTGCAGTCGCATCAGGATGCGATACGGCTGTTGCCGGCATTGCCCGCCGAATGGCGCGAGGGCCGTGTGCAGGGATTGCGCGCGCGCGGCGGGTTCGACGTGGATGTGGTGTGGGCCGACGCGCGTGCAACGACGGCGACGATTCGGTCTCATCTCTCGCGCCCGTGTCGTATCAAATCGAAGGGTCGCGTGACGGTGACGTCAGATGGACGACGTGTGCCGGTTGTGCAACGTGATGCGGAGGTCTTTGAATTCTCCGCAACCGCCGGGCGTGTGTACCAGTTGGCTTTTGCGCGCGGCAGGTAACGCACCATCAAGCCTCGTCCTCAATCTCCAACCTGAACCCATCGATAGCGCCCAGCTCGAAACTCAATCCGCCCACTCGCCGACTCCGACTTCTCAACCAACAACGCTGAACCTGTACCGCTTCGACTCGGCACGATGCGCCACGTGTCCATCCAGTCGAAGTTGTCACCACCATTGCCGAACAGCACGCCCGCGCCACATTGCTGCGGCGCGCGACCACTGGCATGCACAATCAGCACCCCGCGCGCCTTCGAGGCGCTGTGCCTCACCAGCCACGCGACGTCGACTTTGCCGTCGCCGTCAAAGTCAGCGCTCAACATGACGGGAGTCATGGCGCTATCGCGCACCAGCCGACGCGCCGCAGACTCCTTCCGCCACGCTGCCTCGGCCCACGCGGGCGCCACCACCTCGGAAGCACCATGCGTTGGCGCAGGGACACGCAACCGATCGACGAACGTACCGCCGTCTGCGAAGCGGATATCGTCGACGCGCCACCCTCGCGTCCCCGCACGCAGCTGATAGCGCAAGCGGCGAGACGCGAAGCCGTCGGCAAATCGCACCGCAACCGTCGCGCGGTCTCCCGTGACGGTCGCACGCTGCACCGAGAATCGCGTGGGGTACTCCTGCGTATCAGTGAACGGATCGCCGTCAATCATCGGCACCTCATCGGGCGAGCCCGGTGTCGCCAGATAGCTGGCGATGCGCTGTCCGAGCGCTACCGACAGAAACGGCCTGACACGCCGCACGGTGGCGCTATCAAAGCCCATGCTGCGGCCGAAATGTCGCTCCAAAAGCGCCTGCACCACGCCCTCTGGCGACGTCGCCGCCGCGAGCGCGCCCGGCGAGCGGTCCAGCGTCCAGATGATGTTGTCGATCGCCACCAAGAGGTGGGTGGCGTCGACCTCGTGGAACTCAAACGTCCCCGTCGCGCACGTCAGGCGCATCCCGCGCACCATGCCCTTGGCGAATCCCGCTGCACGAGCCGCGGCCGCGGCCGGTGCGGGGAGGTTGCCCTGGAAAAGCCCATCGGGCGGCATGGTGGTGGGTTCGTACTGCGGCGATCCACACGCGAAGGTTCCGCCAAATCCAGAGAACGACTGGGGGCGCAATTGAACGACTCGCGTGACATACGCAGCGCGATCGAGGGTCGCACTGTCGGCGAGCGCCCATGGCGCGACGACCCCTGTCGCGACACGCCAACTACCGAACAAATCCCGAGGCTGCGCGCCGACGTCTGGCGCGCTGACCGCGAACATCAGTGGGAGGAGCACACATCCCTCCGCGAAATTCTGAGCGAGACGCATTGGCAGGGCGGGAAAAGGTTGATCGCACGAGCGTTAGCGTCCTCCATCGAGATGCTGCTGCACTAGCGCAATTTCGACAGCAGTGCCACGGCTCCAAAGTCGGTGACATTCCCGTGGCTCAGTGCCTGAGCTCCGGCGAATCGGTCGCTGAACCGCCAAGTGCACGGAGTGCGTGTCCGTGGCCCCCGTGCACGTTGTAATTCACCCCACGCGAACCAGACGCTGGTGACGCACCGGTAAGCGCTAGCGCAACCATCGTTCCACGCGCTCCGCCACGAACGCGTCGTCCGTCAGCTCCGGAAACCGCGCCACTACCTGACGAATCCCTTCGAGCTGTCCGGCGCTGAGTACCTCGTGCGTGTCAAACGTCCACGTCCCGCGCACCAACCCCTGCGCCCGCAGCACCTCGAGGATGCCGGGCAAACAGCCGCGATAGCCGTGCGCCGCATCAAACACGAAGGCGTTCGCCATGGTGAGCGCCGCACCACGCGAAAGCCAGGCGCGCGGGACGTCGGCAGCACCAGAAGCGCGCCACGTCTTGATCTCGTCCAACATCAGCACCGCGTTGCGCGTCCACACCGCCCACTGCCCCAGCAGCCCGCCCACGAAGTGCGAGCTATAGGTGCGACCGCCACACGTCACCGGCACATCGGTGACAAGATCGGCAACGATGGCATCATCGTTGCCCGTGTAGAGCGCAATATCATCCCGCCCGGCGTCGGCTACTGCACGCATCACGTCCAGTGTCGCGTACCGATCAAACGGGGCGACTTTGATCGCGACCACATTCGGGATCTCCGCGAACTCACGCCAGAACGCATACGACAGCCGACGTCCGCCGACGACAGGCTGCAGATAAAACCCAAAGATCGGCAGCGTTTCCGCGACATGCGCGCAGTGCGCAAGCATTGCGGCGTCGTCATTGTCACGCCACGCCCCAAGCGACAACAAGCCGCAGTGATATCCAAGCAGACGCGCGATCTCCGCCTCCTTCACGGCGTTGTGGGTATCACCGACAATCCCTGCGACGCGCACAAAGTGAGTATCACCACGCAGTTCAAGCGCGTCTGTTGCCGTTTCCGCGGCTAACTCCAGCACCGCACGGTACAGACCAATCGCGGGATCGTGGATCGGGAAACCGGTCGTGTGCACTCCAACTGCCATCCCGCCAGCACCAGCAGCGACGTAATAACGCGTCAGTGCACGCTGATGTCGTTCGTCCATGTCGCGCGACGGCGTCAGCGCCAACGGATGCGCCGGAATCACCTGCCCGTCCAACAGGTGTCGTCGCATGTTGAACGGTGCCTGCGTTGGGGTCGTCACGACCTCGCACCGCACACGTCAGAACTTCCCATCGCGGACCTCGAACCTGGTGGGCTTGTTCAACAGACGCCCGCCCGCGCGGATCCATTCCACAGCCTGACCACACAGCGTCTCCAAAGGCAGGGGCACATACGGCATCGCCCGCGCGAGCGCGTCGACGTTGGCCACGAGGGCACGGCCGCCAGGATCATCGCCCTCATCCGGCACATACCTCGGCGCGATTCCCGCAGCGCGACCTACACACTCGGCAATTTCCCGTACGGCTACCATCGGACCGGTCACGTTGAGCGTGACGGCTGGCGTCGATGACTGCCCCAGTGCGCGCAACGCCAACCGATTCGCGTCACCTTGCCAGATCACATTCACCGGCATCGCGGCGAGGTCGATCGCCGTACCACGCAACACCTTGAGCGCTACATCGGTGACGACGCCGTATCGCAGATCGCAGGCATAAAACAGCCGATACAACAGCAACGGTGAGCCCGTGCGACGCGCGACAGACTCGAACACCCGCTCGCGTCCCACACACGAGGCGGCATATTCGCCATCAGGACGCAGCACATCGATTTCTTTCGAGCCACCGTCGGCAACCAGTGAGGGGCCGTACACGTTGCCGGTCGAAAAACACACGATCCGCGCGCCTGCAAACCGCTCGGCGGCATGCACTGACGCCACCACGTTCTGTGTCCACGTGCCGACCGGATCCCCGCTGGTGCCAAACTTCTGCCCCGCCATCCACACCACGTTCTCGGCAAACGGCAGCGCGGCTACCGCGCGCGGGTCTGACATATCGGCTGTGATGGTCTCCACGCCGGCCGCATGCAACCGCTCAACGACGGCCGCATCACTGAAGCGCGATACGGCGATCACGCGTCGGGCCTGGTCCGCGATCGCACGGCGCGCCATGCGGGCCACCGTTGGCCCCATCTTTCCACCGGCACCGAGAATGATCAGATCACCCGAAAGCGCGGCCAGTGCCTCGGTCGTCGCGCCATCGGGCATCGATAGCTGGTCCTCGAGGAAGCCCTCCAGGCCGTCAACCTCCCAAGCGTCACTCATGGAGCTCACACCAGCGTGTCGGCGCGAGCGCTATTCGCCGACGCACGGCGCGACGTCGTCAACGGGAAGGCCAAGCTCCGCCGCCAGTGCGCGACGACCCACTTCGATGCGTTCGCGAGCCATTTTCTTGAGCGACTGTAAATCGGCCAACGTCATGCCGACCGTTTCAATTGGCTCAAGCAGCTGCGCCACCGCACGCGCTGGCAAAAACTGAAAGCTCCCGTTGGCCATCGCGCCACGGGTTCCAGCAACTGCGATCGGCAAGATCGGCGCACCGGCCTCGATGGCCAGGCGAAACGCTCCGTCTTTGAAGGGGAGCATCTCCCACGTTTTTGAGCGGCTGCCTTCGGGGAAGATGAAGATCGAGACTCTCTTTTTGAGTCGGTCGCGACATTGGTTGATGGCGTCAACGGCAGACTCACGTTTGCCACGCACCAACTTGATATCGCCGGCCATCTGCATCATCCAGCCCATGAGCGGAATCTTGAATATGGTGTCCTTGCTCAGCCATTTCATTTCCCACGGAAAACAACTGATCAAAAACACGTCAGCGTAGGACTCATGATTCGCCACCACGACATACGGCCGACGCGCATCAGCGAGGGAGCCCCGCGTACGAAACGTCCACAGCCCATTCAGCCGCGTCACGGCGACGGCTACCAAGCGAAATGCGCGCCCGGCCGCGTAACGACCGGGATCGAACGGGGCCGTGCACGCGAAGATGATCGCGACGATCGGCGTGCCGACAATCACCGCTACTGCCGTACACGTCCAGGCCCACGCATTCAGCAGACGGTGCATCACGCGTTGGCGGCGTCCATCGGGTCGGCCGGATCAATGAACCCAAGCTCCTTGTGCGAGCCATCACAGAATGGCTTCACCTTCGATGCGCCGCAGCGGCAGAGCGACATCGGGCGTCCCTCGGCGCGCGGAGGAATCACTGCGCCGGTGTGGTCAAGCAGAACAATCTGGGCGGCGTCTTCGGCCGAGATACCAAGGGAGCCGTTCTTGCGAACGGTGAGGGTAATGGGCATGGAGGCTCGTGAAAGTGAAGGAACGGGAGATCGTGAAGAGGATCAGGTGCCTACCGCGGCAGCCATTTCTCCGGCGTGTCGCTTGAGACGAACGATCATGGCGCTCAGTCCTGACTCGCGAGCGCCAAGTCCGATGTCTTGCATCAGTAAGCGCACGAGGTCGGTGGGCAATAACAAAGTAACCGCTGGCGCCTGATCATTCACAGCCGCGAAGACAATTGCCAGTACAGCGGCAATGGTGGGCGATTGACGGGCGTTGACGTCGGCGTAGAAGTGCAGCGTGCCATCGGCCCGCCGCTCAGGGAAGAGATCGACCCGCGTTTGGCACTCCGGGACGGTGAATCCCGTACGATCAAGGCCAGCGAGGCGCTCGGGTAACGGTTCCAGCTTCCGCGACCAGCCCAGAAGCGCCTGCATTTTGTCCTCGCGCTCAAGCATGCGGAACTGGCGCAACGTGTTGGCGAGCACAGGCGGAAGCGGGGCCGTGTCGGCCGCTTCGTGGGGGGCTGATTGCGGGGTATTCGTCTCGGACATGCTGGAAGTGAATCGCGACGCACGCCAGCGGTCAAGCGAAGCACTCCATGATGATTGACTGTGACTCGACAATAGAGGAGCTTGCACAGATGACGAACGCGAACATGCGCGGAGTGGCGATGACCCTCTCCGGCCTCGTGGTCGCATGCCAGCTCATGGCCTGCGAAGGCGGTGCCACGGTCAACAGCGCTGTGGGGACGCTGGAGATGGTGGAGATCGACATCGGACCACTGCAGCCATCGCGCGCCGTTCGAGTGCTCGTGCGAGAAGGGGACGCGGTTCGCGCAGGCGATACGTTGGCCGTTTTCGTCATGCCAACATTGGTGGCGTCGGAAGCCCAGGCGAATGCGCGCCTGGAAGCCGCTCGCGAAACGGCACGCGAAGTGGAGCGCGGCTCGCGTCCCGCCGAAGTCGCTCGTGCCGAATCCGAGCTGCGGGCCGCTCAGGCCGACGCCGAGCGTACCGCGTCGGATCTGGTACGCCTGACGCCGCTGGCGGCTCGCGGTGACATTGCCAAGGCCCAGCTTGATTTGGCGCAATCCGCTGCTCGTGTCGCCGCTGGGCGGCGCGATGCCGCGCGCGAAACCGTGCGGCTCGTGCGTGAGGGGCCGCGCGCCGAACGGAAAGCCTTCGCTGCCGCCGATGTGCGCGGAGCCGCTGCCGCCGCCGCGTCGATTCGGGCCACGGCGAATGACATGGTGCTGATCTCGCCAGTCGATGGTGTGGTGAGCAGTCGCAACGCCGAACCAGGCGAAGTCCTTGCCGCCGGCCAAAGCGCCGTCACGATCGGACAACCTGCGCGACCGTGGGCCCGCATCTACGTCTCGCAGTTTATCGTGCCGCAACTGCACGTAGGTGACACCGTGGTCGCCCAGTTGGACGGCGACAGCACGCGCTATCGCGGACGCGTCGCATCGATCGCGAGCAAGGCGGAGTACACCCCGCGCGTCGCACTCACGGAACGTGAACGCGCCGATCTGTTGTTCGGCGTGAAGATCGAGTTCGACAACCGCGTGGACCGTTTGCGGGCCGGCCTGCCGATCACCGTCCTGTTACCCAGTGCGCGGTAGCGGGTGAGTACGCTTCCCAACAACATCGACGACTCATCACCAGCAGACCGGCCACCGGTCGTTCGGACGCGTGCGCTGCGAAAGGTCTATGGCGCGTTGGTCGCCGTGCACGGGCTGGATCTCGAAATCCATCGCGGGGAAGTATTCGGGTTGCTCGGCCCGAACGGTTCCGGCAAAACGACGACGATCCGCATGTTGTGTGGACTGGTTGAACCGACCAGCGGTACGGCGGACGTGGCCGGTTTTGACGTGGTGAAAGACGCGGAACGTGTGCGGCGACGGATCGGGTATATGTCGCAGCGATTCGGGTTGTACGACGATCTCACCGTTGGCGAGAATCTGCGGTTTTACTCGTCGGTGTATGGCGTGATCGGTCGTGATCGCGCCGAGCGTCTGGCCGCACACGCGGAATCGCTCGGACTTGCCGGCCGTTGGTCACAGCTGGCGGGCACCTTGAGCGGCGGGTGGAAGCAACGTCTGGCCTTGGCCTGTGCGACCGCGCACACGCCCGACCTCGTGTTTTTGGACGAACCCACCGCTGGTGTCGACCCTGCGGCGCGACGCACGTTCTGGGAAACGATCTACCAGCTCGCGGCCGGTGGAACGACGCTGTTAGTCACGACGCACTACATGGATGAAGCCGAGCGGTGCAAGCGCTTGGCGTTCCTGTCGCGCGGGCACCTCATCGCGCTCGGTACCCCGCACGAGATCACGCGGCAGTTCGGAACGACGAACGTCGAGGAAGTCTTCGTGATGCTGCAGGAACGCGACGAGGCGGAGCGCGAACAGCCAACGTCGGCGACAGGAACTCGCGCGCCAGTGGCGAGCACGGGTCGGTAACGCGATGCTCGAACGCGTGCGGCGATGGACCGTCTGGCCTATGCTCTGGAAGGAGTTCATTCAACTCCGGCGAGATCGGCTTACGTTGGCCATGATGACGGTGCTGCCGTCGATGCAACTGATTCTGTTCGGGTACGCGATTCAAACGGACGTGCGACGATTGCCCACGGTGGTCCTTGACGAGTCGCAGACATCGGAGAGTCGGGCGCTCATCCAGGTGCTTCAGAATACTGACAACTTTCGCGTGGTGGCATCCGTTCCCAGCCGAGCCGCAGCGCAACGCTGGATTGAGCGCGGTGCGGCGCGCGTGGCCCTCATCATACCACCAGAGTACCAGCGCGCGATTCGACGGGGAGAAACCGGTCGCGCGCAGTTGCTTATTGATGCGGCCGACCCGCAATCGTCGGGTGCCGCCATCTCGGGAGCACAGCTGGCGGCACAAGCGCGTGGCGCGCAGCTGCTGGCCTCCCAATACAAACTTGTCCCGCCGGTCGAAATTCGCGTGCGCCCGTGGTACAACCCGGCGCAGCTCAGCGCAGTGTTTATCGTGCCAGGTGTAGTCGGCCTGCTGCTCACGATCACGATGACGTTGATCACGTCGGCGGCGGTGGTTCGCGAGCGCGAACGCGGCACGTTGGAGCAACTGATCGTCACGCCCATTGGAAAGGCCAGCCTCATGATCGGCAAACTGGTCCCCTTCATCCTCGTTGGCTACGTGCAGATGAGCGTCGTCCTGTTGTTGGGCACCACATTGTTTGACGTGCCCATTCGTGGCAGCCTCCCGCTGCTCTACGGGCTTTCGTTCGTGTTTATCGTGGCGAGTTTGGGTATCGGGTTGCTGATTTCGACGGTCGCGCGCAATCAGATGCAAGCCATGCAGCTCAGTTTCTTCTTCATGCTGCCGAACATCTTGCTCTCAGGCTATATCTTCCCCCGCGCCGCGATGCCGGAGCCGGCGCAATGGATTGGCTCGCTCCTCCCGCTGACCTGGTTCCTCGAGATTCTGCGCGGTGTACTGCTCAAGGGGGTCGGCCTCGGTGACCTCTGGCAGGAACTCGCCGTGCTGGCTGCCGGAGCCGCGCTGTTGCTTACCGTGTCAGTTCACAGGTTCTCAAAGACGCTGGACTGACCCTTCCCAGGTCAGCCGCACGGACGTCGGTCATCGTTTCGCCCCCTGCTCCGCACTCCGCGGGGAACCGAATGGCGTATTTTGCATATGTTCTATAGCCGCCCTGCGGCACGCTCACCCACCTCCATCGCCCGCGCCATGCTGATTCGACGCCCCGACGACCTCAAGTCGTCCGAGATCACTCCTCAGTCGCTGTACGTTGATCGGCGCCAGTTCGTCGGCGCGGCCGGTGCGTTGGCATTGGGTGCCCTGGTCGCGCCCGGTGTCCTGGGTGCGTCGCCGCTCGGGACAGCGGCGTCGGGAAGCCGTCGCCAGGACGACAAGATCACGTCTGAAGAGGACGCGACGAGCTATAACAATTACTACGAGTTCGGGACGGACAAAGAAGAGCCGAAAGAGCTGGCGAAGAACTTCAAGACCAAGCCGTGGAACATCGAGATCGCCGGCATGGTGAAAGCGCCCCGCACGATGAGCTTCGATGATCTGTTTCGCGCACTCCCGGTCCAGGACAAGATCTTTCGGCATCGCTGCGTAGAAGCTTGGTCGATGGTCATTCCGTGGCAGGGCACGCCACTCAAGGACATCATCGCGCGTTGTGAGCCGCTGCCTGGCGCCAAGTTCGTCGAGTTCACCACGCTTTTTGATCCGCGCCGGATGCCAGGGCAGGCGCGCCCAGCGCTGCCGTGGCCGTACAAGGAGGCGTTGCGCATGGATGAGGCGATGAATCCACTCGCACTCCTCGCAACCGGCATGTACGGCAAGCCACTGCCCAACCAGAACGGCGCGCCAGTGCGCTTGGTGGTGCCATGGAAGTACGGCTTCAAAGGCATCAAGGGTATCGTCAAGATTCGCTTCACCGATCAGATGCCCAAGACCACGTGGAATGACATCGCGTCAGCCGAGTACGGCTTTTACGCCAACGTGAACCCAGCGGTCGATCATCCCCGGTGGAGTCAGGCGAAGGAACGTCGTATCGGCCAGTTCCTCAAAATCCCGACGCTGCCGTTCAACGGATACGCCGAGCAGGTGGCCTCGATGTATGCCGGCATGGATCTTCGCAAGAACTACTAATGGCACCTGCCGCCTCGCCGGCGACGGGAGTGACATGGCGCGACCGGTCCGCCCCCTTCGTGAAGCGATGGGTGCGACCGGCGCTGTGGGCGCTCGTGATCCTGCCACTTGTCTCCATGGTCGTGCGCCTCGTGCTCAGTCAGCTTGGCGCCAACCCCATCGAAGATCTCGAGCACGAGACGGGTAGGTGGACGTTGCGCTTACTCGCGAGCTCGTTGGCGGTCACGCCGCTCATCACGTTCACGCGATGGGGCTGGCTTATTGCGCAACGTCGATTTCTCGGTCTGGCCGCATTTTCCTACGCCGCGCTTCACCTGTCGATCTATATTGGCGTCGATAATTTCTTCAATGTGAGTGACATCGTTGAGGATGTCCTCAAACACCTGTATATCACCGTTGGCATGCTGGGCTTCGTGCTGATGGTGCCGCTAGCGATCACCTCGACCAAGGGGTGGATCAAGCAGCTTGGCGGCAAGCGCTGGACGCAACTGCACCGACTCGCTTACCTGGCGGCCACGGCGGGGTGCGTGCATTTCCTCTGGGCGGTGAAAAAGGACAAGACGGAACCGCTCCTGTACGTCGCCGTGTTTGTCATGCTCTTCGCCCTGCGGGTTGTTGGGCGGAAGCCGGGGCGGCACACCTAGGGCTCACCTGGGGCCGTCCTGATGCCGCTGACGGCCGAAAGCATGACCCCGCTATATGTCGATGTGGTGTTACGCGCGTCGTCGTTATGCGTCCATCGCGAGAGAGCCCTACAAGCAACGGGTGCCGAAGCGGGTCCCCAGTCAACGTGTGTCGCAGTCCCGCGACCGTGTGATGCTGTCAATCTTGGTCCCGCCCAGTGCATTCCCCTCTCTTGAATAGCCATTCCGCGTCAGGTCCTGACCAGTGAGCGCTGAACCTGTGCCGCTCCTTCTCGTCGCACGCGCACTGATCACGGCGATCGCGATCGCTGTCGTCATACGAACCGCTCGCGAACGCCAGTTGGATCAGCGGTCGAGGCGTGCGTGGAACTGGGTGGCCGTGTCGCTCGGCCTCGACATCATGAGCGGTCTGGCGGCGCTCGTTCTCGACGCCGCCGGGGTATTGCCCTCCTACACGCAACCGATCGCAACCGCGCTGACGCTCGCATCGCAAGGGATCATGCTGGCGGCGTTCCTGTGCAAGCCAAGCGCACCGGCCACTGCCACCGAAAGAGCGATCTTAGGGTTAGACGCCGCGATCGTTGCGATCGGCGGCACGCTCGCCGTGTGGTACGCGCTGCACACGTCATCGGCCGACCTGCCGCCACTTTTGCTTTTTGGCCTGTCGCGGAGCCAGCTGCTTGTCGACGCGCTGCTGCTCATGCTCCTGTTCGCCATGTGGCAGCGAACGGCGCTCGTCAGCACCGCCCGTGCACTGCTGGTCGTCGCTGTGGCCATAGGTCTTTTCAGCGTGCAGCATGTGGCCTCCACGCTGACGAGTGACGTGTCCGCGCGGGCGATGTCATGGGCGAACGCAGCGCACGTCGTCGGCGTGCTCCTGATTGCCCTGGGGGCATGGATCCGGAATGCCAGCGCCCACGCTCCACTGGTCCGTTCGCCTGCACAGATGGTGCGCGCACGATCACTCGGACGCCTGGACCCATTTCTCGCGCTCGCGCCGGGTGCGGTCTTATTGCTCAAGGTTGTTTATGATGCCGAGCTTGCACCATTCGCGGGATTGGTTGGCGGCGCAGTTGTCCTCGTGTTCTTCGTGCTCCTGCGACAACACGCATCGGTGCAACAGACCGTGCGGGCGCGCGGAGAATCGTCGGAAGAACAGCACGAGATGCGCTTCAATGCGCTCGTGCAACATTCGAGTGACGTCACCACGATTCTTGACGCACATGGCGGGATTCGTTACGCCAGTCCCGCGGTGGCGAACGTGCTCGGGCTCGAACCTCGGCGCCTCGTCGGACGCCGGATTGCCTCCCTCCTCCATCCCGACGACGTCGAACGCGCGTCGCAGTTTCTGGCGAACTTGCGTCCCGCGGGGGACCCGCGGCTGACGTCGGATGGCGAAACGCTGATGCAGTGCGCCGAGTGGCGCATCATGAACGGCAAAGGCGAATGGATGACGGTCGAGAATGTGGCGACCAACCTGCTCGTCGATCCCGTCGTGCAGGGCATTGTCCTCAATTCGCGTGATGTCACGGAGCAACGCCTCATTCGAGACCAGTTCGCCCACCGAGCGTCGCACGATCAGCTCACGGAGATGGCGAACCGCGCCAGTTTCGTGCATTCCCTCGAGCAGGCGCTGGCCCGCAGCCAACGGTCTCTGGAGCCGCTGGCGATTCTGATTCTCGACATTGACGGTTTCAGAACCGTGAACGAGTCACTTGGCCACGGCGCCGGCGATGCGCTGCTGCGCGAGGTGTCGCGCCGTCTGAAAGCGTGCGTTCGTGATGGTGAGGCGATGGCGCGCTTGAACGGTGACGAATTCGCGATTCTGATCGAGCAGCAGGCATCGGCCGATACGGCGGTTCTCGTGGCTGGCCGGATCGCCACGGCGATATCGCAGCCCTTTCAACTGGATGGCACGGTTGCCGTCGTGAGCGCCAGCATCGGAATGGCGCTCAGCACGCTTGGCGATGGTGCAGACGACCTGATGCGGAACGCGGATGTCGCGATGCATGTCGCGAAGTCACGAGGGCACGGGCACTGCGTGCAGTACGCGGCGGGAATGCAGACGATCGCATCGGAGCGCCTGTTGCTGGAAGCGGATCTCCGCGAAGCCGTCGAGCGGGAGGCGTTCGTTCTTGAGTACCAGCCGATTGTGATGCTTCACACGGGCGAGATTATCGGGGCCGAGGCACTCGTGCGGTGGGCCTGTGAGAAGCGCGGCGTGGTATCACCCAGCGTGTTCATTCCGGTTGCCGAGGAAACCGGTCTGATCGTGCCGATCGGGCGATGGGTCCTGCACCACGCGTGCACAACGGCTCAGCAGTGGACGCGTGTGTACGGGACGCCCATGCGCATCACCGTGAACCTGTCGGGTCGCCAGTTACTGGACGCTGGCCTTGTGGAGGATGTGCGCCGCGCGCTCTCCGTGTCGGAACTCCCGGCGGCGCAGTTGACGCTCGAGCTGACCGAGAGTGCGCTGATGGCGGACACCTCGCTCTCTCTCGAACGGTTGACAGCACTCAAGACGCTGGGTGTTTCGTTGGCCATTGACGATTTTGGCACCGGGTATTCCTCGCTGGCCTACCTGCAGCGATATCCCATCGATATCCTCAAGATCGACAAATCGTTTGTCGACGTGCTGGATCAGGATGAAATCGGCCCCGTGTTGGCTGGTGTGATTGTGGCGCTGGGCAACACGTTGCAGATGCACACCGTTGCGGAGGGTATCGAGACCGCGCTCCAGCGCGAACGCATCCTCAACCTTGGTTGCGAACTGGGGCAGGGGTATCTCTTTTCGCGTCCACTGGCTGCCGGTGCCTTCGAGGCGCTGCTGGCCGACCGTGGCACCGCGACGTACTCGTTTACCCAGCGGCACCACGAGTTGAGCGCCAGGGCGGCGTAAGCGACGGCCGGGAGACTACTTTTCGTGGAGCGCAGCTACACGCCGCACCGCGCCGCAACACGGAGCACCGCGCTGCCGACGACGCGCCGTCGTTCGGTCCAGGACGTTTTTTGCACAGGGAGGGCGACGAAGTGCCACAGCAGCCCGAGGCGACGCCGTTCGAGGCGTTCGCCGTCGCCGCGCCGGGAGTTGCGGCATTGCTCGCCGCAGAACTCCAGTCGCTCGGTATCGTCGTCGACGCAGTGGAGCCGGCGGGTGTGTGTTTTCGTGCCTCGCGCGATACGCTGCTCACGGTCAACCTATGGTCGCGACTCGCTACACGCGTACTTGTCCGCGTGGCGGAGTTTGCGGCGCGAGACTTCGCCACACTGGAGAAGCACGCCGCACGTCTTCCCTGGTCCTCGTATGTCGCACCGCACACAACCGTGCGATTTCGCGTCACCTGCCGCAAGTCCCGGCTCTATCACTCGGACGCGGTTGCGGAGCGGGTCGCTCGTGGCGTAATGGGCGCTGTTCCGTCGGCACGGACCGCTGGCCGATCGCGCGACGACGATGATGCTGAGCCGCCGAGTGAATCACCGAGTGAAGTACTGAGTGAATCACCGACGCAGCTGATCATCGTGCGCCTGGAACATGACCGGTGCACCATCAGTGCGGATTCGTCAGGCGATCTGCTCCATCGTCGAGGCTGGCGTCAGGCGATCGCCAAGGCACCGCTCCGCGAAACGCTGGCGGCGACCATGCTCGCAGCGTGCGCGTGGAACGGCGAGCAACCACTGGTCGATCCGTTCTGTGGATCAGGCACGATCGGCATCGAAGGGGCACTGCGCGCTCGCAACATCGCGCCCGGCCTGGGACGATCCTTCGCCATGGAGCGGTGGCCGGGCGTCACGCCGACATGGGTCACGGCGCAGCGACAGGCCGCGCGCGCGATGGCGACGCCATCACTGCCCGTGCCGATCGTGATAAGCGACCGCGATGCCGGTGCTTGCGATGCGGCCCGTGCGAACGCAGAGCGGGCCGGCGTGCTGGCAGACGTGGACATTACCCATCGTGCGCTCTCGGACGTGGATCTGGCCGCGCTGGGTCCCCGCGGGTTGGTGCTGACCAACCCGCCGTACGGGCTGCGCGTCAGCGAAGGGGCCGACCTTCGCAGCTTGTTCGCGCGTCTTGGTGACGTTGTCCGGGCCGGCGGGCCGGAGTGGCGCGCGGCGCTGCTGGTGCCCGATCGACGACTGATCGCCCCGATGCGCTTGTCGTTTGATACGCTGCTGCGCACATCAAACGGTGGGATCAACGTCGCGGTTGAATACAGTCAGGAAAAACGAATCGGGCGGTAGTTGATCTGCGCCCGGAGCACATGCGCTCAGGCGCGAAAGTGATCGGGACGCCAGCTTCGGATCTGTCGCTTGATCTCCTTCGGCTCCATAGTGGGAGTGCTGAGCACACTGCGCACAAGTTCGGTGACTTCACCATCGCTGGCGAAGCGCAAGGCGATCAGGTGTCTGGGGCGGAGCTCTTCAATGCGGCCATGCAAATCGGCTGGAAGGACGCGCGTCAACCGCAACCGTTCTTCCAGTCGGATCAGTCGATCTTGCACCCGCAACGCGGACAGCCGAGCCATAAAGGTCGCCGTGAAGAGGGCAAGTGCTCCGATCAGCATGTACGCGGTGTCGCCGCCCGGGTTGCTGATCAGGCGCTTGATCGACCACACCAGGAACAGGCCTGCGAGCGGTGCGGAGACAAAGTGAAACGCCGGAGTCCACTGGGTGTGGCTTTCGAACGACTGAGACATGACGGGTATTGAGCGAGAGGGAAGGAAGTTGTGAGCACGGATCGCCGCTCACTGGTCGGCGAGTCTGGCGATGCACGTGGAGGCCATCTCGAAACGTGCTGACCACGTACCGGAAACGGTAGTGTACGGAGCCCCGAGGCGCTCGAGTGTGTCAACGAACAGGTGCTGCACAACGCGGCGCTGCTCACCACGATCGCGCATGCCGTCGGAAATCCACGGTACGTCGATGTCGAGCAGCAGGTACTGCGACGGACGTCGCTCGACCGCCGCCTCTTCAATGAACGCCGGACAGCGCCCAAAGTAGTGATGGCAGTACACCACCGTGCTGAGCAGGTCTGTATCATGGATCAGCAGGGAATCGCCGCGCGCCGTGGCCTGCGCCAGGACGGTGTCTTCCATGGCCATTTGCCCCTTGGCAATCGGCCCGTGATCGCGAAAGTCGAGCGGTGCGCCTTTGGACAGCGCGTACTCACGCACGAACTCCGGAACCACCAATGCGTCGAAGTGCGCGCCCAGTTGGCCAGCCAACGTTGTCTTGCCTACAGACTCCGACCCGGTCAGCACGATGTGGATCATGCGAGTGGCTGCGTGCGAGAGGATCGTGTCCATTGCACAAGTCCAAGGACGGCGAGGAGCAAAAAGAGCGCGTACAGCAGCGCGGTGAGCCGCAACCCTCGGGAGATGAATACGCCGACATACACAACGTCCAGCACAATCCAGACGATCCAGTGCTCCAGCAACTTGCGCGTCATCATCCACTGTGCGACCACGCTGCCGGCCACCAGCGCGGCATCAAGCCACGGCAGCGCGGAGCCTGGAATCCGGCTGGTGATACTCGCCAGCAACACCCAGATCGCAATACCGATCAACAGCAGTCGTTGTGAGGTGGCCGTCGTCACGCGGCCAATGGCGAGTGGCGCCTGCGTGCCGTGCTGCGTCCAATGCCACCAGCCGTACACCGAGAGCAGTGCATAGGCGACCTGCAAGCCCGTATCGGAGTACAGTCCTGCGCGCGCGAACACGATCGTGTACACCACGGCATTCACAATGCCGAGTGGCCATGCTGAGACACGTTCACGCGTCACGAGCCAGACGTTGAGCGCACCGGTGATCGCGCCGAACAGTTCCAGACAGGAGCTGCCGTGATCGGTCAGCCATGTGCACAAGTCGTTCATCACGCGAAAGCTAGCGCGCGCGCTTGCACCGCGGATATATTGCGCACACAAGACCGGGGTGCCTGTCGCACATTCGCGTGCAGGCTGAGAGAGTCCCGCAGAACCTGATCCGGTTCGTACCGGCGTAGGGAGTCCATTCGATGATCCAGAGTGCCATCGTGCGCCACGGGCGCGCGCCCTCTCCTCGTGCCTGTCGCACGCATCTCGTGATCCAGCTGGTCGCCCTCTGCATCGGTGCGTCCATGCCCCACCTCGTGGTCGCCCAGGCGACGCCGCCCCAAAAATCTGACAGCAGTGCGCGCGCTGATTCCAGTCGGCGCATCGAGCGCGTGCTGGTGTCGGCGATTCGGTCGGGCACCAGCACACCCATCTCGCAGAAAACCATCGGGCGGACAGAGATCACGCAACGTCACTTCGGCCAGGACGTTCCGATGCTGCTGCAAGGGGCATCGCCGTCACTCACCGCACACACCGAGACAGGCACCAACTGGGGCTACAGCTACATGCGCTTGCGTGGTGTTGACCAAACGCGCATCAATATCACGCTGGATGGGATCCCGCTCAATGACATGGAAGATCAGGTGCTCTATTTCGCGAACTTCGCCGATCTGATGTCGAACGTGCAATCGGTGCAGGTGCAACGCGGCGTGGGAACAAGTACCGCTGGCACCGCGTCGTTCGCGGGATCGGTAAACTTCGAGACCACGCCGGTCGCGTTGCGCGATGCCGGCGGTGATGTCAGTCTGCAACTCGGTTCTTTTGGCGCCCAGCGTGTCAGTACCGCGTTCCGTTCCGGACTCACCGCCAGCCGCCTGGCTGTTTACGGACGGGCAAGTGCCTTGCGCACGAATGGCTATCGGGATCACAGCGGCCTCTCCGGGCGATCCGCGTTCGTTGGCGCGGGCTGGTTCGGCGATCGCACGATCGTGAAAGCCACCGCGCTGGTGGGGCTGCTCGCCGACACGCTGTCGTACACGGGGGCGACGGCGGATGAACTCCGCACGAATCGTCGGTTCAATCCGTTGGCACCCGATGAGCTGGACCGCTTCGGCCAACAGCTGTTTGCGCTGTCGGTGTCGCATGTGGCATCGGATATCGCGACGCTCAACACCACGGTCTATCGGAATTCGGCAAGTGGCAACTACGACTACTTCGAAGGTGCCGACCGCTATCGGTTCGGGCTTGCCCACAGCTGGTATGGCGTGACCAGTGCGGTGAACGTCGAACGCGGCGCGCTGCAGGTGAACGCGGGCGTGAACGCCAATACGTATCAGCGCGCACATCGCGCCTTTCTCCGCCCTGATCTTGCCACGTCGCTGTACGACAACACGGGGCACAAGCAGGACGCCAGCGCCTTTGCGAAGGCGTCTCTTGCGCGCGGTCGCGTTCGGTGGTTTGCCGATCTGCAAACGCGCTGGGCCTCGTTCCGCTACGCGCCCGACGCGCGCGCGGGCATTTCCGAGCGGAGTATCGACTGGCTGTTTTTCAACCCCAAGGCCGGCGCCACCGTGCAGCTAGGTGGCGCGTGGAGTGGGTATGCGTCGTATGGCGCGACCACGCGCGAGCCGGCGCGCAACGATCTCTTCGCGGGCGAGGATGATCTCAACGCCTCGAACGTGGCCAGCATCGGCGATCTGTCACGCGTCAAACCCGAATCCGTGCGCGATGCCGAAGTCGGCGTGACGTGGGCCGCGTCCGGCAAATCCTTGCAGGCCAACCTGTACAGCATGGATTTCCGCAACGACATCGCGCGCATCGGCGCGCCGACGGCGACAGGGTCGATCCTGCGCCGAAACATCGGCGCCAGCTATCGTCGAGGCATCGAGCTTGACGGTCGGTGGCAAGTTGCCTCGCGCGTAGTCATTGGGGGCAACGCGGCGTGGAGCACCAACCGTATTCGCGCCTTCACCGATTCATCGCGCGGCACACCGACCGTGCGGCGCAACGTCGAACCGCTCCTCACCCCCCGGTTTACGAGCGCGCATCGCATTGAGTACACGCCCATGCGCGCGCTCTCCCTGTCAGTGGAAGGACGCTATCAATCGCGCGCCTTTCTGGACAACACCAGCAGCCCGGATCGCGCGCTGCCGGACTTCTACGTGCTTGACGCGACGGCGCGTGCGACGTGGTCGCGCGCGACGCTGACGCTTCGTGGTGGAAACCTTGGCGACACGCAGAAGTTTGGCAGCGGATCGGTGAGCGGATCGGGAACGGTGCGCTATTTCGTGCTGCCGGTTCGCGCGGTGTTCGCAACGGTCGACGTGGGGTTCTGAAGAAGTGACCGCCACGCCGACGTTCACACAGACGTTGCGCTAGCGACGCGAGACGTCCATGCGACCATCCAGCTGCCGTCGCGCGTCATCCAGCGTGCGTCGCAGCGCCAGCGCCCGATCACGTGCGCTCTCGTTCCGGTCGGTGCGCAGCGCCGCACGCAAGCTGCGCTGCGTCTCCGACGACACGGCGTCCGACGGCAACGTGAGCAGCGCGGTGATCGCGACTTCGTAGATCGCCACGGTGGCTGCCGGCTGTCCGTCGTTGTACAACGGCGCGCCACGGTCGATCGCGAAGTCCACAAGTGCTCCCGCCGACAACGATCCGCTGCTCTCGCTGGTCGCTCGACGCGTGGTCGGCGGCAGCAGGACGCGATCAATCACGTGAATCAGGCCGTTGCTGGCCGGAATGTCGGCGATGCGCACGGTGGCGTCGTTAATACGCAGGTCACCGTTACTCTCGCTGATGCGCACCGCAACACCGGCCACCGTTTCGGCGCTGCGCACGCCGCGTGCTTGCGCGGCCGTCACACGACCAGCCACCACATGATACGTCAGAATGATGCGGAGACGTTCACGGTTCTCGGGCTTGAGCAGATCCTCCACCGTGCCTGACGGTAAGCGCTTGAACGCCTCGTCCGTGGGCGCGAACACGGTGAAAGGTCCGCGGCCAAGTAAGGTCTCCGTGAGGCCAGCAGCATCCACGGCCGCCAGCAGCGTTGAAAACTGACCGGCGGTCTTCGCGACTTGCGGAATAGATGGGGTTGCAGCGCGCGACGAAGACGACGGGTGTTGTGCGGCAGCGTCGTGCGGTGTGAGGGCTCCCGCGGCCAGCAGGGCGACGGCGATGGATGACGCAACACGGACCTTGAGTGCATGAGAGACGGCGGTCGGACGTGTAGGCATACGAAAGCTCCAGCAAAAGGGATGGGCGAACACCGTGTGTGCTCGACCCGGCAACGCTGCAGTGCCTTTCGTCGCCCCCGTCCCTCCGGATGCAGACCGCTCCGCGGCTCACGTCCCTGCATCCAAGCGGCGCCCGACGGCGAAGTACACAGGACACGTTGGCCAGGGCCCGCAGTGGAGCATGCATGTTGAGTACCTTTCGCCTACACATGGACGAACCCAAGCGCGCAAGCGCCGCCGATGCGGCGAGTCGAGTGCATCTGTCGCTGGTCACTGGCTCCGCCGCCCCCGCTCGGGACGCAGCGGAACCGGTGCTGCCACGCATAGCCGCCGGGGACGAGCGGGCTGTTCGCGAGTGCGTGACACGCTACGGCCCGCTGATTTGGGCGCTGGTACGGCGCTGGGCGCCAGACGCGAACGATGCGGAAGATGCGGTGCAAGACGTCTTCATCGACCTGTGGCGTAGCGCGGCGAAGTTCGACAGTACGAGAGCCACTGAGGCGGGATGGGTCTCGATGGTGACGCGCCGGCGGTTGATCGATCGTATGCGACGTCGTCAACGGCTCCCGGAAATGGAGTCCATGTCCGACAGCTTCGACATGGTCGATGATCGCGCGCTCGATGTTGCGCAGTCGATGGATCGCGCGTCTCGCGCCGAACGGGCGCGTGCGGTGCTGCAGGACTTGCCGAGCGCACAGCGGCGCATGCTCGAGCTCTCGCTCCTTGAAGGAAAGACCCACGATGAAATCGCGCGCGAAACTGACACGCCGCTCGGCACCGTGAAATCGCACATTCGCCGCGGGCTCAAGCGCGCACGGGACGTGATGGCTGGCACCGTTTCTGACAGTGATGAAGGGAGGGAGGACTCGTGATGAATCGCGATGAACAGGCACGCCTGGATGAACTGCTGATGCAACGCGTCACGGGGTCGCTCTCGGCGCCTGAGGCGGATGTACTCGCGAACCTGATGAAAGAGGCGCCCGCGTCGATGATGGCGGAATGGGATGCTGCGGCCGCCGAGCTCACCGTGCAGATGGTGCACGACGCCCGCACACCCGCGGACGCATTGCCTGGTGCCTTGGAAGATCGGATCGCACGCGTCGGCGAGGCGTTCGTGCGCACGCAGCGCGGCACAAAGTCGAGCGCCACGCCCGTTGTACCGATCGACTCGGCGCCGTCGAGCAATCGGTTTGCCCTGTGGGGTGGCTGGCTAGCCGCCGCCGCGATACTCGCGGTCTGGGTGGGCAGCTCGCGCACCACTCCGGTTGCGGATGTGCGTCCACAATTGGCATCCACCGGCGCGCTCTTGCGAGATTCCTTGCTCGATCGCGACAGTTCGCTGGTGCGGTGGGCCTGGACCGCGACTGCCGACAGCAGTGCGGTCGGTGCCACCGGCGACGTCGTGTGGAGTGAGCGGGCCCAGCGCGGCGTGATGCGGATCGCGGGGCTGCTGCCGAACGGCGGGCGGCGCTGGCAGTATCAGCTCTGGATCTTCGACAAGTCCCGGGACCAGCGGTTCCCCGTCGATGGCGGGGTGTTTGATATTCCGGACGGAACCCACGAGGTCTTTGTGCCGATCGACGCGCGCGTTCCGGTGGGTCAGGCGGTCATGTTCGCCGTCACGGTCGAGCCGCCGGGCGGTGTCGTGGTCTCAACGCGCGAGCGGATTGCGCTCCTGGCAAAGCCGGCAGGTTAAGCCTTGCCGCCGCGACAGCGGTCGCTGCAATAGCGCACCTGATCCCAGTCGCGCTCCCATTTTTTGCGCCAGCTGAACGGCCGACCGCATCGGGCGCACAATTTGTCGGGGTGTCCGTTGACACCCTGTTCACGCGGCCGTCGAGATTCGCGGTGGCTCATCGCTGTTCAAGCGCCGAGCACCGTGCGAACGTTCCCGCATGACGGGATCGACCGACGGGTTTGCCGGGGGAGGCGATATCCTCTTCTCCAACTATAAGAGCACTGAGGAGTTGGGGACGCTGCGGCAGGTCGCGCGCGCACTCGCGGCGGGCGCAACGACGCATGACTTGTTGAACACGCTGTGCGCCGCAGCGATGGTGCAGGGCAGAGCTGCAGGCGCTGCAGTGGCGCGAATAAGTAATGATACTGGCGCGTTTGTGGCGGTACTTGGACCAGCAAGAGAGCTCTTGGGCGCTGAATTCCCTTTGGCCGGAAGCGTGACGGGTCGCGTCGTCGAAGAGCGGCGGAGCATCAGCATTGCCAGTGCAGGCGAGAGTTCGGCGTTCTTCGGAGAACTGCTTCCACGACTGGGGGTGGGTCCCGTTCTCGTGCTGCCGCTTCTGGCGCAATCTGCGCTCATGGGTGTGCTGTCCGTCGTCCGTCGCACGGGAGAGGCGCCGTTCGACATCGAAGACGAGGAGCGCCTCGCCGCCGTCGCCGATCTCGCGGCCCTGTCGCTGTGGAAGGCCAAGTTGCTCGAAGAGGCGCAATCGGCAGATGCCGCAAAAACAAGCCTTTTAGCGACACTATCGCATGAGCTTCGCACGCCTTTAGCGGCACTGGAGGGGTATGGTGAACTCCTGGAGGACGAAATCCTTGGCCCGCTGGCGCCTCCCCAACGCGACGTGTTGGTGCGACTGCGCACCGTCGGTCGGCACCTTGGCGCCCTCATCGAAGACATTCTGACCTACGCTTCATTGGAGTCCGACCGCCTGTCGATTCGCGTTCAACCTCTCAGCATCGGCGAGCTACTCGACTCGCTTGTCCCGTTCGTCGAACCGTTGGCTCGCGAGAAAGGCATCCGCTTCCGCTTGCTGCTCGATGACGGTTTGCCGACACTCAAAACGGACGAAGATCGGGTTCGGCAGATCTTGCTGAACCTGGTGCAAAACGCCGTCAAGTTCACGGAGCAGGGGGAGGTTTCTCTACGGGTGTCTCATGGCTCGCCAATGCCAGACGGCGGTCCCACGGTGCGATTCGGCGTGCGCGATTCGGGGATCGGGATTGCCGCCGGCGATCTGCCGCGCCTCTTCCGACCATTCTCGCAATTGGAAGACGTGCACTCGCGGCGCCATCGCGGCACGGGCCTTGGGCTCTACATCGTGAAACGACTCGCCGTACTCCTTGACGGTCGGATCGAAGTCGTCTCCCGACCGGGTGACGGCTCCCTCTTCACCCTCGTGCTTCCGGTCGCGCACTCGGCCTGGCCGGCGGCGCACTCTGCGCAGATCGACCGTTAGATTGCGCGTACTATGCCTGCGACCACCATCACCAGTGTTTTCAACGACGGCATCATTGCCGAACAATTCGAACGTTATCGCCTCGATCCCTCGACGGTCGACGAGACGTGGCGTCAGTACTTTCGCGTTGCCGAATCGCTTTTCGCGAGCGGTGTCGTGGGTGCGCCACTGCCGCCCACGGCTGCAGCACGCGACACGGACATCGAGGCGCTGAAACGCGTCGCGTCTGCCGCGTCACTGCAGCAATCGATTCGCAACTACGGCCATTATGCTGTACAGCTGGACCCGCTCGGTGCGCCGCCGCCAGGCGCCGAGGAGCTGTCGCTCAGTTTTCACGGGCTCACCGAAGACGATCTTGCGCGCATTCCCGGTGCGGTGCTGGGCGATGCGCGTTTCCCGACGGCCCTCGAGACAATTCGTCGAAAACGCGCCGTGTATTCCGGCCGCATCGGCTACGAGGTCTGGCACATCGAGATCGATGCGGAGCGGGAATGGTTTCGCGTCGCCTTTCGCGATGGGGTGATCACACGAGACCTCTCCGCCGCCGAAAAGAAAGCGCTGTTGGTCCGATTGAACGAAGTCGATGGCCTGGAACGTTTTTTGGGGCGCGCCTACGTGGGATACAAGCGCTTTTCGGTGGAAGGGACCGACGCCCTGATTCCGATGCTCGATGCGGTGATTGACGAGTGCGGGCGCGCGGGGGCGCGCGAAATCGTGATCGGCATGGCCCACCGCGGTCGCCTCAATGTCCTGACCAACGTGATGGGCAAGCCCTTCGAAGCGCTCTTCGCGGAATTCGAAGGGCGTCATGATCATGCCGACGAGAATGCCACTGGTGACGTGAAGTACCATATGGGCTACGTGGGAGCGCGACGCGTGGATGATCGCGACGTGCGGCTGCGTCTGGTGCCCAATCCCTCGCACCTCGAGATCGTGAATCCCGTGGTGGAAGGCGTGGTCCGCGCGTTACAGCGTGTGCCGGGTGATCCGGGTGCTCGGGATGAATCATCGGTGGTGCCAGTCGCGATTCACGGTGACGCGGCGTTCCCCGGTGAAGGGATCGTGGCCGAAACGCTCAACATCTCGCACTTGAATGCGTACCGCACGGGCGGCACGATCCATATCATCGTCAATAATCAGGTGGGTTTTACCACCGATCCTACCGATGCACGCTCCACGCACTATGCCTCAGATTTGGCGAAAGGCTTCGAGATCCCGATCTTTCACGTCAACGGCGACGACGCGCAGGCGTGTATCACCGCCGTGCGTTTGGCATGTGCGTATCGTGCAGAGTTCAAGAAGGATGTGCTGATCGATCTGGTGGGCTATCGCCGCCACGGGCACAATGAAGGTGATGAACCGACGTTTACGCAGCCGGCACGCTACGCATTGATCAAGCAGCATCCGACCGTGCCGCAGGCATGGGCCAATCGCCTCGTGGCCGAAGGGGTCGTGTCGGCCGACGAAGCGGCCCATGTCGAGCGCACGGTGGCCGATCAGTACGCGCAGACTCACGCGCGCTTCAAGGCATCATTGCTGGCCGCGGAGAAGCATGCCCCCTGGCCCGCTGAGGTGGAGCCGGACGCGCCGATCATCCCGACGGCGGTGTCAGCCGAGCAACTGCGCGCCATCAACGACGCATTGTTGCAATGGCCGGCTGGTTTCACGCCGCATCCGCGACTGGCCAAAACGCTCGAGCGCCGTCGCGAGACGATGGGTGATGCGGGAGGCATTGATTGGGGCCACGCCGAAGCGCTGGCCTTCGGCACGCTCCTCACGCAGGGCGTCTCGATCCGCATGAGCGGCCAGGATATCGAACGGGGTACGTTCTCACACCGCCACGCGGTGCTCAACGACAGTGAAACGGGGCGCAAGTACACGCCACTCGCGCAACTGCCGGGATCCAAGGCGGTGTTCGAGATCTATAACTCGGCGTTGTCAGAAACCGCCGTGCTGGGGTTTGAATACGGATTCAGCACCATTGCCACCGATGTGCTCACTTTATGGGAGGCACAGTTCGGCGACTTCGTGAACGTGGCGCAACCGATCATCGATCAGTTCATTGTGGCTGATCGCGCCAAGTGGGGGCAGGATAGTGGCGTCGTGTTGTTGCTCCCGCATGGCTACGAAGGTCAGGGGCCCGAGCATTCCAGCGCGCGCCTCGAGCGCTTCCTGCAACTGTGCGCCGAGGAGAACATGACGGTGGCCTACTGCAGCACGCCGGCCCAGTATTTCCATTTGCTGCGTCGACAGGCCACACGCGAGGACCGACGACCGTTGGTGTGCATGCAACCCAAGTCATTGCTGCGTTTGCCGCAGGCGGCGTCATACCTGAGCGATCTTGCCGACGGGCACTTCCGGCCGATCATCGACGATCCGTATCCATTGCTGCAGCGCGATGACGTGCGACGTGTCGTGTTCTGCACGGGAAAGGTGTACTACGATCTGGCGATGTCTGCGGCACGAAATCCGCAGGTCGCACTGGTTCGCGTGGAAGAGCTGTACCCGTGGCCGCATCAGGAGATCATGACGCTCATGGAGCAGTATCCGTCGGTGGAGCAAATCCTGTGGGCGCAGGAGGAGCCACGCAACCAAGGTGCGTGGACGTACGTGCAGCCACGACTGCGCGCGTCTGCGGGCGCCGCCGTGGGCGTGCGGTACGCGGGGCGACTGGAGCGGGCGAGCCCTGCCGAGGGGTATGCGGCCGTGCATCAAGCGGAGCAGGCGCGCATCGTGGCGAACGTCATGGACCTCGGCGACTTTGCTGAACAGCGAGCGGTCGAGAGAGGAAACACGTGATGCATGTCGCACGACGCGGTTGGAGAACTCTGGGCGCCACGGCTTTTGCCGTGGCGCTTCTTGCTGGCGCGCATGACGGCGCCGCGCAAGGCATGCCAGCGCCGGAGCGGGGCGCGGCCGCGTTGGGATCAATGCTCGCGAGTCTCGGGACCACCGGTCGCGTGTTGACGATTGCCGCACATCCCGACGACGAGGACACGCAATTCATCACGTGGCTCACGCGTGGCCGCCATGTCGAAACCGCGTATCTCTCCCTCACGCGCGGTGATGGGGGCCAGAACTTGATCGGCAACGAGCTCGGCGAAGCGCTCGGCGCGATTCGGACACAGGAGTTGTTGTCGGCCAGGCGAATTGATGGAGGGCGTCAGTATTTCTCACGCGCCTTCGATTTCGGTTTCAGCAAGAACGCTGAGGAAACGTTCGAGCACTGGCCGCGCGATACCATCCTTGGTGATGTCGTGCGCGTCGTGCGTGCGTTTCGTCCACACGTGATCGTGGCGTTCTTCAGCGGGACCCCTCGCGACGGACACGGGCACCACCAGGCGTCGGGCATGTTGGCCCGCGAGGCGTACGATCTCGCCGCCGATACGGTGCGCTTCCCCGTTGCGGGATACGGTCTACCGTGGGTACCGATGAAATTCTACCGCAGCGCGCGACAGAACCCCACGGAGTCCACGATGCGCATGAATGTGGGGGAGTACGATCCGCTGTTGGGGCGCAGTTACTACGAGATCGCGGCCGAAAGTCGTTCGCAACACAAATCGCAAGGCTTTGGCGTGCTGCAACGGAAGGGCGTGGTGATGGACGCGATCACGCGGGAGGCCGCGCGCGTGGGTCCGGAGAATGCGAGCACTGAACGGTCGATCTTTGATGGGATCGATACCACGTGGATGGCGTTGCGGGCGAAGGTCCCGGACGCAACACGCGTGGCGCTCGACTCGGCACTGCTGCTGCTGCGAGACGCGAAGGCGCAGTATCGCGCCCAGGACCCTGCACCCATCGTGCAACCGCTGGCGAACGCCCTGCGGCTCTTCCGACGAGTGCATGCCTCAATTGGAAGCCCCCCGGCGGTGCTGTTGTTTGCCCGAGCTGGAGACGTCCCACGGCTGAGCGTGCGTCGACGTACCGACGCCGACCCCGCGCTTGCTGATGCGTTGCTGCTCACCATCGCGCGCACCGAGTCGGCGGTGTTGCTTGCCGCAGGCATTGCGGTAGAGGCCACCGCCCCCAAGGCAACCTACCCCGTGCGCGAGCGATCCAAGGTGTTCGTGAGCGATTCGTTGTTGGTGTCGGTGACGGTCTTCAATCGCGGTCGGGCTTCGGTGAAGGTGGTCGATGCGATTGTGCGTGACACTCCCACACCCGCCGGTGGCTATCCCGATCGCAATCTCACGATCGCACCTGATAGCGCCGTGACCGTAAAACGGTATGCCGTGGCGTACGAGCCCACCTCGCCGTGGTGGCGCGTGAATGGTCGCAAGCAGCAGGATTGGTTTCATACACCGATTGATGCCAACGACGAAGCGCGTCAGCACGAGCGCACGGCAACGATTGTCGGAACGCGGATGGAGGTGGCTGGCGTTCCGGTTTCGGTGAACGTTCCGGTGGTAAATCGCTATGCAGACCCCATCAAAGGCGATCAGCAGGTACCGGTGCAAGCGGTCCCTGGCATTACGATCGGGTTGGCCAACTTCATCGAGTACATCAGGGCGGGGGTACCCGTCGAACGCGAGCTCCCCGTACGCATTCTCTCGGCGTACGACAGTGCGGCGTTGGTGACCGTCACGTTGGAGCTGCCGAAAGGCCTCGTCGCCGACTCCAGCGAACGCAAACGGCTCCTGCCGCCAGGTGGCAGCGCCACGGTGGTCTTTCGGTTGCGTGGCGTTGTTCCGCCAGGCCGCCATCAGCTTGGTGCGTTCGCGATGCACGAGGGCACGCTCTCCACGAGCGGGTACTATACCATCAACTACGACCACATCACACCGCAGCGATTATACGGATCGTCGGGCATGTACTTGTCATCGGTCAGTGTGAAGCTGCCGCCGCGCGCACGCGTTGGGTACATCCAGGGCTCCGGTGATCTTGGTCTCGACGCGCTGCGTCAACTGGATGTCGCCGTTGAAAAGATCGAACCGGCGATGCTCTCGAGCACCGACCTCTCGCGTTTCACTTCGATCGTGGTTGGCCCGCGCGCCTACGAGGCCAGCCAGGAGCTCGTGCGTCAAAACCCTCGGCTGCTGGACTACGCGCGGCGCGGTGGCACGCTCGTGGTGCAGTATGGGGCGCAAGACATGTCGCGATTCCCCGTGACCCCGTATCCGATGCAATGGACGCGCCCGGCCGCACGCGTGACGATGGAGCAAGCGCCGGTCAAAGTCCTGCAGCCCTTATCGCCGTTGATGACGTTCCCCAATCGCATCGGCGTAGACGATTGGGCGGGCTGGGTGCAGGAGCGCGCCACGTACATGCCCACGACCATCGATCCTCGGTATACGTCGGTGCTGGGGATGAACGACCCTGACGAGCCGGAGAATCGTGGCGCGCTGCTGGTCGCGCCGCTGGGCAAGGGGCGATACGTGTACGTCACGCTCGCGCTCTTTCGACAGCTGCCGAACGGCGTGCCGGGCGCGGCGCGCATCTTGATGAACCTCGTGAACGCGGCGCCGATCGCCGTGGTGCCGAAGATATAGGCGTCGAGCGATGCTAGCGGCTCACCGGCGGGGTAGCCCTCGGTGAGCCTATGCTGAGCAGGAGGCCAACAGCAACAACGGCGACCACGCCGATCAAGTTGTGCCAGAGGAAGCTGATGCTCGGGACATAGATCGCCACGGCACCCACCGTCGCCATGCCGGACAGCAGTCCCACGAACGCGCCGAGCGCGCCAACGCGGGGGATCATCGCCAGGACGAAGACGCCGAGGATGGAGCCGTAGAAGAACGAGCCGAAGCGGTTGACGACTTCGATGAGCGAGCCAAGCGTGGCCGCGTACGTTGCCACAATACACGCGAACACGCCCCAGAGCGCAGTCGCGATCTTTGAGACGTTCAAGAAATGGGCGTCGCTCGCGGTTGGTCGAATCCACCGCTGATAGAAATCCACGACGGTCGCCGTGGACAGCGAATTCAGCTCGGCCGCAATGCTCGACATGGCGGCGGCGAGCACGGCCGCGATGAACACGCCGGCAAACCCCAGGGGGAGTTGATCGAGCACGAACCGCGGGATGATGTAGTTGACGTCGCGAGACGCCTCCCCGCTCACGCGCGATGCGGCGTCGAGGGCGTCGGTACGAATCACGCCGACCTCTGATTCGGAGGTGCGGAAAGCTGCGAGCGCGCTGGCAACGGCCGCGTCATCGCCCGATCGCTGCGCCGTTGACGCGGCTCGCGCGGCCGCTTGTCTCGACGCGATCGCCAAGGTGTACCGAGACTGCAGTGACGCATACGCGGTCGGCTCTTGCTGCTGGACCAGCGCATCATGTCGCGGATTGTAGAGCAACGGTGCCGGCTGAAACAGATAGAACAGAAAGACCAACACGCCGGTCAGCAGGATCAGCGCTTGCAGCGGGATCTTCCAGTACGCGCTCATGAGGAGCGAACTTCTGGCCTCGTCAACCGACCTGGCTGCCAGATACCGCTGCACCTGGCTCTGATCGGTACCAAAGTAGGAGAGCATCAGAAAGGTGCCACCCAGAATGCCCGACCAGAACGTGTATGTCTTCGACAGATCAAAAGAGAAATCGAAGACTTGGAGGCGGCCCGTCGCGCCAGCGATGTGCAAGGCATCGTCCAGCGGGATAGGCATGCGGACAATCAGCACGATGATGATGGCAAGCATGGCGCCCGCGATCACGAACATTTGTTTGACGTCTGCCCACGCCACCGCCTGCACACCGCCAAGGACCGTGTACACCACCGTCGGGACGCCAATCAACGCCACGCACCAGATCAGATCCCAACCAAAAATCGACGACAACACGACGCTTGGCGCCGCGATGATGGTGCCGCAGGACATGCCGCGCGACAGCAAGAACAGCACGCTGGTGAGCGAGCGCGTTTTGGGATCAAACCGTCGCTCCAGGTATTCGTACGCCGTGTACACCTTGGCCCCATGCAGGAAGGGCACGAGCGTGACACCAAGAATCACCATGGCAATGGGCAAGCCAAAGTAAAACTGTACGAACTTGAGGCCGTCGGTCGCACCCTGTCCGGTGGTACCGATCAGCGTGATGGCGGAAAGCTGTGTAGCCATGACGGACAGACCGACGGCCCACCACGGAAGACTGCGATTGGCGAGGAAATAGCCTTCGATATTGGTGGTCCCGCGCGTACGGCGCAGCCCGTCGACGACAACCACCACGAGATAGACCGCGACGATGACCCAGTTGATCCAATGCATGAGATCAGGTCGCGTAGCGAGACTGCAGCAGCCACAACAGTGCCAGCGTGACCAGCTGAATACCGAGGACTCTCCACAGTGTTGTGCGGAATGGCGGTGTCATCCAGGCAAACTTACTGGACGGACTGGCCAACAGTGAGTAGGCCCCCGCGGCCATCACGGGTGGTAACGTGAGGATGCAGGGGTGGCCGTATTGACCGGTCACATCGTTGCGCACTATGTTCGTGGGCGGCAGATCGCGACCTGACAGTGCGAAAGACGACGCCGTCTTCGCCTGCACTGTTTACACCTGGGAAAACCTATGGCCGCCGAGCCGTCCGATACGGACGCCACGTCTCTGCTCCGGCAGGAGTTGGCAGGAGCGCGCTTCGAGCGCGATCGCCTGGCGCTTGAGCTACAGCACGTGCTGACGCTTACCAGCTCGGCTGTGCGCATGATCGATGTCACGGGGGTGATCGTTCGCACCAATGTTGACTCGCCGGACGCTGCGATGGCAGAACCGCGAACGGTTCGAGAGCTGTGGGAGCGGCAGTCGCCCCGCCATGCGAAGAGTGAAATCGCCCTGCCATTCCTTGAAACACCCGCATTACGTGCGCTGTCCGGGCAAGGCGTCCAAGGCCAACTGTTGATCGTAAACGGAGAGGGGCCGGACGAGCGGAGAATGCTCGAGGCCAGTGCCTCGGCGATGATTGACGCGAGCGGCGCGCTCGTCGGAGCGGTACTGCTTGACCGCGACGTGACGTACGGGCATCGATTGGAGCGCGCGCTTGGTGACGAGGTGTCGCGTACCAGTGCGCTTTTGTCCCGGGTGATGGCTGAAGCCGATAGAATTGAGCTGATTGTGGAGGAGCGTGCCAGTGCGCTGGCCTCGCGCGAAGCGACACTCTCTCGCGATCGTCGATTGGCCGCCGTTGGTCAGCTCGCCGCAGGCGTGATGCACGACGTCAACAACGTGTTGAATCCGATCATGGCCGCCGCATACCTGTTGCGCCACCACGCGGAATCGCCGAGTGCGGTGCGCGACTATGCGGATCGCATTCGAAGGGCGGCCGAGACGGGTGCCGCCACGGCGGCGCGCGTGGGGCGTTTCATTCGTCAGGAGCCGTTGCACGCTGGCGTTGATGCAAAACTTGACCTCTCGACCATCGGCGAGGAGGTGCTTGAGCTCACCGAGCCACTCTGGAGGACGCGGGCGCACGACGGTCAGTACATCGAAGTGGTACAAGCGTTCGCTCCCGGCGTGTTCATACGAGGCTTGGCGGGAGAAATTCGCGAGGCGCTCTTTGGTCTTGTCTCCAATGCCATCGATGCGATGCCGCGGGGTGGCGTGTTGACCTTGCGGACGTTCACGCTGCAAGCCGAGGCCTGTGTGCAGGTGGCAGACTCCGGGGTTGGGATGAGCGATGAAGTTCGGGAACGCGCGCTGGAGCCCTTCTTCACCACCAAAGGCGCTGCAGGCTCAGGGCTGGGTCTAGCGGAAGTGTACGGCATTGCGCGACGGCATCGCGGGACGGTCAGTATTGAGTCGACCGAGGGCGAGGGTACAACGGTAACGCTCACCTTCCCGTATGATGTGTCAGAGCTCGTGGACACGAAGCCGTTCAGTGCCTCACTTTTGCCCGTCCCCCTCCATATACTTATCGTGGAGGACCATGACGACGGGCGGGAATTCCTCCGTCGCCTACTCGTAGCAAACGGCCACACGGTAGAGGCAGCTTCTACACTGGCCGACGCAATTGACGTACTCGGGCGGGAGGGATCCACTCCGTTCGACTTGGTGCTGACCGACGTCGGTCTGCCGGATGGAAGCGGTTGGGATTTGGTCGCATTGGTTCGTGCGAGGTTTGCGACGATCCGCATTGGCGTGGTGACTGGCTGGGAGCCGATGATCAGTCGCGCGGATGCCGCCGGTGCGGAGTTCGTCTTGCGAAAACCCTTGCGTGCCGCCGAACTGCTTGCTCACATCGCTGGGGTCAAGAACCCCGCACTTCCAGAGTAGTTCTATGTCTGAAGTCTCGTCTGTCATTCGCGTTCTTGTGGCGGAAGACAACGCGCTTGATCGATCAACGCTCGTGGACCTGCTCAGCGCCTTGGGGCACATGGTCGTCGCCGAGGTTGGCTCGGGCGCCGATGCGATTACCAGCGCTCGCCAGTTCGCCCCCGACGCCGTGTTGCTGGATGTGCATATGCCCGGAGCGAGCGGTATCGAGGCAGCGCAGGAAATTGCACTCGCGCTGCCAGGAACCGCCGTGATCTTGATCACCGGCGATTTGTCGCTGAGCTTGTCGTCGAACGACGCCGCCCGCAGCGCCGCCGTGGCGCTGCTCTCCAAGCCCACCCCACCCACCACGCTCGACGCCACGTTGCGCATGGCGGTCATTCGTGCCCGTGAACTGTTGGCGGCGCGGCGCGAAGCCGCTGACGCCAAAGAGCAGCTCGAATCACGCAAGCTCATTGAGCGCGCGAAAGGTTTACTCATGCGCCGCACGGGCAGCAGCGAGCAAGAGGCCTACCGCATCATGCAACGCAGCAGTCAGGATCGTTCGGTGCGCATGGTGGACATCGCGCGCGCCGTGATCGACAGCGAGCCTGGCGCGAAGCCCCAGCGCACCGGTAGCGTCAGTCCGACACCGGGCGACCCGGTGTCGGACCAGCAACCTGCTTCACCAACTCATACAGAAAGTTGAGTCCATCGTAGTACGACTTGACACGCAATTTCTCGTCGCGGCCATGCGCGTTCGTTTCGCCCGGCGCCGAGAAGATCCCGCTCACGCCGTAGGTCGGAATGCCCGCCGCTCGCAAGAAACGTCCATCGGTGGCGCCCGTCGACATCGTCGGGATGACCGGCACGTCGCCGAACATCTTCCGGGTCAACGCGGTGGTTGCCGCGAGCAAGGTGGGATCGATCGGCGCCGGCTTCGCACCGTAGACCTCGCGATTATTCACCCGCAGCACGACGGCGACCGAAGAGTCCCCGATAATCCGCACCATGGACGCGCGGACTTGCTCCGATGTCGAGGTCGGGGCGATGCGGCAATTGATGTTCGCGGTGGCCGTTTGCGGCAGCGCGTTGTCGGCATGGCCTGCGGCAAGTCGCGTCGCCACGCAGGTGGTACGAAGCATGGAGGCGTAGCGTGGGTCTTTGGAGATGGTAACTGCCGCTGCCAGGTCTTTTTCGTTCGCCACAATGGCCCTCATGGCCGTCGCCAGAGATGGCATCTCCACCTTTGCTGTTTGAGCAAAGAATGGACGGGAGACGTCGTTGAGTTCAACCGGGAAGGTGTACGCCTCAATGCGCCCAACGGCCTTCGCCAACGAATAGATCGCGTTGTCCTTCCTCGGAACGCTCGAGTGTCCGCCGGAATTCAACACCGTCAGCGAATAGTTCACCGGCACCTTTTCGGCGGCCTGTATCGAGTGAAAAAACGGCTTGTCGTCCTGGAGCGTGCCGCCGCCACCTTCATTGATGGCATACGCCGCATCAAGCAGCGGTTTGTGATTCGCGAGCAACCACGCGACGCCGTTGTCGGGGCCACCCTCCTCATCTGCCGTGAGCGCGAGAATCAAGTCGCGTTCCGGTACAAACCCCTCCTTCTTGTAGCGCAGGAGATTGGCGACGAACATCGATGCCATCGACTTGTCGTCCGCCGTGCCGCGCCCGAGGAAGTACCCGCTCTCTTCTACGAGGACGAACGGATCGCGCGGCCAGTCGGCCCGAAGCGCGGCCACGACATCGAGGTGCGCCAACAGCAAGATGGGTTTGTCCTGCCCGCGTCCTCGATAGCGAACGATCAAGTTCTGTTTGGTCGGCTTGTCCGGTGGGCCTAGCAGCGTGATGTCTGCCGCCGGGAACCCGGCCGCCCGAAAGCGCGCGGCCATGGCTTCGGCCGCCTTGGTCACCGAGCCCACCGAGTCTACCGTGTTGATCTCCACGAGCTCTTTGTAGATCGCCCGTGCCGCCTGTTGCTCGGCCGTCAAGGTCGTAGGCGCACCAGGGGCGCTGAACCGCGGCTGGGCCGTCAGCGGGGTCGACATCAGCAGTGCGCCGCTGACCGCCAAGGGCAGGGCGCGGGTAGGCGAGGAGAAACGCCGAGTGGTTTTCATAGAAATCGGAAGAGGAGACGGCCCGCGGTGAGGAACCTGACGCGAAACTATCGCGTCCGCGGACAGCGTCAACCGCATCGCCTCAGGTCTCGGCGCAGAGAGGAAGGATCAGGTAGATCCACGGTGCCCCACGCGTGACTCACCGACGACTTTCCTGCTGGTGTTTGCCATTTGGTGTGCCATGCTCCAAGCTCCTTCAAGCCGCTGAATAGAGCATCGCCTCCAAATGCTTCGTTTTCTCTCTCTCCCCTTTCCAGATCTCCCGTGACCCGATCGCGTCGCGACTTCCTGAAGGCTTCGGCAGCGGTTGCTGCCGGCAGCCTCGTGGTTGGCCAGCCACTCTCCGCTGCCGGATTCCCGTATGGCCCCATCGATCGGCCGCCGATCGATGATCCCGCCATCAAGGCCCTGATGCAACACGCCCTCGACGTGGCCAAGTCCAGTGGTGCGTCCTACGCCGACGTTCGCGTGTCCGCGCGACGCCAGCAGAACGTCAACGTGCGCGATCGCATCGTGCTTGGGGTCAGCGACACGGACACCTTCGGCATGGGCGTACGGACATTGGTCGATGGCGCGTGGGGGTTTGCCGCGACCAGTCAGCTCACCCGCGATTCCATCGCGGGCATCGCGCGCGCTGCGACCGATCAAGCCAAAGCGAATCGCGCCAGTCAATTGCGCCCCGTGGTCTTGGCGCCTACGCCCGGGAATCAGGTGGGCGAGTGGAAGAGCCCAATTACCACCGACCCGTTTACGGTAGCAATCCCTGACAAAGTCGCGGTCCTGCTCGCGGCAACCGAGGCGGCGCTCAAGGTGAAGGGTGTGCGTACTGCCAACGCGTCGATGTTCTTCCTACGCGAAGAGAAGACGCTGATGACGAGCGACGGTTCATACATCGTGCAGACGATCTATCGCACGTCGCCCTCGTTGTCGGTGACCGCCGTGTCGAGCGACTTTACCGATTTTCAATCGGTGGCCAGCAACGATATCGCTCCGAAAGGATTGGGATACGAACACGTGCTCAACTCCAAGTTGGCGGATCGCGCCCCGCAGTACGCGGAGTGGGCGGTGGAAAAGCTCAGTGCCAAGCCTGTTGAGCCCGGACGCTATGATCTGCTGCTGCACCCGTCAAATCTGTGGCTCACGATTCACGAAGTGATTGCCCATCCCACCGAACTGGATCGCGCGCTCGGGTTCGAAGCGAACTACGCGGGCACCAGCTTCGTCGCGCCGCCGGAGAAGGTGCTCGGGAAACTCAAGTATGGCACGCCGCTCATGAACATCGTGGGTGATCGCGATCAGCCGGGATCTCTGGGCGCGATTGGCTGGGACGACGAAGCCGTGAAACCGGTGAAGTTCGACATCGTGAAGGATGGTATCTTCGTCGACTATCAAACCACGCGCGAGCAAGCAACGTTGATGTCCGACTACTACAAGTCGGTCGGGAAGCCAGTGCGCAGCTATGGTTGTTCGTACGCGCAGAGCTGGGCCGACGTACAATTCCAGCGGATGCCCAACGTGAGCTTGCAGCCGGGCAAGAACGACGACACGTGGGAGAGCATGATCGCGAAAATGGACAAAGGCGTGGCCATCATTGGTGACGGCTCGTTCTCGATTGATCAACAGCGCTACAATGGCCAGTTCGCCGGCCAGGTGTTTTACGAGGTAAAGGGCGGCAAGATCGTTGGCATGCTGAAAGACGTGGCGTATCAGTTCCGCACGCCCGATTTCTGGGGCGCACTCAAGGCGATCGGCGGGCCGCGCAGCTACGAGCTGGGCGGTGCCTTCGGCGATGCGAAAGGACAGCCGGGACAGTCCAACTCGGTCAGTCATGGATGTGTGCCGTCACTGTTCGGTCAGGTCAATATTATCAATACCGGGAGACGCGCATGAGTTCGATCGCCCCCACGTCGCTCTACGCGCCCGTCAACATCCTGTCGCGTGCCGAAGCGCAGGAGATTGCAGCGCGCGCGTTGCGGAACTCGCCCGCCGAGGAGACCCGCGTCAGTATCAACAGCTCGGCGCGTGCTGACACACGCTTCGCACTGAATCAAGTGACGACGTCAGGAGAGAATCGCGATACGTCGGTGACCATCACGGCCATCATCGGGAACCGCAGCGCCAGTGTGACGACCAACCGACTTGATGATGCGTCGTTGGCCGAAGCGGCGAAACAGGCCAACGATATTGCCAAGCTCGTCCCGCCCAACCCGGAGTGGATGCCTGAACTGGGTGCGCAGACGTATCCAGCGGTGCGAGAGCGGGCAATGAGCATGCCGTCGCCCGCGGAACGCGCGGCGGCCGCGAAGCGCGTGACCGAACTCGCGCGGACGAATGACCTGATCGCGACCGGGTTTATTGAATGCCGCGCCGGGGCCACGGCGCTCGCCAATTCACGCGGCCTGTTTGCGTACGACTCCAGTGCGAACGTCACCATGACCGCAACGGTGCGTTCAACAGACGGTACCGGATCAGGGTGGGCCTGTAGCGATGGGACGTCTTTCGCGGATCTGGACCCGGAGCAGGTGGCGCGCACAGCAGTGGAAAAGGCGAAGAGCTCGCGCAACCCGGTCGCTATCGAGCCGGGTCGGTACACCACGATTCTCGAGCCGACAGCCGTGGGCAATCTGGTGCAGTTGATTGCCGGCGCGATGCAAGCGCGCGCGGCCGACGAGGGGCGATCGTTTTTTTCCAAGGCCGGTGGCGGCAACAAGATCGGTATGAAAGTGGTGGACGAACGTGTCACCCTCCTGACAGATCCTGAGGACGCACCAAGCAGCAGCGGGGGATTTGACGGCAGCGGATTGCCGTTGGACAAGGTGACGTGGATTGAAAACGGCGTCGTGAAAACGCTCAGCTACGATCGCTTCTGGGCGCAAAAGCAAAACGTGCAACCCACGCGCGTCGGCGGTGGCTTTGGCCCGCGTGCACTGCGTATGGTCGGTGGTACCACGTCGATCGCCGAGATGGTGAAAGGCACAGAGCGCGGCGTGTTGGTCACGCGCTTCTGGTACATTCGCGCGGTTGATCCGCGCACGATCTTGTATACGGGGTTGACGCGTGACGGCACCTTCTTGATCGAGAACGGCAAGGTGACGCGTCCGATCAAGAACTTTCGGTTCAACGAATCGCCGATCTTTTTCCTGAATAACTTGCAGGCGATGGGGCCAACCGTGCGGATCAACGCATCGGAGAATCTCGGGGCCGGTGGGGCGGTGTACATGCCGCCGATCAAGGTGCGCGACTTCACCTTCTCAAGCTTGTCAGACGCCGTGTAGCTGGGGCGTCACGCGCGGTCCACTGTCGCCGATGACGGTGGACCGCGCGTCGGTTGTCGCTGTGCCTGTTCCTATGACGCGGCCACGAATGCACAGCCATGGTGCTGCGCGAGGGCGACCCCAAAAATACCATTGGGCTGCAAGATCACGCCGGGCACCAGCATCGTGAGCGCCTTGCTGCGCGCTTCCGGAAATGGCAGCTTGTCTTTCCTGGCCACCAGTGAGACCATGCCGGCAAACGCCGTGTTGCATCCCAGCACCGTCGTGCCGCGTTCAATCTGCTTGTGCAGTGCGATCGCCGCATAGGAAGCTGGCATCTGGTCGTCCGTCACGGTCATCAACACGGGATTGCGGCGGGTTTTCTTGCCCGTCATGGGATGCGTCACTTTCGATGCTTTGGCGACATCATACAAATCCCAGAACTCGTGGTTCATGGCCAGCGGAATGCCAGCATGGCGGATCACGACCACGCTGGTGATGTCCGTGGGCTCGACCTTGAGGACATCGCGCAGGTGATTGCTCCACGCACCGGCGCGCCAGACGCCACCGCCGCCGTTGATTTCCGGGACATCAAACACTGTTTTGTATTTCCCGGTCAGTTTGGCCGTCCAGCTTGCGTCAAAGGTCAGCGCTGGCGGTTGCTGTGCATCGGCAAGCCACTCGTTGTACAGCGGCGATGTATCGGGCGTCGTGCGGTCCGGCTCGTGTGCGCTGAGTGATGCAGGGAGTACGCCCAGGGCAACGCCACTGAGCGTAAGGCGTTGCAGGAATTCGCGACGGTCGGTCGACATGCGGCTCCAGGAAAAGGTCTGGCAAAAATGTAACGCTGATCGCGACCGTTTGCCGTTCGCGGTCCACTGGGCTGGCGTTCGGCGGGACGCACTGCGGTCGTCTGCCGACCTTTTGTTCCAGCCCATCCTCAGGGGAGGCCATCCTTGTACTTGCGCAGCATCTTCAATCGCGCACCGGTGGAGAGCACCACAAGATAATCTCCGTCGGGTTGCGCGCGCAGTCGCTCGATACGCTCGATATTCACGATCGCTGAGCGGTGAATACGTGCGAATTGACGTAGATCCAGTTCTTCAATGAGTTGTCGCATCGCGCGCCGCAGTAAGTGCGATTTGTTGCCGGTGTGCAGGCGAACGTAGTTGCCGTCCGCTTCGATCCAGTCGACATCACGCAACCGCACGTAGTAAATGCGATCGCCGAGTCGAATGGCAATACGTTCAAGCCACGGCGGACTGGCGCGCAACTCCGCGAGCATGGCCCGCCAATCTGCGGGCGAACGCTCTGGCGTCCGATCGGCCCGCTGACGAATCTGTTGTACGAAGCGACTGAGCGCTTGAGGCCGTGCCGCCCATCGACTCGCTGTCCTTTCAGGATCGCATAGGATCGTTCGGACCGAAGCTCGGCGTGTCATCGCGCCCGACGACGGCCTGGATGGGCGGCGGATCTGGCGGTTCCAGCCCTATGATGGCGTACCGGTTGCGACGGGAGCGCAGGTGCTGGTTCGCCAGATGGCCCTCTCTGAGAACATGTACCGGTATTTTTTCGCCCTGGTGCGTCGCGTGACGTTGGAGACGGGCCTTGGCGACACGGGCTCGTCGATCACGTACATTTCGGCATGCTCGCTGCGCTGCAGGTCATTCCCGCCGACACCGCCTTTCGCTATCAGGGCGGCGGTGTTCCCAAGGGCGTCGTCATGGTCATCGCCGTGGCGTTGGTGTATGTGCTGCCGTCGATGCTGGCGTGGACCCGGAAGAGCAGTCGGCGGTGGAAGGTCACCGCCATCAACCTGCTGCTCGGTTGGACGGTCATTGGCTGGATCGTGGCGATGGTGCTCACGTACGCGTACGAGCCGCCGCCCGAGGGCAGCGAACCCGATCAGGACCACGTTCCGGCCGGAGGGCGATCGCCGTGAACGGTGCGAAGATCATCGCGCGTGCCGCGCATGTGATTGGCCTGCTGTGCGTTGGGCAAGCCGCGGCAGCGCAGGACGCTCCGGAGAGTGCTGAGCGATTGGTATCCTGCGACGGAAAGATCATCGCACGCATCGACATTCAGCGCTCCAATCGTACGGTTATGGACAAGCAACGAGCCCCTGAATGGGCCCGAGCCGCGTTGCAACCGCTGCTCCTGGGCACCCCTACTCGGCCGAGCGCAATCCAGCCGTTTGTGCAGCTCAAAGAAGGGAAGTCGTGCACGGAGCAGCGTCGCAGCGAAACGGAGCGTCTTTTGCGCTTGCAGCCGTATCTCGCCGATGCACGCGTGCGGGTGTTTGATGAATCCGATGGGCGCGTGCGCATTCTTGTCGAAACGGTGGATGATTTTCGTCCAATTTTCGGATTGGGACTTCGCAACTCGCGCCCCAGTGAGATCGAGCTGGGCAACTCGAATATCGCCGGATCGGGGCAAACGGCGGCCGTGCGCTGGCGGGACGGCGGCGCCTTCCGCGATGGCTTTGGCGTGCGATACGCGGACTATCATCTGTTCGGGGCGCCAAACATCGCGTTGGTCGACATGGCGCGAACTCCACTCGGCAGCTTTACCAACGTCTCGTTGGGGCGCCCGTTCTACACCGACTTGCAACATACCGCAGGATATGCGGGCTATGTCAAAGATGACGGCTACGCGTCGTTTACCCGTACGGCTGGTGATGCGTTCTCGATTGCGTCGTCGCGTGAGCGGGCGGACGCCGGGTTTGCCGTACGACTCAACACGATCGGTCGCGTGACGTATTTGCTCGGCGCCCTGACCAGCTTTGAGCGTCGCACCAATGGTGGGCAGGTCGTTCGCCTCACCGATCGCGGTCTTGTGGATACGACCGATGCGGCGCTTACCAATCGATTCGGCGCGCAAACATCGACTCGCGTCGGGGCCGTGCTTGGTATTCGCGCGTTGACCTTCGTGAGAGTGACGGCCTTTGACGGACTCGAAGCAGCTCAGGACATCGCGCGCGGCATGCAGGTGTCTACCACGGTTGGCAAAGGCGTTGGTGGTGATGACTCACGCCGTTTCGCGACGGCCGATCTCTATACCGGCGTTGGCAATGCGCGCTCGTTTGTCGGCCTTCGTGTGCAGGCGGAGACGCGGCAGAATCCCACGGGGTGGGGTGACGGTGTGGTGAGCGGACGCCTGGCGTGGTACGCGCGACCGTCGCCGCGGCAGACGGGTATCGTGTCGGTGGAGTACGTGAGTGCGACCACCGATAGCGTCCCGTATCAGCTGTCCATCGCCGATGGGCTCTCCGGAGTACGTGGGTACACCGGCTCGAGACTGAGCGGTGCCCGCCGAGCGATCGTGCGTGGCGAGCGTCGCTTCATAATGCCTGGCATCTCGCGCTATCTCGGATGGGGGCTGGCTGGCTTCGCTGATGGAGGGCAGATGTGGGCCGGGAAAGTGCCGTACGGTGAGAGCGCCTTTCGCGGAAGTGTAGGCGTGTCGGTGCTGGCCGCCGTCCCTCGCGCGTCGCGCTCACTCGCTCGCGTCGATATCGCGTATCCCCTGGTGGCCGACCGCCACGCCAAGGGCGTGGACGTTCGGGTGTCGTATCGTGCCACTGCGCGCGCCTTCTGGAGAGAACCGTCGCAAATCGCACGCGCGCGGCTGGCAAATCCCACGACGGATATTTTCACCTGGCCGTAGCGAACCGCTCATACCGTAACGAGGCCGCCCTGGGTGGGCTAGAGTCAGAGCGCGCGATGCACCGCGTACCATAGCGACGGCAAGGCGGCTGTCCACGCAAGCAAGAACCGGTTGAGTCCGAACAGCAAGGCAGTCATCGCATGAAAGACAAACGCCGCAGCGATGAAGAGTGCGCAGAAGTTCGGGTGGACAAACACGAGTGGCGATGCGCACTCAAAGAGGATGACCGCGGTACTTATCGCGCGCAGCAGCGGTGGCGAGGACCACACACCGGCGGGGACACCGTACGCCGGAAGCGCCAAAAACTCCCGCAGCGCATCGCCGGTCCACCACGCACGGTGCCGAGCCTTCGCGATACCCGCGCGAAGGTATGACAGCACGAGTTGCGCGGCGACATACAGAAGCCCGGCTTCGCGCCAGAACATGGGCGCGTCATCGAGTAGGGCCAGTGTCAGGCCACCAAGTATGGTGAAGAGCATCGCATCACTGCCGCCATTTACATTCCCGCGAAAGCGTACGGCGGTGAGGTAGGTGGTGACCAGCAGCAGCGCGGCGGGTATTGCGTCAGCGCGTGCAATGAGCGCAACGGCTGCGACACATTGCAGCAGCAAGATCATCGCAAATCCACGGCCGTCAGGCACTCGAAGTACCATGCCCCGCTGTGTCTTGAGCGCCTCGCGGCCTTGGAGGCCGGAGCGGGTGTCCGTGAGAACAAGCCAGAGGAGCTCGAGGGCGTTCACGAGGGACGCGAGACCGGCCAGCACGCGTACCACGGCGACTGCCGCCGGAAATGACGCCAGCGCCTCACCGGTGGGCGTCACGCCAATACGTCGCTTTCGAAAACGACAATCGGAGAGCCTGAGTCTGCGGAGTGCCACGCAACCACGATCCGGTATTGCCAGCTTGGCGAGCCGTGGCGCGGCCACAGCGGCGGTATGCAGCGTTCAGCGATCTCCCGAACGATCATTGCGTCGTCGTGCTGTTCCGCGGCGTCGCCCCCGTCATCCGCGATATCGCCTGGGACGCCATTCGCGACACTCGCGCAAAACCGCTCGATCTGCGTCTGGTACCACAACACCTGGTTCCCCATCGGATTGAACAGCAGATGCCACCAGCGACGAGTGGGCGCCGTGAATGCGGACTGCCACGTCCCACCCGCTACAATGCCAATGTGCTGTCGAATTTCAAGCAGCGGAGGCGACGTGGGTGCGTCGAAGAACGCCCATGACGGGAAAAGCAGGCGCGCCAGTGTAGAGCGGGAGCCCACCAGCGCGACAGGATTCACGCGGAGTTCAGATTGTATCGCATGATGGACGCATGGGTCCCACCCTTCTCGCGCTCCAACGCATACACGTCTCCCGACAGCTCGCGCGCGCTGTCGAACACGTCGCGTATCGCGCGCCGGTCCTGCGCGGAAAGGGAGAGACGGCTCGCTCTCAAAGTCGCCGCGAGATGCCGCGTGTGGCGCGCCCCCACGATGCAGGCAGCAATCACTGATTCGGCGAGCACACTCTGCAAGGCGACCGCACCAATCGTGCTCTGATGTACTACGGCAATGGCGTGCAGTGCACGCAACAGCTCCTGAAAATACGACCAGCCGCCAACCTCGTCGATTATCAGTTTGTACTTGAGCAAGGAGCGATTCTCGAATGGCGCCAAGGGCTCTTTCGCCCCAAGCCACCGTTCGTGAAAAAACCCGCCGGCCAGCGCGCCGAAGGCGAGCACGCCGATACCACGCTCAGCGCACAGCGACGCCATCGGGCCGAACACACGACGGTCCATCAGTGAGCACTGCACCTGGTGCGATACGACAGGCACGCCGGCGTCGAGCAATGCACGCAGGTGCGCGGTGTCCATGTTTGTGACGCCGATGTGCAAGATCGCGCCCTGCTGCTGCAGCGTCGCGAGATGGAGCGCCGCCGCTTCAATTCCCGGTACGTCGTAGTCCCACCAGTGAAACTGGACCAGGTCCAGTGTGTCCACGCCCAATCGCGCGCGTGACCGATCGATCAGACGCTCGATCGTATCAAACGACAGCGTGCGCAGTGCATCACGGTCCGGTATGCATTTTGTGTGTACGCGGATCGGCACCGCCGAGGCGCCGTGCTGCGCGCGCCATGCGCGAAGAAACTCACCGATCAGCTCCTCCACGCCGGTGTAGATATCGGCGCAATCAAAGGCGGTGATCCCGGCGTCGGCATACGCCATCATGTCGGCGATGGCCTCGTCGTGATCGATCGTGCCGTGTCCGCCGGCCAGCTGCCATCCGCCTTTGATCAGTCGCGGAATGGTGTAGCCGCGCGCGAGTGTCGTAGACGGGATCATCGGCGTCGCGGTCATTCGCTGTCTGAGCAAGGCGGCAGCGGCACCGCTGTCACGTCGGCGTGCCGGAAGGTGCTGACACCCGTGCGCGAAATGCGAAAACGGCCGCCGCACTGTGGATCGGGACACGCGATCTCGGCGTCGGTAGTCATCCAGTCATTGCGATGCGTTGGACGTTGCTTTGCGGGGAGCAATGGGAGGAGCGCGGCAAGCGGATAGAGCGGAAACGTCTGTCCGGGAGGAAAGGACAGATTCTCGCCTACCAACGTGAACCAGTCACCCGCCTGATGATTGCAGACCATCGGCCGATCGGTCGCGATCACATCCACGCGCAGATCAAAAAGAGAAAAGGTGTCGTCTGACATGGCGCGAATGATAGCCTCGCACGATCTTCTTCGGCCACATGCCAACCCCTTCAGCCTCCACGGTGCTGTTTGCAACGCCGAGCGACCCATTGCGATTCTACGGCGGGCTTGCCGGTGCGCTCGCGCCGTTTGTCTGCTTCTTGGCTGGTGTTGCGTTCCTGGCGCTCAACGGAGCGCCCGATGAGAAGGGGTTCTGGCCCATTCTGCTTGGCGCCCTCATCGTTGGCCTGCTGCTGGCGCGCGATCGGGCACGATACGCCGAGGCCATGCTGGAGGGGATGAGCCAGCGAGTCGTGATGGTGATGATTTGTGCGTGGCTGTTTGCCGGCGTGATGGGCGCGGTGCTCAACGGCGCGGGTTTTGTGGCCGCGTTGGCGTGGCTGGCCCGCGCGCTGCACGTGACGGGCGGAGCCTATGTGGCCGCAGCCTTCCTGGCGTGTGTAGTGGTGTCGACGGCCACGGGGACAAGCTTCGGCACGATTCTGTTGTGTGGGCCACTGCTCTATCCAGCCGGAGGCCCAGCGGCAGCGGCGCCGGCCGCGCTCATGGGTGCGATTCTGGCCGGAGCCACCTTTGGCGATTCGATCTCCCCGGTGTCAGATACTACCATCGCGTCGAGCGGATCGCAGCATGTCGATATCGGTGGGACGGTGCGAAGTCGGTTGCGCTATGCGATCCCCGCGGGCGTCGTCGCGTTGGTGGCGTCAGCGTTGTTAGGAGGCAGCGGCGTGACGGTACACAGCGCGGGCGCCGCACCGGAGGGTGCAGCGGTGCGGATTGCCGCGTTGTGGCTGCTGTGCTCGCCCGCGTTGGTAATCGCCCTGTTGTTGGCCAAACGCCATCTCATCGAAGCGCTGCTCTTCGGTGTGCTGAGCGCTGTCGCAATCGCGCTCGGGTTGGGTCTTGCCTCTCCGCACGCTCTGCTGCACATCGCGCCGGAAACGTTCGGTGCCACAGGACTCTTGGTGGATGGCATGCAGCGGTCGGTGGGCGTGATTGTGTTTACACTGCTGCTCGTGGCGCTTGTTGGCACGCTGCAAGCGACCGACGCACTCGATCGCCTGGTACGAGCGGCGAATGGACGGGCCCAATCACCGCGCGCTGCCGAAGCGTGGATCGTGGCCGTGGTGTCGGGTGCGGTGCTGCTCACGACGCACAGCGTGGTGGCCATTCTCGCGGTCGGAGAATTCGCGCGTCACACCGGAGAACGGTTTGGGATAACCGGGTATCGGCGAGCCAATCTGCTCGATCTCACAGTGTGTACGTGGCCGTTTCTGCTCCCGTATTTTCTGCCTACCATCCTTGCGGCAGGTGCCACGCAGAGTGGAGCCGCGCAGCAGATGCCGCTGCTGAGCGCTGGCGAAATCGGGCTGTACAATACCTACGCCTGGGCGCTGGTGGTCGTGGTGATTGGATCGGTGATCACGGGGTACGGCCGAGTGCTGAGTCGCACAGCGGTGAGTGAATAATGACACAGCGCGTTTCAGCGCTGGCACAGATCGTCAGGCGGCGCCAACGGGGGTTCAAAAAGTTGGTAGGGGTGTCGATATTTGACAACACAACTCCCTTCTGGGGATTCCTCGGCCTCACGACTTTTCAAACACGTTCATATACATATGTTCGACGAACTTTGCGACGACGCGCATGATGCGCACACGATGAAGGTGATCAACCGCGCGGTCATGGTGATTGCGGTCAGTTTCCTGACCTTCGGTGGCTACGCGATTTCTACGCGACTCGGTGCGGAGGTCCCGCCATCGTCGGTGTCCTACGGCAGCGAGAAGGCCCACGAGAGCTCGGCGGTGTTCGGCGACTGACGTGAGGCGAAGACTGCTGCGGGTCGTGCGGCATCACCGCAGCAGTCGTTGATCGAATTCGTAGGGGGAAACGGTGTCGACTGTCACCAGCGCGAAGTCGGCGTGCGCAGGATTGATGAGGAGATTGAATTCCCCTTCGACGACTACGCTGAGTACCTGCAGTGCTGACGACCGTCCGGACGTGATCCATGCGTCACCAAGCTGCTGTACCGACGGGTGCACCGGTAAGACATTCCACCGTGTCAGACGCCAGACCTGTATTGCTCAGGTCGCATTGCCGTGCGTCAACCGCCCGATCAAACTCTCGACTTCAATGGCGCCCACGTCCGTCGAGGCAAAATCGATTGGCGTTCGGCCACCGAGCGCCCTGACCGGACTCGTGAGCCATCACTGCGCGAGAGCCTGGGACCGATGCCCGCCGCTCCTTACGGGCTGACCGAAAGAAGAAGGAGACTCTTGTCGCACCCGCGCCGCAAACCCCCGCGACGCGGGCATGACTACCCAATACACACCGCTCGCTACGGCCCTGCCACCACCTTGATCACCAACTCCCCGCCTGCGCCTCGCACGTCATACCGAATTCGCACTTCGGTACCGGGTGCCGCACCAAACGCAGCGGTCATGAAGTAGAAATAGCCCGCTACCGGCCCGGTGATCGGCTCAATTCTAATCGCCGTGGAATTCGAAGACGTCACCACGGGCGCGGGCGTGATGCCAGACGTGACAGGCATACCGTTCGCAGCCCGGACGATAATCTGGAACATGACCGACTCAACAGGCCGTATTGTACGCACATTGCCCTGCGTCGACATCGTCGCTGATCCGTAATGACCTGCCGAGAATGCGGGATACACGGTCAACGAGGTGAAGGACTGCACGACCGGAATACCGTTACGCACGTAGCGCGCGGTGATAATGGCGATGCCAGAGCCAGTAAACACACTGCTGGCGAGACCACTGGCGAGGTTGATACCGGCGACGGCGGTGTTTGACGACGTAAACTCGACCGCTCCGCCACTTTCCACGGGGATCACGGCGCCGCTCGCGTCGAATAACCGCGCCGCAAACTGTTGTGTGGCCGGTGCGGTGATCTCGGCGTTTTGTGGCTCAATCTGCATGCTCGCCACGGCCGACGCCGCGGGAGTCACGTTTACGGTGAATGGCGCGATAGCGGTGGGCGCACCCCCGGTGACGCCGACGGCACGAAGTGGGTAGGTGCCAGCGGGCGTTGCAGTCGTGGTGGCTACTCGTATCGTCGTTCCACTCTGTAACACGGGATTTTCGCCAAGGGTGATATTCATACCAACCGGCAGCGCACCGCCGCTGGTGGCAGAAAAGCTCACACCTACCGCACCGGCGAAACCTCCAGTTCGCATCACCGATACGCTATCCGTAGTCGTCCTGCCGGCGGCGACAGTCACGTTGGGCACAGTCAGCACGTACGGGTGAGTCACGAGCACGTTCAGGCGCGCCACCTTCATGGTTGCGCCCGATCCCTCCGCAGGAGCGGCTAGCAAACGAACCTGATATGTCCCTGCAGACATATTCGCATCGGCACGCAGGGTTAGCCTCGTGGCGCCGTCCAGCGCGGGATTAGGCGCAAAGGTGCCGGTGATACCCGCCGCCGCGCTGTCCACCGAGAAAGCAACGGGCGCCGAATATCCTACCGAGCGTCCGACAAATACTGTCACGGTGTCCTGCGAGCCCGCGGCGACGGATACGTTGCGCGCGGCACTCGGCACGATGAAGGGCTGTAAAGCGATCACTTGCAGGTCCACCTGTACCGGCGGGAGCCCTTGCGGGGTCGCGCGAATGACGAACTGAACTGGAGCTCCTCCGACCAGCAAACCAGCTATGAAAACCGCGGGATCGTCGATGGAGATTCGCGCGAGCCATGTGTCGGGAACGCCCGCAACCGGCGTCACGGTCGCGCTCAAGCCTGCGTTTCGTGTGAGCGCGACTGTGAGCGCGACAGTGACTGGACCGCTGTAGTTGCCTTGACGTGCGATAGTGATAAGTGCCTCCTTGACCTCGCCAACTTGCACGGAGAAGGCCGCTGGCGTGACGTTGAGCGTGATTCCCGCTCTCGACGACGCGACCAACTGTGCACGCAGCAGCGCCGAGCCGCTGACTCCGTTGGGCCCGGTGGCCAAGACTGGAATCTCAAAGATCGGCGGTTCGGACACGTACTGCACGGGTGCTGTCTCGCTAACGATCACTCTCGCTACCGCCTGCGTCTCTCCCGGCGCCAGCGTTGGCGGATCGAACTCGATCGTCACGCCTGGCGGCACGCTGGGAGCCGGCACGGAGAGGGTCACGGGACCGGCAAAATTCCCCCGCTGGATCGTGACTTGAAACAACGTCGTGGCGCCCTGCGCCACGCGCTGTTGCGGAGGAGATGTCGAGACTGCAAGGATGGCATCCCTTGCTCCAACCCCAGGATCCGTAGGCTCCGAGCAATATTCCGGGCAGGCAGATCCTGCGGTCAGAGCACCCATCAGGAGGTATCGGGCCACGCGCAGCGCCCGCTGGGTCCGAGTGCGGCCGTGGTGGTTGCGCCTGTCGCTGTTCGCGGTGTAACGTCCCGTCATAAGCTCCCCCTTGTTTGCACGTGCCGCAGGCGAATGTGTATGCGGCGCTCATTTCTAAACGCCGGAAACAGTGCCAATTCGGCTCATCGAGTTTTTGGAAGGCCCGTCTGCCTGACGCTTCGCTGCCTGACCTGACCACAGTGCGCACCGGTGGCGACGCGACCGACAAGGCCGCGCTCGATGCGTTGCTGCCCCTGGTCTACGAGGAATTGCACCGGCTGGCGCAAAGGGTGTTGACGTCCGAGCGCGAGGATCACACGCTGCAGCCCACCGCCCTCGTCAACGAGGCCTACCTTCGGCTCAGCGCGCAGCGCACCGTCCATTGGGTCAATCGCGCGCAGTTTTTTGGTGTGGCCGCACAAATGATGCGCCGCATTCTGGTCACGCACGCGGAGGCGCGGAACGCAGCAAAACGGCTGGGGATGGCGACGCGCGTCACGCTTGACGACTCGGTGTCGTGGTCTGGCGGACGCGACCTGGATCTGGTCGCACTCGACGAGGCGCTCACGGCACTCGCCGCCCTCGACCCGCGGCAAGCACAGGTGGTCGAACAACGATTCTTCGCGGGGCTGAGTATTGAAGAGACCGCTACCGTGCTCGAGATCTCGCCTGCCACGGTAAAACGCGAGTGGGCCATGGCGAAGGCGTGGTTGCGGCGCGCCCTTGTTGACACCGCGCCGTAACCGCAGCGTGCGCCGCGACGACTGGGAACGTGTGAAGGCCGGGTTTCAGGCCACGATCGAGGTTGCCCCCAGCGAGCGTGACGCGTTCCTCACGCGCGAGTATGCCCATGACGTCGAGCTGCGCGCACAGATCGTGTCGTTGGTAGCGTCTCACGATAACGCTGCGGAATTTCTGGAAACACCGGCCGTCGCGTTGGTGGCTGACGCGACCACGTTCCACGATGCTGCGATGCCGCGCGAACGGATCGGTCCCTATCGCCCGCTGCACGAGATCGGACGCGGCGGGATGGGCACCGTGTATCTCGCGACGCGTGACGATGGGCAGTTTACGCAGCGTGTTGCGATCAAGCTGATCAAGCGCGGCATGGATACCGACGCCATTGTGGCGCGCTTTCGGCACGAGCGCCAGATCCTCGCGGCGCTCGAACATCCCAACATTGCGCGCCTTCTCGATGGCGGTACGACCGACGACGGCGTCCCGTACTTTGTGATGGAGTACGTTGAAGGGCAGTCGATCAGCGAGTTCTGCGCCACGCGGTCGTTGCCGGTGCGCGATCGCTTGCAGCTGTTTCGCACGGTGTGTGGCGCGGTACACCACGCGCACCGGAATTTGATCGTGCATCGCGATATCAAGTCGAGTAACATCGTGGTATCGGCAGACGGCGTGCCCAAGTTGCTCGACTTTGGAATCGCGAAGCTGTTGCTGCCCAGTCCCGATCCAGCACCGTCGGTCCGTACCGAAACGGTTGGCGCCATGACGCCGGAATACGCGAGTCCCGAGCAGTTGCGGGGTGAACCGGTAACGACGGCAACAGACGTGTACTCGCTTGGCGTGCTGCTGTACGAGTTGCTGGCGGGACAGCGGCCCTTTGCGTCAGCCTCGACGCGCAGTGATGCGTATGTCCGAGCGGTCAGCGAAACGGATCCCGTGATGCCCAGTGTCGCGGCGCTCAGGAGCACCGCGCCGACATCGGCGATTCCCGCACGGCAGTTGCGTGGCGACCTCGACACGATCGTCCTGATGGCCATTCGTCGCGAGCCGGAGCGACGGTACAGCTCGGTCGAGCGGTTCGCCGACGATATCGCGCGCTACCTGGAGCGTCGCCCAGTGCTGGCCCAGCGTGATACCGCCCGGTATCGCCTGTCGAAGTTTGTGCAGCGCAACCGCGCCGCGTTGTCAGTGGCGACGATGATATTCGTGACCGCACTGAGTGGAGTCGGCGCCACGTTGTGGCAGGCGCGCGTGGCACGCATGGAACGTGCACGTGCCGAGCGACGGTTTGCCGAAATCCGCTCATTGGCAACGACGTTCCTGTTTGACGTGCACGATGCGATTGTCAGTCTGCCGGGCTCAACGCCCGTGCGTGGAATGCTGGTCACGAAGGCCGTGGCGTCGCTGGACGGCCTGATGAAAGAAGCCGCAGGTGATTCGCTGCTGGAACGCGAGCTGAGCGTTGCATATCAACGGCTGGGACTGGTGCAGGGCAATTCGTACAACGCCAATTTGGGCGACACTAAGTCCGCGCTCACCAGTTATCAGACTGCTGTCACACTGCTTGCGCGGTCGATTGACACCACATCGCAGAACGGGGACGCGCTGGCCGCGTTGTCGTTGGCGCACCACGGCTTGGCCAACCTGCAAGTGGTAACGGGCGATGTGAAAAGTGCCGTTGTCAATCTCGAAGTCGCCCGGGCCGCTATTTCACGTGCCGTGCTCCTCGACTCCGGCAGTATCGCCAAGCAGCGTGCGCTGGCGGACCTCTACTACGTGCTGGGGGACGTCTACGGAGGGTTCGGGATGTCGAATGTTGGCGAGACCACCCGGGCGCTCGCGTCGTACCGCACAGCGGTCACGATCCGCGAACGGATGCTACCGCGCGTTCCGAACGATCTTGAAGTGCGGGGAGGGCTTGCCAATACGCTGATCAATTTGGGGTCGCTCGAACTGTCGCTCGATGACAGTACAGGGTCGGCTCATCTCGCGCACGGCGTGCAGCTGCTCGAGCGTATTGTGACCGACAATCCGGACGACGCCGCTCGGCGCAACAACCTGTTGTCCGGGTATCTTCGCCAGCGTCGCCCGCTGGCTGACGCGGGGCGTTTTGCCGATGCGATGGCCGCCGATCGTCAGGTGTTGGGCATGCTGCTGGACATGGTGAAGGCAGACCCGGCCAACACGCTGCTCCAGCGCAACCTGGGCGTCACATACAACACGCTGGGATTTGATCTTGTTGGCGCGGGGCGAGCGGCGGCGGCGGTGGATGCGCATCGGACGGCGCTCGCCATTGCGGCCCGACTCGTGGCGAGCGATCCAGTCAGTTTAGAGATGCAGCAGGATCTTTCGTTCACCCACCATGCGGTGGGTGATGCGTTGCGGGCGGCGGGCCGGTTTGCGGCGTCCGTTCCCGAGTACAATCGCGCGCTGGTGTTAAAGCGTGCACTGCAGCAGCGCGAACCGGAGAACCCACGTCATGCGCCTGATCTGGTGCTGATGCACGCCGGTCGCGGCGCGGCGTTCACGGAAACGCGCAATTTCGCCGCCGCCAACAACGACTTGCAGACGGCGGTACGAATCGCCGAGCCGCTTGTTGCACAGCCAGACGCCACCAGTCGAGTGCGCAACTCCGCAGCCAGTCTGTATGACCTGATGGGCCGCCTTCACGTCCAGCAAGCGCTACTGGCCAGTGGCACGGCGCGCGATGCGCATTGCGCGGAGGCGAGACCGTGGCTGCAGCGCAGTCTGAGTGCGTGGGCCGCGCTGACGGAAAAGCGCGAACTGACCGGGATGAACCGTGCGCGGCCGGAAGCGACGCGCAAGGCGTTGAACGCGTGCGCGGGAGCGTAGTGGTCGCGCTACGCCATCGGCATGGTCAATGCCACTTGTCGTTTAGTTCGGCGTGAGGTCGAAGGTCGTGGTGCGAGACGTTCGACGCTTTGACACCAGGTCTTCAATCTCGATGGTGAGGCGGTAGGTGCCAGGCACCGACCCTTTCAGGTTGACCGACAGAAAATCGGGGACGATAGCCTTCGCGGGACGCGCTTGCTCGTACGACACCGCAATACTTCCCGTTCCGCTGCCATCACGTTCCATCACATTCTTCGAGTACGCGGCGATGCGCGCGACAAATCCTTTCATGTCGGACGTGAAGGTGCGACCCAGACTGAGATGAATGCGGTAGCGCACGCTCCCGTTCTCGGGCGTCAGGTCATACGCCTCCCAGACCACGCCCACGGCCTGCGACCACGGAAAAACCGCCGTCGTGGGCGCGATGCTGATATCGCGCCAGCGCGCGGGATCCCCGGTGCCGACGCGCTGTGGGTTGGTACCCATCAGGAGATCGCTGATACCAAAGCCGGTACTGGAATCGACGTCAGCATCCACAATCACCGAGGCGGCGCGCTGCACATCGACCTGTTCTGCGTCAATCCGAACAACATTCAACCCCATTCCCAGCCGACGCACCCACGTCCCATTGATGCCAACCGGTAATGAGTCTGCTGTCAGGTTCACGCGTCGCACCTCTCGGCCCACAATACGCGCCTCGGGGTCATGGACGTCGAGTTGCACAGTGACCGGGAGCGGACCAGCCAGTTGCACGCCCTCCAACAGCGAACGGACCGGCACCGTCGCGGTGACGACAGCGTCCATCGAGTCAGGGCCCGCGCGAAAGCGCGCCACGCGCGCGCGCATCGGCCACGTTTTGCGAACGAGTGGCATATTGCTGAGATCGACGGCGCGCTCCATGTGGATGGAATCCACCGACTGATCTTCGAAGGCGTTGTGCGCGGTGCTGAACCCGGTGCGCATCCGGAAGACAAAAGCAAGCTTGGCACGGTCGTAGACCCAGATGATCTCCGCATAGCCCATGCGTGGCAGACTGTAGATCACGTCCGGCGGACCATAGCGCACCCATGCCACGCCACGATCGCTGTCGGCGCCGCGAACCCGATATTCCTCGACAGAAAACCGCAGATCGGCATACGCCACGCGCGCCTGAAACTCGACACGTGCCTCGTTCACCGGCGTATTTGCACGCGGGTCCAGGAGATTCCAATAGCGGACTTCTTCGCGACGACGCTCAACGGCGGTCAGCTGGTTCCAGCGCAGAGAGTCGGTGAGTTGGCGCGTGGTGCTTCGGGACCATGGCTGCAGCACACGCGTGATACTGGTGAACGAGGCGCGCTTCTGCGGCGTCATGAGCTCCAACGCGCTCTCGAACGCGTCAGCGGCCTGTGTGAATCGCTCTTGTGAGGCCTCGCTCAGACCCAGCGCCAGCAGGGCATCCGCGTCGTCCGGGTCGCGCTGTATCCACCGCTCGGATTCCTGACGCAGGTCATCCCACCGACGATGATCTGCCAGTGCCATGTAGAGATGCCGTCGCGCGCGCACGTTCGACGAATCCGTGCGCACGGCCTCACGAAACAGCCCAAGCGCGCGCGCATACGGCCCTTCGCCGGTAGGTGGAATCACGTTCACCAATCGATCACGATAGAACAGGCCGTAATCGTTCCGGTACGCATTCTGTGGGGTCGCTGCGGCATTTGGCGCCGCACCGTTGTTGTCCCCCCGACCCTGCGTGTTCTCGCGCGCGATGCCTGTACGCAGGGGGGTCGCCGTGGTTTGCACCTCATCAGGCGCTTTCTCCAGCGCGCGATGCACCACATTGTCATACTCGCTCCATTCAATCATCCCCAACTCGTCAGTCAGCACGGATGTCAAATCCGCGCGCGACTGCGACTGCGCGGCCTTCAGGCCATCGCTGAAGTTCCCCTTGGCGCCTGCGCGGAGAAACACCAGGTTCGACTCCAAGCCATAGCGCCCGAGGTCGATATGGTATCGCGCACTGTCGGACGAAAAGGCGACCGCGTATCGAAAGGCGGAGTCGGCTCGCATGCGCAAGCGGATCATCTCCGGTCGCATCACGGGCCCTGGTGCGCTCCAGGACATCCCCCACGCGATTTGCCCGTAGCGGTTCCAGAGCGGGCCACTGCGGCGGTCTCGTGCGATCGCTGAGTCGAGGACGGCGAGGGCGCCGAGCGAGTCAAGGCGCGCCACGTGATCGGCAACTTGCTGGAGAATCAGCGCCGTCGATGGCGCGACCGTGGCCGCTCGCGATCGGCCGACAGCAGGCTGGGCCGCGACGGGTTTGATTGCGAATGCGAGCGAACAGCACAACGCATAAGTCAGGGACCTGGGCAGTGACCATGCCACCGACGATAGTGAAGCGCACTTTCCCGCCAGGATCCCTCCGCATTGTGTGATGGCCACCAAGAACCGTTGAATACACCGTCCTCGCCCCGAAGAATCCGCGTCGACAGGCTGCGCGTCAAGCGGCGCCCTCACAAAAGTCACATACACTGTATGCACGCGAACACCCCACGACCACGGACGAGGCATATATTGTTTTCTCGACCGCCTAGTCGCGACGTGACTTTGCCCATGTCACTCGTGTCTAACTCCCCGAACACTCACAATCGATGCGAAGTAACGACGTGTCCGCGCTGTCTGACGAGGAGTTGATTCTCCGTCTCCAGGCCGATCGGCACGATCCCCGTCCGTTTGAAACGCTGGTACGACGCCATCAGGGGTTCGTGCTGGCAAATTGCCGGACGATCAGCCGATCACCGTCCGACGCCGAGGATTTGGCGCAGGAGGTGTTCGTCAAAGCGTACTTCGGATTGCGTCGTTTCGAGCATCGAGCGCAGTTTCAAAGTTGGCTACGGCGGATAAAAGTGAACCACTGTTTGAACTTTCTTCGGAAAACGCGTGGACAGGTGATGGTTGGGTTGACCGAGACCGGTGATGCGGACATCGCCGAACTCTCGACGCCTGCGAGCATCGACACGACGTTGGATGGTGACGACGAGCGTCAGCGGATTGTTGCCGTGCTGGATACGCTGACAGAAACGCTGCGCGTGCCGCTCGTGCTGCGCGATGCTGATGGCATGTCATACGAAGAGATTGCCGCGCAGCTCGGCATCGGGCTTTCGGCCGTCAAAATGCGGATCAAGCGGGGACGCGAGGAGTTTCGCAAGCGTTACCAGCCCGAAGGCACTGAGCGAATCGATGGCGAGTTCAAGGGCGCAGAGTCAGCAGGCGCGACTCAGCTCTCGTGAGTGACGGGCCCGTCGCGGCACCCGACGATGGCGAAGATCCGGATCTCACTGGCAACGCGGTAGTGCAGTTGCGCGGACTTTCGCTGCCGGTTGATGTTCGATTCGCCGACCGTGTTGGTCGGCGCATCGAACGTCGCGCCCTGACCAACGAGTTCATGGAGTTCGCGTGGGCACTGCCGGTTGCTGTCCTCCTGGAGTTGTTGCGTATTCCCGGTGAAATGCTCCGCGCGAAAAAGCGCGTCAACACCGAGTCGGGGAACTGATCGTGCCGCAACAGATCCAGGACATCCTCGTGTCGTTGCAGCGGATGATCGTCGACTCGGCGCCGAAGGTGGCGATCGGGATCGTGTCGTTCGTTGCGCTCCTGCTGCTGGCCAAGCTTGTCGAGCGTGTGCTCCGCGTCGTGCTGACCCGCATCAAGATCGACGCAATGCTGGCGCAGGTCGGCATGGATCAGATCCTGCAAAAGGCCGGCATCCGGCAGTCGCTCAATGCCGTGTTGCCACGTTTGGTGTACTACCTGCTGCTGCTGCTCTTCGCTCGGACCGGCGCCGATGCCTTTGGGATGCCAGCTATTTCGCAGGCCATCGGCGCCCTGTTCGGATACCTGCCGAAAGTCGTGGCGGCCGTGCTGCTGCTGGTGGTGGGCAGTTCGGTCAGTCGGTTCGCCGGCGACACGGTGCAGCGTGCCGCCGAAGAATCAGGTATCGAATTCGCGAAGACGTTGGGCGGTATCACGTCAGGCTTGATCCTGTTCATCGTTGGCGTGATGGCGTTCAGCCAGCTGGAATTCGATACCGAGATGGTGCGTCTCGTGACCGCCTGTATCCTTGGCGGAGTGTGTCTGGCGTTCGCGCTCTCGATCGGCCTGGGAACGCGTGATATCACCCGCAACCTGATGGCGGGGTTCTACGCGCGCAAAGTGTTCAATCCCGGCGATACGCTTGAGGTCCGTGGGCATCGCGGCGTGCTGCGGTCTATCACGCCGACCCAGACGCTGATTGAGCAAGACGGCGTGGTCGTGACCGTGGCGAACACCGTGTTTCTTGACGACGTCGTGCGCAGCTGATCCGGCAGTCCTGCAACGGATTGGTGCGCACGTCGCTTCCGTCTAGAACACGCACCCACTCCGCGCCGGGATCGTGATGACGGTCAACACACCTTTCTTCGTGGGAGCCGCACAGCCCCCGATGCTCACGCTCGGGGCAATCGCGCTCTCGACTTCCACCGTGGCGGGCGCAGTACTGTTGTTGAGCGCGATCACGGTCCCGCCTCGCCGATACACGAACGCCTGATCGCTGGCAAAGAGATGCGCCGTCGTGCGACCGCGCAGTTCGGGTCGAGCAGCACGAAGCTTGAGCAGCGCCTGAACGTGCGTAAACACGCGCTGCTGGTCAGAAGTCCGCCCCGATGCCTCGAACGCGTTGCGTGCGTCACGCGCCCAGCCGCCGGGAAAGTCGCGCCGATTGTCAGGATCGTCTCCGCCTGGCAGTCCAATCTCGTCACCATAGTAGATCAGCGGCGTGCCGCGCATGGTGAGCAGCAAGGTGTAGGCAAGCATGAGCCCGTCGATCGTTGCACCCTTCTCGCTCATGAAGCGCTTCACATCGTGCAGTCCGAGCAGCGTTACCAGCGACGTCGGATCACGGTAGAGCTGGTCGTGTGCCAACATCTGCGCGACCTGTCGGATAGACTGCCCCTGCGCGAATACATTGCGAATGGTAAAGTGCATCGGGAAGTCGAACATCTGGTCGACACCGGTTCGCACGCCATCAAAGACCGTCCGACTGCCTTCGAAGAACGAAATCATGGCCGGATCGCCATCCAGCACTTCGCCCACCACCTTAAGTGCGGGGTATTGTCGCTTGATCGCGGCCATCCAATCCCGCCAGAAGGTACGCGGCACGTACGGCCATGTGTCCTGACGAATGCCATCTGTACCACTTACGCCAACCCACCACAACGTGTTCTGAATGATGTAGCGCGCGACCTCCGGGTCGTCCTGATTGAGATCGGGCAGGATGTTTACGAACCATCCATCCAGCGTGTTGCGGCGCAGCGCGGCAGTGCCACTCGGATCGGCCAGCGTCCACGTCTGCCAATCGTTGTTGGGGTGTGACGCCTCGGTGCCATGAAACCACGTCGGGGTTGGCGGATCCTTCACCCAGGGGTGATACGGGCCTGAGTGATTCGCCACCATGTCAAGAATGATCTTGATTCCGACCTTGTGCGCATCATCCACCAACGACTTGAACTCGGCCAACGAACCGAAGTGTTCTTCGACTTTGTAGAAGTCCGTGGCGCCGTACCCGTGGTAGTCGGTGATGGGTTGGCCGTCGTAGACTTCTTTGCGGTTGAGTGCGTTGTTGTTGTCGTAGATGGGGTTGAACCAGATGGCCGTGATGCCAAGCTCCTTCAGGTACGGCAGCTTCTGCTTCACGCCAGCCAGATCACCACCGTGATAGTAGCGACCTTTCGCGCGATCAATGATGTCCGTTTGACCGGCTGGTCGATCGTTCGTCGTGTCGCCATTCGCGAAGCGGTCCGGCATGATGAGATACATCACGTCATCAGGACCGTACCCTTGAAAGCGACCAGGATTGGCCAACGGCGCACTCACGGTAAACGGGACACGCGCCGACCCGCCCCCAGTGCGTAGCGTGAGCGGATACGCGCCGGCGACTGCACCTTTCGGGATCGTGACGTCGACAAACGCGTAGGTGCCGGAGGCATTGGTGCTGACCTTGCTGCACGACAGCTTTGGACACTCAAAGCGCGCGCCGCCGAGGTGGGCGCCATGCACCAACACGCGAACAGGATTGATGGAATGATTGCCCCACCAGTTCGGCGGGTCCACTTTGTCCACGGTTGGGGCCTGCGCTGCCAGCTGGACACCAGACAGCATCGAGGCCACAAGAGACGACCACGCAACACGCCGCAACGATCGGTGACTCATGCGGCAACTCCGATGGGATTGCGTGTTGATGCCGACACAGGCACCGTGTCGCGGACGCGGAGCACAAGCAACGCCGCAATGGCCATGAACGCACCACCGGCGACGACGGCGGCCATGCGATTGTTGTCAAGGACATTATTCATCACCCAGCCGAAGCCGAGCGATGCCACAATCTCAGGAATCACGATGAAGAAGTTGAAGATGCCCATGTACACGCCGGTCTTTCCCGGCGGCAGCGCGTTGGCGAGCATCGAGTACGGCATCGAGAGTGTGCTGGCCCACGCAATTCCCACACCGGTCATCGAGAGCAGGAGCATGGAGGGCGTGTGAATGAAGGCCACCGAAAGAAGCCCAGCGGCTCCGGCCAGCAGACACAGCACATGCGTGCCTTTGGCGCCGCGTTTTTTTGCCAAGGGCGGCAGAAAGAACGAGAAGGCAAAGCACACCGCCGAGTAGGTGCCGAAGCAGACCCCCGCCCACTCAACGCCTTGTTGATAGAGGGGCGAGTTGGAATCCGGCGCGCCAAACACATTGCGTGCGACGGCAACGGGAAAGTACAGCCACATGCAGAACAGTCCCATCCACGTACAGATCTGGACCAGCGCCAGCTGTCGCATGGTTTCGGGCATCGTGCGTGCGGCCTCGACAATATCCCGAAAGCCATTCGCGATGCCGGCTGTTTGCTTTTTCTCTCGTTCGAAGGCCGCCAGATCAGTTGGCGGGTGTTCTTTTGTTGTAAGAATGGTGTACATGACCGCGCAAAAGAACGCGCCGGCGCCGATATAAAAAGAGATGCGTACGGTGGTGGGAATGGTGCCAGGCGTGCTGGCCGCGACGCCAAACCAGTTGGTCAACATCCACGGCGCGGCGGACGCAATTACGGCCCCAAGGCCAATGAACAAACTCTGCATCGCGAATCCGCGCGTGCGATCGTTGGGCGGGAGCAGATCGGAGACAAATGCGCGAAACGGCTCCATGGAGACGTTGATGGATGCATCAAGAATCCACAACAGTCCAGCCGCCATCCACAACGTGCTGGAGTTTGGCATCGCAATGAGTGCCAACGAACTCAGGATCGCGCCAATCAGAAAGAACGGTCGACGTCGGCCGAAACGCGGTGACCACGTGCGATCGCTGAGATGGCCAATGATGGGTTGGACCAACAGGCCCGTGAGTGGCGCGGCCAGCCACAGCATCGGGATCTGGTCAGCCTTTGCGCCGAGGTACTCATAGATAGCGCTCATATTCGCCATCTGCAGTGCCCAGCCAAATTGAATCCCAAGAAACCCGAAACTCATGTTCCAGACGGCGGCGAACGATGTGGCCGGCGCGTTGGAAGACGACATCGGTGTGGCGGCCGAACGGGGCGCGGTGCTCATCGAAGGTTCCTCAGCGGTCGTACATCGACATCATCCCGCGCAGTCGCGCGGCGATGTCCGGTGTGAGTTGGTCCCACGTGAAGCGAAACTGCCAATTGTCTGCCTGACGTCCGGGCAAATTCATGCGTGCGGCGCTGCCGAGGCCAAGGATGTCTTGCATCGGGATCAGTACCGTGTTGGCAACGGAGGCCAGCGCGGCACGCATCAGTGTCCAGTGAATGTCTGCGCCATCGGTGCCCAGGTATTTTCGTGCGAACGCCTTTTCTTTTTCGATGTCGTCCGGCGTGCGCGTCGAGTCCGTACCGGCGTCAGCGTTCCACCATCCGACGGTTGTGTCATTGTCGTGTGTGCCCGTATACACCACCCGTTCACGCGGGAACGTATGCGGCTGAAAATCCTTGGCCATGCCGTCGCCGCCGAAAGCGAATTGCAGGATGCTCATCCCGGGATACTCCAGCTGTTCACGCAGCGTTTCCACTTCAGGCGTGATCAGTCCAAGATTCTCGGCGATGATCGGCAACGGTCCGAGTTCGACGGAGAGGGCGCGGAATAAGTCGATCCCCGGGCCTTTGACCCACCGTCCGTGCATGGCCGTGGTGTCGGCGCCCGACACTTCCCAGTACGCCTCAAAGCCGCGGAAGTGATCGAGGCGAACGATGTCGAACATACGCAGCGCGGCGCGCATGCGCTCAATCCACCAGGTGTAGCCCTGCGCACGGAGCACATCCCATCGGTAGATCGGATTGCCCCAGAGCTGTCCGGTCTCGCTGAAATAGTCGGGCGGAACTCCCGCCTGGACAATCAGGTGGCCCGTGTCGTCGAGCTGAAAGAGTTCGCGATGCGCCCAGACATCCGCGGAATCATGCGCGACGTAGATCGGCACATCACCCATCAGACGGATGCCGTGTTGTGTGCACGCGCGCTTGAGCGCATGGAACTGGGAGAAAAACGCATACTGCTCCCACTGCACTTGCTCGATCTGGCGTCGATGTGCGGCCGCGAAGACCGCGAGGGCGCTTTCGGAGCGCGCCGCGAGTTCCGGTGCCCAACAGGTCCATGACACGCCGTCATGTGCATGCTTGAGCGCCATGAACAGCGCGTAGTCCGGAAGCCATGTCTGTTGCTCACGCACAAACTGTTCATAGCGCGCGTCCGGCACGAACCGCTCGAACGCCGACGCCAGCAAGGCGCGCTTGTGGGCGATCACTCCTGAAAAGTCGACCACGTGGTCTGGAAGCGTGCTGGTCGCGCCAGGCACATGAATCAGCAGCGGATTGCCGGCAAACGCGGAGAAGCATTGGTACGGTGAATCACCGTAGCCGGTCGGTCCGAGCGGTAACATTTGCCACATCGTGAAGCCGGCCTGGGCTACGAATTCAAGAAAACGAAACGCGTCAGGCCCCAGGTCGCCGATGCCGTTGGCACCAGGAAGCGAGGTGGGGTGGAGCAACACACCGGCAGCGCGCGTGAACTTCATAGTGACACGGAGAGGTCTGGCAGCGGCAATCCTGGCACGAACGTGATGAAGGCCCAACAGGGGGACCATCGACGAGCGTTTATGATTGGGCCGCAGCGAAAGGCGAGGGCGGGAGTCGCGTAGGGCGCAAGGAATTCGAGCCGTAGCGATGGGGAGGGAGGTAGAGGCAAGCTGTCCCAAAGAACGGGAATTCGCCAGCGGCAGTTACGGTACAATTTACGCAAACGATTACGGCGATACCGCAATCGTTTGCGCTGGAAGCATAGTGAAATTTCCGCTTGACATCTTGGTGACGAATCCGTTTCATAGCGGTTAGCACCCTGCCAGCTCGTGGCTCATCTCCTTCCCTGAGTCCACTGACACCGCAAACAGTCCAGAAACTTTGCACCGCAAGTCTCGACTGCATGTCCGATTGTAACATCATCCCGCCCCAGGCCCTCACACCGGACATCGCGCGCGCCCACTTCGGTGCCCGCGGGATCGCCCGCATTCCACACCATATGGAGGTTCGTTCAATGCTCGTTGGCGCCCGTTGGCTTCTCGCCGCGGTGACGGTCAGTGTACTCGGCGCGCCGGCGGTTTCGGCGCAGGGTACCACCGGTCGAATCACCGGTCGCGTCGTCGAAACGTCATCCCAAGGCCCCTTGGCGAACGTTTCGGTGACGGTGGTCGGCACCACGCTCGGTGTATCTACCCGCCCGGACGGCGGATTTCTCCTGCCCACGGTGCCCGCCGGCGCGTACAAATTGCGTGTCGCACGCATCGGGTACACGGCCAAGGAAGTCTCCGTGAACGTCATCGCCGGCCAGGCGGCTACGGCCGACGTCTCACTCGATGCCATTGCCGCGCAGTTGGCGAACGTCGTGACCGTGGGATACGGCACGCGCGAAGCGCGCGATCGGACGGGCGTGGTGGAGACGGTGACGGAGAAGACGTTCAACACGGGCCGCGTGATCAGCCCCGAACAGTTGATTCAAGCGAAGGTGCCTGGCGTGCAGGTGCTCGACAACAACGAGCCCGGCGGCGGCATCAAGATCCGCATTCGCGGTGGTACGTCGATCAATGCATCCAACGAGCCGCTGTTCGTCGTAGACGGGGTACCACTGCAGATCGGCGGCGGCACGTCGTCTGGACGCAACCCGCTCAACTTTTTGACGCCCGGCGACATCGAGAGCATGTCCGTGTTGAAGGATGCTTCAGCGACGGCGATCTATGGCTCGCGCGGTGCCAACGGCGTGGTCCTGATCACGACCAAGAAAGGCTCGCTCGGAACACAAGTCACGTACGGCACCTCGTTCTCGAGCTCAGTCGTTGCGCGCGAGCCGGAGTTTCTGTCGGCCACGCAGTTCCGCGCGGCGGTAGCGCAGTTTGCTCCCGAGAACACCGCACGCCTGGGAGCAGCCACGACGGATTGGCGTGACGCGGTCCAGCGCAGCGCGAGCGGCCAGGAGCACACCATGGCCATCTCCGGAGGCAAAGACGCCATGCGCTATCGCTTGTCGCTCAACCTGTTGGATCAGGACGGCGTGATTCAAGGCACCACGGTTCGTCGTATCGGATCGTCGTTCAACTATGGCGATCGGTTGTTTGACGATCGGTTGCAGATTCAAACGTCCATCAAGGCAAGCCGCGCCGATGACCGCTTTACGCCCGGCGGCGTGCTCGGTTCGGCGACCAGTCTCGCGCCAACGCAACCGTTGCGCAACGCGAACGGCACCTTCTTCCAGTGGCCTGAGTCCCTGGGCGCCAACAACCCGCTCTCCGATCTTGCGCTCATCTCCGATCGCGGGTCTACGTTTCGCAGCATCGCGAACGCCGAGGCCAAGTATCGCCTGCCCGGCATTGAGGGACTCTCGGCAACGGTGCGCGGCGGCTATGACTTTGCACAAGCGGAGCGCACCACCTTCAATCCCAGCACGACGCAGGAAGACATCGAGTCCGGTCGCGGCGGACGGTTTTCCCGGAACCAGCCTCGCACCGTCAATACGGTGCTCGAAGTGTTCGGTAACTACGCGCGTCGTCTTGACGGGCTCAAGAGCGATGTCGATGTGACGGCGGGGTACACGTACGAAGAATCGAACGGTGACAATCCGTCCTTCTTCGCCGAGCGGCTGAGCTCGAACTTGCTGGGCTCCAACGGCATTCCCGGCGCGGTGACGCAGCAGAATTTCTTTAACGTGCAAGAGAGCAAGTTGATCTCGACGTTCGCTCGGGCGAACTACACCATCGCCGACCGCTACCTGCTGACCGGCGCAGTGCGTCGCGACGGGTCGTCACGCTTTGGGCCCGGAAATCAGTATGGCGTGTTCCCGTCGCTCGGTGCCGCCTGGCGCCTTGGTGATGAGCCGTTCCTGAAGGACAAGACCCCATTCTCCGATCTCAAGCTGCGCTACAGCTGGGGCGTCAATGGCAATCAGGCGTTCGACAACTACTTGTTCGTGTCGTCGTACACGGTGAGCGATGCGCGGTCGCAGGTGCAGTTCGGCAACAACTTTGTGAACACGATCCGCCCGAGCGCGGTCGATCCCAGCATCAAGTGGGAGGAGACCACCCAAAACAACCTCGGATTGGAGTGGGGACTGTTCAACAACCGCGTGACCGGCACCATCGAGTACTACACCAAGACCACCAAGGATCTGATCTTCCGGGTCGCCGTGCCGGCAGGTACCAACCTCTCGAATTTCGTGACCACGAACATTGGCAGCCTCGAGAACAGGGGGCTTGAGTTTGGCATCAGCGCAAACATCTTCCAGAGTGACAAGGGCGGCTTTACGTGGGAAACGCAGTTCAATGCGGCCTCCAACAGCAACAAGCTGCTGTCCATCAACTCCAATAGCGGCGGCAGTGATCGGATCCTGACCGGCGGGATTGCCGGCGGCGTGGGTACCAACATTCAGGTGCTTACCCCTGGGCAGCCAATCAACTCCTTTTTCGTCTACCGCTCCAAGGTCGGGGCTGACGGCAAGCCGGTTACCGGCAACAAGCCTGACACCGCGCTGTACGTCGACCAGAACAAGGATGGAAACATCAATCAGGACGATCGGGTGGTATACAAGAATCCTGCTCCGAAGTGGATTCTGGGGCACACCTCGACCATGGGGTACAAGAACTTCGATGTGGCATTTACCATGCGTGCGTTTCTTGGCAACTATGTCTACAACAACCTCGCGTCGAACTTGGGCAACTACGCCAATGTGCGAGGCGGTGCCCCGTCCAACCTGCACGCGTCGGTGCTTGAGACCGGTTACCTGAATCCGCAGTACTTCTCGGACGTGTACGTCGAAGACGCCTCCATGCTGCGCCTCGACAACATCACCCTGGGCTATGCCCTGAAGAACAAGATCCGCGGCTTCGAGAACGTGCGCGTGTTCGGGACTGCGCAGAACGTATTCACTTTCTCGAAGTACAGTGGCGTCGACCCGCTCGTCGGTGGCAGCCTCGGCATCGACAACAACATCTTTCCGCTGTCGCGTACGTTCACGACCGGCATCTCTGTCGGCTTCTGAGCCCAGGAATCGAATCATGAAATCCACAGCCCAAAAATTTCTGCTGGTCTCCTCGGTGATGTTGGCGGCGGGTGCCTGCACCGATGTCACCACGGAGCCCAAAAGCACCATCAGCGGTGCGAACATCTTCAATGAGCCAACGTCGTATCGGGCGTTTCTCGCGAAGCTCTACGGCGGACTCGCGGTCACGGGGCAGCAAGGGGCGGCCGGTGCCGGCGACATCGCAAACATCGACGAAGGGTTCTCGCAGTACGTGCGGCTGGTGTGGCAGATGCAGGAACTGCCAACCGACGAAGCCGCGATCGCCTGGAACGACGCTGGTGTGCAGGAGCTCAACACACAGCTCTGGGCCAGCAACAACCAGTTCCTTGAGTCGATGTACTACCGCGTGTTCTTCCAGGTCAGTCTCGCCAACGAGTTCCTGCGCGAGACCAGCGACGCCAAGCTGACGGCGCGTGGCGTTACCGGAACGCTCGCGACCGACATCAAGCGCTATCGCGCCGAAGCCCGTTTTTTGCGGGCGCTCAGCTACTGGCACGGCATCGATTTGTTTGGCAGCATCCCGTTGGTTACCGAAGCGAATGCGATCGGCGCCGGTGCGCCTGCCCAGGCAACGCGTGCTGACCTCTACAGCTACGTCGTAAACGAGCTGACGGCGTTACGCCCGGATCTCGCGCCGGCGGGCACGGGTGAGTACGGTCGCGCCGATCAAGCCGCCGCGTCGATGCTGCTGACCAAGCTGTATCTCAACTCGCAGGTGTACACCGGCACGGCGCGCTACAGCGAAGCACGGGCCGAGGCCGAGCGCGTCATCGGCAGCACCTATCGCCTCGACAACAACTTCCGTCGCATCTTTGGCGCCGACAATCACACGTCGCCTGAGATCATCTTCCCGGTCCCTCAGGATGGACTGAAGACGCAGTCGTTCGGTGGCATGACGTTCCTGATCAATGCGTCGATCGGAAATCAGGTGCCGGCGGCGGACTTCGGCATTCCTGGCGGTGGCTGGTGGGGCCTGCGTTTGCGCCCCGAGATCCTCACGCTCTTCCCGAACGGCGGCGGCGCGACCTCGGCGGATCGTCGCTCGTCGCACTTTTTCCGCGGCGGTCAGACCAGCACCATGGCGTCGCTCACCGACTTCACCAACGGTGTTGCCGGACCGAAGTTCTCCAACGTGACGTCGGCCGGCGCGGCGGGCTCCAGCTCGCAGTTCCCCGACACCGACTATCCGATGTTCCGCCTGGCAGACGCGTACCTCATGTACGCCGAAGCGGTGGTGCGAGGCGGCGGTGGGTCGCGTGCGACCGCGCTCGACTACGTCAACCAGCTACGGACGCGCGCCTACGGCGGCGCCACGGGGAACATCACCGATGCACAGCTCACGACCGATTTTGTTCTCGACGAGCGTGGCCGCGAACTGCTGTGGGAAGGCCATCGTCGTACGGACTTGATAAGATACGGGCGCTTCTCAAACGCCGGCGTATGGGCGTGGAAGGGCAACACCCTCGCCGGACGGACGACCGACGTGTTCCGCAACTTGTATCCGCTGCCGGGTACCGAGTTGATTGCGAACAGGAACCTGAAGCAGAACACCGGCTACTGATGCTCACCGCACGCTCGGCTCGGGGAACACACGCGAGCCCAGCGCTCGGTCGTTCCGCGCAGCGGACAACCCACGCGATCGCCGTCCTGGCGATCGCGTGGGTTTTTTCCGGATGCGCGAGCGACAGCATTGATCTCTCGCAGCCGCCGATCATCACGACACCGATCGAGCGTCCCGTCTTGTCGCCGACCTATCGCGCCTCCGGGCGCGCGGCGACTGGTGACGTCTTTGTGCACCTCTTTGAATGGCGCTGGCCGGATATCGCTACCGAGTGCACACAGCAGCTTGGGCCCGCCGGCGTGAAGGCCGTGCAGGTTTCACCACCGCAAGAACATCTCGTACTCAACGGCGCGCCGTGGTGGATACGCTACCAACCGGTCAGCTATTCCATCGAACGCAGTCGCTCGGGGTCGCGCGCCGAGTTCATTGCGATGGTCGCGCAATGCAAGACCGCTGGCGTTGATATCTACGTCGATGCGGTCATCAATCACATGACGGCGGGCTCCGGAACCGGAAGCAATGGCACGGTCTATACGAAGTATTCGTATCCGGGCCTGTTCACGACCTCCGATTTTCATGCACCGTGCGGTATTTCCAATTATCAGAGCGCGTCCAATGTGCAGGAGTGTGAATTGGTTGGCCTTGCCGATCTCCGCACTGAATCCACGGCTGTGCAACAGAAGATCGCCGACTACCTCGTAGGACTCGTGCGGCTGGGGGTCGCCGGATTCCGCATCGATGCCGCCAAACACATTCAACCCGTAGAACTGGATGCGATCATCGCTCGCCTGAATCAAGCGACGGTCGCCGAAGGACTCTCAAGGCCGTACGTCTTCAGCGAGGTGATCGACTATGGTGGAGAGGGGGTCCGCGTCGCCGACTACTTCGGGTTGGGATACGCGTCGGGAGGCTCGTCTGACATTACCGAATTCAAGTATCGCGGCATTGGCAACAAGTTCCTGGCCGTGAACGGTGAGAAGGTCGCGGATCTGTCGCGGTTCTCGCCCATTGCGTGGCAAGTGATTCCATCCGACAAGGCCGTTGTGTTTGTTGAAAACCACGACACCCAACGCAGCGACGGCATCTGGTATCGCGACGGCGCACTCCTGCGATTGTCATACGTCTGGCTGCTGGGCTACCCGTACGGATATCCCTCCATCATGTCCAGCTTTGCCTTCGACCGCAGCAGCCAACCGGCGCGCGATCAAGGGCCGCCGTCCGATGCGTCAGGAGCCACCAATCGCGTGTCCTGTGCAACCAGCATGGAAACCGCGACCATCGGACAATGGGTCTGCGAACATCGCGATCCCACGGTGGTACGCATGATCGCCTTCCGCAAAGCCATGGCCGGCACCGACGTCAGTCGCCTCTGGGACAACGGCGGAAACGCCGTAGCATTCTCACGCGGAGATCAAGGCTTCGTAGCCATCAATCGCGAACCCCAATCGCTGACCGCATCGGTAGCCACCGGACTCCCCTCAGGAAGCTATTGCGATCTCCTCAGCGGCGGCATCGCCGGCACAACCTGTGCAGGCACAACCGTGGTGGTCGCATCCGGAGGCATCGCCACGTTCACCATCACCTCAACCAGAGCCATCGCCATCACTCGAAGCACCAGACTGACCCCATAGCCAAGCTGGTAGCAAAGCCGTAACGTGAAGCAGAACCCCCGCAGGAAGTCTGTCCCACCCGCCCCGCAGGTAATCTGTCCAACCCCCACCCGCCGTTCGTCTGTCCAGCCCCCACCCGCAGTCCATCATTCCAACCCGCAGTCAACTCCTCGCCATCGAAGCGCCGCCGCACGCGCTGCTGGTGTTGGCGGGCCCCGGTGCCGGCAAAACGTTCTGTCTCACCGAACGCATTCGCTACCTCATTGAACATCACGGTATTGCCCCCGATCGCATCTGCGCCTTCACCTTCACCAACAAGGCGGCGGGCGAAATTGCACACAGACTCTCCGCTCGGCTGGGCGAAGCCGCCGGCCTCATAACACGAAGCACACTTCACGCCTTCTGTGCCGACCTACTTCGCACATCCGCCGAAGAAGCGGGATTAGCCGCAGGGTTCGGCATTGCCGATGAAGCATACCAGATGAGCGTGTTGCGACGCCTCGAGGGCCCACGCAAGTGGCATCGCACGACACTCACCCGCTTCTCCGCCCTTCGGTTTCGCGGTGATGCGATGTTCGCCAACGATCAGGCGCTCTTTGAACGATACGAGCGATTTCTGAAGGAACGAAATTTGGTGGACTTTGATCAACTCATCATCAAAGTGGCCGAACTGCTGGAGTCGTCGACCGTGGCAGCAGAAATCCGTGCCCGCTGGGATGTGGTGCTGGTTGACGAATTTCAGGACTTGAACCCGGTGCAGTATCGCGTGGTGCGTGCGCTGGCACAGGATCATCGACACGTCTTTGCTGTGGGCGACGACGATCAGTCGATCTATTCGTGGGCAGGTGCTGATCCGCAAGTCTTCAGAAGCTTTGTCAATGACTTCGGACTGGCGGCGAAGATTCATCTGGGCGAAAACCGTCGTTGTCCACAGAACGTGTTTGCGGTTGCACGCGCACTGGTGACCGTGAACACGCCAATCTTCGCCGACCGTGTTGCGGCCACCGCAGACCGCGTGTCTCCGTTCCCTGTCCGCGTATACGGATTTGCGAGCGACGAAGAAGAGGCGGCGTGGGTAGTGTCGGATATCATCGCCGATCGCCGCGAACATGGGCATCGGTGGGGCGACGTCGCACTCCTGTACCGCACGCATGCGATCGGCAGCCTGCTGGAGGCGGCGTGCCTGAGCGGTGGCGTTCCCTGTCGACTGGCAACCGGACGCGCCCTCGCCGACGATCCGGTGGTGGCCTACGTGCTTGCCGCCGCGCGCGTGATCGCTTCACCTCGCGATGATCTCTTTCGCAATGCGTTCTTTCGTCAGGTCTTGCCGCGCCCCCTGTACGATGAAGCGCTGGCGAAATCGGAAGAGCAATCCGTCACGCTATCGCGACAGCTGGGGCACATGGTGTCGCAGCTGCAACGTGCGGATGAAAACGCGCGCCAGATTCGCCGAGCATTGGCAGATGCGCGTAACCTGGAAGCGATTGGGCAACAGCAGAATTCGTTGATTGGACTGTTGCACGACTTGCTCTCGCGGAAGGTCGGTGTCACGCGCTCGGTGCTGGACGATCATCACGATGAGATCACGGATCCGGCATCGCTGCCCGATGTTGTGACTCTTGCCGAACGCTTGCGAAGCGCGCGCACAGCCCGCGCCGTATTCTGGTTGGCACCGATGGGTGGCGCCGAGCTACCGCTGGTGGCCATGCTGGTCTCGGTCGGCCTGAACGCGGTGCACGGCACCGAGCCACCGAGTGAGCGCGCGCTGCAGCTGCACGCCGAAGATGTCACCTCGGTTGCGCTGCCCCTTGGCGTATTCAAGGCGGCCCAGTTGTTGGAGATGAGCGGAGCATCCACCGGGTTTACGGATTTTACCGCGGTCGATCTCGAAACCACGGATGCCGACACGCGGACGGCGGAGATCGTGGAGATCGCGGCCGTGCGCGTGCGCGATGGTCAGGTGGCGGAAACGTACGCAACCCTCGTGAAGCCGCGCGTCGCGATCGCACCGGGCGCGACGGCTGTGCATGGCATCGATGCCGATTCACTTGTCGACGCGCCCTTTTTCGACGAGGTGTGGCCAGCGTTTCGAAAGTTCGTAGGCAGCGATGTCATTGTGGCCCACAACGGTTACGACTTTGATTTCCCCATCATGAGTCGCATGGCCGATGAATGCGGGCACCGGTTCGATCTGACCACCTTTGACACGCTGCCGCTTGCTCGTGACTTGTTTCCAACGAGTCGCAAGTTGGTAGACCTCGCACGACGCTTCGACATTCCGCCCGGGCGCTCGCATCGCGCACTCGACGACACGCTAACACTCGCGCGCGTCACAACGGCACTGGCGCGGGCCCAAACGGAACGTGCACGCAAGACCGCACTGAACGAGCAGCTCGGCGCACTTGGCTTGGCGCTTGCTATCTACGCGCTTACCGGCGTCGGTGACGTCGGGCCGGAGGCGGAACTCTTTCAACGCCTCACACGCGTCTTCGCACTCGGTCGCTACAGTGGTGCGCTGGACCTGTACGAGCAGGAGCGCGGCGACAACGACGTGTGGCCGTCGGCAGCGGATGTGATCGCGCAGCTTGGTGGGCAAGCCCTCATGGACAAGATTCGCACCGACAAGTCTGCCGAAGACCGGTACCCGCAAGCAATGCTGCGCCTAAGACGCCTTATCGCTGAACTGCCGAGCGGATCGTTCGAGGAGCAACTCTCCGTATTTCTGGAGCGTGCGGTGCTCTCGAAGTGGCAGGGTGAGGAAGCCGACCCCGACCGCATCAACCTGCTCACGCTCCACTCCACCAAAGGGCTCGAGTTCTCGCGCGTCTACATCATTGGCGTAGAAGATGCCCAGCTGCCAGGAGGTTCGCCCACCAAAGCGCCATCGGCGCACGAAGTGGAAGAAGGGCGGCGTTTGCTGTACGTTGGGATGACGAGAACGATCGACCGTCTGATCATGACAACCGCGCACGAGCGATCAGGGAAGACCTGCGACGGCCATCAGTTTCTGGATGAGATGCACCTTGCGATCGAGAGCCCGGCATGACCACCCATGAGTGGCGAGTTCCGGTGGGCGACGGCGATGTTACGGCCGTATGTGAAGCGGCAACCACAGGCGAATCACGCACGGTTCTTGTGTGCGCCCACGGTGCCGGCGGGAGCATCGCCGACCGCGGCACACTGGCCTCGGCGCAGGCGATGCGCGATGCTGGATTCGACGTCGTGCGATTCAACTTTCCCTACAAAGAGAGAAAATCCGGCCGACCCGATGCGATGCCGTTCCTCATGGAAACGGTGGCCGCCGTGGTGGCATCCACTCGGCAGCAGTTCTCACCGATTCGCGTTGTCATTGGCGGTCGCTCCATGGGCGGGCGCGCAGCGTCTATGCTGGCGGCCGATGGATTCGTTGCAGACGGATTGTTGTTGCTGGCGTATCCTCTGCATCCCGCAGGTCAGCCGGAGCAGTTGCGGGATGCACACTTGCCGCGCATACGGATGCGCGTGCTGTGCATAAACGGTACGCGAGATTCGCTCTGCACCCCAGCGCTGATGACGCAGGCACTCACCACCGTGACCGCGCCGTGGCGGATGCACTGGGTCGAGGACGCGGATCATAGTTTTCACGTGCTCAAGTCATCGGGGCGGACGGACGCGCTGGTGATGGACGAAATCGGTGCGGTCGCCGCCGAGTGGCGTGTAACGCTGGCTAGCGCACTGCGGTAAACGCTGCGAGAAACCCGTCTACGGCGGGCATGGTGGTCTGGGCGGTTGTCGCGCACGGCGTGCGCGACCGCACCATCAACTCGTCGCTAACAAGGTGACATGTGAGCGCGGCAGCAAGTCCCTGAAATCGCGGTCGAATGTGACCAGGTGTTCGCTGGTGTACACAACGGTGGCGGCGAGCCAGGCATCTGGGATGTCTTTGCCGCTCAAGCCCTTGTCGAGGCAGAGGGTCCGCACCGTCAGCCACTCAGCACCTGACAAAGGAATGTCAACGCCCGGAACCGTGAGCAAGCTGTCGATAAACGCGATGGCGTCGGCAATCGGCGTGGGCCGCACGAAGATCTTCGCGTTGGTGGTCAACCGGAGAAAGCTGCCGACCACGGAAAGCTAGGCCGTTAGACACGCTATTGTCCACTCGTAAACGCTGCGAGAAACCCGTCTACGGCGGGCGGACCCGATCCTCCCCCCTCGTCATGCTTGAAGTACACGAAGGCGTCGCTCCACGGCAGCGACGCCACGCGTTGCGCCCACGCTGCCTGCGTTGCTGCGTCATAGTCGAAGCGATGCAAACGCACGTACCCCCACGTGGCCGTTACCACGACCGGTGAGGCGAACTCGGGCTGTTCGGTGATGCACACGGGGATGTCCCGCGCCCGGAGCGTATCGAATACGTCGTCCTCGAACCAACTCTCGTGACGAAACTCGATCGTATAGCGGCGATCGGGCGGCAACGTGTCGACAAACACGCGCAGACGATCAAGATCCTTCTTGAGGTTCGGTGGTAACTGAAAGAGAATAGGCCCCAGCTTCTCGCCCAGCGTCGCGGTGTTCTTGAGGAACGTGTTGTTG
>Ga0209591_10000087_pt1 | contig 109360 bp, 90 predicted proteins | sample MAT01_FD_187207 | JGI IMG/M metagenome (GOLD analysis project Ga0209591, IMG submission 187207) | Freshwater microbial communities from Lake Fryxell liftoff mats and glacier meltwater in Antarctica - MAT-01 (SPAdes) (version 2) | ecosystem: Environmental > Aquatic > Freshwater > Ice > Liftoff...
GACGCGCGATGAAATCTGGCGGGAGGAATTGCTCACGCTGCTACGCCAGCGCCGCCGCGGCGAGCCGGAGTTGGCGGCCAGCCCGAAGTCGGCTGAGTGGAAGGTCGCGCTGGCGGCGGAGCTGAAGGCGCGGAGCACCGTAACGAATCGCTGGCTGGGGAAAGCGCTGCACATGGGCGGACTGCACACCGTGAGCCGACTGGTCAGCGCCTGGCAGAAGGAGCACCCCCGATGAAGCAACAGAGCAAACAACCAAGCCTGACCCCCTCCGTCTTCTCTCAAAAAGGCGGTCGCTGCTGGGCGACCGCCGGTTGAGTCATACCAACGTCCGGTGATTATTGGACTATTGAGACAGGATTCCGCTGGTAGGGCGTTACCGAGCGTAAGCGACACTGGGCTGCGTCCCGCCGTGCCGCGGCTCACCCGGAGGGTTCGCCCTACCTAAAATACAAATCTTAAGGGACGCTGGGGTAAGCCGATTTACGGTGGTCAGGCTTTCACGTTTTTCTTCACGTCGTAGCCGGGTTTGGCGGTGCAGTTCAGGATCAAGGGGCAGTCTTGTTCCGGCACGGTGACTTTCATCGTTGGGGCGGAGGAACTCCATTCCTTGGTGATCTTGATTTCGCCGTGCTGGCGCTTGCCGGTCGACTGCCCCGTGGCGACATCGCGTGGGCTTTTGATTTCTAAGGCGGCGGTATTCGAGGAATCGAGTGGTTTGCCGTCCTTGGTGCAGGCAGTGACGGTGTAGTCGCCGGGGGCAAGGTTGGAAACGGTGCAGGTCCCGTTGGGGCAATGTTCGGTGCGGGACACCCCTTTGCCTTCGATCTTGAGGTAGCAGTCTATTGCGGCAAAAGCGGTGGAGGCGAACGCGCAGGCGGCGAGGAGGAGCAGGGTACGGATGGATTTTTTCATGGGGGTAGCGGTGTATTGGTTTGGTGGGATTTGGTTATTTCTTAATATTGGAGCGAGTGGTGTTAATCGTGGTTTTCAGAACCAGCGGGGCGTTTTGATCGGAAATTGTTACTTTCAACATCGGAGTAGAGGCGCTCCATTCCTTCACGATCGTGACCGTGCCGTGCTGACGTTTGCCCGAAGATTGCCCGGTAGCGACATCGCGAGGAGCTTTCACGTCGTAGGTGGCCAGAGTGGCGGCATCGAGCGCTTTGCCGTCGGCGGCGCAGGCTGTGACCGTATATTCGCCGGGTGCGAGATCGGCCACGGTGCAGGTGCCGCTCGAACAATCCACAATTTGCGACTTGTTTTTGCCCCCTTCAATTTTGAGGTAGCAGTTCAACGCGGCAAAAGCAGTGGAGGCGAACGCGAATGAAGCGAGCAATAGCAGGGAACGGAACAGTTTTTTCATGGGGTAGGAGGCGGAGTTTTTGGCGAAGTGAGATCCTGCGCAGCATCAACTCGATGCCGTTGGCAGGATATTCCCGATAGGCGTGGACTCTGCTCATGCGCGAAAAACTAGGAGAGTGCAGGCGGTGAGTAAAGCTTCGGTTGCTGGCGTTTTGGGTTGGCGGGAAGTCCCGCAAATGCAGGTGCGTCTCCAGCCTAGTTCTATTCAGGGCGACAGGTCGTAACACTGGTTGTGGTGTCTCATTTTGAGCGGCGTACCAAATAGCCGGGAGAGTTGGGCGGAAGTGAGTATTTTCGCTTTGGGCCCATCTGCCATGATTTGGCCACTTTGGATCAGGATCACGCGTTCGATCTCGGGGATGATATCGGCGATGTGATGCGTGACCAGCAGGAGCGAATGTCCGGCGCGGGCGAGTTTGCGCAGGAGGTGGCGAAATTCCCGGACGGCACCGGGATCGAGACTGGTGGTCGGCTCGTCGAGAAGAAGCGCTTCGGGATCGTGGATCAGGGCGCGGCCAATCAAGGCCCGGCGTTGTTCACCGGAAGAAAGGGTGGAGACCGCGCGGTCGGCGAGGTGGGTGCAGTCGAGAAAGCGCAGGATTTTTCGCGCGCGCTTTTCTTGGACAGGTGTGACGCGGTGATGCGGCCACAGACCGATGCTATTGAAATAGCCGGAAAGAATCAGTTCGCGCGCGGTGACTTGGCGGAGGACGACTTCGTGCGAAAGATTTTGCAGCAGATCCAGCGTGACGATGCCGAAGTGCCCGCGCAGATCGTGGAGATCCCAGTCGTCTTGGCCGAGTAGTTGGAAGCGCATTTTAGCGCCGCGGTCTAGTGGGTAGAGTTCGCGCGTGATAGCTTTGATCAGGGTGGATTTGCCCGAACCGTTGGGCCCGAGGATGGCGACGTGTTCGCCGCTCCGTATCTGCAAGCTGAAATCTCGCAGGACCGGCACGTCGCCTCGGACGATGGTCACGCCGGAAAGATCGATGAGCAGAGCTTCGTCCGTGGGTTTGGTTTTCACGATCCTTGCGGGCGTGGCTGACTGAGTTCTCGCAATCACTGACTCAATTCGTGGCTCAAGATGCTCAGGGCACAAATTGCCGCGGTGTCACAGCGAAGGACCAACGGACCAAGCGTGATCGGAGCGAATCCGGCCAGGATCACCGCCGTCAGTTCAGTTGATGATAAATCACCTTCCGGCCCGACCAACCAAAGCACGCGGCGGGGGGCGTGCGCGTGCTGGGAGCGAAAATGGGCGAGGGCGGTTTTGAGCGTCGTGGTGCCGGCGTGGAGACTGGCGACCAGTTTCAGATCGTAGTCGCCGGTGGTGGCGAGGTAGTCGGCGAGTTTTTGGACCGGCGCGATTACGGGGAGCCAAGGATTGCCGCATTGCTTGGCGGCTTCGATGGCCGTGGTGGACCATTTCTCCACCTTCTTTTCCGCGCGGTCGCCGTCGAGGTGCACTTGAGTGCGTTCGGAAATGAGCGGCACGATGCGGGCCGCGCCGATCTCGGTGGCATGGCGGACGATCTCGTCCATCGTCGCGCCTTTGGGTAAGGCTTGCGCCAGCGTGATCGCACAGGGGAGGGGCTGGGTTTGGCGAAATTCTTTCACGCGCAGCACCGCGCGGTTTTTTGCCGACTCGGCGCATTCGCAAATCCACTCGTGGCCGCGTCCATCGAACGCGACGACGCGATCACCTCGTCCGCAGCGGTTCACCACGATGAGATGATGACTTTCGTCCGCGTTCAGGCGGATTTCCCGGGCGGCGGGATCGGTCGGCTGGCAATAAGCGCGGAAGTCGGGCATGGGCGGTCAGGGTTGGCGGAAAACGAATAGATGATTCAACCCGAATTGAAAAGTTTCATGGCATTCAAGTTGCAGACCTGACTCTTGAAAAATTGTCGATGTATCTTGCGGGTTAAAACCGTGATGTTCCTCCAGGCTCATGCCATCGGCGAGCCCGAGTCTGACCAAGGTGTGGACAATATCATCCACGCGCGGAGACGGTACGGTCATGATCAGCCGTCCTCCCGGGGTGAGCAGCCGGCGGGCTTCGCGAGCAAGCGGCGCTTTGTCGCGGATGTGTTCCAAGGTCGCCAACAGGGTGATGGCGTCGAATGAGTGATCGGGAAAACTCGTCGGTTCGGTGAACGCTTGGGGCAAGATACGATACCGTGGTGTTTTCCGCGGCGTGGCTAGCGGATCGAGGCCAACACTGCTGCCGATCAGCGATGAAAGTTTCTCCAAAAACTCGCCTTGGTGGCAGCCGATATCCAACACTTTGGCTCCCGGCTTAAGCCAAGCTCGGACTTTTCGTTCGCGCCACGATTGCAACAGTCGATCAATGGTTTTCATCCCGGATTGGACGGTGAAGGGTTGGGGTGGTCGAACATGGATTCACGCTGAGGGGGAGATTGGTTTTGTGAGGAAAACCGCTTTGAGCCAGCGCGTAAAGAACCGCTTGTCCGAAAATCAGGGTTTACATTGGCGCGGCAGCGGGTTTCTTTCGCGGTCTTGGCTGGCCCGGATGGCGGAATTGGCAGACGCAACGGACTCAAAATCCGTCGCCCTCTAAAGGCGTGTGGGTTCGACCCCCTCTCCGGGCACCAAGCTTCGCTACAGCGGAATAGAGCATGGCGGGCCTGCCGACGCTTTCGACTTTCGAAAGCTTTGGCTCGGCAAGCCAGCCCAGTATTTTCTGAACTGGAAAGCAAATGAGGGATAAATGCTCCAGTGCCGCCTTTTTAGTCAGTGTGTTTTCGGCTCGGCAGGGACGCGGTGGAGTGTCGCTTACGCTCGGCAACGCCCGATCACGGGCAGTCGAAACATCACTTGATCACCACTTCGCGGTACTCGCCGAGTTCGCGGTAGCGTTCGTAGCGGTCGTCGAGCAGTTGCTTGGTGGATTTTTCCATTAGCTCGCTGAGGTGGCGGTTGAAGGCATCCTTGAGCGAGGCTGCGGTCGCGGCCGGATCGTGGTGGGCACCGCCGAGGGGCTCGGGGATGACTTCGTCGACCACGCCGAATTCCTTGAGATTCGCGGCGTTGAGCTTGAGGGCTTCGGCGGCCTTCGGGGCGTTGGCGCGGTCTTTCCAGAGAATCGCGGCACAGCCTTCGGGTGAGATGACCGAGTAGTAGGAATTTTCGAAAATCAGCACGCGATCGGTCACGCCGATGCCGAGTGCGCCGCCGGAACCGCCTTCGCCGATGATGACCGCGATCGTGGGGACTTTGAGCATGGCCATCTCGCGGAGATTAACCGCGATGGCCTCGGAGACGTGGCGGGCTTCGGACTCTACGCCGGGGAATGCGCCGGGGGTGTCGATAAAGCAGAGCACGGGCAGGCCGAATTTCTCGGCGAGTTTCATCAAGCGCAGGGCTTTGCGGTAACCTTCGGGCTGGGGCATGCCGAAGTTGCGAAGAATGTTTTCCTTCGTGTCGCGGCCTTTCTGCTGGGCGATGATCATCACGGAAATGTCGCCGAAGAAAGCCGTGCCGCCGATGAGAGCTTGGTCGTCTTTGAACTGACGGTCGCCGTGGAGTTCTTGAAAACCGGTGCACATGGCGGCGACGTAATCGAGGGCGTAGGGGCGCTTGGGATGGCGGGCGACCAGGACGCGTTGCCACGGGGAAAGGTTGGAGTAGATCTCGCGTTTGGTCTGGTCGATCTTGCCCTCGATGGTCGCGAGCTCGGCGGACATATCGATGTTGTTTTCCAGCGATTGCTGGTGAAGGGATTCGAGCTGGCGTTCGAGTTCGCGGAGCGGTTTCTCGAATTCAAGCAGGTAGGCGGGTCTATCCATAGGCGGCAAGCTAGGTCTTGGCGGAGCCGTCTGTCAATTGCACTGCTGCGAGGGGTCTGGTGGAGGCGGGGCAGCAGGAAGTGCGGCCAGAGGATTGGCGGATTGATGTAGCCGCCGGGCTCGGGCCTGGGGCATTGCGCGTGGGGCATTGCGCGTGGGGCATTGCGCGTCGTAGGTTGCGAGCTTGTCTCGCAACGTAGCTTGCAACGTAGCGTGACAAGCACGCTACCTACCTCGGAGACGAACGTCATACTAGGCAGGCAGAGATCAGACTTCGCCACGGCCACCGCCTGGCCAGCGCTTGCCGCTACATTTGACCTTACTTCCCGGCACCCCGACTCCCCTTTGCTCACAAACCGTCTTTGGCGGCTTCGGGGTTTTTCAGCTGATCCTTCCAACTGAGGATCTTGGCCTGCGCGCCGTATTTTTCGGCCATGGGTTTGTCGCCTTTTTCCATCCAGATTCGGGAAAGGGTGGTGTTGATGAAAAGATCGTCGGGCCGCACGGCGTGGGCTTGATTGGCGGCGACGAGGGCCTCGTCGAAATGGCGCAGGCTGAAATGAATTTCGGCCAGCGCGTGCCATGCTTCGTAGGAGGCGGGGGCGGCGGCGGTGGCGCGGGCGAGTTTGGCGAGGGCGGAATCGTTTTCGCCCATCGTGTAGTCGAAGGTGGCGTCTTCGATCAGGTGTTGGATTTCGTCGTCAGTCACAGGCGGTAACGTAGCAGGCTCAGGGCAAAAAGAAAGGACGGCCTTTGGGGCCCTTTGAGGTGGTTGCAAGTAACCGTCCTACACAGATTCAAAACCACGACTAAGCTGATTTTTCGGTTGAGGCTGCAATGACCCCGTCTTACTTGGCGACAGGCTTGAAACCGGCTTCCACTGCGATGTTCAGCGTTACCTCGTCGCCGAGGGCTTTGCCCAGCATCGCGGGACCATTCACGCCAAAGTCTGATTTGTTGATTTTCGTGGTAATGTCCCAGCCGGAGACGGTGGCGCCGCCCATGCCTGGACCGGTGCCGAGCAAGGTGACTTTGAACACGATGGGCTTGGTCACGCTCTTGATGGTGAGGTCTCCTGAAACATCAAAAGTATCTTCGCCGGTCTTTTTCCATGCAGTGCTTTTGAATGTCGCGGAGGGAAACTTCGCGACATCGAAGAAATTATGTTCGGCATCGAGCAGGTGCCCGTTGCGCGTGTCGTTCGCGGTGTTGATCGAGCCGATCTCCACCGTGGCGGCGACGGCACTCTTTTCTGGAGCGGAGGCATCATAGGAAATCGTGCCGCTGACTTTGGTGAAGGTGCTGGTGAATTTGGAGACGAGGTGACGGATGCTGAATCCGACCGAAGAATGCACGGGATCGATGGTGTAGGTCTCGGCGTGGGCGGCGAGGGTCAGCGTGATGGCGGCTAACAGGGTGAGGAGGTATTTCATGGTTGGGATATTGCCGAGGTGACGAGGTAGCGCATTTTGCGGTGAATGCAAATGGAGACTGGGTTGGGGGGCCAAGGTACGCCTCGGAAAGTAATCAGGCGGGTGAACCGGCTCCGGCCTTGACGCGGGTAAAGCAGCCCGCGCATCGTAGCCGCCATGGCTGAAACTGCACCGCGTCCCAATCGTTCTCTGATAATAAAACTCGGCGTCGCTGCGCTCGTGGTCCTCGTGGCGGTGGTGCTGGTGGCGCGAGGGCTTGATTTGAAGGGGCTCGTTCAGCAAGGGCTGGACCTCGTCCGGGCGGCGGGCCCGGTGGTGTTCTTTATCGCCATGGCGATTTTGCCGGCGATAGGCGCGCCGGCCTTGGCGTTTTCCCTTTCGGTCGGTCCGTTATTTGCCGAAAAACTCGGGATGGGTCCGGTGATTATTTTCTCCCTGCTGGCTTATACGGTGAACATGGCGCTCTCTTACTATCTCGCGAGCCGGGCGCTGCGACCGTTGCTCGAAAAACTTTTTGTGCGCCTCGGCTACAAGCTGCCCCGCGCCGAATCCGGCGACGCTACGGATCTGATCATTCTGTTGCGCGTCACGCCAGGGGTGCCATTCCCGGTGCAGAACTATCTGCTCGGACTCGCGCAAGTACCGTTTTGGAAATACCTCGGTTTATCCACGGCGATCATCGGTTCATTCACGGTCGCAATTATTCTTTTCGGTGACGCCCTGTTGCACGGCAAGGGCAAGATCGCGCTCATTGCCCTCAGCCTGTTCATGGCGCTTTCCGCCGCCACGCACCTGCTGCGAAAGCATTACGGCAAGAAAAAGGCCCCGTGAAAAAACCGGACGACCTTCTCGTCGACGATGCGGGTCGCGTGCAGTCCGTCACGGAGTTTACCCGGCGAGTGAAGGAATTGCTCAAGGGCGGTCTGCCGCCCTGCTGGGTGCGCGGGGAGATATCGAATCTCCGCATTCAATCGAGCGGGCATGTTTATTTTTCGCTGAAAGACGCGGGCGCGCAGCTTTCGTGCGTGCTCTTTCGGGGCGACGCCCTGCGGCAAAACGTCCAACTGCGCGACGGTTTGCAGGTGATGGCTTATGGCGAGGCCGATGTCTACGAGTCGCGCGGCCAATACCAACTCATCACCCGCGCGCTCATCGAGCAGGGGGCCGGCAAGCTTCAGCAAGAATTCGAGAAACTAAAAAAACGCCTGGCCGACGAAGGACTGTTCGATGCGGCGCGCAAGCAGCCGTTGCCGCTGATGCCGCAGACGATCGGATTTATCACCTCGCCGACCGGGGCTGCGGTGCAAGATTTCATCCGCATTTTGCAGCGGCGCAGCTGGCACGGTCGGCTGGTCGTGTTGCCGGCGAAGGTGCAGGGCGAGGGGGCGGCGGACGAAATGGTGGCGCTGCTGCGCACGGCCGAGGCGCTCGGGATTTTTGATCTGTTCGTGATCGGGCGGGGCGGCGGCAGCACCGAGGACTTGTGGGCGTTCAACGAAGAGCCGCTGGTTCGCGCGGTAGCCGCGTGCCCCGTGCCGATCATTTCCGCCGTGGGCCACGAGATCGATTATACGCTGTGCGACTTCGCGGCGGATGTGCGGGCGGAAACTCCCAGCGGCGCGGCGGAATTGATTTCGAGTAATTATATTTCGGGTGCCGAGCGGGCGCAACGGGCGGGCGAGGTGATGCTCGAGGTTGTTCAGTTGAACGTTGATCGCGGCCGCGAGCGGCTCGATCACGCGCGCAGCCGGCTCCGTCTGCTATCACCCGCTGCGCAGATCGAGCAGGGCCATCGGCGGATCGATGATCTGGCCGGCCGCTTGAATGCCGCCTTGCGCCACGCCACGCAGCAACGCCGTGAACAACTCGCCGGGGCCCGCGCGCGGCTTACTTCCGCTTCGCCCGAAAAACGCGTGCAGGTGGAGTCGCACCGGTTGCTCGCTCTGTGGAAGCGCTTGGAATCAGCCAGTCCACAGTCGGTGCTCAGGCGTGGGTATGCGATCGTGCGCGATGAGCAGGGGCAACCCGTGGGGCGAGCGAAGGGGATCGAGCCGGGCCAAGCGTTGGTGAATGAGTTCCATGACGGGAAGGTGCGGGTCCGGGTGGAATAAATGGTCGTTTGCCTACTCCTATGTTGAACGCGCAGGCATCCATGCCGGTTGCCCGCTCGTAATTCCAGTTAAGTTTTGCCTTGGGATCTTGTAGGGCTGCCACGGGTGGCACGCCAGGTCGGCGCAAGCGGCGGCCCTACAGTTCAGAGGCAATTCGTAATTGGGATAATTTCTCTTAACCTTCTCTTACTCCCATGAAAAAGTGGCTCATCCCAGTCAGTATCACGCTCGCGGCCTTCGCCGCGGTTATCTCCCTCACCGCTGAAAATTCCACCATGAAAGACAAAAAAACAAAGGAAACCGATCCCGCCGCATGTGCCGTTGATGGCCCCAAGTCCGCTTGCGGTTTGCCGTCACGTGCCGTGATCGACATGAGCAAGGCGAAGGTGCAGCGCACCGACGCCGAGTGGCAGGCGCGGCTCACGTCCGAGCAATACCGCGTGGCCCGCCAGCAGGGCACCGAGCCACCGTTCCGCAACGCGTACTGGGACAACCATGCCGACGGCGTCTACTTCTGCGTGGGCTGCGACACCCCGCTGTTCGACGCGAAGCACAAGTTCGATTCCGGCACGGGTTGGCCGAGTTACTGGCAGCCGATCGAGAAAATGTTCGTCGCTGAGACGCGTGACACCAGTCATTTTATGACTCGGATCGAATCGCACTGTGCCGTGTGCGGCAGCCATCTCGGCCACGTCTTCGACGACGGCCCGGAACCGACGGGTCAGCGCTACTGCATCAACTCCGCGTCGATCAAATTCATGCCCCGGGCTGACTACGACAAGTGGGTCGCGAAAAACGCGGAAGCGCCGGCTAAGCCTTGAGCAAGATGTGACGTAGGTGGGCGTCGGTTTCCATACCGACGCCGTCGTGCTGGCCATGGCCTAGGAAGATTTACGCAATAGGCTGTCAGGATCGTGCCGTGGTCGGTGGCGCGCTCGTCGCGCCACGTGGCGAGGCAAGCGCGCCACCTACAGAGCAATTCAGATCAGAAGCTTGGCACGTAGTCCATCGCTCACGGATACAGCCAATATTTTTTGCTCTGCTGCTGGTAGATCGCAGCGCGGGCTCGCCAGTTCTTGAGGAAAGACGCCACATCAACCTTGGAGCCTTGGGTCGTGAGGGCTTTCCACCACGCGGTGGAACCCGTGACTTTGTTAAACATGTTTTGCCGATCCGCAGGTGCCGATTTGAACGGATTGCCGGTGCTCCATTTCGCGGCGGTCTTCATCATGTAGAAGGAAAGCTCGGTGGGGTGCCACGCGTTCCAATCGTCGACTTCGACGTAGACGCCTTGGATGACTTCGCCTTTGCGATCCACGCCTGGAGTTTTGACTAACTTGATCCCCGCGATCTTGTACTGCTCAAGCTCGGCGATGATTTGCTCCGGGGTTTTCTTGGGAAATCCGATGCCACGAAAATGATAAAACGTCCCAATGCCCCACGTCCATCCGCCGATTTCGGTGCCCAGTCCCACCATGGCATAACCGATCACCGCGTTGTAATCCTGCACGAAAGGGGAAGTGGCGATCCACTTCAACCCGGTGTCGGGCCAGCGCATGGAGCGCGTCCAGCCATGCATGGGAATGACGGTCAGTTTACCTTTGGCGCGGGCTTTTTCGGTTGTGGCTAAGACGCCGGGCGCGCCCTTGGCCATCTTGGCGAGTTCGCCGATGGTCAGCCCATGAACATACGGCACGCGAAACGCGCCGACGTAGCTGGCCCATTCGGGATCGAGCGGCGGACCGTCGACCTTGAGTCCGCCGAGGGGATTGGGCCGGTCGAGCACGATCACTTCCACGCCGTTTTCAAAACACGCTTCCATGGTGTAGCGCATGCAACTGATGAAGGTGTAGGAGCGTGAACCGATATCCTGCAGATCGATGACGAGCGCATCGATTCCCTTGAGCATTTCTTTCGTGGGTTTGCGGGTTTTGCCGTGCAGCGAATAGATGGGGCGCCCGGTGCGTGGGTCGGTGGAGTCGGCAAAATTGTCGCCGGCCTTGGCGGTACCATCGAGGCCGTGCTCCGGGGCGAACAGCGCAACCAACTTCGACTGCCGGGCACGGCGGATCACCTCAAGCGTACTCTCGCCGCGACGATTCACACCGGCAGGATGCGTGAGCAAGCCGATTTTTTTCCCGGCGATCGCCTTGAACCCTTCGGCTTCGAGGACGTCGATGCCAAGCATGACCGGCGGCAGCACTTCCGGTTCAGGTTCGGGCGGCTTCGGTGCGATCACGACGGGCGGCGCGGGTGGGGGCGCGGGCGGCGGCTTGCTGGCGCAACCCGCCGCAAAAAGCAGGGCGCTGATGGCGGTGAGGACGAGCGTAGAGGCAACGATCAACCGGCGTAACATATCCCTTGATTACTGGAAGCGCGCGTCAGCTTGGCGAGGGAATTGCGAAAAAATCAATCGCTGGTGCCATAAGTCCGATGAGGGCACCCCGCCTCCCTTGATTCAAGGGGAAGCCCTCAATCAACCGCGAGCGGGTCTACAGCTCGCGGTTGATTGCCACCGCGAGCAACTCCGCAGTACGGGGCAGCGCTTCAACCAACGGCATTCCCGCTGGAGAAATCGCATGCGTTCTCACGCCCGGTATCGCGGGCACATCGATGCTGCCCGAAAAAATGTACGCAGCTTTGCCGAGCCGCACGGCTGCGCGCACGAGTGAACCCGGGCCTTTGCCGCCAAGCGACGTGGCGTCGAAGCGGCCTTCACCGGTGATGACCAGATCAGCCGCCGCGATCCGCGCGGGGAGATCGAACCAGTCGGACACGAGAGCAAAACCGGAAACGAGCTGGGCGTCTGCTGCGACCATCAGGCCAAAGGCGATGCCGCCGGCCGCACCGGCGCCGGGTGTATTCGCGAGCGAAAGCGGCTGGCTGCAAGCGGCGCACAAGAGCGCGGCCATTCGGGCGCTTTGTTCTTCGAGCCGGGACAGATCGGCGGACTGCAGACCTTTCTGCGGGCCGAAGGTCGCCGCCGCACCGGTGGGGCCGTGCAGCGGATTCGTGACATCGCCGGCGATCAAGAGGGGGGGCAGCTTGATCGTAGCGGAGCGATCGATGCGTTGGATTCGGGCCCACGTGGCCGGCGTGGGCACGGGGATGTTCGCGCCTGAAGCATCGAGAAACTTGCAACCCAGCGCCGCGAGCGCACCCAAGCCGAGGTCGTTGGTCGCGCTGCCGCCGACGCCGAGGAGAATGGCGCCGGCCTTTTCGTCCTCGGCATACCTGAGTAGTTCGCCGGTACCGAAGGTGGTGGTGTGCCATGGATCGCGCTGGTCCATGCGCAGCAGTTCGATGCCACTGGCCGAGGCGAGGCCGATGACGGCGAGAGCTTTTTGTGGATCGGAGGCGATCCGAAGACGGGTTGCCTCTGTGAGCATCCCGGGCGAAACGAAACCAATCGGAGCGACAACCAGCTCTCCTCGTGGGCCATGGACCTTGAACGGCGCAATGCTCTCGCCGAGATTCAGGCAAAGATTCTCGCAAAATCCCTCCCCGCCATCCGTCAGCGGGCAAAGGTCGATCTCCCAGTCGGGATACCGCGCGCGAATCGTGGTGGCGGCGACCGCACAGGCGGCGCGGGCCGTGAGCGCGTGTTTGAATTTGTCGAATGCGATCAGGGCGCGCATAGTGGGGTGACGGAGTAGAAATTCTCTGGTTGAAAAATGCACGGAGATTTTCGTCGCCCCGCTCCGGGGGATGGGTAAATCCAGTTCATGCTATTCCTTTGTCAGTACCAGTATGAAGCCCTGCTCGCGCGCGAGCTGGGCGCGGATGGGCTTACGATTAACGAAACCGGTTCCGGATGGGCCGGGGCGGAGGCGGTGCCGGGCGATAAGATCATGCAGGCGGTGAAAGATCTGGCGTTCCCGCATCTGACCATGTTGGTGCCGCGCGAATTCAAAGGCGAATCGGTCAACGCCCTCGCGCAGCAACTCGCGGAATACTTTCTGGAAAGCCTGCGCGGCGAACGCCTCGACGCGGCGTGGCCCTGCGTATTTCTCTGCGCGGCGGAAGTCACCGGCTTGGGCCGACGGCAGAGCGCGGTGGAGAAAGCGTTTTACGAGCTGCTGAAAAAGAAACTCTCGCGCGTGGCCAAACTCGCCGTGCCCGAACTGCCGCGCGGCGCCGCGCAGGCGCGGGGGCTCGTGGTGTTTTTCGCGGACTTCGGGCGGATCTTCGCGGCGCGCGAAGTTTGGCTCGGTGGCCAGCGGCGCATGGCCGACGACGAAGCGGCACCTTCGCGTTCCTATTTGAAAATCGAGGAGGCTTACATCGTGCATGGCCGCGAGCCGCAGCCGGGCGAAACCGTGGCGGATCTCGGCGCGGCGCCGGGTGGCTGGAGTTACAGTGCGGCGAAGCGCGGCGCGAAGGTGATCGCCGTGGACAACGGCCCGCTCAAAGGCGGCGCGTTGAACAATCCGCTCATCGAACACCGGTTGGAGGACGCCTTCAAATTTCAACCTCAGCCGGGCGAGGTGTTTGACTGGATGTTCTGCGATCTGGTCGAGCAGCCGAATCATGTGTTGGAAAATATCGTGACGCCTTGGCTGACCAACGGCTGGTGCCGGAACTTCGTGATCAATCTCAAATTCGGCCACGTGGATTCACTCGCGCTCCTCGGAGAAATCCGCGCGGCCACTTCTCCTTACATGACGCACGCGACCAATCTGCGCATCCGCCACCTGTATCACGACCGGGAAGAATTTACGGTCACCGGCACCACCAAGTTATGAAGCCTCCTTTCAAATCTCCGGCCAAAGAACTGAACATCTGCGGCTGGCAGGCGGTCTCGACCCTGTTCGCGCAGCATCCGGGTGAAATCAAACGGCTCTTCTTCGACGCGGGCACGGGCAAGCGCGCGGGAGCGATGTGCAGTCATCTCGCCACGAGCAAAAAAGTGTATCGCCAGGTTTCAATCGAGGATTTGGAAAAAATCGCCGGTTCCGTGCATCATGGTGGAATTGTGGCCGTCATCGACGAGCGCCCGTTGAAAAAAGTCACGCGTGAAGTCGTCGAGAGTTGGGTGAAGGCCCGCGCGCCGCTACTGATTTTGGATCGCGTGGGCAACGCCAACAATCTCGGCGCGATCATCCGCACCGCCGCTTTCTTTGACGTGAAAGCGGTCATCGTGCCCGATCATCCGGCGCAGGCGATGCCGGGTGACGCCGCGTGGCGCGTGGCGGAAGGCGGCATGGAGTTCGTGGAGTTTTATCGGGTGCCGGCGCTGTTGGAATTTTGCACGCAATTGAAGCGCCACTATTTTGTGATCGGCACGAGCCTGAGCGGCAGCCAGCTCTCGCCGACCGAGGCGAAGGCGCGCGGATTGCCGCGTCCACCGGCGATCATTCTGGGCAACGAGGAGAAAGGCATCGCGCCCAATCTCGCGACGGTGTGCGACCGGCTGATCAAAATTCCCGGAGCGAATACCGTCGAGTCACTCAACGTGTCTGCGGCGGCTGCCGTGCTCTGCTGGGAGTTTTTCGGGAAGAGGGGTTAGGTTGCGCGCTCGTCGCGCAACGTGAAACTGATTTCGCTCGGAATGGATTGAGCGGATCGTTCCGGAGTAGGTAGCGCGCTTGACGCGCTATTCTGCTGGCCAGCAGAACGAGACGAGCTCGCAACCTACGTTGGATCCCGAATACCACTAGACAAGTCGCGCCCTACCTTCTGAAAACTTTCCCCAGCCAGCTCACGGGCTTCGCTGCGGCTGGTATCGCTGCATTTAATTCCGGCCCACCCCACACCGGTTCGTAGTGGCCGGCCTTTTTGTAGAGAATGATGACGTCCTGCAGGCCCCACGCTTCCTCGAGGTAGGCGCGGATGATGATGTTGGGGTAGCGTTGCAAAACACGCGTGAGCCACTCGGGCGAGGTGAGCGCGAGGCCGTAGTCTTCCTCGGCGTTACTTTCGAAGTAGCGTTGGTAAGCGAAGCCGGTGCGGGCGAATTCATCGAGCAGCGCCGGCTTATCAATATTCTCGGCGATATTTTTTTGGCCGCGCGCCAGCAAGCTGGAGACGGTGCGACCCTGCGTGGTGAGCACGATCACGCCGCATTCATTCGTCCATTGAATGAGGCAGTCGAGCGTGGCCAACCAACGATCCCGGCGCAGATGCGTGACGAGCGAGCCGACCCAGATGAGATCGAACTGGGCGGTGAACGGAGTTGTTTTAGGTCGCGTTGCGAGTAAACCGGCGTGGCCCCAAATTGTTTCGCGCAGAAATCGACGCCGTCGTGATCGAGATCGCACGCGGTGATTTTGGCGTAGTGATAGTGGGCCCGCAGCCAGCGCAATACCCGGCCGTGGCCGCAGGGCAGATCGAGAATGGCGGGGTAATGGGGCTTGTTGCAGAGGACGGAGGAGAAATGAATCAGTTCAAGCGCGCGCCGGCCGAGCGTGAAGTATTGCTCGGGATCTTCGGGTGCGACCATGCCGTCGCGGGGGGCAATCGTGCGATCGGCTTGGAGTGGGCTGAAATCGTAGAGGGGCATGGGCGGGCTGGGCACTTTGTAGGCGGGACGGGAAGTCATGTCGAGTCGGCAGCGGGTAAAAGCCGTGCAGACGGAGGGTAAAGCTCGTTAGTGAGGATCGCGTGTTAGATGGACAGGATCGTTCCGTGGTAGTTAGCGCGCTGGTCGCGCTATTCTGCTGGCCAGCAGAACGAGACAAGCTCGCAACCCACGGCTCGATCTTGAGTGCCAACACGTACGTCGGTCTATTGGGCGATCATCACTAAATAATTCCGATTTTCCCCGAAGCACACGAATTGACGCGTATAGAATCTAGGTCAACGAACAGAATTCTTTCGCCAGCTTGGATTCATTCGTGTCCATTCGTGTGATTCGTGGGCCCCTCTGAAACGAACTGAGTTGCTAGCCGAGGCATAGGACACGGACTGGTAACTTACGGGTGCCTGCCGCCAGCGAAGACTTGTTGGCGGATTTTTTGACTGGGCAGCGACGGGGAGATACGGTTCGATCATGGCATGCGTCCTTTGCGGATTCTTTTTGCCACTCCTGAAGTTGAACCGTTCGTGAAAGCCGGTGGCTTGGGCGACATGGTCGGCGCGTTGCCGAAGGAACTGGCGGCGCTGGGCCACGAGGTGCGGATTGTGTGTCCGCTTTATGGTTCGGTGAAACGCGTGGGCGAATGGCGCGAGCGGCCGGTGCCGCTGGGCGTGGAGGTCGGCCAGGAATCGTTGTGGGCCAAGGTCTGGGAAACGACTTTGCCCGGCGCGGAGGTGCCGGTCTATTTTATCGAGCACGAGTGGCTGTTTGGGCGGAAGGAAGTTTACAGCACCTGGCCGGATAATCCCTATCGCTTCGCTTTTTTCTCCCGGGCCGCACTCACGATTTGCGAACAGTTGGAATGGATTCCTGAGGTGATTCATTGCCACGACTGGACGGTCGGTCTCCTGCCGGTGATGTTGAATACCAGTTTGCGTGACCGGCCGATCGCGCGCGCCGCCACGGTGTACACCATTCACAATCTCGAGTACCAAGGTTACGCGCCAAAAGACGTGGCCGCTTTCGCGCGGTTGCCGCTGGGTGAATTTCGCGCCGATAGCATCGAGAATCACGGCCAGGTGAACATGATGAAGGCCGGGCTCTATCATTCGACGAAGCTCACGACGGTCAGTCCGACTTACGCGCAGGAAGTGCGCACCCCGGCAGGCGGCTTCGGGCTCGACGAGGTGTTGCGTTACCGGGGCGGAGATTTGCTCGGCATCGTGAATGGCATCGACACCACGACGTGGAATCCCGCGACCGACCCGTCGCTCCCGGCCAATTACTCGCGCACGGACATGGCGGGCAAGGCGGCCTGCAAGCGTGCCTTGCAGGAGAAACTCGGTTTGGCCTTGGAGGAAGCCGTGCCGGTTTTTGGCGTGGTATCGCGTTTCGCCGGACAAAAAGGACTCGACCTATTGGCCGCGGCACTCCCGCGGGTATTGGATGAGATGAAGGTCCAGATCGCGGTTCTGGGCAGTGGTGATCCGGAATTGGAGAGCGCGTTTCGCGCCATCGCGGCGCGCTATCCGGGCCGCGTGGGGGCCCACATTGGTTTTGATGCCGGCCTCGCGCGACTCATTCAGGCGGGCGCGGATATTTTCATGATGCCCAGTCGCACTGAGCCGTGCGGACTGACGCAGATGTACTCGATGCGCTATGGCACGCCGCCGCTCGTGCGCGCCACCGGCGGACTGGTGGATACCGTCGAGAATTATGTCGAAGGCAAGGAGCTGGGCACCGGGTTTGTTTTCACGGATGCCACGACCGATGCGCTCCACGACACGATTGGTTGGGCGTGCAGTACATACTATGATCGCCCGGCGGAATTCGCCGCGTTGCAGCAGCGGGGTATGGCGAAGAATTTTTCTTGGCTGATCAGCGCCGAGCAATACGTGAACGTCTATCGTTGGGCCATCAGCGCGCGGGCGCGGGTGGAGCTGTGAGTGGCTGGGATCGTGGGTGGGCGTCGGTCTCCGCACCGACGCTTGTTGGCACTGGCCGATAAACAAAAAGGCCGCGTCGAGACGCGGCCTTGGTTTTCTGAACTTGCTCCAGTCGGAGTCGCTTAGAAATTCATCGAGACGCCGACGGAGACCCAAACGTTGTCGTCGGGCGTGGGCAGGCCGGAAACATCGGTCCAGTGGACGCCGAGTTTGGCGGTGGCATGGTCGCTAAGCTTGTAGCTCACACTCGTATCCAAGCCGTAATAGCGGTAGTCGTAGCGACCGGTGCCTGGCCGATCGGCGTTAACGTCACCGATATTGGTGGTGCCGAAGTAGCCGCCAAAGTCGAGCGAGACTCGTTTATCGGCCAAAGGCATGCTGTAGCCGAGATCAAGCTGGAAGGTGGTGGACTTGAAGTCAAAATCACGGAATGCCGTGATCTTGCCGGCTAGTGGACCGACCGGGCCAGCCACCGCGACGTTCAGTTCGGTGGAGTTCTTGGCTTCATCCCTTGAGGGACGGGCTGACGGATAATAATAGTAGGTGCCGCCGACGGTCAGGGAGTACTTCTCGTTGATGGCGTAATTGTAGCTGCCGAAGAAATCGTATTCTTTGCCTTGGGCCCAAGAAGCGGCTTTTTTATTCAGGGCTTGGCTCGTCCAGACACCGGTGGTCCAGTTGCCTGAGGTCAGGGTGACGGAAGGCTGGAAGGCCTGTTCCTGATTCTTCACGCCGCGGAAGAAATATTGGGTCGTGTAGGTGAAATCGCTCGAGACGGAATACGCGGACGCTGGTTCGTCGGCGGCTTGTAGGCTTAGGCTGAGCAGGAGGGCCGCGATGATCGATGATAGTTTTTTCATGTTTTGGTTTTGGTAGGTTGGTGCAATGGGCTGGGTCAGCAGTCTGTTGCACGTCGGTTTATATATCGCGCGTATTGGCAGATTTGGAAATAAGATTTTTCATGAATGTAGAAATATAAATTCAGGGGAGGGCGGCTAACAAGGGCGCAGGAAAAACGGTCGTCCGCATTCCTCGGCAGTAATGTTCAATAAAATGAGGCGTCTATCCGGAGGTGCCCGCGCGATTCGGACGAACACCGTCGTTGACAGGAAGGCGCGACTGAGTTTTCTCCCATTCATGATTCGCGTCCCCCGATTCTTTTTTGCGTCCTGCGGATTTTATCTGCCCAAGGTCACGGGTGGCCGGCCCCACGCTTAAACTGAATCATCAGAATTAATGCCCAGGAGCCGCCCCCAACGAGGCGGCTTTTCTATTTTCAGCCCACAACTCCCATGATCCTCCCGAAATCTTCCCAACTCACGCCGACGCAGTTTGCCGAGATCACCGCCATCGTGGCCGAGTTCGGCTGCAAACTTCAGCCGATCGTCGGCACGGTGCGCACCATCTACGCCATCGTCGGTGACGAGCGCGATGAACTGATGATCAACCGGCTCGAGGGCCTCGACTACATCGATCGCCTCGACCGCATCCAGTCGCCGTTCAAGCTGATGGATCGTCGCTCGGATTTGGCCAACCACCACGTCAAGGTCGGGGGCGTCACGCTTGGTCGCGAGCTGTTGATTATTGCCGGCCAATGCACGATCGATCCGAAAAATCCGCAGTATTTCCTCGAGACCGCGCAGGCCGTGAAGGAAGCGGGTGCCCAGGCATTGCGGGGCGGGGTGTGGAAACCGCGCACCAATCCCTACAGTTTTCAGGGCGACAACAAATCACTCGAAATCCTCATGGATGCCTCGCGTCGTACGGGATTGCCGGCGGTGACCGAGGTGATGGAGCCGGAGCACATTCAACTCGCCCTCGATGCCGGCGTGGCCGTGTTACAGATCGGCGCGCGCAATGCCCTGAATTATTCGCTGCTGCGTCAGATCGGCCGCGCCATCGCCGGTCGCGACACGGTCGTGCTCCTCAAACGCAGCATCCACATGGGCCCGCTCAACGAGTTCATTTCGGCCGGCGAATACATCGCCGCCTTCGGCAATCCCAACGTGATTCTCTGCCCGCGCGGCACCACGCCGACCATGGATGGTTACCGCAACCATCCCGACGAAAGCATCACGCCGCTCCTGAAAGAAAAAACTTGGGCGCCGATCGTCGTCGATCCTTCGCACTCTGTCGGCAAGGCCGTCTATGTGCCGGCCTGTGCGCTCGCTGCCGTGGCCTACGGGGCGGACGGACTCGTCATCGAGGCCCACGTCAGCCCCGGTCACGGCATCGGCGATGATCCGAAACAAGCGCTCACGCCGACAGCTCTGGCTGGACTTGTGACCCAAGCTCGTGCCATTCATACCTTACGTCAGACTCCTACCGCTTCATGAAAAAACAACTCGCCCAAATCCGCGAAGAAATCGACAGCCTCGACCAGAAAGTCGTGAAGCTGCTCAACGCCCGGCTGACCCTCGCGCAACAAATCGGTGAGTTGAAACGCGGCAACCGCGGTCGCATCTACGTGGCCGAGCGCGAGGCCGATGTGCTGCGCCGGGTGCAGGCGGCGAACAATGGCCCGCTCAAGCCCGCCGCCGTGCAGGCGATTTACCGCGAAATTATGTCGGCCGCCCTCGCGTTGGAAAAGCCGCTCGTGATCGCTTACCTCGGGCCCGAAGCGACGAATACCCATCAGGCCGCGCTTAAAAAATTCGGGGCGAGCGTGGATTATCGCCCGATGCAGTCCGTCGCCGATGTGTTTGCCGCCGTGGAGAAAGGCGAAGCCGACTACGGCGTGGTGCCACTGGAAAATTCCACGGAAGGCTCCGTGCGCGATTCGCTGGACCTGTTTGTCGAGACCCCGTTGAAAATCGTGGCCGAAGTGCAGACGGCGATCGATCACACCCTCATTTCGAACGAGCCGCTGGATAAAATAAAAAAAGTTTACTCCAAGGATCAGGCGCTCGCGCAATGCCGCCGCTGGTTGCAACGCCATCTGCCGCACGCCCAACTGATCGATGTCGATAGCACGGCGTTCGGCGTGCAGCGCGCCGCGAAAGAGAAGGGGGCCGCTGCGGTGGCCCCGCGTCTGGCCGCGGAACGTTACGGCGTGGCCGTGCAGGCGGAACACATTCAGGACGCAAAAAACAACACCTCGCGTTTCGGCATTCTCGGACGCGAAGCTTCGGGTGTGGTCGGAGGTGGCAACGACAAGACGAGTCTGCTCGTCTCGCTGCATCATGAGCCCGGCGCGTTGCTGCGGGCCCTGCAGCCCTTCGATAAGCGAAAGCTGAACCTGACCCGCATCGAGTCTCGCCCCAGCCGCTTGCGTCCGTGGGATTATATTTTCTTCCTCGATGTGACCGGCCACGAGCAGGAGCCCGCGATGCAAGCCGCACTCAAACAACTGCACCGTTCGTGTCCTCTGGTGAAAGTCCTCGGTAGCTACCCGACGGCGAAGGCGTGAGAGATGGGCATGGTAATTTAACTATTGCCGGCTGATCTCTTCTTACTCGGCGGGGGTATTTCTTTGTCTTGATTCGCGACTAGGGATGCCGTGCTTCGTCATCCATTTGTTGAAGCTACTGGAGCTATTTGCCGTTAACATGCCATCGGCCGGCCAGGGCCCCCAGCGCAAGGCACCTCCATGTTGGACGCCGACCATCGCGAGAAGCTTCGTCTCCTGATAAAATTCCAAGGTAGGAAAACCACAGCACATGCAGGAGCTATCGCTTTCGGCTTCGTTTATATCGATTGATTCGACTAGCTCTCGAATTTTTTCCAAGGACTTGGTTTCAAAAAGAATTTTTTCCTCCGTGTGGTTGCGATGACAAGTTCCACCCGAACGGACTACGAGGCGATCAGTCTGCTTAGTGACCTCCAGCAAGCTGAGTTTCCATTCGTATTGCACGGTGCATTGAGGGTGTGCAGTGCGAAATGCGGCCAAGCTTGGAGCTTTGAGTTTCGAGCCAAAGGCTTGCAAGGAACGTAGTTTCACGAACCCACCAAGGGGTAATTCTTTGACCGCGGTGAACTCCACGGAGAGTGATTGCAACTCCGGTAGCTGTTTAAGGTCTGACAAACGTTTTATTGGAGTGCCGGAAAGATCTATTTGTTGCACGCGTTGGAGGGCTTTGAACGGACTTAGCTCAGCCAAGCCGCTGCGAGAAAAATTCACGGTTCGCAGTTTGGTCATTTGGGAGAGCCATGGAGCTGTCGTTATTTTTTCTGCGTAACTCAGGTTGAGATGGCGAAGTTGAATCAATCTAGCCAATGCCGGATGGTTCACAAACGCTGGAAAAGAAAAATCGAGGAGGCGCAAATCTGAGGCATTGGCCAGCCGGGCGGCATCCAGGTGCGCTTTTGAAGCTTCTCCATTTAGTGAGAGCTTCAAGAAAATCAATCCGGGCGAGAATAGTGCGTATAGCGAATCATCATGTCGTGCAGTCCACTTAAGACTCAGATAACGAAAAGCAAATGTGGCCGAAAACTTTGGCCTCTTCGTCCCCGTCATATGACGTATGGAACAAAAGGTGGATAGCGGTTGCACATATCGTAATGCTTGGGCGGGATTCTCATCCCAATTAATATGTACTCCCCATAGGCCGGTGACCATCGCCGCGTTCAGGTCGGCAAGCCTAGGTGATGGAGGTTGTTCCTCATCGGTAAGTTCGTTGGGATCTGCCTTATTCATGCCTTTTGTTTTCCGTGGCGGTTCAAAATCGGAATTACTGAACCCAACCGGCTCTATTTTTTCGCCCACTTTGCGATACAGCAATGCTTCGGTATCGAGGTGATTAATAAAGGAGAGATTGGTGGTGTCGCGCACACACAGCCACATACCGCCCTTCATATTGCCGACGTAGAGTACATCGCCTACGGCCAGTGTATCGGGTTTGTCTGAGAGCGCATACCAACTTGCGTTGATCTGTTGACCATCAATATCCACCGGCCAAGTCGCTCCGCTGGATCTTACACTTGCCAAGAGCATCAACGCTGCAAAAACCAATCGGCAAAAACCAATCGGAAGCATCGGAATAGACTTACCGACACTACCTCGATGGCAATCCCAGTTTATTGCAATGCAGTCCGCGCTGATGTAGCTCCAGCATACTTTCCCTCTGGTGAATGTCCGAGACCACTACCTAACAGCGAAAGCGTCAGATCACTTCAGTCGCTTAATGGCGGGTACAGGTGCGGGCGTACTCGGCTTTCTGGCATTCGCCGTTGGTGGCGAGATTGAGGTCGATGCGAAAATCACTGTGCTTGGTGTCGGCGATGGCGCGGATCTGTACGACGACGCGATAGGGTGCTCGGTCCGGCAAGGTGGTTTTAGAATTATAGCCAGTGGTTAAGCGGGGACCGAGGAGGCGGCGGCATGGTCTGTTGATGAGTTCTAAATCGGACTGGACATGAGGCGCAGTCGAAAAACTGGGCATGAAAAAGGCGGCGTGCAGATGCAGGCGCCGCCTTGGGGAATTTGTTTAAAGTTACCGGGAGTATTTCAGTCGAGAGTCAAGAGACGAGAGCCCGATCCCAAAAACAAATGGGCGTGATTTTGAGCAATATCAGGAACTCCCCCGTTCCTTCTGGCTATGGACTCTCGACTCTCAGCACTCGACTTCATGAATCTTGTTTACCGCGAATAGAGACCGGTGGGAGCGGAGACCGCAGCGGGACCACCAGAGATGCCGACCGGGGGAACGATGATCGGGATCTCGACGTCGTTGACCCAGAGCTGGGCTTTCGCCGCAGTGGCTTCGAGGCCTTGTTGCGTGAAGGGCGTCATGCCGCCGGGCGCGCGTTGCACGATCTCGAGCTGGCCGAGACCGCTCAAACGCGTGCGGATCGTGTGGTGACCGACGACAATCGTCGCGCCAACGAAGTCGCTGCCGCTCGTGATTTCGATTTTGGCGGCGAGCACCGGAGCTTGTTCGAACGGCGTGCCGGCGAAAATCTTCGGGCCGAAGTAGGCACCGACGGTGGGGTTGGTGGAGACGAAGCCGATGACGGCGGGTGGGGCGGAGGGGTCGGGCTGAAAAAAGACCATGCCGGACGGCGCGGAGCCGACGGGGGTGTGAACGAGGCGGGCGAGATGCACGATGACGTTAGGCATCGCCAAGCCGGGTTGGGTGCAAGCGACGAGATCGACGCCGCCTTCCCAAGACATCCAATTTTGAATACTCATGGAGAAAAACTTTGGGCGAGCGTGGGTGGACCGGGCAATCGAAATGAGGAGTGACGGTGTCGAAATATGATCCAATATGGGCTCTTAAATTAACCACGGATTTCACGGAATGACACGGATGGTCTGCTTCGAACGCGAGGGAGAGGTCGGGTGAGATTATAGAATCCGTCGAATCGGCTCCGGCTTGATTGGAAAGTGGCACGGGTCTCCCGACCCGTGAGGGATGGGATCACGGGTCAGGAGACCCCGTGCCATGACAGAGGCGCTATGCCCGCAGGGTGAGGGCACCCCACCCCACCCAAAACAAAAAGAACGGTCCTGATCCAATGACCCGGGTACCGACGGCCGGGTTGGTCAGTCGAGCGGAGCGGGTGGCAGCAAAATCATCAACGCTTGATCTCGCCGGTGCCCAGACAGCGGGAGCACCTCATCGAATCGGTCACGCGGGAGGTTTTGGTGCCGATGATTTCGTGGTTGCCGTACATGTCCGATTCTTTGGCGCGCACATCGGAGGTCTGCGTGGTGTTGAAATAGATCCGCCCACTGCCGCTGCATTTTTCGCAGGTTTTCATGGCTGAGACAGTGACCTTAGGGCTTTCGGGTTGCTGATAGACTTCGGGCGCAGGGCGGGGCTTGGGCAGGATCACGACTAAATTCGCCCCCGGCTCTTCTCTAAAGGCAATGGGATCGTGGCCGTTCCAGTTTTTGCCGTTCTCGAGCGCATAGGCGAGGGCCGGTGCGGCTTTGCGGACGCTCGTGAGGGTGAGCGCGGCATCGAGGGGAGCGCCGCGCAGTTGGTTGAGTTCGATGAGGGCGGCCTGGGCGGCGAGGGCGGCTTGCGTGGCGCGGCGTTGGAGGGCCAACTCCTGAGCTTCGATGACGCGCGTTTCCAGCAAGGGCGTGAGTCCGGCGGGATCGCGTTGCAGGAAAATTTCCCGGAGTTCCTGGTAGCGCGCGGCCACTTCGGCGGTGGCGAGGGACTGGGCTTGGGCGGCGTGAAGGCTGTACGCCAGGGCGCGGGCGCGATTGGTCAGCGCGACCTTGAAGCGGGTGAGGCCGAGTTCGGCGAGTTCGATTTGTTGGTTGGCGAGCGCTTTGCGCAGCGCCAGGCGGCCGGGCCAGTCGAAGGTTTGCGAGAGGGAGACCGACCAGGCGGTACCTTCACCGGCGAGTGCGCCGCCGGGAGAGATCACGCGTTTGCGACCCAGTTCGAACGAGAGCTCGGGGTTTTCGCGGGTGCCGGCGGCGCGATGGCCGGCGCGGGCGGCATCGATTTCCGCCTCGTAGTAGGCGAGCTCGGGATTTTGCGCGACGATGCCGGTGACGAGTGTATCCAACGCGACCGGGTCGGCGGCTTGCAGGGTGGCGCTGGTGAGAAGGAGAAAAAGTGGTAGGGGAAATTTCATGGTGGAACACGGGTTAGCCGAACGAACAGGTGCGATCATAGATCGCAGACGATGCGCGGGGGGCGCAGGACAAGCCACGACTACGGCAGGGGCCGGCAGCGTGGGCTTTAGGTGTTCGACGAAGGCGCGCGCGCGGGGGGCGCGGCGCGGGTCAGAAACTGCCAGCCCGCTTTTATTTCAGGCGGAGGTACTTGCCGGCACTCGGTGAGTGCTGATTCAGCCAAGTTTTCATCGGCAAGATCGGCTCAGCAGAGGAGAAAGAGGAAACCTGTATTGGGCGACGGCGCGACGAGATGGAGCGCGGGGGCGGTTTCCCGGATCAGCGATGATTCCACGGTGGCGCAGGCGTCGGTTTTGCAGTCGTGGGAAACGGCGCAGCAATCCGTGTGATGCGATTCAGCAAAGCCTGCGGCCTCCAGATCACAATGCAGCGTCGCCGGCAGCCAGATGGCCAGCAGGAGGAACGACGTGATTTTCCAGAGGCGCTGCATGGCGGTGAATTTCCACGGATGCGTGGCGGCGTCAAGCGGGGGGGATGGCACTTGCTAAGCAGGCGGGAGGGATTTCTGTTCAGGTAAGCCTTTTCTTTATGTCATCCGTCATCTCGTGCCCTTCCCCTGTAAAGTCGCTGCTAAAGACTTTGCTCGCATGTCACACGGCAGCCGTACTGGCCGCCAGCGCTGCTGCGGGTGAGCCATCAATTCCTAATCCCGTGCCTGCTTCCCTTCGCGAAACTAATCCCGCGCCACTCGCTGCGGTCAACCCGCTGCTCACGGCGAGTCCGCTGCCCTATCAGCTGCCGCCTTTCGAGCTGATCAAGGATGAGCATTTTCTGCCCGCTTTCGAACAAGGCATGGCGGAAAATCTCCGCGAGATTGATGCTATCGCCACGAATACTGCCGCGCCCACCTTCAACAATACTATCGTGGCCATGGAGCGCAGCGGCGTGTTGCTCGACCGGGCCGGCATCGCCTTTGGCATTCTCACCGGTGCCCTCACGAATCCCGCGCTCGAAAAGTTCGACGGCGAGCTTTCGCCGCAGCGCGCCGCGCATAGCGATGCCATCACGCTCAACCCGACGCTGTTCGCGCGCATCAAGGCGCTGTACGACCGCCGCGCCGCGCTGGGGCTCGACGCGGAATCGCTCCGCCTGCTGGAACGCTACTACAAGGATTTTGTCCGCGCCGGCGCGCTGTTGTCCGAGTCCGACAAGACCGTCCTCAAGTCCCAGAACACCGCGCTCGCCTCGCTTTCCACGCAGTTCAAACAGAACCTGCTCAAGGAAACCAACGCCTCGGCGGTGCTCGTTGAGACGCGCGAGGAACTCGCCGGACTGAGCGACGCTGCGATCACTGCCGCCGCGGGGGCGGCCAAGACGGCCGGGCAGGAGGGCAAATTCCTCCTTCGCCTGACCAACACCACGGGTCAACCCCCGCTCGCTTCGCTTCAGAACCGTGCGTTGCGCGAAAAGATCATGGCGGCTTCGCTGGCGCGCGGCAGCCACGGCGGCGAGTTCGACAACCGCACCGTCGTGACGCGTATCGCCAAACTCCGGGCCGAGCGCGCGGCGTTGCTGGGTTATCCCAACCACGCCGCTTACCAGGTCGAGGAGCAGACCGCGCGCAGTGTTGACACCATCAACCGGCTGCTCGTCCAGCTGGCCCCGCCGGCCGTGGCCAATGCCCGCCGCGAGGCTGCCGCGATGCAGGCGCTCATCGATGCGGCCGGTGGCGGATTTTCGCTCGCGGCGTGGGATTGGGAATTCTACACGGAGAAGGTCCGTCAGGACCGCTACGCCTTCGATGAGAACGAGCTCAAGCCCTACTACGAACTCAAGCGCGTGCTCGAGGACGGTGTGTTCTACGCCGCCACGCGGCTTTACGGCATCACCTTCAAGCCGCGTCCCGACCTCAAAGGCTACAGCCCCGACATGATGGTGTACGAGGTGTTCAACGAGGACGGCTCGCCGCTCGCGCTGTTCCTCGGCGATTTCTACGCCCGGGCCAACAAACGCGGCGGTGCCTGGATGAACGCCTACGTTCGGCAGAACGGTCTCGATGGGACCAAGCCGGTGATCGGCAACCACCTCAACGTGCCCAGGCCCGCCGCCGGCCAGCCCACGCTGCTCACCCACGACGAGGTGAACACGCTCTTCCACGAATTCGGCCACGCGCTGCACGGCATGTTTTCCGCGGTGAGGTATCCGCGCTTCGCCGGCACCTCGGTGCCGCGTGACTTCGTCGAGTATCCCTCGCAAGTTAACGAGATGTGGGCCACGTGGCCCGAGATCCTGAAAAATTACGCCAAGCATTATCAGACCGGCGAACCCATTCCGCCGGCGCTGCTCGCGAAGATCGAGGCCGCGGATCAATTCAACCAGGGTTTCTCCACCACCGAGCTCGTTGCCGCCAATTTGATCGACCAAGCGTGGCACCAGCTCAAGTCCGGCGAGGTGCCGGTGGCGGACGGCGTGCGGGAATTCGAAGATGCCGCCCTGAAGAAGCACGGGTTGGATTTCGCGCCGGTCCCGCCCCGTTACCACAGCACCTATTTTTCCCACATCTTTGCCAGCTCGGCCTACTCTGCCGGCTACTATTCCTATTTCTGGAGTGAGGTGCTCGACGCACAGACGGTCGAGTGGATCAAGGCGCACGGCGGGCTCACGCGCGCCAATGGTGAGCGCTTCCGGTCAACGTTGCTCGCGCGCGGCGGCAGTCGCGAGGCGCTGGACATGTTCCGCGACTTCACCGGCAGCGAGCCCGACATCCGTCATCTGCTCGCCCGGCGCGGTCTCGATGCGGCCGCGAAGTGACCATTACTTCGTTACGTTCCCAGTCGCACTTCTGGCTTAACAAATTTTGTGGGTGAGATGCCCTCACCCCGCGAAACCTGTGCTGCGTGTGCGAAAAGCAGCGGGGTGAGGGCACCCCGCCCCTAATAAACTTAACAGAGTGAAATTAGCTCCGGCAATTCCCACTCCGTCGTGAGTGAGGTCGGCCTGATCGGGCGAACCAATCACACTTCAGTGCGTGATTGGCTCGGGCTGATGAGACAGCGCCTTGTCCGTCCTCACTCCACCGTGCGGAGCTGGATGCTGTCGAAGCGCTGGTTGGTTGGGGTGAATAGATCGGAGATGATCACGAGTTTGTCGCCTAGTTTGACGCGGCCGACTTTGAGCAGAACCGCGATCGCGCGGGCGATGGTTTTCTCGGGATCACCGAAGGGCGTGAGCAGGTAAGGCTCGACGGAGCGGACGATTTTGAGATGACGCTGCGTGCTGATCGATTCGCAAAATGCCAGAATGGGGGCACGGGCGGGGCGATGCGCGGCGAGGCCGGCGGCGGTCACGCCTTTGCGCGTGAAACAGAGCAGCACGGAATGGGGCAGCTCATTGGCCATGATCACGGCGGAGCGGAGGACTTTCATGCGTTCTTCGAGGAAGATGGCGGGCTCAGGATAATCTCCGGCAATCTCCTCCTCGATTCGGCGAGTGATGAGATCGAGGGCATCGACGCATTCCATCGGGTATTTGCCGATGGTGGTTTCGCCGGAAAGCATGACGCAGTCGGCTTGTTCGTAGGCGGCGTTGGCGACATCAGTGATCTCCGCGCGCGTGGGCATGGGTTGGGTGATCATCGACTCGAGCATGTGGGTGGCGACGATCACGGGCCGGCCCATCGAGAGGCAGGTGCGCACGGCACGGCGCTGAATGACGGGCAGTTCCTGCATCGGGACCTCAATGCCAAGATCGCCGCGGGCGATCATGAGCACGTCGGTGGCGCGGATAATGGCATCGAGATTGGCGATGGCGGCCTGGTCCTCGATCTTGGCGATGATGCGGGCGGAGGATTTGTTTTCGCGGAGAAAACCGCGGAGATTCTTGATGTCCTCGGCGCTGCGGACAAAGGAGAGGGCGACGAAATCGATGCCTTCCTCGATGCCGACGAGAGTATCGCCGCGGTCTTTTTCGGTGAAGGAGGGGAGGTTGACGTGGACGCCGGGCAGATTGATGTGGCGACGAGAGGAGAGATGGCCGGGCGTGAGCACCTTGCAACGGAAGTGGGCCAGATGTTTTTCGAGCACTTCGAGACGGATGAGACCGCTGTCGACCAGCACGGTGTCGCCGACGTGAATGTCGTTGATGAGATTCGAATAATTGACGTCGACGGAGCGGATCTCCACGGCGTTTTCGCGGTCGGCGCCGGGCCTGACAGTGAAGTCGAAAATTTCGCCGGGCTGGAGATCGAGCGGGGTCTCGAGATCGCCGGTGCGGATTTCCGGGCCTTTGATGTCCATCATGATCGCGACTTCCTGCTCGGCCTTTTTGGCGGCGCTGCGGATGCGTTTGATGATCATGCGCGTCCAGTCGTGTTTGGCATGGGCCATGTTCAGGCGGACGACATCGACACCGCTTTTGATGAGTTTCACGAGCATCTCCTCGCTCTCCGTGGCTGGACCGAGGGTGGCGATGATCTTGGTCCGACGAAAGGGATTCGGTGACATAGAAACGGAGTTGAGCAGTTACGGAGCTGGGCCGCAAAGCAAAAGCGGATCGAGGGGGCGAAGCATTAGGGCCGATTGATTGCGGAAATAATCCTCTCTTCTATACAAGAAAATCTGCGGATGCGGAGGTTTTGGCAATGGCTGCATAGAACAAGCGGGGTGAGGGCACCCACCTCCATAAAACCAAACGTGCTCTATTGAGGATTATATTTAAAAGTGACGGTTCGATGGTTTGAGATAGGGCGAGGCGTCCCTGCCGAGCGGGGAACGGCTCATCCGGAGGATGTCCGACTGTCGCTTTGCTCGGTACCGCCCTACCTTACGCGTCGTCTCCTCTTTGGGTAATCCTCAAGAAGAGCTGATCAGAATTCTAACGACAGAGATCCACCACCGGCCGTGACGACGGAGAACTGACAACGCAAGGCGGCGAGTGCCGGGCCGCACACGGCGGCGACCGCTTCGGGGGAATTACAGTCCCGCGAAAGATGGGTGAGATAAACATGCCGCCAGTGCGGGCTCGCGACCGAGGAGAGGAGTTCGCCGACCGCCGCGTTGGAGAGATGCCCATGGCGGCCGCTGATGCGTTGTTTCGTGCTCCAGGGGCGTTTCGTGTCGGCCTGCAACATGTCCGAACAGTGGTTGGCTTCGACGACGAGTACGTCCACTTCCTTGATGTGTTCGCGGATGTGCGTGGGTGCGTGGCCGAGGTCGGTGAGCCAAGCGAGGCAGCGGCGGGGGGAGAGCAAATCACCGTGGCCGTGGGCGATCAGAAAACCCACGGGATCTTGCGCGTCGTGCGGTACGGCAAAAGTGCGGACTTCAAAATCGCGGAAGCGAAAGGTCGAGCCGGTCTCGAACAACTGCCAGTTGACGCGATGCTTCAGGCTCCGCTGGAGGGTTTGGGCGGTGGCGCGATTGGCAAAAACCTGGATGTGCGAATGACGGGCCAGTCCGGTGAGAGCGGCGGCATGATCGCCGTGTTCGTGGGTGAGAAATATCGCATCCACGCGTTCGAGCGAATCGCCGGATTCGGCCAGAAGTTCGCCCAGTTTTTTGGCGGAAAATCCCGCATCGACGAGCACGCGGGTGTCGTCGGACTGGAGCAGAGCGGCGTTGCCGGAGCTGCCACTGCCAAGAATGCGGAATCGAAGGGCCATTGAGGGGATTGAAGGACCGGGGGGTGCTGGCGCGCAACGGAAATTTCGGCCATGCTGCGGGATCGTTCTCATTCTCGTACTCCTACTCGTTCTCTTTTTCTGTGTTTTTCAGTCAAGAGAACGAGAACCAGCAAGAGTAGGAGAACGAGAAAGAGAACGAGAACGATTCGGAGAATGATGGGCTATGCGGTAAGTGGTTGGGGTCCGACCTTGGGGACTGATTGATGATCGCGCGGCCAAAGGTTTGACCCAGCTGGGAAACTGGTTTCGCTGGGCCCTTCATGCCGAAAAAGGTCACCAGTCGAAAACGCTCAGTGAAAAAAGTCCGCCCGATGGCGGGCACCGTATACATCACCCGCCAGGTTCATTTCAATTCGGCTCATCGCCTCTACAACCCGACCAAGAGCCTGGCGTGGAATCAAAAGCAGTACGGTCTCTGCACCAATCCGCACTGGCATGGGCACAACTACGTGCTGGAGGTCACCCTCAAGGGCCAGCCCGATCCCGAGACCGCGTACATCATGGATCTCGCGCAGTTGAAGCGGGTTCTCCACGAGGCGGTCATCGACAAATGCGACCATCGCAACCTGAATGACGAGGTCGATTTCCTGCGCGGCATCATCCCTTCCACGGAAAATCTCGTGATCGCATTCTGGCAGGAGATCGCCCCGTACATCACGCACGGGCAGCTGCACTGCGTCCGCCTCTTCGAAACCCCGCGCAACTACGCGGAATTTTTCGGCCCTGACCACCTCTGATCTTTACCGCGGTTACGTCACCCGCGGGCCACCAAACAAAAACGACCCACGTCCCTCATGAAACAAATGTATCTTCACCGCTCCAATTGCGGCAAAGCCCCGTCCATCACGCGCACCTACGATGAGAAGTTCAAGGCCACCGAGGCCTACAAGGCCACGATGCCCGACATGATGGAGGTCGCGAATGAGACCGTGCAGGGGGTCCACGTGCCGATCCAGCAGGTGGGGATTCATAACTTCAAACTGCCGCTGAAATATCGCACTAAGGCTGGCAAGATTCTCACGCTCGAGACCAGTGTCACCGGCACCGTCTCGCTCGAGGCGGAGTTGAAGGGGATCAACATGAGCCGCATCATGCGGACTTTCTACGATCACAAAAACGCGGTCACCACCGGCGAGTGGATGGGCAAAATCCTGAAAGCCTATCTGCGCAAGGTGGAGGCGAAGGAGGCGCGGCTGAAGATTTCCTTTTCTTACCCGATGTTGCGCAAAAGTCTGCGGACCGATCTTAGCGGTTGGCAGTTTTATGAGGTGGCGTTCGAGGGCGTCACGACGCGCGATGGCCGCTACCGCCGGTTCATACATTTCGACTTTGTCTATTCCTCGGCCTGCCCGTGTTCCGCCGAGCTCACGGAGCACGCGCGGGACAAGCGCAAGGCCTACGGGGTGCCGCATTCCCAGCGCAGCAAGGCTCGCGTCACGATCGAGGAGGCTGAGGGGAAGAAAATCTGGATCGAGGATGTGCATGCACTGTGTCTCGCCGCGTTGCAGACGGAGACGCAGGTGATGGTGAAGCGCGAGGATGAGCAGGCTTTCGCCGAGCTCAACGGCGCCTACCTGAAGTTTGTCGAGGACGCGGCCCGCTTGCTCTATCTGGAGTTCGTGAAGGACAAGCGCATCGCGGATTTCCGGATTGCGTGTTCACACCTCGAATCGCTGCATTCGCACGACGCGGTCAGTGTAATCTGCAAGGGCGTGAAGGGCGGTTTCGTGGCCGACTTCATGGACTTCGGCTCGCTGCTGTGCTGACGCGCCGATGGCGCGCAAACTCCCAATGCCAAACTCCAAGCACCAAAGAATCAGAAACCGCAAAGGTCCGGAAGGGGGATCGGTTTGGCCTGGGAGATTTGGCGTTTGGTATTATTCTTCATGAAATCCACGGGAAAATCTGCTCCTGTTATTTTAATCACCGGTGCTTCCCAAGGCATCGGGGCGGCCATCGCCAAAATCTTCGCGGCCGAGTTGCCTGACGCACGGTTGGCGCTGGTCGCTCGCAGCGAAAAAAATCTCCGCTCGGTCGCGAAAGCGTGCCTCAAGTTGGGGGCGCAAGTGGAAATTTTCCCCGGCGACGTGACCGATGAGACCTCCGTCGCGGCAATGGCTCGCGCGGTCACCAAACATTTCGGCCCGGTTGATGTGCTCATCAACAACGCCGGGGCGTTTGAATCCGCGCCGTTGCTCGAAACCTCCGTCGCTCTTTTCGACCGGATGATCGCGGTCAATCTCCGGAGCACGTTTCTGGTTTCGCAGGCGTTTCTTCCGGCAATGGTGAAGCGTCGGCGGGGTGAGGTGTTTAACGTGAGTTCGATCGCCGGCTTGCAGGCGTACCCGAATGGCGCGGCGTATTGTGCCGCGAAGTTTGGGGTCACCGGCCTGACGGCGGTGATGCGCGCCGAAACCAAGGACAAAGGAGTGCGCGTCTGCTGCGTGCATCCGGGCGCGACGTGGACGCCTTCCTGGCAAAAATCCGGCGTGAAGCCCGAGCGCATCATGCCGGCCGAGGATGTCGCCCGCGCGATTTTGGATGTTTACCGCTTGGGTCGCCGCACTGTGGTGGAGGAGATTATTCTCCGGCCGCAGCTGGGCGATGTGTAGGCGAAGTTTGGGCGATTGGTTTTTTAGGGAATTTCCCGGCTCGCGGGCTCGACACCGGCCGTCCGGCTCTTCCATCCTGAGGCGATGGAGATCGTCCTCGTCCTGCTTATCGTCGTGATCGCGGTCACACTGTTTGTGTCCGAGCGTTATCCGAGCGCACTTGTCGCCATGATGATGTTGGCGGTGCTGATGCTCGTCGCGCTGCTGCAACCCTTGTTGCCATGGATCAAACCCGGACGCTGGATCACGCTGGAGGAAGGGGTTTCTGGTTTCAGCAATCCTGCGACCATCGTCGTCGCCGCCATGTTTGTGCTCAGTGCCGGATTGCAATCCACCGGGGCAATCGCCTGGCTCGGGCCGTGGCTGGCCCGGACGGCGCGTTATCCGCTGTTGCTGGCCTTCGGGATGATGGTGGTCGTGAGTCTGATTTCTGCGTTTATCAACAACACGGCAGCGGTGGCGATTTTTATGCCGGTGGTCCTGACGGCCTGCGCTCGCAGTGGCCTGGCCCCCTCACGCTTGTTGATTCCGCTTTCTTACGCGGCGCAATTTGGCGGAGTCTGCACGCTCATCGGCACCTCGACCAATTTGCTGGTCAGTTCGATCTCCGAACGTGGTGGCCACGGGGCGTTTCAGCTTTTTGAATTCGCCCCGCTCGGCCTCATCCTGACCGTGGCGGGGCTGGCGTACCTCCTCGTGTTCGGCCGATGGCTGCTGCCCGACCGGCCGAGCCGCAATCTTGTGCAGAGCTACCAAGTGGCCGATTATGTGGCTGAGCTGCGGGTCTCGCCGGTCTCGGGGTTGATTGGAAAAACGGTGGGGGAAAGCAAAATTCTGGCGACTCCTGAGATCCATCTGCTCGCGGCGCTGCGCCAAGGACAGCCGGTTTGGCCTACGCCGGAACGGGCCATTCAGGCGGGTGATATGCTGCTGGTGCAGGCACCGGCCGCCGATCTGATGGCGTTGCGCACCGCATGGAAACTTGAGAGCGAGCACGAATTTCGTTTTGCCGAAAATTCCCCGGGCGATCAGGAAATGCGGCTGGCCGAAACGGTGGTCGCACCGCGTTCCTGGCTCATTGGTCAGACCCTGGGGGAAGTCGAATTTCACCGCCAGTTCCGCTGCATGGTGTTGGGCGTGCAGACCGGCGATAGCGTGGTGAGCGAGCGACTCGATGCGCAACGGCTGAAGTTCGGCGACGCGCTGCTGCTGCTCGGGCCACGCGATGAAATCGCCCGTCTGCGGAATGATCCGGGCTTTCTCATGCTTGATCGCATCGACGAGCCGTCACTGCGCCGTTCCAAAATCCCCTTGGCGTTGGGGATTTTCGCCACGGTGGTGATTTTGGCGGCGCTCAACATCGTGCCGATTCTGGCTTCGGCCATTTTCGGTTGTGTCGCTTTGGTGGCGACGCGCTGTCTGTCGATCGAAGAAGCCTGCGAGGCGATTGACTGGCGGGTCATCTTTTTGTTGGCCGGTGCTCTGCCGTTGGGACTGGCGCTGGAGAAATCCGGGGCGGCGGCGATTCTGGCCCAAGGCACGTTGGCGGTGACGAGCTCGTTTGGTCCCTGGGTCACCTTGGCGGTGGTCTATCTGGTCACCGCGATCTTGACCGAGTTCATCAGCAACAGCGCCACGGCGGTCTTGCTCGCGCCGGTCGCGCTCGCGGTCGCGGCCGCGCTCGGCGTGGATTCACGCCCTTTCCTCATGGCCGTATGCTTTGCCGCCTCGACGAGTTTCTGCACTCCCGTCGGCTACCAGACCAACGCGATGGTTCAGCACCCGGGCGGTTATCGCTTCGCGGACTACCTGAAGATCGGCCTGCCGCTTAACCTCATGTTCTGGCTGCTTTCGGTCTGGTTCATCCCGAAGTTCTGGCCGTTCTGATCGAGGCTCTGACCTCCTGATCCCAGCCCGTGGAGTGAGGGGTAACGAGGGAACGAGCTGAGCCTGCCACGGCACAAACCGGATGAACGGTATCGAGGTGGAGCGCGACCTTCCGACTTCGCCAAGGCTACGACGGACAAGCCGGGCGCGCTGGGTGCTGGCTCACGTTGCAAAACCCGCCCGGAGGTCGGGTTCCACCACTGCAAAGGCACGCGCGGTGAATCTTGTGACCCGTGCCACTTCTCCATCACGTCAGGCTCCGCGCTCTCCGTGTTAATTGTATTTCATCCCAAATCGCGGCGCAGTTGAGCTCACTCTAATTCCTTGGGGTCAGGATAGCTGAGCCTACGGGCGCGTGCTCGGGGGCTATTTTTTCAGCGCCCGCCAGGTGGCGGCCAAGGTTGGCACCCATTGCGCCAGCCCGCGCCAATGACGGACGCTCAGCCCGCCAACGATTGCGGCACCACCGATCAGCCACCAGCGGTTTTGGTCCATAAAGGAACTCGCCGTTTCCCAGCGGGCGCCCAATTGGGTTCGCTCCAGCGCCAAGAGCTGGCGGTGCAGATCAGCCTGGGCAACCAGCAGGCGCTTGCGGGTGGCGAGGTCGTTCATTCGGGGCGGCGGAGGGAGGCGGCATCCTTGCGGAACTCGCCGAGGGTTTCCGCGAAGGGTTGCGGCCCGCGGAGAATACGGTGGCGAATGCTCCAGAAAATGATGGCCGCCACCGCGAAAGTTCCAGCGGCCAAACCGACCAGTCCGGGGTAACCGGCGATCTGCCAGAGATAGAGAGCGAGGATGCCGATGGCGACAAACACCCCCGCCATGGCGAGGCTGAGAGCGAGGGCGAGCCACAACAGCAGCGAGATGGCGCGGAGTTTTTCCTCCTGCAGTTCGACGACAAACAGTTCTGCGCGCGTTTGCACGAGCCCCAGCAACGACGTGCCGAACCGGTGAACAGAATTCATCACCCCGCCGACATTGGAGCCGTTCTCAGGCATCGCAATTATTTACGCCGCAGCAGCGCGCCGAGAAGTATGCCTACGCCAAAGGCGATGCCGATGGATTCGTAGGGATGGGCCCGGATCGTATCGTCGGCTTTTTTCGCGGCGGCTTTCGCGGTGGCGATTCCCTGAGTCTGCAGGTCGTCGTAGGTCGTTTTCGCTTTCTCGAGCGTGGCGGTCAGCTTGGCGCGGACTTCCTGCGCTTTGTCGCTGGCGTCGCTAGCGGTGGCCCGAAGCAGGGCTTCGGCGTCGGCGGCGAGGGTCTTGAGATCATCCAACACGCGTTCACGGGCGAGGCGGCTTTGTGCATTATCCATATTGGGGAAGTGAGTTTCCATGGTGTCTCCTGCTTGTTTGATGTTGCTGGGAGAAATTGAAGCACGGCGGGGGGCATTACGCAAATACCAAGACTGATTGCAGGTACGAAACGGAGGAATTCAGCCGGTGTTGTGAAAGAGGAGAGCCTGAACTTTTTCGCGAGATTACGGTGGTGGCGGGCGCGGCCGGGGCGAGCGCGAGCTGACGGGCCCGACATCGCTGTCTGATGCAGTCGGCGCTGCGTCGCTCTACGATTCGAAATGCCCAGCGCGGAAAACACGCGGGATCGCCGAGCCGGGACAGTCCGCGGGCGATGGCGAGCCACACATCCGTCAAAACTTCGTCGGTGGCTGCGGAGTGCTCCACGCGTACTTGGGTTAGCCGGCGCAGGTCGGCTTGCCAGAGACCGTGCAAATCCCGGAAGGCCGCCTCGTCGCTTGCTTGCGCAGCGAGCACCAGCCACTCGGTTAGAATTTGTCGGGGATCTCGGTCCATCGGTTTATACCCTAAGGTCGTCGCTCGGATGGGCTCGGTTCAAAGAATCACGGATTGGCAGGCAGCCGTGATGCCTCTCAGTGGCGTCGGCGAGCTTGGGTGAAATCCCGGGTCTGGCGCGGACGAGATACTGGGTGCGACCGCTGCGTTCACACCGGTCACGGTGGAAAATTATTTGGGCCCATCGCTTCCGACCTTGACCGGCATCACGAGTATTTTGTCCACGCGGTGCTTGTCCATGTCGAGAATCTCAAAGATGTAGCCTTGGGCTTCGAAGGTTTCGCCTTCCTTTGGGATGTGACCGAGGGTTTTCACGGCATAACCTGCGAGCGTTTGGTATTCGGTGTAGGCCTCGGCCCCGAACTTCAAGTGGGGGAGGGCCCGTTCGACGGCGGCCAGATCAATCATCGCGTCAATCAGCCAGGAACCGTCGGCGCGTTTTTTTGCCTCGGGCCTCGCGCGTTCGCCTTGCGAGGGAAACTCGCCCACGACCGCTTCCATCACGTCGTTCAACGTGACGAGACCGACCATGCCGCCAAACTCATCCGTCACGAGTGCGATGTGCTTGCCGCTTTGCTTGAAGCTTTCCACGAGCTGCAACACGGTTTGCGACTCGGGTACGACGAGCGGGGGAACCATCAGGTTTTTCAGCTCGACGCCCGCTCCCGCAGCGAGGTTCGCATAAATCGCCTTCACCGAAACGATGCCCACGGTGTTGTCGCGGTTGCCCTGATAAACCGGAAAGTGGGAGTGATTGCTCACGACAATCTTGTGCCAGACCTGGTCGTGCGGGTCTTCCTGGTTCAACCAGATGACTTTCGCGCGTGGTGACATGATTTCGCGCACGGGCAATTGGTCGAGCTCCAGCGCGCTGTGGACGATTTGGCTTTCGACCTTGTTGAACGCCCCGGCCCGGACGCCCTCCTGCATGATGACGCGCACGTCCTCCTCCGAAACGGCCACTTCCTTCTCCGCTTTGAAACCGACTACGCGCAGCAGCGCTTCCGTGGAACCGCTGAGAAAGCTCACCAGCGGCCCGGCGAACCGTGAGAGCCAGTTCATCGGTCGGGCCATCATCATCGCGACGCCTTCCGGGTTGCTCAAACCGAAGCGCTTCGGTACCAATTCGCCCAGGACCAAGGAAAAGTAGGTGATCACCGCGACCACCAGGCCGAAGGCGATCTTGTCCGCGTAGGGGGCGAGCAAGGCAACCCCGCCAATGGGCCCGGCGAGGTTGGTGGCCAGTGTCGCGCCGCCGAAGGCGCCTGCGAAGATGCCCACCAGCGTGATGCCGATTTGCACCGTGGAGAGAAAGCGGTTGGGCGACTCGGCGAGTTCCAACGCCACGCGCGCATTGCTGTTCCCCTGCTCGGCGAGCCGGCGGAGCCGGGGCTTGCGCGCGGAGACGACGGCGATTTCGGTCATGGCGAACACGCCATTCACCACGAGCAAGACCAGGATGACGCCACACTGGATGAGAATATTGTTCATGTCCGGAAGTTAGCAGGGCCTTGGTGCGGCGGGCCATCCCCAAAATATTCCGCGAACGTCGGCCTGCCGGCGCGAATCTCCCCTGAGTAATTTGAATTGCTTTGACAGGCACTATGGCGCGGAGCCCACTGGCAAATTGCCCGATCAATTTCGCGTTGGGCAAAACCACCGCAGGGAGGTTTTTGTGAGGGACTTCCCCTCATCTCACCCTTAATGGAGAATAATATTTATGGATCCTAAAAGCATTGTCGGATTTGCCGTGGGCGCGCTGGTGATCTTCTTTTTGATTCTCGCCGGATCTTCCGCCACCTACGTGGTGGAGCCGGGGCATCGCGGCGTCGAAGTGCTGCTGGGCCGCGTCTCACCCGTTTTCAAGCCGGAGGGCTTTGGCTTCAAGCTGCCCTTTGTCACCACGATTGCTCCGCAGGTGATCCGTCAGCAGACGGCCAAGATGGTCGCTGACTGCTATTCGTCGGATTTACAGCAGGTCAAAATTGATGTGCGCGTGTTATATCGAGTGCCGGAAAGCTCGGTGGTGGCCATCTTTCGAGACTATGCGGGCTTGGATTTCGAGGCGCTGGTCAAACCGCGCGTGGCCGAGGCGTTGAACGAAGTCACCGCGCGGCGCTCCGCCGAGCTGATTGTGCAAAAACGCGAGGAAGTTAAAAGCCAGGCGCTGGAGAGCGCGCGCCGGAAAATTGGCGAGATCATGGTCATCGAGGATATCGTGCTCGAGGACATCAGCCTGACGCGGGCGCTGGAGAACGCCATTGAGGCGAAGATGGTGCAGGAACAGGAAGCCGCCCGCTCCCGCTTCGCCCAGCAGCAGGCGCAGACCGAGGCCAGCACCGTGGTGATCAAGGCCAAGGGCGAGGCCGAATCGATCATTCTGCGCGGCAAGGCGCTCCAGGAAAATCCCAACGTGCTCGAACTTCAGATCATCGAGCGTTGGGATGGTGTGACCCCGCTGGTGGTCGGGCCCGGTGCCACGGGTGCCAACATGATGCTGCCCTTGGGTGATTTCAGCACCGGCCAGAAAGCTCAGTCCAACGAGGAGACCAAACTATGAACCAGCGTAATTCCGGCGGCTCACATGATGGTGAGCTCGATCCGATAATCGTGAAGCGGCTGCTGGGCGCGGCCATTTCTATTTTTGTGGTGGTTATCCTGGCCTCAGCCGCCACCTACGTCGTGCAGCCGGGCACGCGCGGAATATCCGTGACGCTCGGCACGGTTGCGCCGGATTTCAAACCTGAGGGTTTTGGTTTCAAGCAGCCGTTCATCACCCAAATTCAGCCGATCTCAATCCGGCAGCAGACCCGGCCGATGCCGGCCGAATGTTACTCCTCCGATTTGCAGCAGGTGAAAATGGAGGTGCATGTGCTCTACCGCGTGCCAGAGCATTCGGTGGTCAAGATTTTCCAGGAATACGCCGGCGAACCGTTCGACAACCTGATCGCCCCGCGCGTCCAGGAGGCGTTGAAGGAAGTGGCGGCCACCCAAAGCGCCGAGCAGATCGTGAAAAACCGGGAAGAAATCAAAATGCGCGCCCTCGAGCTGGCGCGGCGCAAGATCGGGGCAGAGTTCCTGGTGGTGGTCGATCTCGTCATCTTCAATCTCTCCCTTTCACCGGAACTGGAAGCGGCGATCGAGATGAAGATGGTGCAGGAACAGGAGGCCGAAAAAGCGAAGTTCACCCAACTCAAGGCCCAGATCGAGGCCAACACCGCGATCATCCGCGCGAAAGGCGAAGCCGAGGCCATCCAGGTTCGCGGCACTGCGCTCCGGGCCAATCCTGATTTCATCAAGCTGCAAATCCTGCAAAACTGGAACGGACGCTCGCCGCTCGTGGTCGGGGGCAACGACGGGAATATTCTGCTCTCGCTCGAAGATCTGGTTCGGCGCTCCGCCGCCGCTCCCGGCCCGGCCCGGCGCCCCGCAGTAAATCCCGATCAGACCCCGAAGGGACGATGAACCGGGGAACCCGCGTCGGCTTTTCCTTTCTCGCCCTGCTGCTGATCGGCGTGGTGCTGGTGCTGATTTTTCCTGCTGCGGCGAAGTTTGCCGAGGCAACCGCGCGGGAGCTGCGTTACCTTTGGTGGCTCATTTTGCTTGTGGCACTTGCCGGCTGGCTGGTTTGGGGCACCTCCCGCCGGCCGAAATAATACCAACGTTCCTTGATTTTTGGACTATAGAAATCGGGTTCTCGTGGTCGGGCGTTACCGAGCGTCAGCGACACCCCGTAGCGTCCCTGCCGAGCTGCGGCTCACCCGGAGGGTTCGCCCTACCTAAAGTCCAAATCTTTAGGGACGCTGGTAGATGAGGCGCAGGCGCACTATACAGCAGGATTACCCAACGAAGAGACGATGCGTGCGGTTAGATATCCTGATCCCGAGGAATTACGATGCGCTCAATCCGCTGCGAATCGGGATGAAAATACATTTAACGCGGAGAGCGCGGAGCCTGACGTGAGGGAGAAGTGGCACGGGTCACAAGATTCACCGCGCGTGTCTCTGCAGTGGTGGAACCCGACCCTCCGGGCGGGTTTTGCGACGTGAGCCAGCACCCAGCGCGCCCGGCTTGTCCGTCGTAGCCTTGGCGAAGTCGGAAGGTCGCGCTCCACCTCGATACCGTTCATCCGGTTTGTGCCGTGGAGGGCTCAACTCGTTTCCTCGTTCCACCTCACTCCACGGGCTGGGATCAGGATATCTGAAGGTTGGGCGGTACCGAGCAAAGCGACAGTCGGACATCCTTCGGATGAGCCGTTCTTCGCTTGGCTCGGCAGGGACGCCTCTTCCTCCCTCAAACAATCGAACCGTCACTTCTAAACGTAATCTTCACCAGGTATTTCTCCACGCGGTTACGGATACGGCGGAGTCGCACCGTCGCAACTGGCCACGAATTCGCCCAGACGACAGGCGCGGGCGAGGGCCACTGCGGGTGATTCGCGGTGCAAAATCAGCCCGCAGATTAATCCGGCCAGAAAGGCATCGCCGGCGCCGACGGTGTCGCGCACCTGGGTGGGGCGGCTGGCGACCCAATACCAAATGCCGTCGCTCAAGAGTCCCGCGCCGTGTTCCCCGGCGGTGATGCAGACGGTGGGACAGCCGGTGCGTGCGGCGAGCGTGCGGGCCTGGGCTTCCTCGCGGCCGAAGCCGGGAGAGTCGTCGGCGAGGCGGGCGGCTTCGGCGGTGTTGAGTTTGAGTAGTGTGGCACGGCGGGCGAGTTCCAGCACCAAGGGCAGATCGTCGTGAGGCGGGCGGAGATTGACATCGAAGACGCGCAGCGCTTCGGGCGGCAGCACGGCGATCAACCGGTCGAGGGCGGCGCGGTTGTAGGTCGAGCGTTGGGCGAGCGAACCGAAGACGAGTGCCCGGGCTTTCACGGCCGCGCGGATGGTGTCTTCCCCGATGGGAATCTGGTCCCACGCGACGCTGGGCGTGATTTCGTAATGCGCATCACCCGTCGCGCCGAGGGTGGCGGTGACGTAGCCGGTGGGCAGTCCGCAGTGCCGGCTCACACCCGTAAGAGAGATGCCCCAATGACGCAGGCGACGCCGCAATTCGTCGCCCAACAGATCGCCGCCGACGGCGGAAACGAGATGCGGGTGCAGGCCAAGTTGATGGAGGTGATAGGCGACGTTGTGCGGCGCTCCGCCGGGAAACAGTCCGCAGGGCAGGAAATCCCAGAGGATTTCGCCGAAGCAAATGACACTTGGCGTCGCCTCACTCATTTTGCTGGCTGGCCGGATCGGCCTCGAGTTCGTGGCAGGCGCGGAGGAAGGACGCGGCGGACCACGCTTGGTAGGCTTTGCCCATGGGGCGGCCGGTCTGGCCGTGGGCCCATTCGTTGAACTCCCATTCCTGGTCGCGGCCGAGCTGATTGAGTTGGGCCAGGCGGATGAGTTCGCGACACGCGACTTCATGCAGTCCGAGCCGGTGGATGAAGCGCACCCACAAGCCGCCGATGAAGGGCCAGATGCCGCCGTTGTGATAATGATGCGGGAGGTTGAGGAGATTGACGGTGTAGTAGGCGCGCCAGTCGGGATCGCCGGCTTGCACGACGGGGTAGAGATTGGTGACGGGCCACGGTTGGTTGACGCCGACACCCCACATGAAACGGAAAGCGGTGCGGGCCCGGTCGATGTCGAGGACGTTCATCAGGAAGGCGAGAATGTTGCCGTAGGGATCGCAGCGCCAGTTGAAGGCGAAGGGCGTGATCTCGGCCAGGAGATACTGGGTGTCGCCGAGGCCGGTCTGGCGGTCGGCGAAACGGTTTTGGCGCGGCGCATTGTCGGTCGGCGTGGTGGTGGGCCAGAAAATATCCAGGATGCGCCCGCGAATTTTTTGCGAGCAGCGCAGGTAGTCGGCGGCCTGGTCGAACTGCCCCATGAGTTCAAGGATCCGACCGTAGCAGACATTGGCGCGGAACCACAGCACCTCATCGTAGAGCACGTTGTAGCTGCGGCCGAAAAGATCGGTCCAGTCGCCGGCCTCGGGTATCTCCAGCAGGCCGTCGTTGTTGGAATCCTGCGCACTGAGCCAGTTCATGACTTTTTGCAGCCGGTCGGCGTGACGGTAGAGCAGTGTGTGGTCGCCGGTGCGGGCGGCAAAATTGTAGAGGGCGATGATGACCCAAAGACCGCTGTCGATGGAGGCGATGTTGCCGACGCCGGAATAGTCGGGCTCGCCCGTATCGATGCGGACATTGGCCGGGATCTGGCCGTTGGGCGTCGCGGCGTTGAGGAGGGTTTCAAGCGTCGCGATCTGGGCGGCGCGGATATCCTCGTCCTCGATGTGCAGCGTGTTCCAAACCGTAATCGCGCCATCGCGGGCCCAGACGCTGCGGTAGTTCACGTCGGTGCCGGTCACCACATTGTCGGCCAGCGAGCAGGCCGAGAAGCCGAGGGGCGTGATGTTTTTTCTCAGGGCGACGAGGGCTTTTTCGTAGGCGGTCCGGAGAAAGGCTCTCTCCTGATCGTTGAGGGTGCCGAGCTGGGTGCCGGTGAAGAGCATCTTCAAAGCCGGATCGAGATCAGACTGCTTGAGCCGGGTTTTTTCCTTGGTCGGCAACACGCAGACGACGCCGTAGTGGCAGAGGCCGTCGAGCACGCCGTCGGCGATGATCTGGCGCGAACTGTAGGTGGGGATATCGACGGTGGCCTCGAAGAGTTCGGGGAGGGCGTTTTCGACAATGATGCCGCGCACGCCGGGTAGACGGAACATGCTCGAGTCGTTGCCGGTGTCGCCGGCGACGAGCACGGAATCGAGCGGCACATCGAGCCGCGTACACAGCCACGAAAGCGCGCCGCCCTTGGTGGCGTTGCGCGGGAGCACGTCGAGATCGCGCGAGCTGGAATAAACGATCTTCACCTTCAGCCCGGTGTCAGCGATCTGGCGCTTGAGTTCACGGATGGTGGCGGGCGTGGCGCGGTCGAGAAACCAGCTCGATTTAAATTCGTGTTGGAATTCATCGGGCTGCGGACGCACGCCGGGGAATCGGGCGGTGATCTCGCGCACGCGGGCCAAGTCCCAGCCCTCGGCGAGGTGCGCGTGCAATTCGTCGAGCATCCGGCCGGCTTTCACGTCAAAGATCTGAGTGCCGACGCCGCCGATGTAGAATTCTGCGGCGGGCAAAGTACCATTGTCGACGAAACGGCGAAGGTCGTCGACCAGCCGGCCGGTGTTGTAGACAAGGAGTGGTCGGGCCGCAGGGGAAAGCGCGGTCCAAGCGGCCTTGAAGCGCTGGGTCGCCTCGGGATTGCCGAGCAAGGTGCCGTCGAGATCGGTGCTGAAGAGGCGGACGGCGGATGAGTCGGTCATGAAGAGGAAGGTTGAATGCTTTTCGGGCAGGCGGCGGAATTTGCCTGGACCCCGGTTACCCGGATTTGTCGGATCAGGTAATACGTCAGCCCAGCCCAGGCCAAGCCCGCAGGCAACACCGCGCTCCAAAGGCCGAGGACCATCCCCATGGGCAGAAGAAACGTGAGCAATTGCCAGAGCAGGGCGGCTCCGAGCCGGATCACATCCGCCCGGTGTTCTGCCCGGTGGGCCTGCCGCCAGGCACTGGGCCAGAAGCCAAACGGAGCCACCTGGCGGTAAAAATTATGCAGCGTAGCGGTCGCAACGGGAGCCGTGACGAAGGTGGCGGCGACCGAGACGACAAGGGAGCAGGCCGCGATGGCCAAAAATTGTTGGGCTTCGTTCCAATCCGGCGGATTCAGCAGAAAAAAGATCAGCGCGGCCAGGAAGCCTCCGGTCACGCCGGCGGCAAAACCCGCGCCATTGAACCGGCTCCAATACCAGCGCAGCGCAAAGGGGACGAGGAACGCCGGAAAGAGCAGCATCACGATATTCACCCACACCCCGAGCACCGAGGCGCCTGCTATTTGGGCGATAACGAGGCCGAGGATGACGATGAACGCAGAAGCGGCATAGCCCGCCCAGACCAATTCGCGGTCATGCCCGGGACCGCGCAGCGGTTCGTAGATGTCCTTCACCAGATAGGAGGCTCCGGCATTGATGGTGCTGTCAAAAGTGGACATGGCCGCCGCGAGCAAAGCCGCTATCATCAGGCCGCGAACGCCGGAGGGGAAAAACTCGGAGTTGAGCACGATCGGCAGCACGCGCTCGGCCGCTGCCGGATCGCCGGTCGGGACCCCGAGCCGGATCGCGAGCACGGCAAAGCCCAGCACCATGGGCCAGCGAAAGGCGAAGAGCACGGTCCAGAGCATGCCGATTTTTTGGCACTCGGCATCGGAACGCGCCGCGTAATAGCGCTGCGCCATATAGGCCGAACCGCCGCTCCCGCCCAGACCTTCGAGCACGCCCTTGAACGCCCACACGGCGAGGAACCAGCCGAACGCTTCGTAGGGAGCGAGCCCGGGCGCACTGAGGCGGGGGATGAACTGGTTGAATTGGGCGCCGGGCCAGGCGGCGAGCAATTCAGGCGTCACCTGACCGGCAGCGACCACCGAGAGATAGACGGCCGCCCCCCCAATGATACCAGCTTGGAAAACATCCGTCCAGACGACGCCATAAAGTCCGCCGACCAGGGTGTAGCTAAAGGCCAACAAAGCCATCCCCAGCGTGCATTGCCACGGGGTGAAGGGAAAAAATTCGGCCAGGAACCGTCCCCCGGCGGTGAAGAAAAAAACCGTCATCGCCACGGTGATCACAAGGTAGGTCAGAGCGGCCGTGATCCGGGCAGCCCGGCCCTGCCCGCCTTCGCCGAAGCGCAGGAGCATCCATTCGGCTGTGGTCATCACGGCACTCCGGCGGTGCCATTTGCCCATGAACGCGAGAAACACCGCGATCGGCAGCACCACGCCGCCGCGCATTTCGATGAAGAAACCGTGCAGGCCGTAAAGGTAGATCAGCGCGACAATGGTCATCGTGCCCGCTACATCCAGATTGCTCGCCATCCCGGAGGAACCGAGCGCCCACCACGGCATGGCCCGGCCGCCGAGAAAATAATGTTCCGCACTCTGGCCGGCCTTGCGCGTCAGCACCAACCCGATGACCGCCAGCGCAACGAGATAAACGATGATGATGGTGTAATCGATGGTTTGCATGGCGGCGCGCCGGCTGACTGGGTTAGGTGCGGCGGAGCGACATCACAGGACACGGGGCGCGGCGCATGATGTGCTCGGCCGTACTGCCGACGAGGGCTCGCCGCAGACCGCTGCCGCCCTTGGTGGTTAACACGATCAAATCGATGTTGTTTTTCTCCACGAGGGAAAGGATCGCCTCGGCCGGCTTGCCCGTCAGAACGGCGTTCTCGGCGCGGAGACGGGGCGGAAGAAGTTGCACGGACATTTGGGTCAGGCGCTTGAGCGCGATCATTCGCTGGTCATTTTGTTCATCCTTGGTGGTCTTGCCGGATGGCGGCAGCACATGGACGAGGTGAATCTTAGCCGTGAATTTCTGGGCGAGCGGAATGGCGTAGCGCAGGGCCTGGCGGGATTTGCCGGAAAAATCGAGTGGCACCAGCAGGTGTTGGATTCGCGGATACGATACTTTTACCCGGCCGAGGACGGAGCGAGCGGCGGCTTTTTTCAGAGTCATGGTTTGAGCGTATTCAGGTTTTGGATTCTTCCAAGCGCCCGTTGGTACCCAACGGGCGGGTTCGGACGACGGGATGGTTTTCGCCTTTAGTCTCCATCGTTCCACGGCTCGTCCCATTCGTTGTCGGTGAAGGCGAGGGCGGTGGCGCGCTCCTCGATCAGACTGATGAGCTGCTGCGCGATGCCGGTCCAGGTGAAGAGACTGCGGGCCTTGTGCGCACCCATGCGAGCGAGCCGGGCTGAGAGCCGGGGATGCTTCAACACCTTCACGATGGTAATGCCCAGATCCTCCTTGTCGAATGGGTCGGCATAGAGCGCATGCCGGCCGAAAGTCACGGCGCGGTAGAGTCCGCCGTGGGTGGTGACCACGGTGGGCGCACCGCAGGCCATGGCTTCGATGGCGGTCATGCCGAAGGGTTCATAGCGACTGCTGAGTACGAAGGCGTCGGAGGCACGGTAGTAGTCCGCCATTTCGTTTTCGGCGACAAAGCCCCCGAATTTGACCCGGTCGTCCAAGCCCAAGTGGGTGGTTTGAGCTTTGAGATCATCAAGAATCTTTTGCTCAGCTGGATTGAGCTGGGTGCCACCAACCGCCAGATAAAGATTTGCATCAGGTAGCCTTGTCGCCGCCAGACTGAAGGCATCGATGAGCAGATCGTAACCTTTATTGCGGGCGAGACGACCGATCGCGAGTACCACCTTGCCTTGAAATCCGAGACGATTGCGAATGGCTTGGCGTGAGGAGGCACTCACCGGGAAGAAGCGATTGTCATCATACCCCGGCGGAATCATGTGCACCTGCTCGGCGGGAGCGCCGTAGTCTTTCACGATCATGTCCACTTGTAGCGGGGTCGTGGCGATGACTTCGTCGCAGTTCTGATAGAGCAAAGTCTCTTCGTTGATGCGTTGGGTGAAATTGTATTTCAGTTCGAATTGCGCCGCATCATCCGGATAATCCTTTTCCATCAGCTGTTTTTTCCAGAGGCCGAGCGAGTGCGGCGTATGCACATGCGGTACGTCCAGTGCTTCGGCGAGCCGCTGGGTCGCAAAGCCGGCGTCCCAGTAATGACTGTTGAAGAACTGGTATTTGAGCTGGTGCTTTTTGATGAAGCGCAGCGCGTGCTCGGACCACTCGCCGAGGTGGCGGACGAGGTATTCCTTGTCGAGGAATTTAAGTCCGCCGCAGGGGACGCGGATGACCCGGACACGTTCATTGATCACATCGATCTCGGGCTGGTCCTCGAAACGTCGGGTCCAGATATCGACCTCGAAGCCGAGCTGGGCAAGTTTCTTGGACAATTCGATGACGTAGACGACCTGGCCGCCGGTGTCGGCCGCACCGAGCGGAGGCTCGGCGGCGACATAACCATGCGTGGAAACCATGCCGATGCGCGGCAGCGCAGACTCAGGGAGCAAGACTGACATAACTGTTTTGGGTTTTGCCGCCGCAGGCTGTGAGTCGCAGGCGGTGGCAGGTGAGCGTTGACGCGGCCGTGACCGCGGGCCCCGGAGAGCCCGGGGCGATGACGCCGCTCACGTATCCGAAGTCGAGTGCACTTGATGAAACACGGGGCGGCGAAACGTGAGCGACCCCGCAAAGACGAGACACCTGCAATAGCGATATGCCAAGAAAATTTTTGTTTTGCGAAAAAAATCCCTGTGAAAATCAGACAAGCCAACCGCAACGCGACAATCGGCGTGGAGGCCGGGAACGATCATGCAGGGGGTTCAAAACGCCATGAAGCATACTGCCATGATCACCGTCGGCGCCAGAGCGGCGGCGAGGAGACGGAGTGGGGCGACGCCATCGGGAAAATAGCGCGCGAGAATGGCCTGACCTGCTGGGTTGGGGGCATTCGCGATCACGGTCAGGCCACCACCGGTGACGGCACCGGCGACGACGGCGAATTTCAACGAGTCGGTTAAGCCCGGCACGAGCGTGGCCAGAAAAGTGATGGCGGCGTTGTCGTTGAAAGCGGTGAGCACTATGGCACTCAGGAACAGCGGGACTTCGCCCAGACGGCTGAGGATCGGTTCGATCCACCACGCTTGCAGACCGCCGTGGATGACGAGTCCGGCGAGGAAGAAGCCGACTAAAATGGGGGATTTTAAATCCACCTTGCTCTGGTGATGGGCGGTGGCTTGGGCGAAGGCCAGGAAGAATAGAAAGGCACCGATGAACATCACCGGATGATGCGCTTGCCAAACCGTGAAGGCTAAAAATCCGAGTTGCACCAGCGTAATCCAAGCCGGAGCGGGCGGACGCTGAGTTGGAGTTTTCTGCTCGGCGGCCCGCACCGCGAGGGCGGCGAGTTCACGTCGGAAGATGAAATAGTAGAGCAGGGTGGAAATGACGACCCCGAGCACGGCGCGCACGCCGAAATGCGTGAGCATATGGAGCAGTCCCCAGTTCCACGTATACGCGACCATGATCACCGGCGGTGCGGCGAAGTGCGTGAGCGTGCCGCTGACGGAGATGTTGACGAAGAGCAGCCCGATCGTCGCGTAGGCGAAGCGCGGACTGGGCTTCAACTCATAGAATTGCTGTGCGAGTAGCAGTGCGGCGATCGTCATCGCTGCCGGTTCTGTTATCAAGGAGCCCAAGAGCGGAGCGATGATTAAAATCGCCAGCCACCACGCGCCGGGGGTGCCGCGTCCGAGTTTCGCCACGGCGCTGAGGCAGCGTTCGGCGAGCGCGAGCACGGGATGCGTCGCCGCCAGCGCCATGACAATCACGACAAACAAGGGCTCCGTATAACTCACATGGCCGCTGATGTAGCCGACCACGGCGGGCCAACCCTTGAACCACGTGATCGCGCCGGCGAGCACGACGACCCAGATACCGAAGACCGCTTCGATCTCGCCGAAAAAATGCAGCACTTGGCCGGCAAAACTCACTTCATCCGGCTGGCCGTCATCATTAGCGTCGGCGGGTTGCGCCGGTTCGCGTTCGCTGAGGCGTTTGGCGTGGCGTATCTCGACGACATGGGCCCAGTGCCGGATTTTGGCCGTGAGAAAGGTGTGGCTGATTGCGCTGAAAAAAATGAACAAGGCCACCAGGTTGAACGGATCTGCGGCGATGCGGTGCGTCAGGACATCCCATAAACCGGCACTGACCGGATCGTGGTATTGATCGAGAGGCGTGGGCAAAAGGGAGGCGGAGGGAGCTGCGGCGAAGGCAGTCGAAACGTACGAGGAAAAGAGCATGACCAGTGTGATTGGAGAAATGCGTGACATGGCGATCATGAAAGAACCGTTCGGCAGAATGAAGGCAACCTTCCGTTCCCGCTTTCCAGTTTCAGCCATCCTGATCCCCGCCCGTGGTGAAAGGAGGCACGAGGAAACGAGCTGAACCTGTAAGGGCGATGGGTATCAGGTAGCGGCCGTTGACCTCAACGGCCACGGGCACAGGGAAGCCGGAGTATAGCCGCGTTTGAGCCGCAGGCGAAAGCGCGGTGTCTTCCGGCCCCGTTTTCGGGCTGCGCCCTCAAACGAGGCTACACGCACACAGCAAAACCTCCCACACGGCTCGGGAGCCCGCGCCACTTCCGCCCAATCACGTCAGGCTCCGCGCTCTCCGGCTATTCGACAGGCTCAGGCGGTCCTGAACGAAGTCGAACGGACGCGTCCTCCGCGTTAATTATATTATATCCCGCTTTGCGGCGGAGTTGAGCTCACCCTCATTCCTCGGGATCAGGATGACTGAGGCTACGGACGACAGGCTGCCGGCCTGCGGCAGGCTCGCGATGACAAGAAAGCTTATGCTGTTTGCCGGGTTAACCGGATAATTGTGCGCATGGCCTGAAAAACCCTGCGCATCCGGCATGCGACGTGCTTTCTGTTGGGCGTAACACGCTCCAACATAAACGTAACACTCACCCCCTCCATGCACCTCCCTCGCCGGTTCACCTGTCTTGTCGTTCTCGCTCTCACTTCCTTGGCCTCGGTTCTCCAGGCCGCGCCGCTGAAAATCGCCTACAGTGACTGGCCGGGTTGGGTTGCTTGGCAGGTCGCTATCGAAAAAGGCTGGATCAAGCAGGCGGGCGTGGATGCGGAGTTTCTTTGGTTTGAATACGGTCCTTCGATGGAAGCCTTCTCTGGCGGCAAGGTCGATGCGGTCATGGTGACCAACGGCGATGCGCTGGTGACTGGTGCGGCCGGCCCAAAGAACGTTATCATCATGCTCACTGACTACAGCAACGGTAACGACATGATCATTGCCAAAGCGGGCATCAAGTCGGTCAAGGATTTGCAAGGTAAGAAAATCGGCATCGAGGTCGGCTTCGTCGAACATCTCATGCTGCTCAACGCCCTGAAGAAGGCCGGCCTGACCGAAGCCGATATCGAAATTGTCAACACGCCTACTGGTCAGACTCCTCAAGTCCTCGCCTCCGGTCAGGTTGATGCCATCGCTGCTTGGCAGCCCAACGCGGGTCAGGCCCTCAAGGCTCTTGCCGGTTCCACCGCGATCTACACCAGCGCCGATGAACCCGGACTCATCTACGATACGATCACGGTCTCCCCCCAAAGCCTCGCCCAACACCGCGCCGACTGGGTCAAATTAGTTTCCGTTTGGGACAAGGTGCTGGCCTACATCAGCAATCCGGAGACCAAGGCCGATGCCTTGAAAATCATGGCGGCCCGCACCGGTTCGACGCCGGAAGATTATGCGGCGTTCATCAGCGGCACCCGTTTCCTCTCGCTGGCCGAGAGTGCTGAAATCATTGCGAGCAAAGCCACGGGCTTCGGTTCACTGACTTCCTCCACCTCTGTGGCCAATGATTTCAACGTGAAGAATGCCGTCTATAAGGAATCTCAGGATGTCTCCGCCTACATCGATGCCAAGCTGACCGCCGAGGCTATCGCTCTAGGAAAGAAGTAATTCTCGCAACCTAGTCCGGCCCCGCCGGATTTAGTCTCATGCTATCATCTCGCTGGCTTACCGTGGGCAAAGAACCTGCGGCGAGCATCCGTTTTACGCTGACGGTTTTGTCTTTTCTGCTCCCCATCGCAGTCTGGGCGATCGTCAGCTACGTCCCGTGGATTTGGCATCCGCTTATCCGGGTGTCGTCCGCTGGCGACGTGGCGTGGTTTAAAACCGGCTTGCTGGTTGAACGCGTAGTTTTCGCGGAGGAAAATCTGAAAGTCGTGACCTCTGGCGGGCACGCTGCCGAGGGCGAGCGGGCTAATCCCGTTTTCCTGCCCGCACCGCACCAAGTGGCGCAGGCTTTCATCACGGCGTTTCAAACCAAGCCGATCCTCCGCGGCGATCGCTGGCTGCATGAAAGCCTTTGGTTAAGTATCAAGACGATCGTGCTCGGTTTCGTTTTCTCATCTGTGCTCGGCGTGCCCCTGGGCATTCTTTGCGGCGCTTATCCGCCGATCGCACGACTCACGGAACCGGTGATTGATTTCATCCGCTATATGCCGGCACCGGCTTTTGGCGCCCTGGCCGTGGCGGTGCTGGGGATTTTCGATGCCCCTAAAATGGCGATCATCGTGATCGGTACTTTTTTCCAGCAGGTTCTGGTTATCGGTAACACCGTGCGCCGTCACGAACCGGCTCTGGTCGAAGCGGCCCAAACACTCGGGGCCAACCGCCGTCAGTTATTACTCAGCGTCATCGTGCCGAGTTGTCTGGTCGATCTGTACAACGATCAACGCATCTTGCTCGGCTGGGCGTGGACTTACCTGATCGTGGCTGAAGTCGTGGGCGTGAGCAGCGGGATCACTTTTTTCATCAATCAACAGGCCAAGTACCGGAATTTCGAAAATGTCTACGCCGCGATTATCATGATCGGCCTCATCGGGCTCATGACCGATCAGGGGCTCGCGTTTATTGGCCGGCGACTTTTCCCCTGGCAACTCAATCCGCCCAGTCGTTTGGGACGGTTTCTGCGCTGGCTCTTCCCGCAAAAGGCGGTGGAAGCATGAACTCACCTGCGCCAACCACCGATTATCTCCGGCAATCGCTTGGCGTGACGGAACGCTTTCAGCGTCTCAAGGCACGCCCGGTTGTCCTCGAAATCGAAAAACTCGGCCGCCAATTCGCGGGCAAGAACGGCCCCGTGACCGCGCTCCGTGACCTCTCCCTCAAGATCCATCGTCGCGAATTGGTCTGCGTGATCGGTCCCTCAGGTTGCGGAAAATCCACGCTGATCCGCATCATCGCCGGTTTGGACGTGCCCACGTCCGGTCGCCTGTTGGTTGATGGCAAGGAATCGCGCGGCCCTTCCTCTGAACGCGGCATGGTTTTCCAAGGCTACACGCTCTTCCCATGGCTCACGGTGAAACGCAATGTCATGTTCGGGCTCCAAATGGGCGGGATGAGTCAGTTGGAAGCGGAAGGGAAGGCGCTGGAATGGCTGGCGCTGGTTGGTCTCTCGAAATTCGCGGACACCTATCCCGCCCAACTCTCTGGTGGCATGAAACAACGTGTCGCCATCGTCCGCGCGCTCGCGCCGAATCCGCGCGTGTTGCTGATGGACGAACCTTTCGGCGCCCTCGATGCGCAAACGCGTGCGCAAATGCAGGCGCACTTGCTCGAAATCTGGCGCAACGTCGACGTCACCATTCTCTTTATCACGCATGATCTGGATGAAGCCATCTATCTGGCTGATCGCATCATCGTGTTGAAGGCTCATCCGGGCGAGGTGCAGGAAGTGATCGAAGTGTCCGTGCCTCGCCCCCGCAGTGCCGAGCAGTTTAATTCACCCGAGTTTCTCGCCACCCGCCGCCGCTTGGAAGAACTCATCCATCCGCGCGTCGATTTAGTTCACGAAAAACTCCCGATCGTCCGGCTCACCCCGGTCGGCGATGACGTCGAATGATAATGCGATCCCATAGTTTGCCATTGGCTGACACCTCCCTGTCCCCCAAGTTGAGCGTAACTACTATGCCCCGCCGCCAACCCCTACTCGCCCGCTTCAGTGTTTCCCTGCCGTCCGATCTGCTCGACGAACTCGACGATATGGTCGTCCAACGCAAGCTCCCCAATCGCTCGCACGCCATTGCCGAGATGGCCCGGGAGCAGTTGACCGAGCACGCTCGCGAACTCGGCGCCAAGAGCATGGCCGGTACCATCAGCCTCGTGTACGATTACCGGAAGCGGAATCTCCAGCGCAAACTCGCCGATATCCAGCACCAGAATTACCTCATGGTCGTCACCTCGATGCATGTCTATCTGGAACACGATCAATCCCTGGAAGTGCTGCTCGTGCAGGGGCCGGCGCGCGAGCTCCGCCGCTTGGCCGACAAACTGGCCGCCTGCAAGGGCGTGAAGCATGCCAAACTCAGCCTCACCGCAACGGCGATGCCCCCGCTGCTCTGAGCTGTTGTATGCAACCGCAAACATCCACCCATTGTGATCAAACCAATGTGCTGGGTGTAGGACCGGCCCTTGGGGCCGTGCCGCGACCCGCGAAAATGGCACGGCCCCAAGCGCCGGCCCTGCAATAATCCCATGCGAATGATGATCGTTATCAACTCTTGACGTAACACGAACAGACACAAACGTAACACCTCATCCGCATGGACCCCGTCATCAATAATGCTCCCGCCGCCGCGCTCTTCACGAAAACCCTGACCCATTCGGGTCTCTGGTCGGGGGTGGTCTCACGCGGCAAAACGCTCCGGCTCACCGCGCTGGAGGCCGGCGCCAATGTCGGTTTGCTCCTCTACAATGCCGACGTCCCGAGCGAGCGCTACAACCTGCCCGACACCCTCAAGGGCCAGCACATCTTTTATTTGCGCCATCCCTATTGTATTCATTCCGACATGGGCCGGATCCTCGCCTCCATCACCGCCGACTCCGTGGGTTGGCATGAGACTGTGTGTGGCGCGTCCGATGCCAAACTCGTCGCCGCCAAGTACGGCGAGAAAAATTATCAAAGCGCCCGGAATGATTACCACCGCAACGGCCGAGATTCCTTCCTCATTGAACTCACGAAGTGGGGTCTGGGTCAGCGCGATCTCGTGCCGAACTTGAATCTCTTCAGCAAAGTGGTCTCCGACGAGGCTGGTCGCCTGACGTTTGTCCCTGGCAATTCCAATGCCGGCGATTTCATCGAGCTGCGTTTCGAAATGGATACTCTGGTTGTGCTCAACACTTGCCAACATCCGCTCGATCCCGATCCGACTTATCACCCGCGTGACGTTCGCTTGGAAGTTTTCCGCCCCCAACCGCCTGTCGCCGACGATGCCTGCCGCCGATCCCGGCCCGAAAACGAACGCGCATTTATCAACACGGAAAATTATCACGCACTACGAGGGTAGGGCGGATTATCCCTAATCCGCCGCTCACCATTCCCGACGCGTTAGGGATATCGTGCCCTATCAAAAAATATTCACCTCCATGACCACCAGCACCCTTTCTCCTGCCGACGCGATCTATCGCCACGTCATTCCCGCCGGCGATCCGTGGACGTACGAGATCAAACACGGTCAAACGCTCCGCATCGTCGACGTGGAAGGCAACCAGGCCGCCGATACCCTTTTCTACGACGCAAACGATCCGGCCAACCGCTACAGCGCGTCCGACACGATCCAGCGTCAAGCCGCGCTCTACCTCAGCACCGGCACCAAGTTGATTTCCACGATGGGCGATGAGTTGCTCACCATCGTCGCCGACACCTGCGGCCGTCACGATACGCTCGGTGGCGCGTGTTCCCGCGAGAGTAACACCATGCGCTATTCACTCGACAAGGAATACATGCACGCCTGCCGCGACAGTTTTATCTGCGGCGTCCACGCGTGGCGGCCTGATCTCGGGAAGCGTGACATCACCTGCAATATTAATTTTTTCATGAACGTACCCGTCACCCCCGACGGCCGCCTCACTTTCGCCGACGGTGTCTCCGCTCCCGGCTATTACGTCGAGCTCCGCGCCGAACGCGACGTTGTCTGCGTCCTCTCCAACTGCCCCCAACTCAATAACCCCTGCAACGCCTACAATCCCACGCCGATTGAGGTCATGATTTGGGATGAGGCGGTAGTTGGTAATTAGTAATTGGTATTCCGGATAAAGACTTACGTATCATGAGTACCGAGAGAACGAAGATAAGCATTCAAAGCGGGCAGCAGCTCCTTCAGCACCCGTTGCAAGGGGGCTTTCTGTTCCTTCGTGAGCAATCGCCGTTTGTCGGCGCGTCGCAGAAAATGCCTGACCTCGTACAGCGAGCCGCGCGCGATGCGAATGAACCGTTGATGATCACCTGGCGAGGCCCGTCCATACCCTTCCGCAATATTTGCCCCGACGCTGTCAGCCGCCCGCACGAGTTGATGACCAACTGTGGTTTTGGCGAAAGATTCCCAAAGAACCACCGCATCCCAAACCAGATCGGCCAACTCCTCGGCCATCGCATAGACTCTAAGATTTTCGAGCGCGAATTTTGCCACGGCCAACCGGCTACCACTCTCGCTGCCGTTTAGCGACCAATTACCAAATTCCAATTTCCAACTACTGCCTCGTTCCCCATGTTCACCAAAGTTCTCATTGCTAATCGCGGCGCTATCGCCTGTCGCGTCATCCGTACACTCCGCAAAATGGGCGTGCAGTCCGTCGCGGTTTACTCCGATGCCGATAAACATTCTCTCCACGTTCAGCAGGCCGACGAAGCTGTGCACATCGGCGCCGCGCCCGCCGCGCAGAGTTATCTCGACGGTGACAAAATTATCGCCGTCGCCAAATCCGTCGGCGCTCAGGCCATCCATCCCGGTTACGGTTTTCTCTCGGAGAATCCTGGTTTTTCCGACGCCTGCGCTGCCGCCGGCGTGATCTTCATCGGCCCGACCGGCGACCAAATGCGCATGTTCGGCTTGAAGCACGCCGCTCGCGCCATCGCGCAGCAGCACCACGTGCCGCTGCTGCCCGGTTCGGAGTTGCTCCGGGATGAGGACCACGCCCGCACCGAAGCCGCGCGCATCGGCTACCCCGTGATGTTGAAGAGCACCGCAGGTGGCGGTGGCATCGGCATGTCGCTCATCCGTAAACCGGCGGAACTTTCCGCTGCCTTCGCGGCTGTGGGTCGGCTCGCCAAAAATAATTTTAAAGAAGGCGGCATCTTTCTCGAGAAATTCGTCGAACACGCCCGCCACGTCGAGGTGCAGATTTTCGGCGATGGCAAAGGCCACGTCGTCGCCGTCGGCGAACGCGACTGCTCGGTCCAACGCCGGAACCAAAAGGTGATCGAGGAAACGCCCGCGCCCGGTCTCACTACCACTCAACGCACCGGTTTACTCGAAACCGCCGCACGGCTCGGCACTGCCGCCGGCTACCAAAACGCGGGAACCGTCGAATACGTTTATGACAATGATACGGGGGAATTTTATTTTCTAGAGGTAAATACGCGTCTCCAAGTCGAGCACGGCGTCACTGAGGAAGTCACGGGCGTCGATCTCGTGGAGTGGATGCTGCTCGCCGCCGCCGGCGAACTCGATCTCTCGAAATGGACCGCTGCTCCGCAGGGCGCATCGATCCAAGTCCGCGTGTACGCCGAGGATCCGGGCCGGAATTTCCAGCCCGCTGCCGGTACGCTCACCGATGTGCATTTCGCGCCGTCGGCGCGCAACGAAACCTGGGTGGAACGCGGCACGGAGGTTTCTGCTTTCTACGATCCGCTGCTTGCCAAGATTATTGTCAAAGGTCGGGATCGCACCGAGGCGCTCCATCGGCTCTCGGCCGCTCTCGCAGACACCCGGCTGCACGGCCTCGAAACCAATCTCGACTATCTGCGGCAGATCGTCGCGTCCGCCGGCTTTCATGCCGGCGGGGTGACCACAAAGTATCTCAGCAAGCTCCCGTACGCCGCTTCGACCGTCGATGTGCTCGAAGGCGGCACGCAGACCACCGTGCAGGATTATCCGGGCCGCCTCGGCTACTGGGATGTCGGCGTGCCTCCCTCCGGTCCGATGGACGGACGCTCCTTCCGGCTCGCGAATCGGCTCGTGGGAAATCCCGACACCGCCGCCGGTCTCGAAATCACCGTGCAAGGTCCGTCGCTGCGTTTCAACACCGCCGCCGTCATCGCGCTCACCGGCGCCAACATGCCGGCAACTCTCGATCACAAACCGGTCGCGTATCATCGCGCGGTTCGCGTCAAAGCCGGTCAAACGCTGCGCATCGGTGCCATCGATGGACCCGGTCTGCGTACCTACCTCGCGATCCGCCACGGTTTCGACGTGCCGGATTATCTCGGAAGCAAAGCGACGTTTACGCTTGGTCTTTTCGGCGGACACGCTGGGCGCGCGCTTCGTCCCGGCGATGTCTTGCGGGTCAAACGCCACACGGCCGCTGGCGTGGCCGATGACGCGCCATTGCTGCGTGCGCCCGCGAGCGTGCTGCCCGTCCTCACGCGCGAATGGCAGATCGGCGTACTCTATGGCCCGCATGGCGCACCGGATTTTTTCACCGACGACGACATCACCGTGCTCTTCAACACGGACTACGAGGTGCACTACAACTCGGCCCGCACAGGAGTGCGGCTGATCGGTCCGAAGCCGCAATGGGCGCGGCGCGACGGCGGCGAGGCCGGCCTGCATCCGTCGAATATCCACGACAACGCCTACGCGATCGGCGCGATTGATTTCACGGGCGATATGCCGATCATCCTCGGCCCCGACGGCCCGAGCTGTGGCGGTTTCGTTTGTCCTGCCACCATCGTGCAGGGCGAACTTTGGAAAATCGGCCAGCTCAAGCCCGGCGATAAAGTCCGTTTTCACGTGCTCACGGCGGAGGACGCCCGCATTCTGGCCAACGCGCAGGATGCAGAGATCGAATCGCTGCAACCCGCGCGTAAATCCGGGGTAGGGCGAACCGGTCGCGCTTCTGCACTGACCGCCCCCCCGGTGAGCCGCGGCTCGTCTGGGACTTCTCGCCCTAACTTCCAACCGCCCGAGCCGGCGATTCTCCATGAGATTCCCGAGCGTCCTGATGCTCCGGCGGTCTGCTACCGCCGAGCCGGCGACTCCTATTTGTTGATCGAGTACGGCCCGCTCATGCTCGACATCGCGCTGCGCATGCGCGTGCACGCGTTGCAGACTTGGATTGAACGCCAGCATATTCCCGGACTGCTCGATCTTACGCCCGGCATCCGCTCGCTGCAGATTCACTTCGATTATCGCGCGCTACCGTTGGAGCGCCTGATGGAAATTCTCCTCCGTGCGGAGGCGGAATTACCGGATGTCGCCAGCATCGAGGTACCTTCGCGCATCGTGCATCTGCCGCTCTCGTGGGAGGACGAATCCACTCTCCTCGCGATCCGCAAATACATGCAGATCGTCCGCAAGGATGCGCCGTGGTGCCCGAGCAACATCGAATTTATCCGCCGCATCAACGGCCTCGAATCCGTCGACGAGGTGTATCGGATCGCCTTCGCAGCGAGCTATCTCGTGCTCGCGCTGGGCGACGTCTATCTTGGCGCACCGGTCGCCACGCCGGTCGATCCGCGCCATCGGCTCGTCACCACGAAATACAATCCCGCCCGCACGTGGACGCCCGAAAACGCCGTCGGCATCGGCGGCGCTTATCTTTGCATCTACGGCATGGAAGGCCCCGGCGGCTATCAATTCATCGGTCGCACTTGCCAGATGTGGAACCGCTACAAACAGACCGTCGAGTTCACCGACGGGAAACCGTGGTTGCTGCGGTTCTTTGATCAGATCCGTTTCTATCCGGTTTCAAATGCCGAGCTCGCGAAGTTCCGCGAAGATTTCCCGCAGGGCAAAGTGCAGCTCAAGATTGAGGAAACCACCTTTCGCCTGCGCGATTACCAGAAGTTTATCAAGACCGAGGCCGAAACCATCACGGCCTTCAAGACCCACCAACAAGCCTCGTTCGAGGCTGAGCGGAAGCGTTGGGAAGAGAGTGGGCAGTTGAATTTCTCCGCCGAATCCGAATCCGCCGCCGCCGTGGATGAGCCGGCGATCCCCGCCGACTGCGTCGCCGTGCCGAGCCACATCCCGGGAAATATCTGGAAGATTCTCGTGACGCCAGGCGTGGCGGTGAAGGAAGGCGATCCGCTCGTGATTCTCGAATCGATGAAGATGGAGGTCACTATCATGGCGAGCCGGCCCGGCAAGATCCGTGAAGTGCGCTGCGTCGAAGGCCGCCCCGTGAACGCCGGCGAAACCCTCATCGTGATCGAAGCAGCCAAGGAAGTAATTGGTAGTTAGTAATTGGAATTCCGATAAATTCGCTGCGTCCAATTCCCAAATACTAACTACCAATTGCCAATTCCGCTTCCCATGCCTCTCTCCCTCGACCTTACCACGCTCCGCACGGCCTACACCGCCGGCACACTCACGCCGTCCGCGCTCATCGGTGAGATCTGGCAGCGCCTCGAGGCGCACGGCGATCCGGCGGTGTGGATTCACCGCCTGACGCGCGACGAATTACTCGCGCACGCACAACGAGTCGAGGCGCGCGGCCTCGCGACCCAGCCGCTCTACGGCGTGCCTTTTGCGATCAAGGATAACATCGATCTCGCCGGCGCGCCCACGACGGCGGCTTGCCCCGGGTTCGCCTATACGCCGGTCGAATCCGCTTTCGTCGTGCAACGCCTGCTCGATGCCGGGGCGATTCCCATTGGGAAAACCAATCTCGATCAATTCGCCACGGGCCTCGTCGGCGTGCGCTCGCCTTACGGCGTTCCGCGCAATCCGTTTCATCCGGAAATGATTCCGGGCGGTTCCAGCAGCGGCTCGGCGGTCGCGGTCGCGGCGGGACTCGTGAGCTTTGCCCTCGGCACCGACACTGCTGGTTCTGGGCGCGTGCCGGCTGCCTTTAATAATCTCGTCGGCCTCAAACCCACGAAGGGAGTCTTGAGTACTCGCGGCGTAGTGCCGGCGTGTCGCTCACTGGATTGCGTTTCGGTCTTTGCGTTTACCGTGGAGGACGCTTCGGCGGTCGCGGCGGTCGCGGGTGGCTTTGATGTGAGCGATCCGTTCGCGCGGTCCGCTCCGTCCGCGATTTTCGGAGCCGCATCCGCTGTGCCGACGAGTTTTCGCTTCGGCGTTCCGGCCGCTGAGCAGCTCGAATGGTTTGGCGACACGCTTTCGTCCGACTGTTTTGCCAGCGCGATTCGCACGCTGGAATCACTTGGCGGCACCAAGGTCGAAATTGACTTCACGCCGTTCCGCGATGCGGCGCGCCAGCTCTACGAAGGACCGTGGGTCGCTGAGCGTTGGTCCGCCCTGCGGGCTTTTCACGCGGAGCATGCCGACGCGATTTTTTTGATCACACGCAAAATCATCGAGAGCGGGGCGAAGTTGCTCGCGGTCGACGCCTTTGAAGCCAACTACAAACTCGCGACCCTGCGTCGCGCAGCAGACGCCACGTGGACCAAGGTGGACACGATGCTTCTTCCCACCGCGCCGACGATCTACACCCGGACTCAGGTGGAAGCGGATCCCATCACGCTCAACACTCGTCTCGGCACCTACACGAATTTCGCCAACCTGTTTGATACGGCCGCGCTCGCTGTGCCCACGGGCTTTCGTTCCGACGGCCTGCCATTCGGCGTCACACTTTTTGGTCCCGCTTGGAGTGATGCGCGACTGGCCGCGCTCGGCGGTGCGTTGCATCGTGCCACGTCGTCGAAGGCTGGTGCCACGGGGTTGGCGTTGCCAGCTGCACCACTTGCACCGTCAGCCAGCACCGGGGAAATCGCTCTCGCCGTCGTCGGTGCGCATCTGACTGGCCAGCCACTCAACGGCCAACTCACGACGCTCGGCGCCCGCTTGCTTCGCACCACGCACACGACAGACGCCTATCGGCTGCACGCGCTCGCCGGCACCGTCCCGCCCAAGCCTGGCCTGGTGCGCGGCGCACCGGGAAGCGGCGCAGCCATCGAGGTCGAAGTCTGGGCGCTCACGCCCGCAGCCTTCGGCACCTTCGTCGCCGCCATTCCGCCGCCGCTCGGCATCGGCACGCTGCAACTCACCGATGGCAGCACGGTCAAAGGATTCATCTGCGAACCGTCGGCCTTAGCCGGAGCCAAAGACATCACGTCCTTCGGCGGCTGGCGGGCATTTTTGAAAAGCGGCTAACTTTATTGCACGGGAGTTCCGGTAATGGCCGCCATAAAAATATCCTTAGCCCGCACGTTAGGATTGAGTCTGTAAATATTCGGGGCAAGTTCGCGGTAAACATGGCGCGACCTATCGGCATAGATCTTTTCGCAGGAGTGGGTGGGATGAGCTTGGGCTTTGAGCAAGCTGGTTTTGACGTGGTTGCGGCCGTCGAATACGACTCGATTCATGCTGCCGCACATTTGTTTAATTTTCCGAATTGCGCCGTCCTTGCGCGTTCCGTGGTCGGCTTAAGCGGTGCCACAATTCGGCGCGCGGCTGGAATTGGTAATCGTCGTGTGGATGTCGTTTTTGGAGGGGCACCTTGCCAAGGATTTTCGCTCATCGGCCAGCGGGTGTTTGATGACCCTCGCAATGCGCTTGTTCGCGAGTTCGTCCGGATCGTGCAGGAACTGGGCGCCAATTATTTCGTGTTCGAAAATGTCAAAGGACTGACGATGGGCCCGCATCGAAAATTTCTGGAAGAGTTGATCACCACGTTTCAGGAGATCGGTTATGATGTGCAAGCTCCGTGGCGTGTGCTCAACGCTGCGTCGTATGGCGCACCGCAAGATCGGGAGCGGCTTATTCTGCTGGGTGCCCGTCGCGGACTGCGGTTGCCTGATTATCCTTTGCCGACGACCTTGCACGCTGGTGGCAAGATGACTTCGGCTTCGTTGCCGGTCGGGCCGAGCTGTGCCGACGCGTTGGGGGATTTGCCCGATGCCGAGGAGTTCGACGAATTACTTGAGAGTGATTCGGTGAAGATGACGCGAGGTAACGATTTGTCGGACTACGGTGCGGAGATGCGCTGTGCGACTGGTGCGGCGTGGCACTTGGGTTATCGGCGGCGTTGGGATCAGGACCAATTGACGGCCAGTGCCAGATCTGAGCACACCGCAATTTCACGCCGACGTTTTGCCGCGACCATTCCGGGCAAAGTTGAACCTATCTCTCGCTTTTTTAAACTGCCTCCCAAGGGGGTGGCTAATACCTTGCGTGCGGGGTCGGATGCTGCTCGCGGGGCGTTCACGAGTCCGCGCCCCATTCACTACCTTTACCCGCGATGTGTGACGGTACGAGAAATGGCACGGTTGCACGGATTTCCCGATTGGTTTCGATTCCATGTGACCAAGTGGCATGGTGCTCGCCAGATCGGCAACGCGGTGCCGCCGCCACTGGCGCGCGCGATTGCGTCGGCTGTGCTCAAGGCAACTGGGGAACGGCCAGAGCGTCCTCGTGGTGTGATCGCACTCGGAGCAACACCTTTGCTCCACATGGATATGTCGGAAGCGTCGCGCTATTGGGGTATTCCGATTCCGATCAGCAATCGCGACCGGAAGAGCGGAACCCGCAAACGAAAACAGGAAGAAATTGAGGCGCTCTTTCAAAGAAAACTTTCCTATGCCTAAATTATCCCCGAAGGGAAACCGTTACCAAGTTCTGATCGAAAAAGTATTCTTCGATCATTTTAAATCAGGAGCGACAGAGGTTTTGTTTGAACGTTCCGAACTGATTGCTGCAGCTAAGAAACTCAAGATTGAGCTTCCCAAAAATCTTGGGGACGCGGTTTACTCAGTGCGTTATCGTACCCCCATGCCGGCCAGAATTTTGGCGACACAGCCCGACGGCCATGAGTGGATCATCGACGGGGTCGGCCGGTCACGGTACGCTTTCCGACTCTCCAAAGTGAGTCGGATCATCCCCAATCCCAGTCTCGTCACGATTAAAATTCCCGATGCGACGCCTGAAATTATCACAGCCTACGCGCTTTCTGATGAACAGGCGCTCTTGGCGAAAGTGCGCTACAATCGCTTGATTGACGTGTTTCTTGGCATCGCGGCCTACTCTATGCAAAGCCACTTGCGTACGACGGTGGGCACCATCGGCCAGATCGAAATCGACGAAGTTTATGTGGGGGTGGACCGGGTGGGGCGACAATTTGTGGTGCCGGTTCAGGCGAAGGGTGGGAATGATAAACTGTCGGCGGTGCAGGCGAGGCAGGACATTGGGTGTTGCGCTGAAAAATTTCCGGGACTGATTTGCCGGGCGATTTCAGCGCAGTTCATGGAGGGGGACTTGATCGCTTTGTTCGAACTCACTTTGCAGGACGGCGCAATCAAAGTGGCCGATGAGGCGCATTACCGGCTGGTCCCAGCCGATCAAATCTCCCGCGAGGAGTTGCAGGATTACGCGCGGAGAAAGAAGTGAATGGTGATACGCGCTGAGTAGCCGTCCGAATCAGCTTTCAAGATAGTCCGCCAATTCGTTGCGGAGTAATTCCACCAGCGCCGGGCTCATGAAAATATAATCGTCGGGGATGGGCCGCGTGATGAGGGGCTTGCCGGCGAGGTCCTCGGGGAAACGCTCCCGGAGGAGGTCGGCGTGTTTGCGTTCCAGGCAAAAGATTTGGTCGGCCCAGCCGAGATGGCAGGCGGTGACTTTGATGCGCGCACTGTCGGGGGTGCCGGCGGAACGAGCCTCGTAGGGCGGACGATTCTTGAACAACGCCTCCGCCGTGGGGCTGCGCCACTGATTTCGCGAACAGATAAAGAGGAGCTTGGTTTTCAACGGGATTGAAACGTGAGACACACGGAGGCGCGTCGCAAGCGACGGCCTTAGACAAGCAAAGTAAGCACGAAGCTCTCAGATCAACCCCAGCTTCATCTTTCCTTCCTCGGAAATCATCGACTGATTCCAGGGTGGTTCCCAGGTGATGCGGACGTCGGCGGCGGTGACGCCGGGGACTAAAAGAATTTTTCCTTTCGCATCTTCGGCGATGGCGGGGCCCATGCCGCAGCCGGGTGCCGTGAGGGTCATCGCGACGTCGACCTTGTGGCCGCCTTCGTCGAGCTTCGCGACCTCCATGCTATAGACGAGACCGAGGTCCACGATGTTGACGGGTATCTCGGGATCGAAAACTTTGCGGAGTTGGTCCCAGACCGCCGTGGGATCGGGCGCACCGTCGGCGAGGGTGGAAGCCGAGACGGTTTGCTCCACGATAGTTTCACCAATCGCGTCGGCATCCTTGCCGTCGAGGCGAAAGAGCCCGGTCGAGGTCTGCACGGTATAGCTGCCGCCGAGCACTTGGTGGATGAAGACCGAGTCGCCTTTGAACAAAGTGTGTTTATCGCCGCTGGGAATTTGGGTAGCGGTGACTTCGCGGGAGAGAATGCGGTCGCGGTTGGCAGGGGGCATGGAAAGAAGCGAGGAGTGAGAAGCGAGGAGTGAGAAGACGGAACGTCGGAAAAAGGGCGGAGCGGCAGGGCGAAAGTTATGTGCGGGTATTTCGGAGACGCAAGTTTCTGTAATGCTCACTTCGCACTACTCGCTACTAATTCAGAATTTTTCGCGGATGATCGCGGAGAGCTGGTCGTGGAGCGGTTGGTTTTCGATTTTGCCGAGGACTTCCTCGAAGAATCCGAAGACGAGGAGTTCCTGGGCTTGGGCGGGTCTGATGCCGCGGGCTTGGAGATAAAATTCCTGCTCGCGGTCGATCCGGGCCGAGGTGGCGCCGTGGGAACAACGGACATCGTTGGCTTGGATTTCGAGGCCGGGAAGGGAATTGGCTTCGGCTTCGTCGGAGAGCATCAGGTTGCGGTTACTCTGGTAGGCGTCGGTTTTCTGGGCGTCGGGATCGACGACGATCAGACCGGAAAAAATCGTCTTCGACTGATCGAGCAGGGCGTTTTTGTAGAGGAGATTCGAGGTCGTGTTCGGTGCTTGGTGGATTTGCAACGTGCGTTGGTCGAATTCCTGGGTGCCATGGGCGACGGTGAGGGCGAGCATCTCCGAATGCGCGCCAGGCGCTTGCAACTGAGAGAAACTCTCGTGCCGGGCCTGACGCGCACCGGCGTGGAGATTGAGGGAAAGCACCTTGGCGTCGCGCCGGGCGATCGTGGCGTTGAACTGGAAGGAAAGTGTTTCGCGAGACCAGTCTTGCATCGCGATGTAGGTGAGCTGCGCGCCGTGACCGGCGTAGAGATCGTTGCCGCCGCAGGCGAATTGGGGGAGTTGAGAGTTGAGAGCTGAGCGTTGAGCGCTGGAGTTGAAGAAATCGGTGACGGTGACTTTGGCGTTTTCTTCGGCGACGACGAGCGTGTGCGGAAAGACCGCAGCTCCGGGGAGTTCGTTGACGTGAATCACTTTCAACGGGTCATCCACCTCGACGCCCTTGGGCACGTAGATGAAAGCGCCGTCTTCGAGGAAAGCTTCGTGCAGGGCGGCGAATTTATCGGAGCCGAGCTTCGAGGGTTGGGCGAGCAGATGGGCCTTCACGAGTGACTCGTGTTTCAGCAGGGCGTTTTGCAGCGTGTCGAAGATGACGCCGCGTTGGACGAGGTGGGCGGGATGTTGGTCCTGATAAACCACGCGGTTATTGCTGAAAACGAGAATGCCGGTCGAGGGATAGGGTGAAGCGGTCGCCGTGGTTTCGGCGGGCGGCTGTCCGACTGAAAAACCGTCGAGCGTGAGCGTCGAGATGTTGGAAAAGCGCCAGCCTTCGTTGGTGCGGGTCGGCAGGGGCAGCGAGGCGAAGCGCTCGTAAGCGGCGCGTTTGCGGTCGAGCCACCAAGCGGGCAAGTGCGCGCAGCGGGCGAGCGATTGCTCGAAGGCTTCGCGGGTGAAGGAGCCGGTGCTGTTGGAAACGTGAGTGGGAAGAATTGTCGGTGATGACATGGCTGCGGGCGGAAAAGACTGAAGGGCTGAAAGGCGGAATGGCTGAATTGGCGGACTGTAATTGAACGGCTGCCGGGCGTTTCAGCTCGTCAGCCTTTCAGTTTTTCAGTCCTTGGTGGGTCAGCCCACCGAGCCTTCCATTTCGAGGTCGATGAGGCGCTTGAGTTCGACGGAGTATTCCATCGGGAACTGGCGGGCGAGGTCGTTGATGAAACCGTTCACGGCGAGACTCATCGCCTGTGCCTCGGTGAGGCCGCGCTGCTGCATGTAGAAAATCATATCTTCGCTGACTTTCGAGACGCTGGCTTCGTGCTGCGTGGCGTTGCGGTCGCCTTTGACGGAGATGGCGGGATAGGTGTCGGTGCGGGAGTTGGTGTTGATCAGCAGTGCGTCGCACTCGGTGTTGTTTTTGCAACCTTTGAGATGCTTCGGGATGTGGACGACTCCGCGATAGGTGGAACGGCCTTGGCCGACGGAGATGGATTTGGCGATGATGTTGGACGTCGTGTTGTTGGCGGCGTGAACCATCTTGGCACCGGTGTCCTGGTGCTGGCCGTCGTTGGCGAGGGCGATGGAGAGGACTTCGCCGCGGGCGCGTTCGCCTTTGAGGACGACGCCGGGATATTTCATCGTGAGGCGGCTGCCGATGTTGCAGTCGATCCACTTGATCTCGGCGTCCTCGTGGGCGACGCCGCGTTTCGTGACGAGATTGAAAACGTTGTTGGCCCAGTTCTGGACGGTGATGTACTGGATCTTGGCGCCTTTGAGCGCGACGAGTTCGACGACCGCGCTGTGCAGCGTGGAGGTGGAGAATTTCGGCGCGGTGCAGCCTTCCATGTAGACAACCTCGGCGCCTTCGTCGGCGATGATGAGCGTGCGCTCGAATTGGCCGAAGTTTTCCGCGTTGATGCGGAAATAGGCTTGGAGCGGCTGCGCGACTTTTACGCCGGGCGGCACGTAGATGAACGAGCCGCCGGAGAACACGGCGCTGTTGAGGGCGGAGAATTTGTTGTCGCCGGTCGGGATGACCTTGCCGAAAAACTTGCGGAAAATCTCAGGATGTTCGCGCAGGCCTTCGGTGGAGTTGACGAAGATGACGCCTTGTTTCGCGACGATCTCTTTGATGTTCGAGTAGGCCGCTTCGGAGTCGAACTGAGCTTCGACGCCGGCGAGGAATTTGCGTTCCTGTTCGGGAATGCCGAGGCGCTCGAAGGTTTTCTTGATGTCGTCGGGCACCTCGTCCCACGTGCGTTTGGGTTTCTGGCCTTGGGAGAGGTAATAGCGGATCTTGCTGAAATCGATGTTCGCGAGATCCTTCGTGGCCCAGTGGGTGGGCATGGGTTTCGCGAGGAAAGTCTTCAGCGCCTTGAGGCGGAATTCGAGAATCCACGGTTCTTCTTTTTTCACCGAGCTGATGTAGCGGACGGTGTCTTCGCTCAGGCCGGTGCCGGCGTCGAAGGCGTAGTCGACTTTGTAGCTGAAGTTACCCGCGGCTTGGTCAATGCCGACGACGGGATTTTCCGTGGCGAGGGCGGGCGGGGCTTCGGCTTCGATTTCGGTGGGAGGTTTCATCGGAGGATCTGTGATTTGAAATTTGTAATTTGAGATACGCGGCGAGGCCGCGACTAGGCGTTGGCGGCGGCGAATTCTTTTTTCACCCAGTCGTAGCCTTTGGCTTCGAGTTCGAGGGCGAGGGACTTGTCGCCGCTCTTCACGAGGCGGCCGTCATGCATGACGTGCACGAAATCGGGCACGATGTAATCGAGCAGGCGTTGATAGTGCGTGATAAGCATGATGCCGAGCGGGCCCTTGCGCAGGGTGTTGACGCCGTCGGCAACGATGCGGAGCGCATCGATATCGAGGCCGGAATCGGTTTCGTCCATCAGAGAGATGCTTGGTTCGAGCATCGCCATCTGGAGGATTTCGCAGCGCTTCTTTTCGCCGCCGGAGAAACCTTCGTTGACGGAGCGGGAAGTGAACTTCCGGTCGATCTTCAGCAGGTCCATCTTGGCGTAGAGTTTTTTGTAGTAACCAGTGGCATCGAGTTCCTCGCCCTCGGCCATGCGGGCCTGCACGGCAGCGCGGAGGAAGTTGGCGATGGAGACGCCGGGGATTTCGCTGGGATATTGGAAGGCGAGGAAGAGGCCGCTGCGGGCGCGCTCGTCGGGCTGCATGACGAGGACGGATTTTCCGTCGAGCAGCACGTCACCTTGGGTGATCGTGTAATCCGGATGGCCGGCGATGGCCTTGGCGAGGGTGCTCTTGCCGGTGCCGTTCGGGCCCATGATGGCGTGAACTTCGCCCTGCTTGATCGTCAAGGTGAAGCCTTTGACAATGGGCTTGTCGCCGATGCTGATGTGGAGGTCTTTGATTTCTAGTTGGGACATGAGGAAGGAAAATAGTTGAGAGCGGAGAGTCTAGAGTTGAGCGCCAGCAAAGGCGTCAATTGGTGCCGTGGGGGTTGGTGGTGGCGCAGTCGCAGGCTTTCAGATTGGCGGGGCGGCGTTTGGTGGCGGCCGAGCCGCGGAAGGTCAGCTCGATTACATTGGCGTGGAAACCGTCGGGGAGGACGTCCTGCAGTTGCGTCAGGAGCTCGGGGGGCAGATCGACGTCATAGATTTGGCCCGTGGCTTGATCGTGAAAATGGGCGTGCTCGTGGAGATTGGGGCAATAGCGGGTAGGGGCGCGTTCGAGGTTTACCTGCCGGATGAGGTGGCATTGCACCAAGGTTTCGAGGCAGTTGTAGACGGTGGCGAGCGAGATGGTGGGCAACTGGGCTTTCACGCGGGCGAAGATTTCGTCGGCGGTGGGGTGGTCGCGTTTTTCGAGAATCACTTTGAAAACCACCTCGCGCTGGGGGGTCGGCCGGAGTCCGCTGGCGTTGAGCCTTTCGGACAGGGCGGCGGATTTTTTGGCGGAAGATTTCATGGGTCGGTTAGTGCAGACGGAATTAGAATAAGACCAGATTGCAACAAGGATTTAGAATCATTCTAAAGAAGCTGCGTCATAATCGGGGTAAGCCGGCCGCGCTTTCACCCGGTGGTTCAAGCGCGGCTACCAGACTGCAGAGTCGGGTAATCCCTTCCGCATTTCCGTGCGGAAGTTAGGTGAAGGTTGCGAAGGTGGGAGGGGTTTTATAGCCCGACTCTTCCGCCTTACCCGCCTTGTTCGGCCAGCCAGCGCTCGGCTTCGATCGCGGCTTGGCAACCCATGCCGGCGGCCGTGATCGCTTGGCGATAATGGTGATCCGCGCAATCGCCGGCGACGTACACGCCGGGCGTCTTCGTCTTCACTTGGCTGTGGCCGACCGGAACAAAATAACCTTGGTCGTCGGTGTCGACGGCGCTCGTGAAGGGGGCGGTGTTCGGCTCATGGCCGATGGCGACGAACACGCCTTTCACGGGCAGCACGGATTCGACGTTGGTCTTGATGTTTTTAATTTTCAGTCCGCTGACTGCGCCTTCCGCCACGCCTTCGATGGCGACGGGTATGCTGTCCCACACGCATTGGATTTTCGGATGCGAGGTGGCGCGATCCGCCATGATCTTCGAGGCGCGCAGCGAGTCGCGGCGGTGGACGAGATAAACTTTGCTGGCGAAACGCGTGAGGAACAACGCTTCCTCGGCCGCACTGTCGCCGCCGCCGATCACGACCACATCCATATTGCGATAGAACGCGCCGTCGCACGTCGCGCAGGTCGTCACACCCTTGCCGCCATAAAGTTCCTTTTCGCCGGGGACGCCGGTGAGGCGCGGCGAGGCACCGGTGGCGATGATGATGATCTTCGCCTTGATTTCGCGATCAGCGAGCTTGAGCGTGTACGGCCACTTCGACGTATCCATGCCTTGGACGGAGCCGCTTTCGTAGCGCGTGCCGAATTTCTCGGCCTGCTTGCGGAGATTTTGCATCAGTTGATAACCGTCGATGCCTTCGGGGAAGCCGGGAAAATTTTCCACTTCGGAGGTCGTGGTGAGCTGGCCACCGGGCAGCACACCTTCGAGGACGAGGGGCTGCAGGTTGGCGCGGCCGGTGTAGATGGCGGCGGTAAGGCCGGCGCAGCCGGTACCGACGATGACGACGTTTTCAACTTTTTCAGACATAGGAATGAAGGGCCCAACTGAGAGCAACATTTCGGCCAGTGCAACTCTGGAGATAAAAGACCGGAGTTCATTCTCTGTGGGGTTCGATACCGCGAAGTTGGTCTGAGACCGTGAAGCCTGTTGAATCGACTTCGGCTTGGTTGAGGTGGGAGCGGCTTGAGGTCGCGACGGTTTTGGAGTCGGCGGGTAAAAAACCTCTTACCAAAGAATGAGGTGATGATGCTGGGTTGGGACCAGGAGTGGTCTGGTGAAATGCCCGGGATATTTACTTTTCGGACACGGGTATTGGATTTCGAGGTGTTCAGGCGGTACAGCTCTCTGCGAATAACGTATAGGGGACTGACCGAGGTAGGTTAAACTTTTAAAGTCGGGATACCTTGTGCCGAAACAAGGTCTGTGGGAGTGTGTCCGATGACGGGCACGCCCTTTATCAACCCAATCGCCGAATCCGATGTTGTTCTTCAAACGCATCCTCCAAGTCGCCACGGGAAATAAGGCGTCGCGTGAAAAGCGACGCACCAACCGCTATGATCTTAATCCGGCGTTTCTTTTGCGCGCGGTGTTATGTCTGACCGGACGCGACAATTTTGGCAATTCGCTCCGGACGTCCGATAACAAAGGATGGGATTGGAAGGGGCAGCTGGTGAATTTTTCCAGCACGGGTGTCCGCATGGCCTTGCCCCCAGCTGCCTTGGCTGCGAAGGGGGATGACTGCCTCTTGAAGCTCTCGCTTGATCGTTATCAATTGGTCATTCCCTGCCGGGTCATGCATCTGAAAGAGCATCGTGATCATATGATCTTTGGGTTGGAGCTGAATTTAACCGACAGTCAGACGCGGCAGGCTTATCGACAGTTGGTTGATTTGGTGGCGTTGGGTTCTTCCCTTAAGCTGATGAAGAACAATCGGCCGGACGATACCGGATATCTCGTCGAGCAATATGGCAGCAAGGAGGACGCTCTGCTGACCATCTGGCGGGATGCTGGGCTGCAGATGGTCGCGGCGTTTGAACTGAGAGTGAAGGAATACTATATCCGTGGGACCTCGAAAAATCGTAAATTGAATTTTCTCGTGGCGGATGAATACAAGGTGCTGAAACCGGTGCCGGTCGCGATGAATCCCGAGATGCAACGGTTATTTCAGTGGATTATTCCTAATCTCACCGAGGCGGTGCCGGCAGATGTGCAGGAATTTTTGAAACTCCACGCTTAATGGGAGCGTGGTAGGACGCCGTGAGTGACGCCCCTGAGAGGTAAAGGCCCTGAACTTAATGCAGGCATGCGCCAGAAGCGTTCTGCTAGTGATGCCGCGTTAACGAGAATTTATCGCGTCACGATGCTAACCTGCATCCTGATCCCGAGGAATTAGGGTGAGCTCAACTCCGTTGCGAATCGGGATAAAAGACAATGAATGCGGAGGACCGGAGCGCGCGGAGCCTCACGTGATTTCACCCCGCGTTATCCCTCGGCTGGGCTTGTTTCCCTTCGAGGAAATTCAGGCTGGCCGAGCCATAGCGCTTGGGCGACGGCTGGTGGTTAGTGGGCAACCTAGGTTTTCCCCCGGAGAATTGGCCCACGAATCGCACCAACGTCCCGAAAAATTTGGACTTTAGGTAGGGCGAACCCTCCGGGTGAGCCGCGGCTCAGCGGGACCATCCTTCGCCAAGGCTACGGCCCGGCAAGCGCTTCGCCCGACCAGCGGAATCCTGTTTCACTAATCAGATATTCAAGAGACGTTGGCCTCGTTGATGGCATACAGCGGATGGAATCAATGAGAAAACTTGTGATGCATTCGGGCTAAGAAACGTCCGGCTCGAACGTGGATATAAGTATGAAAGCATCCACCCTTGGCCTCCGGCGCTGCAGGAATGCCCGCATTGAGATCATTCATTTGATTGACGTTCGCTTCGTCCTCCTCGCTACGTTTGTTTTGTTTACCCTGGCACTCACTCGGATTCAGGCTGTGCCACTCGAACTTCCGCGTTCTGGCCCACCAGATCCAGCGGAACTCGTAAGGAGTCAAGTTTCCGGAGACGGCGGGCTTTACTGGAATAACCAAGAAATCAAAAGGGATGAACTGCCGCCTCGGGTCGCCGCCCTGATTGGGCAAAGCCACGATCCGAAAGTGGTGTTGGTTGGCGATAATAAAACCCGTTTTGGAGCGACGATCATGGTGCTCGACGAACTCCGAAAGGCCGGTATGAAAAAATATTCTGTAGTCACAAAAACTCAGCTCAGGGAAATCTAATTGGGTTCGGATCCATAAAACAGCGGGGCGGTGCGCCACTCAGGTCTAGGCCGGACCATCGCGAGCTCAGTCGTGGCCGTGCGCTAGCCCGTCACTTCAAACCCTTGTTCGCGACCGGAGAATATCTCGGTGTTCATTGCCCTATCGCTCTTGTAATCTGAGGACGCGGTGCTTGTGGGTAAATTAATCTGCGGGTGAAAATTTGGCTTCCCTGAGTGTCCGAACGCCCGAGGGCGTTCGAGTTTCCGGTTGATACGACTCTTGTTCAATTTAGCTCTAACGGGATATTGACCGGCGATGACTCATCCTTCTTTGATACGTTTCGCATGCCCACGACTTCGCGACGCACCAGCCGCTTTACTGAATCGCTCATTCGCGAGATGACTCGCGTCTCACTGCGCCACGGCGCCATCAATCTCTCGCAGGGTTTTCCCGACTACAATCCGCCACGCGAATTACTCGATGCGGCGAAGGCGGAGATGGAGACGGATCATCATCAGTACGCCATCACTTGGGGCGCGCCGCCGCTGAGACAGGCCTTGGCCGAGAAGCTGACGCGCTTCACCGGGATGGCGTGCGATCCCGAGCAAAATTTGATTATCACTTGCGGCGCGACCGAGGCGATGATGGTCGCGATTATGACGGTATGTGATCCGGGCGATAAAGTCGGGATGTTCTCGCCCTTCTATGAGAACTACAGCGCCGACGCGATTCTCACGGGTTGCCAGCCGGTGCATGTTATTCTCCAGCCACCGTTGTATACGTTCGATCCAGCGGAGCTGCGCCGGGTCTTTACGGATGGGCTCAAGGCCTTCGTGCTGTGCAATCCGTCCAATCCGTGCGGGAAAGTTTTCACCCGGGCGGAGCTGGAACAGATCGCGGCACTGGCCGAGGAGTTCGATGTCTGGATTATTACCGACGAAGTTTATGAGCACATCGTCTTCGCGCCGCACCAGCATGTGTATTTCTCGACGCTGCCCGGCATGGCGGAGCGCACGATCATGTGCAGTTCACTCTCGAAGACTTTTGCCATTACCGGCTGGCGACTCGGCTACGTCTTCGCCTCGCCCAAGGTCGTCGCGCAAGGGCGGAAAGTGCATGATTTTCTCACGGTCGGCGCCGCCGCGCCGTTGCAATACGCCGTGGTGGCCGGACTGAAGTTACCGCCCAGTTACTACGATCAACTCACGCGCGAGTACGCCGAGCGACGGGATATCTTTCTCGGTTATCTTGACCGCGTCGGGTTGGCCTACACGAAGCCGCAAGGCGCGTACTTCGTGATGATCGATGTGTCGCCGTTCGGCTACGCGAACGATATCGAATTCGCCCATTGGATGACGAAAGAGATCGGTGTCGCGCCGGTGCCGGGCTCGGTATTTTTCGCCGTGCCGGAGCATCGCTACATCCGCCTGAATTTTGCGAAGAAGCACGAGACGTTGCATGCGGCGGGTGAGCGGCTGCTGAAACTTAAACGAGGGTAGATCTTCAATGAAATCCTCCGTCGCTTCCTTCGTATTCTTCGCGAGAAATATTCCGAAGGGTATCTCGCGAAGGATGCGATGGGGACGAAGTGAAAGCCCAATAGCGAATCAACCGGGCTGGGTTCGCTTTTTCCGATGAGCAAAAACGTTCCACCCGGAATCCATACGATTCGCGGAATCATGGGCGTCTGTCATCTGTTGGTCGATGAACGAGGCGAAGCGGTGTTGCTCGACACCGGACTGGTTGGTGAGCCGTGGCAAATTGGCCTGCGGATGTCGCGCTTGGGACTAAAGTCATCTGCGATCAAGGGCATCTTGCTCACGCACGGTCATCTGGACCACGTCGGCAATCTCGCGTGGGCCAAACGCTGGTCGGGTGCGCCCGTTTACGCGCATCCGGCTGAGCAAGCGCACATCGACGGGAAGTCTCCGTACACGGGCGCAGCGCGGTGGTGTGGGCGGATGGAGCGGATGGGTTATGCGGTGCTGAATTACCGGCCGGTGCGGATCGACCAGTGCATCGCGGATGGGGATGAACTGCCGTTTTGGGGCGGGCTGCGCGTCGTTCACTTGCCCGGCCACACGGAAGGACACTGTGGTTTCTATAGTGAGAAACATCGCCTGCTGTTCAGCGGCGATTTGTTCGCCAGTTACTTTTTCAAGGTGCATCTGCCGCCACCCATTCTGAATTCGCGGCCGGAGTTGATTCAGGGGAGTTTGCGGAAAGCACTCGCGCTTGATGCGCAACTCATCGTGCCGCAGCACTACGATATCTTGGATGGTGAGCTGCATCGCCGGCGGTTTCACGCGCTGTGTGCGCGGAAATTGAAATAAGAAACGCGCTGCGGTCGAGCTTGGTTGTTGAATCGACGATGTCTTGACGGGTAGGGCGAATCCTCCGGATGAGCCGCTTCTCCAACGGCGTGGCAGGGACGCCTCGCCCTACCTGACGGCCAATGCCGCGCGCAAGGCACGAGCTTCGGCGAGGACCTCGCGGGCGGCGGTCAATGCAGGGGTGTTCGCGGGCGATGCCTCGCGGGACGGGGGCGTCCCGCCTCCAATTAAAACCTCATGATCGTCGGGGTCGCCGAGGCCGGCTTGCTTGAATTGGCGGAGGCGTTCGAGAATGAGGTCGCGGATTTCGTTGGCGTTATCGACGCTATGAAAAATCCCGGTGTGCAGGGAATCGCGCATTTTCCCGTCTTCGTGATTTTGGCCACCGCCGCCGCCGGCCGACTGGACGTGCACATCGGCGAGTTTGAGCAGTCGTTGGATGGGGTTTTGTTTGATCTCGACCTGTTGGATGTTGGCGAAGCTCATGGTCGACTCTTGCAACCGGATCAAGCCGGTGCGGATGCGCAGGCTGCGGTCGGTCACAATGTACCAGCGCACTTCGTAATCGAGGCGTCGCAGGGCATAGGTAAAGGGAATTTGCGCGAGGAAGACCGCGAAGGCGGTTAACTTGAAAACCCAAATCAGTGGGAAAGCCCAGCCGGGCAGGCGCAGGGCGAATTCAACCAAGGCCTGTTTGAAACCAGCCCAGCCGTGGATGCGGTTATTCGCTTTTTTCGGCTGTTTCTTTTTGGTGGGGACGGTCGATGGGTCGTTGGGGGTAAGAGCATTGGTCGGCGGGTTGGTCGACGTGGAGTCGGTGGTGCCTTTGGCGAACGACTCGGGGGTCAACGGTGGCAGCAGGCCGCGCGGCTGTTTTTGTTCGTGGGCGATTTGCTCCACGTCGAACAGAATCACCGCCCAAAAAATAATACCGGCAAGAACGAGTAATTGCGTGAAGCCCCAGCCCAGTAACCGCAGTGTCAGGTAATTTCGGCCAGCCCGAAACATCCTCACTGAACCTGCGGCGCCGCAGGGTGGCTCCGGATCGTGCGGGACGCGCATCACGAACAGGACTTGTTGGCGGAACCAGTTAAACATGGCCGGAATCTTTAGGGCGGACGGCGAGGGCGAGGCGGGTTTCGCGCAGTTCGTGGGCGACTTCACGGAGGGTGGCGGCGAGTTCGGCGTCGTGTGCAGCGCTGACGGCGGAAGTTGGGCTGCCACTATGGGCCGGGTCTTTCACTCCGCGCATTTTGGAATAGAGAAAGTCACGCACGGCTTCGTAATCCTTGAACCCTTCGAGCGTCATCTCGGCCCCGGCATTGCCGCTGGCGGTTTGGACAAGCACCTTGGCGAGACCGAGCCAGCGTTCGACGAGATTGGAGCGGATATGAATATCCTGGATGCGGGCGTAGTTGATGATGACTTGACGGCGGAAGAGGATGCCCCAGCTCATCGAGATGCCTTCCTCGGTGAACTTGTAGCGCATCGTATGATAGCGGAAATACGCTGGCAGAATCAGGAGAGGAAAAAGCGGCGGAACGATGAGGCAGCCCAGAATATAATATCGCCACAGATCGCGGTGGGGGCGTTCCAAAGCGAAAATGGTCGTCTCATTCGGGGGAGGATTCACGCGCTGGTGATGAAGCGAATAAGCGGGCACTACAATCATGGAAGGAGGAACAGCTCGAAAGCCGTTTGGGCGGATCGGTTCGCGAGCGTGCTCGGCTCGGAAAGATTAGGGATTTGAAAACTCTGCCCAACTGGTACTCGTTTCCGTCACGCGGACGCGCTCGACCCGCACGCCCGCTGGAATAGCATAGTCGCCTTGGTGGCTGGTCGTGGCGAGGCAGCGGGTGATTTCCTCGAAGACGGTCTGAGCCATGACTTCGCTGGTGGGATCTGTTTTCACGAAGGGAATGACGCGCGCACCGTGTTTCTCCAGATAGAAAGCGAAATTAGGATCATCGGTATTGAGGGCCAGCGCGTGATCCCAGGAATCAAGAAAAGTTTTCAACGCGAGCTTAACGGCTTTGAAGTCACAGACCATGTCGTTGGCGTCGAGCTGGTCGGCGACGAGCACCACTTCGATGCGGCGGCTGTGGCCGTGAGGAAAACGGCATTTTCCGGGATGTTTCGACAAGATGTGTCCGTTTTCGATTTCGAAAGATTTGCTGATGCGATACGTCATGGGAGGGCTCAGACTGTTTGGGAAAAACCGCCGGGTCTTTTGGTGAGATGAGCGTCGAAGCGCATGGCAATAATGCGGAGAAAGAGTCGGCCGAGGGCGGAAATTTCCAGCGAATGTTCACGGCGCAGGAGCAAGCCGTCGGCTTCGAGATCGGCCAGAGACGCGAGTTCGGTGGCGTACGACGTGGCAAAGTCGAGGCCGAGTCGGCGCGAGAGGCTGGCGTAGTCCAAGCCGCGACCGCACATGATGTCGGAAATGATGGAGCGGCGTTGACGATCATCGGTGGATAGTAGGTAGCCGCGTTCGACGGGGAGGCGGCCGGCTTCGAGTGCGGCGATATAATCGGGCAGCTCCTTATGGTTTTGATAGAACGAGCCGTCGGTTTGGGAAATGGAGGACATCCCGAACCCGTAGAGGGTGGCTCCGGCGCGCGTGGTGTAGCCTTGAAAATTACGGTGGAGAGTGCCATCGGCGAAGGCGATGGCGAGTTCGTCGTCTGGACGGGCAAAATGGTCCATGCCAATCTGCACATAGCCGGCGGCGGTGAGTTGGGCGACGGCCGTGGTCAGCATCGCGAGTTTGGCCTCAGTGGACGGGAGCTGCTCGCGATCATCGAAGATTTTTTGCGCGGGCTTGATCCAAGGAACGTGCGCGTAGCTGAAGACGGCGAGCCGGTCGGGATTGAGCGCGATAATTTCGTCGAGCGTCTTGGTGAACGTCTCGGGAGTTTGTAGCGGGAGACCGTAGATGAGATCTAGACTGACAGATTGAAAGCCGGCCTCGCGCAGCCAGGTGATGGCTTGGGCGGTTTGCTCGAGCGGTTGCCAACGGTGAACCGCAAGTTGGACTTGAGGATTGGTGTCCTGCACGCCGAGCGAGGCCCGGTTGCAGCCGAGCCGGCGAAAAGCATCGACGTGTTCCCGGGTCAGGCGGCGCGGATCAATCTCCACGGAGTTTTCCGAATCGGGAGAGAACTTGAAATACCGGTGGATGGCGGCGGCGAGACGGTCGATTTCTGCAGGAGGCAGGAAGGTCGGAGTGCCGCCGCCGAAATGGAGCTGGGTGACGGGGCGAACGGTGTTGAGGTGGGGCGCAGTGAGGGCGAGTTCCTTTTCCAGCCAACTGACGTACTCGCCGGCTGAAGCGAGACGCTTAGTGATGACGGTGGTGCAGCCGCAATACCAGCAGAGCGTTTCGCAAAACGGCAGATGGAAGTACAGGGACAGCGGCGACGTGTCGGATTTATTATCGAGGACGATCTCGGCACTGAGTTTGGCGCGGTCGATCGACTCCGAGAATTGCGGCGCGGTCGGGTAAGACGTGTAGCGCGGGCCGGGTACGTTATATTTTCGAACAAGCTCGATCGCTGGTTCGATAGGAACGGGAGAGGTGTAGCGTGGAGACACCATGAGAATGATAGCTTATCCAAATCGGAAGAAATCTACTGCGCAACAATTGCCTGATTTAGGGCGAGGGTTGTCGGTTCTTTGCATAGTAAATTTTTTTCACAGATAACACTGCTTACGTATCTCAAGTGGATGCCGACCTACGGTCGTTTATACTGAATTCCCTTATGAACTTAAGGGCGATAATGCTGAAAAATTCATCATACAACGTAGTGCTAATATGGGGCCTGAAAATCAGGAAACTATCCGAAATGAATCCATAAAAAACCCTAACTAGTTGGTATATATTAAAATGCGCAACGTTAATTATTTGACGGAATGTATTACATTGTGGGGTATTTCCCTAAATAGCCTGTATGGATATGTTTATGCACGGTAATGAGGTTTGTTTTGAATTTATGTCGGATTTGTTTACGAAAAATCTCGTGGCGAAGACTGCCTGAAATATTTGTCAATCTCTTGATTGATTATAATACATTGCACGGCAGTATATAACGAATGTAATTATGCGGGTAATCTGAATATGGCATGATGTTTGCATTATTTAACGCTTAGAATCGAAATATCAATTCACCTTCCACAAATCATATGAACTTAAAAACATTAATTCTCGCTCTTGCTACTGCCTCGATTGGGTTGACCCAAGCACTAGCGAATCCTCAGGTGCAGATGGGCACTTATAGTCCCGCCTCTGGCGGAAATTACCGTGCTAATCCGAATGCTGAACTCGAATGGGTTCTTGGTAACTATGTCGCAGGTAAGTCAACTGATGGCACCTATTTTGGCACGTTTTGCATCGAGAAAAATGAGTATTTCTCCAATGGGGGAACCTATGATGTCGCTTTGAATAATAGGGCGATTTCTGGTGGGGTGTCGTCGCCAACCGCCGGCTATGATATTATTTCTCAAGGGACAGCCTATCTCTATACGCAGTTTGCCACGGGCGCTTTGACTGCCTCTTATTATGGCAGTTCGACCAATGCGGCGAATCTTCAGGATTTGATTTGGTGGCTGGAGGGCGAGCAAGCCACCTTTGGCGCGGGCACATATAATTCACTGCTTCTTGCGCAGTTTGGTGCAAATTGGCAGATTGATGCGAAAACCGATTACACTGGGACTGCTGTTAAGGTAATGAATCTGACTTCCAATCAGGGGCGTACTAATAATCAAGATCAGCTGGTCTATGTCGGTGTGCCTGATGGCGGTGTCACGGCTATGTTGCTTGGTCTTGGTTTGATGGGGATCGCGTTTGCGAATCGCAAGACGCGCCGGGTCTAAATTTTAAATAAGCACTTGAGTCGAAGAGGCGGAACGAAAGTTCCGCCTCTTTTTATTCTTTAGATTCAGGTTTCTCGATGCCGAGTTTTTCCATAAGTTCATAGAAAGTGGGACGGCTAATTCCCAGATCCGTGGCGGCGGCGGTGATCTTCCCAGAGTTTCTCTTCAGGGCTTGGATCACCATTTCACGTTCAATTTTTTCTCGGGCTTCTTTGAGGGTCGTGCTTGGCGGGATGCTTCCTTCTTGGGTTAACTCCAAGTCTTGAGGGGTCACGCGCTTGCCTTCTGTCATAATGGCGGCGCGTCGAACCCGATTTTGGAGTTCCCTGACGTTGCCCGGCCAAGGGTATTGTCGGATAACGCGCAACGCATCCGAACCAAAGGTGAGTCCGGTTTTCCCGATTTCCAGGCAGATTCGCTGGAGAAATGATTGGGCGAGAAAGGTGATGTCTTCATCACGTTCGCGGAGGGGGGGCAGCAGCAGTTGCACCACGGCGATGCGGTAGAACAGGTCTTCGCGGAAAGTGCCTTGCTGCATGCCTTTTTTTAAATTGGCATTCGTGGCGGATACGATCCGAACATCGACTGTGATTTCTTGCCGACCGCCGACGCGTTCAAGGCGTTGCTCTTGGAGAAAGCGGAGCAATTTTACCTGAATGGACAGGGGGATTTCGCCGATTTCATCTAAAAATAAGGTGCCGCCATGGGCTGATTCGATTCGGCCTTTACGCATTTGGTGGGCCCCGGTGAATGCTCCTTTTTCGTGACCAAATAATTCGCTTTCCATCAAACTCTCGGGAATCGCACTGCAGTTGATCGCAATAAAAGGTTCATTTTTGCGTGGGCTTTTATGGTGAATCGCCTGAGCGACCATTTCTTTGCCGGTCCCGCTCTCGCCTAAAATTAATACCGGCGCGCTGGAGGGTGCGACCTTTCGGATAGTATCAAAGACTGTCTGCATCCGTAAATTCGTCCCCAAAATCCCTTCAAAGGTGTCGTGGTTGAGCTGCTGCTGTATTTGCTGGTACTCACGCTCTAGGTGGGCGACGTGAAAACACCGCTTGAGGAGCATTTTTAATTCATCCAGATCGGCAGGTTTGCCGATGATATCGTAAGCGCCGTTACCGACTGCGCGAAGGGCGATGTTTCTTTCCGATTGGCCGGTGATGATGACGATCTTGGCCTGCTTATCCAGAGCCAGGAGTTCGGATAGGGTGGCCAGACCTTCATCTGGGGTGGCGGGATTAGGTGGTAAACCCAAATCGAGTAACACCACCAAGGGATGGTTTGCTTGGAATTGATCACGCGCCTGGGCCCGATCACCTGCCATCACGATATCATACTCTTTGACGAGAGCCCATTTCATCTGGGTGCGAATCTCTTCGTCGTCATCGACGATCAGCAATTTGGGTTTCATCAATTGTGGGTGGGGCGGAGGGGAAGAAATACCCGGAAAGTCGTGCCCTTTCCGGGAGCGCTTTCAACGGAAAATCGGCCACCATGAGCTTCCACGATCATCTTGCTCTGAAACATGCCAATGCCGAGGCCATTCTTTTTCGTCGTTTGAAAGGGACGAAATAGAGACTGGGCGATAAATTCCGGAGTCATCCCACAGCCGGTGTCGGTGACAGATATTATCGCCCAACCGCCCTTTTGGCTGGTTGCAATATCCAGTTGTCCCCTGGCGCCCATTGCTTCCCGGGCATTGAGCATCAGGTTCGTGACGACTTTCCCGATTTGCGTCTGATCCACGGGGACGAGGGGAAGTTCGGTCAACTGTTTTTTGACTTGGATTTCAGCGATATTTTCCAATCCACCCAGCACGTTGTTGATGATGCCATTCAAGTGGGTCGGGGTGGTTTGAAACTTCGATTCTTGTCGGAGCTGACTTAGCCTGCTGATCAGGTTGTTTATGTGCGCGACTGACTTGCCGACTCCGCGGAGGGCATCTTCGCGAAACGCCGGATCATCGAAATGATCTGGTAAATTGGTGAGCATCAAGTTGAGGGTGGTGGCCGCGTTTTTTAAATCGTGGACAAAAAATGTCGCCATAGCCTGAAAAGCTTCGTGTTCCCGGGTTTGGAGCAACCGTTGGGCCAAGCGTACATTCATCAGACCAGATGAGATGTGGGTTCCGATCGATTTGAGCAGATCCAAATCCTGCGTCGCGAAATTCGTCCCACCTACACGATCACCTAAAAGGATCACGGCTTGGAGTTTTCCTCCTGAGACGATGGGCAGGCAGATTCGCCGGCTCCCCTTGTGGAATTCATCAGGATGACATCGGCGTAAGGCCGCCGCCCAATCATCTGGGAGAAATTCTATTTCCCGTGGATCAGGATTATGGCTTAGGTGGTGAATGATAGCTGCGGCTTCGTTGGCATTGGGTACGGCCTCTGCGGCGTGATGACCTGAGACCGATGACGAAGCCACTAAGACCAACTCTTCGCGACGCTCTTCAACGATGAGCAGAGTGATCGAGAGGGCTTGGAAAATATCGGCCAGCAACTTGACGATCGCCCGGCAGTATTCCGTCTGTCCCACTTGTGCTGCGGTGCCTTGGGCAAATTGGTGCCAGATTGATTGATAGTCATGTAAGGGGCGTTGAAAATGTCGGCTGATAAAATGTCGCAGATTCAGTTGGACTCGATCTGATTGGAGCAAGACGGCCAGACCGACTAAAGCGACCAGTCCGAGGAGGGCTTTGAAGGAAAAGGCCGAATCCCCACCCAGATACGTCACGACTTTCGCAAACACACCGACGAAGACGAGATACACGCCGGCAATGAATACGGTGGCGGAACTCCGTAGAACAGAATCAGAGGGATAGACATCGAGTTCAAAATGACCGGCGCGAAAAAGCGAACGAAGCATGAGCAATCCGGCCAAGATTAATGCACCAGAATGAAGACTATCCAGCGATGAAACCATGCCGTTGAACAGCAGAGCTTGGCTGGCGGTGAATAGCCGGACAATGAACAGCAGGGCGACGCCCATGAGCATAAACTTGATGCGCCAACGCACTGTGCCGACCGAAGCCCGGTAAGTGCGCTCGAGATTCATCAGTATGAGTACGGCCGATATCAGGAGAAATATTTGTAGAATCAACCCGGCCCATCCGAGGATAAAAACCAGGGACGAACTCCTTTCGATAACGTTGACGGAGAGAATGAGCTGTTGGCGAAAGAGACTTACGCCTATGAGGGGGAGACCCAAGGCTAGGGTGAGAATCCAGCCCCATTGCTTAGGAAAATGACTGGCGTTTCCTCGTGCGTAACTGAGGCTGAAAAACAACCAGATACTCGGGAGGAGCGCGGTGCAGGCGAGTTGCCACGTCTGTCCTTGTAGTCGATCAGCCATGCTCGTCGACTGAGACTGTATTCCTTGCAGGACTCGTTCTGCGGTGAAGAGGATCATGCCGGCGACGAAAGCCCAACGGGCCGGGGAGCGGCGTGCTCGAAAAGCCGCGCCAGTGGCGAGAGCCATGCTCAGGATTGCACTTGTATAGGCTAGAAACGTATCCGCATTCATGGGGTTATTCCGGCGTCACGTTGTGGTATGTGCGAAATCCCCTTACAGGGCAAGCGAGCTAAGAGAAAAGCCAGCAGGCCTGAGCCATGGACCATGTCAGCGCAGTATGCTTGGCTGGGATGCGCCGAGTTGGCCGCTCATTTTAGTTCGGTGATGAGGCGATTCGCTTCGACGGCGGCTTCGTCCTTGAGGCCCAATGCAAGCGACCGTTGCAGCGTAGCCCGGGCTGACTTGTCCATGAGTTTATTTTGGGCGAGGCCGAGATAAAACGCTCGACGCGCATCTTCCCCCAGACGGGAGATGCTTTCTTTCAGCAAACTTGCGGCGCGATTGAAATCACCTTTTCGATAAGTCAAGATGCCGAGTGCTTGGGCAATTTCCGGATCATTGGGTAAAGCCTCCCGGGCTTGGATGGCCAGTTCGTACGCCTGAGGTTCCTGAGCGTCGGCGGCGGCGGCAAGCAGGGCGAGCGATTTTTTTGCCGGGATAAAATCGGGGAATTTTGCCAGCGCTTTCTCGTAGGCTTGTCGAGCGGCTGAGGGATTTAATTGCTTTTCTGCCGTGGCCCCAAAAGCCATGAGGGCGGGCACAAACGTTGGGTCATTTTTCAGTACTTGAGCAATTTTAGCCGAGCCTTCCGGGGTGGGCTGTGCCTTCAGCGCGATCATCGCCAAGTAGTTTGCGATTTCTACGGTGTCCGCGAATTCCGGTTTGGTTTGGAGGATACGGCGCATGGCCTCTTCTGCATCAGCGACGCGACCGATGCTATAGGCGGCTTTGGCCTGATCAAAGAGCACATTGAAGTCATCCGGCAGTTTGCGGGCGCTCTCTCGCAAAAGACTGGAGGCCCATTGGTACTCGCCCATTTGATAGGCGATCCGTCCGAGTTGATGAGCAACGGATGCATCGTCGGGGGCTTGCTTGCGGATGGCTTTGGCTAAATCGAGGGCTTGGTTGGTTTCATGACGGGCCAGATGAATTTGGATTATCCCCAAGGAGGCATTCACCGAAAGGGGATTGATCGCCAATGCGGCATTTAGGTTGGCTTGAGCTTGATCCAACTCACCGATTTTAATGAGAAATGAACCCAATTGAGTGAGTGCGACTATGTCGTTTTTTTGCGCGGTGATCGCTTGTTCGAGAGTCGTGCGCAACTCCCGTCCCGTGTGAGTCGCAATATTTTCCAGGAAGGTGAGGCGTTGGTTGATCAAACTATTTTCGGGCAATGCAGGATTTAGCCGCTGCGCCTGTTGGAGATTTATCCGCGCCAGTTCAGTTTCGCCCATCATGTAGTGGGCCATGCCGAGATGGAATTGGATCAGAGCCTCTTCGGGTAATTTGGTGGCACTTTCGAGTAAAAGGGTACGGGCTCGTTGATACTGGCCCTGTTGATAAAGAATCCACCCAAGGGTGTCGGCAATGTTGGGGTGTGTTGGGGCCAGCTCACGGGCCTGTTGGGCTAAGGTCAAGGCACGGTCATTATTGCTCAATTGCGCCGCATACAGATAAGCCAGATTGTTCAGGGCGGTAACAAATCTGGGTTCGATGGTTAGGACTTTCTCGTAGGCATCCCGGGCGGCCGGAAAATTATTTAGCTGCTCTTGCAGGAGAGCGATACGGATAAACAGGGAGGGATTTTTGGGAGTGGTGAGTGCGACCTGTTCAAGTTGGGCCAAGGCTTTTTGAGTTTGGTGCGTTTGGGTGTAGATTCCGGCCAATAAGTAATAGGCTGAGGTGGTATCCGGCTGCAGCTCGATTACTTTTAATAATTCCTTTTCGGCCTGAGAGAAGTTTTTTTCCGTCAGGTTGATTTTTGCGAGTAATAGGTAAGCGATGATTTTATCCGGCTGCTTCGCTTTCAAATCTTCCGCGCGAATTCGGGCGCCCGTGGGATTGCCTGCAATTAAATCCAAGTCGACCAGCAATTCGATCGCTGGACCGAAATCAGGAACCAATTCGAGCGCATGGGCCAAAATCTTGCGCGCTTCGGTATATTCTTTTTGTTGCCGAAGAATCAAGGCGATGGGGATGAGTAAATGGGCCTCTTTGGGGGAGGCTGCCGAGATTTCCTGATAGATGGTCAGTGCGGTGGGGAGGTCGCCCTGACTGACATTCGCTCTGGCCAGTAATAATTTGGCTGGTGGGTTGTCCGGTCGCTGGGTCAATAGGGGTTTTAATGCCGCAATGGCGGCTCGGGCGTCGCCCTTTTTTAGATTTAGATCCGCTTGTAATATGATGGCTTCAAAATATGCGGGTGCGATTTCAATTGCTTGATGGAGGTTGGCGGAAGCTAGGCTTTCCTCGCCTTGGGCGAGATAGGCTTGGGCGAATAAATAGTAGAGTTCTGGGTTCTTGGGCTGGAGTCTTTTTATTTTGGCCAATTCTTGGAGAGTCTTGTCCGTTTCTCCCTTTATAAGGCGGAGGCGAGCACTGAGAAGCAGGGCGGGGATAAGGAAGGGATCACGGGTTATTATTTTTTCGGTTAGGGCGAGTGCTTGATCGTATTTCTTTTCCTTGATGCAAATATCGGCGAGCAGCATCATCGGTGGCAGGGTGTCTGGAATCAGGGCCGTGAGCTCATTAAGCAAACGCTTCGCTCCCTCGATGTCTCCAGTTTGAAGTTTGAAGCGGACGTAGCTCAACTTCATGGGCGAACGAACTGGAGCGTTTTGCCATGCGCTGGCGAACGCGGTTTCGGCCGACGGCAAATCGTTTTTGGCTAGAGATACCGCGCCGAGGGATGCGTTGACCGTGGCTGATTTTGGGTCGAGGGAATGCGCCTGGAGCAAAAGCGTCTCTCCTTCCGCGAGCTTGTGTTGACGAAGTTCCAGATTGGCCAGAGCGGTGAGGACGGGAGCGCTTTTTGCGGAGGAGAGTTTTTGAAGATAGTCTTTAACGGTTACTTGCTCATCGGGGGTCTGCGCGCTCTCGGCGAGGAGAAAGGGGGCTTCGGGGTGGTTGGGCTGATGATCAAGTATATAGTGGATTTCCGTACGGGCTTCACTGAACTTTTTTATGTTCAGAAAAAACACGGCAAGCTTGGAGCGTATTTCAAGATTTTCCGGCTGAAGTTCTCGGGCCTTGAATAAATAGGCTGGCGCGATGCTGAGGCGGCCTTGTTCAGCATAGATCATGGCTAGTTGGACGATCGCCCGGACATTCGCGGGATCCAATTTGATGGTGTTGAGGTATTCTACCTCAGCGCTGTTTAACGAACCGGCGTTGTAGTGAGTGTCCGCCCGAGTTAAGGCGCGCTCGATACTAGAATGACGTGAGCAACTTGTGCCGAGCAGGGCCGCAAGGGAAATGATGATACCACAGAGGAGTCGGGGCAGTGGAATGGGCATATCGAATTAACGGTGGGGGGGGATTGGGCGGTTTTCAGCCCGGTCGAACTTGAGCAATAATAATAGAAGCAGTGAGAAGGGGATGAGGGAGATGGCGAAGAATATCGGACCACCGTGACGATGGATATAGGAGTCGATCATTTCGGGACCGATGCGGACGCACAGCTCGCCGATGGTGGTTACTCGCAGCCCATTTCGGAGCAATGCGATCGGCAGCACAGACAAGGCGAGTACGGAGCGGCTCCAGTTGGACCGCAAGAGGAGTTGACCGGCGACCAGGCTGGTGATGAACAGGGCGAGGGTGGAGTGAATCCCGCTGCATTCGGGAGCTACCTGCATGTTGAAGCCGGGCAGGCGGAAAACCGTGCCTTCGCGAAATACCGGGGTGCCGATGATCTGAAAAAACGTTTGAGCCACTATGGAGGAGCCGTGTTGCAGCAAGGTTTCCACGCCGGCCTCTACGGCTAGCGGGAATGGGGCCAAGCAAAGGAGAAAGCCTAGCGGAAACGCGACGGCGCGCAGGGTGGCGCGGCTGAGCAACCAGCAGCAAATTCCCGTCAGGAACAGGACGAGCGCATAGACGGCCAAGGCGAGAGTGTCCTGAAGCTGCGGGGTGGGGGATGACTGCTCGATGAAATACCAGATGAAAAATCCGGTGCCGGCGGAAAATGCGATGATCGGCCAGAGCCGACCGAGGCGGATGCCCGACCATCCGAGCTGGGGACGCTTCAGCCAGACAAGATAAGCGCTGACGAAGGGAATTAAGATGACATGCGAATACAGTTCACTGCCCCAGGCGAAACGGACCAATTGATAGAGGGGCCAACTGAAGGTCAGAAATAGGACGAACAGAGCCCAGATAAAAATGCGGGAGCTGCCACGATGGCTTGTGGCAGTCATTGGCGGCGAGGGAGGATTATTCATGCAACGGAACGTGGTTTATGCGGTACGAGAGCTGAGCTCACCGACAATCAAGCTCGCGGTGCCAACTCCAGAAACAAGCAAACGGCCGCAGGGCTTTCTGGTGTCATACGGCTGCAAAGGTGAAATCTGTTTAATACCGGTAATCGACTTGGAAACCGACATAGCTGCCGGAAAATTTAATGGACGTGTCGCTGGAATTAACCGTCCGGTGCTGGTACAGGGCGGTGAGCCCTACTTTGCGGAACACGGTGGTACTGAACCGCAGATTGTAGAGATAGATTTTTTCGGTGCGGGCTGCCGCGGTGGAATTATCCGTCCTGACGTAGTTATTTTCCTCCTCCGCGTAGCCCGTGTGGAGATGGAGATATTGGAACAGCTGCTGATCGAGGATGATATTCCAGCGGAAATTTTTCGGGACCTGGCCCGATACGTAGGACGGCGAAATTTCGCTCACGGTGAGGAACGTGAGCTGGGTGTCCGTGAAGGGCCGATAAATGAGGGTCGAACTGTAAGTGGGGATAGTCAGATTTCTCGTGGGGGTAGAACGGATTTTCCGAAATTCAGATCCGCCCTGTACGTTCAAGGAAATTTTATCGGTGGGGCGCCAGGCGATTTGTAGTTGGGGACGCGTGTAGGACATGTCGGAACCTGGATTGACCTCACTGTAGCCGGTGTCAAAACTGACATTGGCGTTGATGCGGGGGGTGAAGATGTAGCTCAGTCGTTCGGAGATGAATTGGGTGCGGGTCGAGGGCACGGTGGCGGTGGCGGCCTGGTTGTTTATCGTCAGGACGTTTTGGCCAACGGTGCTGTCCAATTGCATACGCGGGCCGAAGCGATATGAGGCGGATACGCTGGTGTTATAACTTTTCTGTTCGGTTTGCCGGGCGGTCTGAACGAGAATATCGGCGCTTTTGGTGTATGTTTGTGTCAGCTGGAACTGCCAGTTGCCGTAACCGACCCGGCCGGTCAGACTGAGCAGATGGGACAAGTTGTCATTGAAATTCGCATTGGAATAAAGCGTTTCGGTGGGGCTGTAATCCAGAGACCAATGCGTGCCGAGGTTGAGCTGGATGCCGGCGGAAATAATTTGCATCGTGCTGGCTTTTTGGCCGGGGAGAACGATGACGCCGTCACCGTAGAGTACGAGATAGGAAAACCGCGGGCGCAAAGCGATCTGACCCCATTGGATTGCCGGCGAAATGGTGGATGGGCTGACACTGGTTGATGGATCACTGGAATAGGGGATCGCTGCCGGGGGAGTTGGTGCGGGATCGCTGCCTAAGACCGATTGAGCGTGGGTGAGCAGAACTTGGGTGGTGGCGCCTACGGTTAGCAGTCCGATTTGGCAAATCGTGCGAAGTTTTGAGGTCATGGTAGGGGTGGTCTGAGGGGATAAGTTCATGTGGTTTGGGGATGCGGGAAGACCGCGCCACCCTAGGTGAAGGTGCGGGCGTCACAATCCAATTCGATTGGGTTGATGACCGGGAATCTGGTGCGGGGTTGCATCTGAATTCCTGATTGTTCTCGGTGGGGATTCGCGCAATCTCGGCCTATATGCCCACGCGCCGATCGCCCCATCCTCTAGCCAGACCGGGAGACGATGAAGCGCATGTCTGGACGGCGCTGATCTCCACCTGCCGCCCGCAACTTCCTTTTTTCGAACGCTTGTTATCGGAGGAGGAAAGAATGAAGGCGGCGCGTTTTGTCCGCCCGGAAGACCGCGCCCGCTCCATCGTGGCGCATGGACTTCTCCGGCAACTCTTGGGTGACTATTTGTCGGTGGAGCCGACGGGGTTGAATTTTAGGCAAAATGAATTGGGGAAACCCGCACTGGTTCCCTGCCCCGGTCAACCGGCGCTCTCCTTCAACCTGTCGCATTCCGGCGAGGTGATTCTTTTTGCCATGACCGCTGGTCGCCGGATTGGGGTGGATATAGAAGAGATTCGAAAAAATTCCGATTTCATGGAGGTGGCCAAGGGGCAGTTCTCCGAGCGGGAGTTTACGGCTTTGCAGGGCATGAGCGGGGCGGAACAAACCGACGCTTTTTTTCGCTGTTGGACGCGCAAGGAGGCTTACCTGAAAGCCCGGGGCGAGGGCTTGGGTTATCCTTTGAAAAACTTTTCGGTGTCGATCAGCCCCACGGCGCCGCCGGCGGTGGAGTGGGCGGCGGATGATCCGGCGGCGGCGGAGCGTTGGGCCGTCCGCGATCTGGCGGAGATACCGGGTTATGCGGGCGCGGTGGTTTGCGAAGGACGCGCGACGCGTTTTGTTTCGCGCCGTTGGCTTGCCGCTGGTGGTTAGGTCGCTAACTCGACGCCGGGATTCGGGTCAGGTGGGCGCACGGATCCGGGTCTGTGGATGGTTTTTCCGGTGGAGTAATTCTGACCGCCAAGGCTTCGGCGAGTTGTTGCACGAAGGGTTCAACCAGCATGGCATGAGGATTCATGGGTAACTCCACCACCTCCAGTCCGTCCATCGCGATGCCGTCCCAGCCCATCAGCGGATCGGGAAACGCGGCATAGTTTTTGATGGGTTTAAACAAGGTCATTTTCCCCGGGTAAGATTTGGGGCGATAGATGCCGACCGCATAATCGTTGATCGACTGGATATTTTGCAGGGCGACGTGTCCTTCGCTTTTGGCTTGGTCGCTGATTTGGCGTCCACGCTTATCGGATTGGAAAATGGCGGCTAACTCACCGTCCATGGCGACGCGGAATTTTTCCTTCACATAACTCATCATCTGGCCGGGGCGGAGCCGGGAGAAACTGCCGAGGTGGAATTTGAGGCGTTCGAGCTGGTCGTAGAGCCACCCGATTTGAACCGCCTTGGTGAAATTATAAGTGTCGAGCAGGGCGAGCAGGGCGACTTCCTCGCCTTGCTGCCGGAGGAGTCCGGCGATTTCCAGTGCGATGGTGCCGCCAAGGCAATAACCGCCGAGGTGGTACGGGCCTTGGGGTTGAAAGCGCCGGATCTCTTCCAAATAGGCAGTGGCCATTTCTGCCACCGTGGTGAGAGGCGTGGATTTGCCGTCCAGCCCGCGGGATTGGAGTCCGTAGAATGGATAATCATTGCCCAAGCGTGCGGCCAGATCGCGATAGAGGAGCACATTGCCGCCGGCGCCATGGACGCAGAAAAAGCGGGGCTTCGTGCCTTTGGGTTGGATGGGTACGATCGACGGCCAGTTGTCCGTTCCGGGTTCGACCAGGCCGAGATTGCCCGCGAGTCCGGCGATGGTCGGGGCATTGAACAACATGGCGAGCGGCAGGTGGCGGCCGAACGTTTTTTCGATCGCGGAAAAAACGGTGACGGCCAGCAGGGAATTGCCGCCGAGCTCAAAGAAATTATCGTTCCGGCCCACCGGGGTGACCTTTAAGATGCGCGACCATATCGCAGCGAGCTGTTGCTCAATCTCAGTTGCGGGCGGTTCATGGTTCGAGGTTAAAACGGTGTTCTCCTGCTGCGGTGCGGGGAGTGCCTTGCGGTCAACCTTGCCGTTGGGGGTCAGTGGAATGCTCTCGAGCGGGACAAAGACCGAGGGCAGCATGTAGTGGGGAATTTTGCCGCGAATATGATCCCGCAGATCTCCTGCACTCACCGTGACTCCCGGGCGCGTCGTATAATACGCGACCAGACGCTTGTCACCGGGTAGATCTTCGCGCGCGATCACCACGGCCTGCCGGACGGCGGAGTGGCTGGAAAGCACGGCTTCGATTTCGCCCAACTCGATGCGGAAGCCGCGGATTTTAATTTGGAAATCCAGCCGGCCTAAACACTCGATGCGGCCAGCGGAACTATAACGCGCCAGATCGCCCGTGCGGTAGAGTCGCGCGCCTGGCTTGAAGGGATGGGGAATGAATTTTTCGGCCGTGAGTTCGGGTCGGTTGAGATAGCCGCGCGCCATGCCGTCGCCCCCGATCATGAGTTCGCCGGCGACGCCGATCGGCATTGGCTGGAGCTGGGCATCCAGAATGTAGGTGTCCGTGTTCGCAATGGGCCGGCCGATACTGGTGTCGGAGGCGTCGGTGATATGTTGGCAGGTGGACCACACGGTCGTTTCTGTCGGGCCGTACATATTCCATAATTCTGCGCATCGCGGGATCAGTTGGCGGGCGAGATCGGCGGGCAGGGCTTCGCCGCCGCAGAGAACTTTCAACCCCGCTGTGCCCTGCCAGCCCGCGTCGAGCATGAGCCGCCAAGTCGCAGGGGTGGCTTGCATGACGGTGACTCCGTATTTTTTCACGGTCTCGAGCAGGGCTTGTCCGTCCGCCACGGTTTCCCACGGGACGATGACGATTTGGGCCCCGGTGGTCAGTGGGAGATGGATTTCGAGTTCGGAAATATCAAAGGACAGGGTGGTCACGGCGAGCAGCACATCATCGGCGGTCAACCCCGGCGTGCGTCGCATCGATTCGATGAAGTTGACGATGGCCCGATGCTCGATTTGCACGCCCTTCGGATTGCCGGTGGAGCCGCTTGTGTAGCGGACATAGGCGAGATTCTGCGCTGTCGCTTGGGCTCGGTCGGTTTTGGTTCCTGCGGCTGGCAACTCATCCATGAAGACCATGGCGGCCGACGTGGCTGGCAGGGAGACGCTGGGATTTTTCTGGGTGACGAGGATTTTCACTGCGGCGTCTTCGAGCATGAACGCAATCCGGTCAGCGGGGTAGGTCGGATCAATCGGGACGTAGGCGGCTCCCGCCTTCAAAACCCCGAGCACCGCGATCACCAGTTCCGGCGAGCGGTCCAGGCAAATTCCGATCAACACATCCGGCGCGGCCCCGGTTTGCGTGAGGTGCTGGGCTAGTTGGTCGGCTCGCTCATTGAGTTCACGATAAGTGAGCGTGCGCTGGCCAAAACTCAGCGCGACTTTGTCCGAATGCCGGGCGGCTTGCGCTTCGAAGAGCTGATGAATGCAGCGGTCGCGCGGATATTCCGTGACGGTGTGATTCCACTCCTGCAGGAGACATTGCCGTTCCGTTTCCGTCAGAATGGGCAGGCGTTCCAGGGGGCATCGCGGATTCGTGAGGACGGTTTCGATCAGGCCGCGCCACTGGTGCTGCCAGCGCTCGATGGTGGCAGGATCGAAGAGCGCGGTGTTGTATTCGCAATTTATCTGGAGGCCGTCGCCCACGGTGGCGACATAGACATTCAGATCAAAAATATTGTAAGCCTTGGGCTGAAACACGGCATGGGCTTTGAGATTTTCCATGGAGAAAATCTCTTCCGCCAAGGGGAGGAAGTTGAACATCACGCCCAGCAGCGGCATCCGGGATGGATCGCGCGGCAGGCGGAGTTTTTTGACCAGATTGCCGTAGGTGAAAAATTCGTGGTCGCGGGCATCGAGCAATTGCCGGCGCGCTTCGTCGAGGTGGGAGGTGAAGGATTTGTCCGCTGCCGGGGCGATGCGCACCGGGAGGAAGTGGACGCAGTGACCGACCAAGTTGCGGCTACCGCGACGATCCCGCAGGGCTTCCGAGATCTGTCCGGCCACGGGCACGCCGATCACCAGATCGGAGGAGCCGGTGAGCCGGTGCAGCCATGCGGTATAGACGGCAAAGAGGAAGTGAAAGGGCGTGCAGTTCAGTTGACCGCAGGATTCCCGGATGCGGCGGCAGAGTTGCGGATCGAGTAACGCGGTGGATTTGGCTGAGCGAAATGTTTTGGCTGCCGGATGCGGGCGGTCACCCGGCAAGTCTGCAGGTGAGGGGAGCTGGGTGAAGCGGTTCAGCCAGTATTTTTCCGCTTTGGCGCAGGCGTTGATCTGCTCGGGGGAGGTTTGCCAGGCGGCATATTCCCGGAATTGCATCGCGGGCGCGAGAGGCGCGATGGCCCCATCAACCCGGCAGCCATGGAGCTGGCCTAGTTCCCGCAGCAACACGCCGGAGGACCAGCCATCGACGACGATGTGATGATAGGAAAACAGCAGGACGTATTCAGTGGAATTTAAAATCAGCAGCCGCACCCGGAAAAGCGGACCGGTTTCCAAATTGAAAGGGGCGGAATCTTCCTGGACGGCAATTTGCTGCAATTGCGCCTCGCGTTCGTCGGGCGCGAGCTCGGTTAGATCGGTGACCGGGAGTTCAATGCCGCCGTCGGGCGCGATGTGCTGGAAGTCGCCATCGGGCGAGAAAGTCGTGCGCAACGCATCGTGACGATTCACGAGTGAGCGCAAATTTTCGTGCATTCTGGTGCGATCGAGCGAGCCGCGCAGACGGAGTACCACGACGTCATTGAACGCCTTGGAGGCGTCCGGGCTGTGGCGCGCGCCCAGCCAGATTTCCCGTTGTTCATCGGTTACGGGAATCCGCACCACGACGTTGACGGGCGCATCCGCGACCCGGAGGTCCCAAGGTGCGCCGGATTGCATCAAGCTGCTGGTGCTGGCCGTCGCCAGTTGTTCGGCGATATGCGCACCGGCTTTTTCCAGCGTGCCGAGGCTGTCGAGTAACAGGCGAAAACTGATCTTCACCCCGAAGCGAGAGCGGATGGCTTGGCTCACTTGGGTGAGCAAAAGTGAATCGAAACCCAATTCCAAAAACGAGGCCCGCTCATCGGGGATTTCAATCCCCGAAAGCTGAAACAGGATCGTCCGTAATTCAGCCGTAATGCCCACGTGGTCCTTCGGCGGTGGCGTGGTGCTGGCCGGAGCGACTGCGGCGGCGATTTCTTCGCTGGCGGAGGCAACGGTCGAGCTCACGGGGCCGTGATCAGAGAACTTGGCCGGCTCGACCCAATGGCGTTTTCGTTCGAAGGGATACGTGGGCAGGGCCACGCGCCGACGTGATTCGGTGGCGTAGAAATTATTCCAGTCGATAGAAACCCCCGTGAGCCACAGCCGACCGAGCGCGGTGAGCATCGATTCGAGCTCAGGTTTTCCGCCATCCCACGTCGGCACCACCGTGGCATCTGCCGCCTTGGTGGTGAGTTGGCGGGCGAACTGGGTGAGCGATTGCCCCGGGCCGACTTCCAGCAGCACGGTGTTCGGCGTGGCGGCGACTTCCGTGAGCGCTTCCGTAAACAACACCGCTTGTCGGAGCTGGCGCGACCAATAACCGGCATCAGCCATGTCAGCCGCCGTCATCTCGCGGCCCGTGCAGGTGGAAATCCAGCGAAGCTGCGGGGCGTGCCGCGGCGTTTTCTCCACCAAGGCGGTGAAGGGGGCGACCACCGGTTCCATCATGGCCGAATGGAAAGCGTGGGAAGTGGTTAGCGGTTTGACGGCGATTTTGTTATCTTCGAGCGCCGCAGCCAACAAAGCGATGGCGTCAGGCGGGCCGGAGACGGTGCAAATTTTCGGACTGTTGTGGGCCGCGATGGAGAGGCCGGCGGGCAGCAGCGGTTCCACTTCGGTGGCCCCGAGGCGGACGGCGAGCATCGCGCCACTGGGTTGGGCTTGGATCAGTTTCGCGCGCGCGGCGAGGAGGGTGAGCGCGTCATCGAGCGTCAACGCTTTGGCCAGCACGGCGGCGACGTATTCGCCAATGCTGTGGCCGATTACGGCGACGGGTTTCACGCCCCACGATAGCCAGAGTTGGGCGAGCGCGTACTCGATCGTGAAAATGGCGGGCTGGGTGACGCGGGTTTCGTTGATCAGTGTTTCCGCCTCGGTCCGGTTCGCCTCGGGGGGATAAAGGATGGTGCGAAGATCGAGCCCGAGCAGGGGCGCGAGAAAGAGGGCGCAGCGATCCACCTCGGCGCGAAAGACGGGTTCTTGCTCGTAGAGCTCCCGGCCCATGCCGACGGATTGCGTGCCTTGGCCGGGGAAAAGAAAAACGACGGTGGGTTCGCGGGAAGTAGTCTGCCCGGTAGCAATAATTTTTGGATCGCGGGATTGAAGCCGCGCGATGGCGTCGGCGGGATGCGCCGCGACCACGGTGCGACGATGCGGGAAAGCGCGGCGGCCTTTTTTCAGGGTGAAGGCGACATCGCTCAACGAAATCTCCGGGTGCGCGGCGAGATGCGCGGCGAGATTGGCGGTGGCTTGGTCGAGCGCGGTGGCGGTTTTCGCCGAGAGCAGCAGCAGTTGCCATGGCCGGGACGGGCCGGAGGGCGCAGCGGGTGGCGCTTCCTCGACGATGGCGTGCGCATTGGTGCCGCCCACGCCGAAGGCACTGACGCCGGCGCGGCGCGGGCCGCCATTAATTCCCTGTTTCCACTCGATGGGTTTCGTGACTGGAAAAAAGGGACTGTTCGCGAAATCGATCTGGGGATTCGGCTTTTTAAAATGGAGCAGCGGGGGAATGAGGCCGTGTTGGAGTTGCAGCACGGTCTTGATCAATCCGGTGACGCCGGCGGCCGCATCGAGGTGGCCGATGTGAGTCTTGCCGGAACCGATGGCGCAATAGCCGTTGCCGTGCGCGCCGCCGGTGCGGAAGGCCTGCGTCAGCGCGGCGACTTCGATGGGATCGCCCAAGGGTGTGCCGGTGCCGTGCGCTTCGATGTAGGAAATGGAATCCGGATGAACGCCGGCGGCGGCTTGCGCGAAGCCGATGACGTCCGCTTGGCCGCGCACGCCCGGAGCGGCGTAACTGATTTTGCCCGCGCCATCGTTGTTCACGGCGCTGCCGGTGATGACGGCCAGCACGGTGTCGCCGTCCGCGACCGCATCGGCGAGGCGTTTGAGCAGGACGACACCCGCACCGTGCCCGAAGATCGTGCCGCGGGCATCGGCGTCGAAGGCACGGCAGGTGCCGTCGGGCGAAACCATGGCGTCCTCGGTGTAGAGGTAATCGCGTTTCTGGGGAAAACTGATGGAGACGCCGCCGGCCAGCGCCATGTCGGATTGGTAACTGAGCAGACTCGCGCAAGCCTGGGAAACGGCGACAAGTGAAGTGGAGCACGCGCACTGGATCGCCATGCTGGGGCCGCGGAGGTTGAGCCGGAACGAGACGCGTGTGGGGAGGAAATCCTTGTCGTTGCCGATCATCGTCTGGTACTCGCCCACTTGGAAGTTACCCGCGAAATTCGCATTAAAGCGTCGGTCCGCGCAGAGATTGTAGATCAGGTAAGTGTTCAGACTCAGACCGGCGTAGACGCCGATCATCCCGGGAAACGTGTCGGGATCGTGGCCGGCGCTTTCGAGGGCTTCCCACGCGCACTCGAGAAACAGCCGGTGCTGCGGGTCCATCAGCTCCGCCTCGCGGGGGGAAATACCGAAAAAGGCTGCGTCGAATTTATCCGCGTTTTCCAGTACGCCGCGGGCGCGCACGAATCTTTTTCCTTGGGCCAGGGCTTCGGGGGTCGCCACGGAATGCTCGAGTTCCGTCTTGGTGAATTGCGAAATCGTCCCGGTGCCGCTCACCAGATTTTTCCAGAATTCCTCGACATTGGCGGCGCCGGGAAAGCGGCCGGACATGCCGATGATGGCGATGCCTTCGAGGTTGGGTCGGGAGGAGGGGGATTCGCTCATGGGAAATTAGCGGGCGGCGGGCCGACGGCGATTAAGCGCTTCGCGTTGGCGGCGGGCGCGTTCCTGGTGGGCATCGGCGGTGTCGGCGTGATCCGGGGCGGCGTGGAGATGCGTCGCCAGCGTGCGGACGGTGATGTGTTCGAAGAGCGTGGCGATGGGAAATTCCCGGGCGATCAATTTTTGGAGTGCCGCGTGTACGCGGGTGAGGCCGAGGGAATCGCCGCCAAGTTCGAAGAAACGGTCGTCGAGCCCAATGGCATCGACGGGCAGCACGCGTAGCCAAATTTCGACGATCTGGCGTTCCCATAAATTGCGGGCTTCCGCGAAGGGCTGGGCGAGAAAGGGCCGGGCGCGCGTGGGGGCGGGGAGTGCTTGGCGATCAACCTTGCCGTTGGGGGAGAGGGGAATTTGGTCCAGCCACATGAACCAGGCGGGCACCATATAGTCGGGCAGCCGAGCGAGCAGGTGCGTGTGCAATTCGCCCACAGTGGCCGTACGGCCCTCGCGGGAACTGAGGTAGGCTACGAGGCGTTTGTCGCTGCCGGGCAATTCTTGGGCCGTCACCACGGCTTGCTTGATCGTGGGATGTTGGGCGAGGACGCTTTCGATTTCACCGAGTTCAATGCGGAAGCCGCGGAGTTTGATCTGAAAGTCGAGCCGGCCGAGATAATCGATGCTACCGTCGGGTAACCAGCGGGCGAGGTCGCCGGTTTTGTAGAGACGGGCCGCAGGATCGGAGGAAAAAGGATCGGGGATGAATTTCTCCGCGGTGAGTGCGGGACGGTTGTGATAACCCAAGCCGACTTGCACGCCACCGATGTGGAGTTCGCCCTCGGCGCCGACGGGGACTTCGCGCAGTTGCGCATTGAGGACGTACATTTGGGTGTTGGCGACCGGGCGGCCAATGGGCACGACGGGCGATTGGCTGGCGCGTTGGCAAGTCCAGTGGGTCACATCCACCGCCGCTTCCGTCGGGCCGTAGAGATTGTGCAGTTCGCACGGCAGACGGGAGAAAAACTTTTCCTGCAAATCGTGGGTGAGTGCCTCGCCGCTGCAAATCACATGGCGCAAGGAGGTGCAGGTGGCCGCGGCGGGCTCGGCGAGAAAAGTGCGCAGCATGGACGGCACGAAATGGATGACGCTCACCTGTTCGTCGTTGATGACTCGGGCGAGATAGGCGGCGTCCTGATGTCCGCCGGGTCGGGCGACCACGAGCCGGGCGCCGGCGAGGCTGGGCCAGAAAAATTCCCAGACGGACACATCAAAACTGAAAGGAGTTTTTTGCAGCACGGTGTCGGCGGGGGTGAGGCCGTAGCGATCTTGCATCCAACGGAGACGATTGCAGATGCCGCGATGGGAATTGAGCGCGCCCTTGGGCTTCCCGGTCGAACCCGAGGTATAAATCATGTAGGCGAGATCTGCGGACGTCGTGTGATCGGCGGGCGGCGTCGAGGGATGCGCGGCGATCGACGGCCAAGCGGTGTCGAGGCAGAACAGCTGCGCGGTGGTGGTGGTGGGCAAAAGGCGTTTCACCGGTTCTTGGGTGAGGAGCAGTTTCACGCCGGAGTCGGCGAGCATGAACGCGATGCGTTCGGCGGGGTATTCGGGATCGATGGGTACGTAGGCACCACCGGCCTTGAGAATGCCGAACAGGCCCACGACCATTTCAATTGACCGAAAGGCGCTGATACCGACGAGCGTATTGGGTCCGACGCCGCGGGTGCGCAGTTCGTGCGCCAGTTGGTTGGCCCGTTGATCCAGTTCGCGATAGGTGAGGGTGGTCTCGCCGAATTTTAACGCGATCGCTTCAGGGGTTTGGCTGGCCTGCCGGGATGTGAGTTGATGCAGACGCTCGGCGGTCGGATAGGCGACCTGCGTTTGATTCCATTCAGTTGCTGGCAAAATAGCGGAAGCCTGACTCATGGCGGGCGAGAGGCATTCACGGGTGGTAGGCATGCGAGGGATACGTAATAATATGCTGCGAGAGATGACGATGAAGTCGGATGCCCGAGTTGCAAGCTGACTTCAGGTTTTTTTAGTCCAATGACCAATGGGGCGGGTGGGCCGCCGTCGGGTGCGAGAAGAATCGCGCTACTCGGGCAGGTGGATGGCAGGCCGTCGGGGTTGAAATTTGCGAATCAATTGACGCAGAATGCTGCTGGCGATCATGGGCGCACCTTGGATCATCAGGCGGGCGACCGGCAGAAATTGACGGGCGAGCAGCCCGTGAGATTATTTTCTTCCGGTGCGGATCAATCGTTTTTTAAAGGAAAATGCCGTGGTGATCGGCTGGTGCCTTTAACCGGTGGGGCCGCCGGATTGATTCACTCCAGACGCTTTTTCAGACGAAGACAGGTCCGCTCGATCAGATAATAGGAGGCGGTTGCGACCACGAGGCTGACCAGCAAACGCGCTGCCTCGGCCACCCAGAGCGGCAGGCCGACGGACGTCAGACGCTGCGGGCTCATGACTTTCAACACCGGCACATGCCAGATATAAAGTGAATAGGAGATTTTGCCCAACCAGACCAAGGCAGGCCAGCGGAGTAGTCGGGCCCAGAAGGTCTCGGGGTCACGCAAGAGGGAAAAAAGCAGAGTGGCGCTCGCCAGACTCACGAAGGTGAAACCAAGATAGTACGGCAAGGCTGAGCCGAATTGCACGGTGCACACGAGATAGGCGATGGCACCCACGCTAACGGTCCCGAGCAGGGAATAAGCCCAGTGACTGGCGCGCGATGTGGCAGGCTCGGGCGGTGCGGGGGCGTGTTGCAGACGTACGAGTGCGATAATCGCGCCCAAGAAAAGGCCGTCCAGACGCGTATCCGTGCCGAGGTAAGGGCGCAACCAGGTGACACCCTCGCTCCAGAGTGAAGCGCGCCAGCTGGTGGAGGCGACGACGATGCCGCCCGCGATTACGAGGAGGATTTTAAGCAGCGAGCTCCATTTCTCCGGTGTGGCGTGGCGTCGGGCGAGACCGGCTACAATCAGAGCCCAGAGAAGATAGAACTGGCCTTCGATGGCGAGCGACCAGGTGTGCGGCATGCCGCCGAACCAGCCCGCCGTATCGACCATCGATAACCAGTTGGCGTAGTAGAACAGCACGCTCGACGCGATGGAGAGCGCGCGGCCCACTCCTGTTTCCCGGTGAGCGACCAGAGTGAAAAACGTCGAGAAGGCGACCAGGCCGATCAGTGCGGGATAAAGCCGGATCATCCGGCGGTAGAAAAAAGTGCCCAGGGAAATACGGCCGGCATGAATATGTTCTTCGAGCAACAGCGTGGTGATGAGAAACCCGCTGAGGACAAAAAATACGTCCACGCCAAAAAAGCCGCCGGGCAGCCAATTCCATCCCAGATGGAAAATAACCACGACGGCCACGGCGATGCCGCGCAATCCGTCGAGACTCGATTGGTGCCCCAAGCGGGGGCGTGTACTGGTGGGAGCAGGCATGTTGAAAAGCGGGAGACTAGTGGGCGGGTTTGGTGAGGGGTGCCTGCGCCGGCGGATCAAACGTCAGCGCATACAAATAGCCCGCGGTGTTTTTCACGATCAGGAAGATGCCGCGCCGCGACAGCCACCAATGCGAACGAGGGAACGGTTCGGCCTGTCCGGCGATGCTGCCCACTCCGATCGGCTCGGGAAATACTTTGCGGTATTGCAGCGTGCTTTTGCGGGTGTGGATGCTTTTGGTGAAGACATCGAGGGAGTGGATGCCGGGGAATTCCTGCTGCTGCCACTGGCGTACCGCCAAAGCACTGGAGTAGGTCCGATGGGTTTCCACGTAGGGGACATTCAGCACCTGCACCAATCCGGGAGCAACGCCTTTTGCGGTCAAATAGCGGGCGGCACGATCAGCGGGGGTGATGGTTCCGCCCTCCTCGGCGGGTTCGTTGAGCGCGACACAAACGACCTTGCGATAGTTGCCCTGGCGGATGGCCGCCACCGCATCCCGTAACGTTGGCTCCACCGCATACCACGACTCGATGATTAAAATCTCGCCATTGATCGGTCGGTTTAAGGAGAGAAACTTTTCGATGGTGGCTGCATAGAGGAGCACGAGCACCGCGCCGGCCCCCAGAATAAACCAGCGCCCGTGTGGGCGCTTTTTCTGCGGTTGGCTGGGGCGGGCGGGCGCTGTATCAGTGGATGAGGACATGGGCGGAAGTTTGCTGCGGTGCGGCAGTGGCAGGATGGTTGTTACCACCCGAGCGAATGACGCCAATCAGGAAACACAAGCTGCCTCCGGTTTAAGTCGCGGTCCAACGCAGCCAGCGGGTGCGTACCGCGTTGAGGAGTCGTTGGCCGGGATTGATTTTTTGATCGCACAGCAGTGGGACGAGTCCGGCCTCTTGCATTTTTTTGGCCGTGCGTTGCCAGGGGTAGTCGAGCTCATGAAACGTGACGATATTGGCTGCGAGATCGAGACGGGCATAACGAGCCACCCGTTGTGCGTTGGGTGATTGTCCCACGGCGCCGGGATTGAGCAACGCTCGTCCCTCCAGTTTATGGGGACCGGGCTGCGCTCGGGTCCAAGCGCCGCCGTTCCACAAAACCGGCTCGTGGGTGTGGCCGGCGATCAGTACACGAATATCGGGGCTCACTGCGGCGAGCGCCTCGCCAGCCAAGGTGGGCGTGTTGACGTATTTTTCTGAGTCGCGCGGATCAGCGTGGACCATGCGGATACCGGGTGCGACATCGAGGGCGAAGGGCAACCCTTCGAGCCACTGCCGGGCTTCAGGATTCAGAATTTTGCGCGTCCAGCGAATGGCGTGGATACCGGCGTAGATGCATCTTCGCAGGCTGAGCCGGCCGAGCAGCATGCCTTCGTGGTTGCCCCAGACGCAGCGTGCGCCCGTGGCGCGAATCCGGGCGACGACGGCGTTGGGGTCCGCGCCGTAGCCAATCAAATCTCCCGCGATGACGATGGCGTCGGGCCACTCGCCCAAATCATCGAGCACGGCCTCGAGTGCTTCGAGGTTGGCATGAACGTCGGCCAGGACGGCGATCTTCATCGTTTGAGTAGTGCCGCTCCGCTTTTCGCCAGCATCAAGGCGATGCTGAAAATCCCGGGCAGCGGATCGCTCCAGGCAAACTCATGACAGGTGTCCGCGCGCATGACCGAACGGATCCATTGGGGAAAACTGAGTTCGCCGGCGGCGCGGTATTCGCGCATGGCCTTGAAATCTTCGCGCAGATAAATCCAGCTCACCCCGGCGCGGGCCCGGCCGGCTTTAGCCGAGCCTGGATTGACCGCATCGGCGAAGGCCAAGGCCGGGATGTTCACGCCGGCGACAGCCGCCGGATAATGCCAGAGGCTGAAGCGCGGATTGATCTCGAGCAGGCGCAACTGGCCGTTGCGGATATCGCGCTTGAAATCGAGTTTCACCACGCCCGAAAATCCAATGCGGGCCAGCACGACGCGGCCGAGCGCCACGACTTCGGGATCGTCCAGGATTTTCACGTAGGTGCTCGCTCCATGGACCCGTGAAAAAGTGCGCACCTTTTTGCCGGTAAACTCGGCGACCACTTCGCCGCCCGGGCGCACGTAAGCGTGGTAGCTTTCAATCCATTCTTCGCCGCCTTCGACTGATTCCTGGAGCACGAAGGCCCCGCCGTGGGCTTCCATCGCGGACACGATGGAGCGCAGTTTTCCGGCGTTTTCGCAACGAATCGCTTTTTGCATGCGGCCTTCTCCGCTCGCAAGCTGCGAGATGAACCAGCCGCTGCGCAGCGTCGGTTTTAAAATGCAGGGGAAGATCGTCCAATCGGCTAGTTGACTGGCGAACGATTGTTCGGGCCGGAGAATTTTTGTGGCCGGAACCGGCAAGCCCCGAACTTCGGCGAGGGCGGCGAATCCGAGTTTGTCGACCGTGGCTTCGACAATGTCCGCGCTCGGCAGCACTAGGTGGTAATATTTTTCTAGCTCGTCGCGGTGGCGTGAGACGGCGAGCGTGTCGCCATCGCTCTCGGTGAACAGTACCGGGCGCTCCGGGCAGGTCCGGCCATACTCCATGAGTGCGCGCACAAAACCGGCTTCGTCGAGATCAGCGTCGGGTGCCGTGATCCGTTGGGTGCAGTGGCGGGAAAGCGAGGCCGAGGTGAAACGGTTGGGCTTCGCGACCGTGGAGCGCAACCCGGCGAGGCCGAGCGCACGCACCAAGTTGATGTCCCCGACCACCACGCAGCGATTACGCGGAAGATCGGATGAGGTTTCCGGTCGGGGTTGCTGGTTTGTCGAAGGGTTGCTCAACTGGTTAGGAAACGAAACTCACCGGCCCAAGGCAGGTGACCGAGAGTTGGTTGATCCGGGATTGAGTGCAAGACTTGAGGGCTAGGCGGAAGTTGATATTCTCGGCGTCTGCCAATATCTGTGCAGGGCTGCCCAGCCCAAAATGGCCCGCGGATGATGCAGGAGCCGAACCGGGTGGTTGCTGGAGATTGGCGTAGCCACAGGCCTCCGGGCCTGTGGGATTTGGTCCAAGGTAGGTTGCGAGCTTGTCTCGTTCTGCTGGCCAGCAGAACGACCGTGGTGCGGCAAGCACACCACCTACGACGGAATCCGACCAACGGCAGGCAGGGGCCCGGCCTTCGCAAACAATCTCGGCAGGCCGGGCCGCCGGCCACTACTTGGACACTTGCTCAGGCGGGCTTGCCGATGCCCGAGGCGCGGAAACCGATTTTCCGCAGGGCCGCGAGGTCGACGATATTTCGGCCGTCGAAAAGAAAAGCGGGTTTGGGCATAGCGGCAAAAATCTTCGCGTAGTCGAGGGTTTTGAACTCGTCCCACTCGGTCACGATGGCGATGGCGTGCGCGCCGGCGCAGGCTTCGTAGGCGTCTTTCGCGATCATCAGCCGGGGATTTTCGACTCCTTTACCGAGCGTGTCGGCCTTGATTTCATGGGCGGGCACCTTGGGGTCGTACACGCAAACCTTGGCGTGCTCGATGAGCAGGTCGCGGCAGATGTTGATCGCGGCGGATTCGCGGGTGTCGTTCGTGTCCTTCTTGAAGGCAAAGCCGAGCACCGCGATTTTTTTGTCGGCCACGGTGTTGAAGAGTTCCTTCACAATGCGGCCGGCGAAACGCTGCTTCTGCCAGTCGTTCATCGCCACCACGCTGTGCCAGTAGGCCGCCACCTCGGGCAGGCCGAAACTTTCGCAGAGATAAGTGAGGTTGAGAATATCTTTTTGGAAACAGGAACCGCCGAAGCCGACCGACGACTTGAGGAATTTCGGACCGATGCGGCTGTCCTTGCCGATGGCGTTGGCGACTTCATCGACGTCGGCTCCGGTCGCTTCGCAGAGTGCGGAGATGGAGTTGATCGACGAGATGCGCTGGGCGAGAAAGGCGTTGGCTACGAGCTTCGAGAGTTCGGAGGACCAGAGATTGGTCGTGATGATGCGATCGCGCGGCACCCAGCGGGCGTAGACGCTGACGAGGGTCTCGACGGCTTGGTCGCCGTCGGGGGTGCGCTCACCGCCGATGAGCACGCGATCGGGGCTCGTGAGATCCTTGACCGCCGTGCCTTCGGCGAGAAATTCCGGATTGGAAAGCACCTGGAATTTCAGGCCCTTGGTGTTGGCCGAAAGAATGGTGGTGATCGCATCCGCCGTCTTCACGGGGATGGTGGATTTTTCCACGATGATCTTGCCGTGTTCCGCGTGTTCCGCGATTGAGCGGGCCACGGATTCGATGTACCGCAGATCAGCGGCGCGGCCGGCGCCGACGCCGTAGGTCTTGGTCGGGGTGTTGACGGAAACAAAGATGATATCGGCGCTCTTGATATTGCCGGCCACGTCGGTGGAAAAATGCAGATTCCGGCCGCGCGCTTGTTTCACGACGTCATCCAATCCGGGTTCATAGATCGGCAGCGTGTCGCTATTCCATGCGGCGATGCGCGTCGTGTTCATGTCCACCACGGTCACTTGGATGTCAGGACATTTCAGGGCGATCATGGCCATCGTTGGACCGCCCACATAACCAGCGCCGATACAGCAGATTTTCATAATTGTGAGGGTATATCATTGGGCACAGGATGAGTGGGCAAGAAACAAATTTGAGGCGGACGGCAATTGGGAGTGGGCCTTGGCCTTCAGCAAACGCGTGACTGACGGACGCTCCCGATCTGCGTTCGACGGGGATTGACCTAGCCACCGGCGCGTGCCGCGCCGAAGCCCGGCGGAGGAGGCTTCGTGCCGGTGGTTCGCGGTATTTGTAGGTTGCGAGCTTGCCTCGTTCTGCTGGCCAGCAGAATAGCGCGACAAGCGCGCAACCTACGACGAAGTGATCCCCGGCAGGCAGAGACGCCTGCCGCTATGTCCGGCTGATTGAATCGACAGGTGCCTTGTCTCGGAGGGCGTCTGTCTTGCAGACGCCGCGCACGATGACGGATAGGCGCGAACGAATGCCGTGGGGAAAGCACAGCCTGTGCAAGACACAGGCCCTACTAATTTCCTGGATTCTCGGGTTGGAACAAGAGCTGGGCGTAGACGTAGGCCATGCTCGCCATCATGATTCCTTCGATTCCTTCACTGTAGCGCCACCAGTGCGCCGGATCGTATTCGGAGGGAGGGATGGCGATGATGCCAACCTGCACGTCGTCACCGAAGGCTTGCTGGAAAAGCAGGCGGGTGCGGCGGGCGTGAATATCTTCCGTCACGATATTCATCCGGTGGACTTCGAGATGATTTTCCTTGAGCCAATTTTTCAGGGCGATGGCGGAACCGTAGGTGCGATCCCGATCCACGATCCGCGAAGGAACCATCTGCACCAAATTCTTGGCCAGGCCATCCGCAACCAATCGTTCGGCGGCGACACTGGCGGAGGTATTGAAATCGTTCGTGTATCCGCCGGTGCCGCGGACTGGTCCTCCCGTGGTGAATATCTGGCGGTAGTTTCCGTTTTTGAATTCTTTGATCGCTGCTTGGATGGCGTATTCGTGAACCCAGCCCTCGACCACGAGGTAGTCGGCATCGACGCGATCCGTCACCGCGAGGAAGGGATGAATCGTTCGGATGAATAGACCGCCGGTGAAGGCGAAAGTTAATGCCAGTGTCAGCCAGCCGCGCCAAGTGAGTCCCCAGCGCTCCTGACGGGCGAGCAGTCCACCGAGAGCTTTCTTTGGGGCTATGATTGGCTCAGGCACGGAGTAGTTGGGGAATTGATATGCTTCGCTTTGAGCTTTTGTAGGGCCGTCGCTTGCCGACGTGCCTTCCTTTCAATACCGGCACGCCCACAAGGGCCGGGCCTACAGTCCGAATTCGCAATGCAATTGGGATTAGGCCAGAGGGAGCGGGAGGCGCTTGCCTGCCGGGGTAGGTGGCGCGCTGGTCGCGCCATTCTGCTGGCCAGCAGAACGAGGCGAGTTCGCAACCTACGAAAAGCAGGCCCACAGGCACGGAGGTAGGTGGCGCGCTGGTCGCGCACGTTGCGAGGCGAGCTCGCAACCTACGAAAAACGATCCCACGGGCGCGGCCTGCGCCTGTGGCTACTTCAACCCGCCGGCTTCTGACAACCCTCCGCATATCAGGTCGGACTCGGCTCATTCTTTTCGTTTTCGAATGCCTGCATGAGTTCTTTGCGGGAGGCGGTGGCGGTGCCGAGCTTACCAACGACAATTCCGGCCGCGATATTGGCAATGTGCACGGCATCTTCGCGCGGAACTCCGGCGGCCATGGCGGCTGTCAGGGTCGAGATCACCGTGTCGCCGGCGCCGGAAACATCGGCCACTTGGCGGACGACCGTGGGGAAATGGCGCGAGGCGCCTTCGCGCGGACGGAGCAACATGCCTTTCTCGCCCATCGTCATGACGAGGCATTCGGGGTTGTGCCGGTTGAGAATAGCGGTGGCGATCTCCTCGGCACTCGGGCTCTTGCTGCCAAACGAGCTCAGCCCGGAAAGCTGAATGCCCTCGCCATAATTGGGCGTGAGTAAATCCAGTCCGCTGATGTCGAGCGGACGCAGCGGCTTGGGGTCGAGCGCCAGGAATAATTTCCGGTGGGCTTTTACCTGACGCAGCGTGTCGATCACTTCCTGGCTGATGACGCCCTTCGCGTAGTCGGAAAGAATAACCGCATCGTATTTCGCCGCCTTTTCCGCGAGGAGTCCGAGCAAACCGGATTCGGCGATCGAGTAGGTTTCCGGATGGGCTTCCTGATCGAAGCGGCAGAGCTGCTGGCGTTGCGCCACAATGCGGGTCTTGGTGATCGTGGGGGATTTGGCGCAGGCCAGTCGCGGATCGAAGGTTACTTTTTGCTGCCGCAAGAGTGCCTGCAGTTCCACGCCGTTGGTGTCGTTGCCAACGAGGCCGAACAATTCGCACCTGACGCCGAGAGCCGCCAAATTGTTCGCGACGTTGGCCGCGCCGCCGGCCGTGTGGGTTTCGCGATGCACCTCGACGATGGGGACCGGCGCCTCAGGGGAGATGCGGCGGATGTCGCCCCAGAGATAGCGGTCGAGCATAACGTCGCCTACAATCAGAATGGAAACGCGGTCAAGAAAATCGAGGTTGTGTGTCATCGGAGGGAAATGAGTTGGGTGAGATTAATAATCGGCTTCCAGTTGGGTGAGCCAGGAGTGAAGGATGAAAGTGTGGATTTCCTGAATGCGTGCCGTCACGTTGCTGGGGACGATCAGATCGTGATCCGCGATGCCCTTGGCCGGACCGCCGTCCTTGCCGAGCACGGCAATGGTCTTGATTTGGCGGGCCTTGGCGGCGCGCAGGGCGGCGATCACATTCGGCGATTTGCCGCTGGTGCTGAAGATCACGAGCACATCGCCCGCCCGGCCGTGGCCCTCGACTTGGCGCGAGTAGATCTGATCGAAGCCGTAGTCATTGCCGATACAGGTCAGCAGTGTGGGATCGGCGCAGAGCGCGATGGCGGGGAGCGAAGGGCGCTCCTTGTCGAAACGGCCGACCAATTCCTCGGCGAGATGCAGCGCATCGGCCGCGCTGCCGCCGTTGCCAGCCGTTAAAAGTTTGTGGCCGGATTTGATGGAGCGGCGGATTTCCTCGCCGGCCGCGGTCACGGCCGGAAGGAGTGCGCGGAAACGTTCCAGCGTGGCGATCAGGTCTTCGAGATGGGCTTGGATCATGGCAGGAGGGCGCAGAGGGTGGATGGACTCGGAAATTTTATTGGGACGGCTGAGCGTTTAACCAGCGGGTGTAGTCGGCCACGGAAGCGGCCAGCGGCGTGGGGGAGTAGGGCACTCCGGCGCGGGCCAATTTCTTCATCGTGGCCTCGGTGAAGTATTGGTATTTCCCGCGCAGATCTTCGGGCATGGGAATGTACTCGATCTTCGCTTCGCGGCCGAGCGCGGCAAACAGGGCTTCGATCAATTCGCGAAACGAATGGGCCTTGCCCGTGCCGAGATTGAAGAGGCCCGACACCGTCGGCCGGTCGGCCAGAGCCAGAATCACGTCGACGAGATCGTTGACATAGATGAAATCGCGCAGCTGCCCGCCGTCGACGTAACCATCCTTGTGCGACTGGAAAAGCCGGACGAAACCCTGCTGATGGATCTGGTGGAAGCCGTGAAAAACCATGGACGCCATGCGGCCCTTGTGGCTTTCGCCCGGACCGAACACGTTGAAGAATTTAAGGCCGACGCATTGGCGGGGTTGCTTCTGGCCGGCGGCGATCTGGGCTTCGACCCAGAGATCAAAATCGTGCTTGGACTTGCCGTATAAATTCAGCGGCTTGAGCTGCACCAGCGGCGATTCGTCGTCGAAGCCTTGATCGCCATCGCCGTAGGTCGCGGCGCTGGAGGCATAGATATATTGCCGCTGGTGAGTCGCGCACCAAGTCCAGATGCGTTGGGAATAGACGAGATTGTTCTCCTCCAGATACGACCAGTTTGACTCAGTGGTCGAACTGCAGGCGCCCATGTGGAAAATGATTTCCGGCTGAAGCTCATTTTTTTCCAGAGCCTGCAGGAATTCGTGATGGTTGAGAAACGGCACGCCCGGGGCGACGGCCAGATTTTGTCCCTTGGCTGGCGGCACCGGGTGATCGACGGCCAGCAGACTGGAGGCGGGATGATGCTTGGCGAGCGATTCGAGGAGACGGCTGCCGATGAATCCGGCGGCACCGGTGACGACGAAACGAGGTTGGAGTTTAAGGGCGGAAGTAGGCACAGGTTGGAGAGATGTGAATAGGGGGAACGCCGGACTAGTCAATTCCTCCGGCCCGGATAATTTTTTGGATCAGGCCCGTCGTGCTGAACCCCGTGAGAAAGGGCAGGAAGCGGATCTGCGCTTGGCAGGCTTCGAGGGCGGCGCGTTCCCCGGCGTGCAAGCGGTTGATGTCGTAATCGCCGGCCTTGGTATAGATGTCGGGCTGCAGAGCGGTGATCTCCTCGATGAGATTGGGCTTGGTGAACATCACGAGGGAGTCGATGCAGCCCAGCGCGGCGAGGCCGAAGGCACGTTCGAGTTCGCTTTGCACCGGACGCTTGGGGCCTTTGAGAATCTGCACGCTGGCGTCAGAATTCACGGCCACGATCAGGTGGTCGCCGAGTTGGCGGGCATTTTGCAGGAAATAAATATGGCCGGTGTGCAGCAGATCAAAGCAGCCGTTCGTCATCACCAGTTTTTTCCCGAGCTGCC
>Ga0209591_10000091_pt1 | contig 105558 bp, 73 predicted proteins | sample MAT01_FD_187207 | JGI IMG/M metagenome (GOLD analysis project Ga0209591, IMG submission 187207) | Freshwater microbial communities from Lake Fryxell liftoff mats and glacier meltwater in Antarctica - MAT-01 (SPAdes) (version 2) | ecosystem: Environmental > Aquatic > Freshwater > Ice > Liftoff...
AACCCGCGCACCTATTTGCCTTATGTCGCCACGACCCTGAACAATTTGGCGATTTTGCAAAAGAATCAGAATGACTATGCCACGGCGCAAGGCAACTATGCAGAGGCGTTGCAGATCTATCGCACGTTAGCGTCGGCGAACCCGCGTACCTATTTGCCTGATGTGGCAATGACCTTGCTCAATCTCAGTCTTTTCTATTTGCAGGCTGTTCCTGATCAAGAGCAGTCGATCGCCCTGGCAACCGAAGTGCTTGATATTGCCCAGCAGTTTCCGCAGGTTCCCATTGTGCAGCACTACGCAAAACAAGCGAGTCAGGTTTTACAGGCAAATGGAGTCGAGGTTGATGCGTAAAGGCAAAGACCTCCGAGGTTTCAGACCTCCGAGGTTTTCAAAACCTCGGAGGTCTAGCTACTCATCCAACATGAGCGCTTTGAGATTCGTCACAAAAGCTCTGGTCATGTCAGGCAGATGATCATCAGGCTTCAGAAATACCTGATACTCTGCCTCAGACGCAAATTGCTGTTGCAACACATCGAGCTTGGGTAAGGTGCCTGCACGCAGTCCAGCATACTCAAGGTAGCTGGAAAATTCCCAATCCTGCGGATGAGATACGATTCCAGCTTTCACCGGGTTGAGATGGATGTAGCGCGTCAGATGGTACAGGTACTCGTCGCTCTGTACCCCAATCGCCTGAAACTGCCCTTGAAACAAAGATCCCACGCGGTTGTAGCGCCGATTCATGGCTTTGGTATATGCCATTGCTAACCGTTGCATCGCTCCAGAAACCTCATTTGTTCTACATCGCACCAACAAGTGATAATGATTGGGCATCAAGCAATATGCCAGCACATGCAGCGTTTGCTCAAGCAAATGTCGGCGTACCAGGCGCAAAAAGTGCAGGTAGTTCTCCCGTTCAAAGAAAATGGGATTGCGATCGTTCCCACGATTGTAGAGATGGTAGTAATGCTCCGGCTGGAAGGTGAGATCGCGACGCGGCATAGAGGAAGGCTGGGTACAGCAGTTCCCTTAACGTTCCCAACTTCCCTCCAAGACCTCGGAGGTTTTCAAAACCTCCGAGGTCTGAACCTAGCCGAGTTATCTTGCAACCTGGTTGAGCAATCGCGGCGATAGGACGAGCAATCTTGATGGGATGAGCAAGCTCGAAGTCTGATTGAGTCTCTAAAGAACCTGGATGAGCTAGTTCAGAGCTAAGTCGAGTGATTAAAAAGATTGCTCAGGTGGTCTTTGAGCTGAGTCGAGTCGTCTTTGAGCTGGGTTGAGCTGTCTTTGAACTCGGTCGAATTATCTTTTGATGAGGTCGAGCTGTCTTTAGGTTGAGTCGAGCGATCGCTGCACTCGGTCGAGCTACCTATGAATCAGGTCGAGCTATCTTTGGGCTAAGTCGAGCGATCGCTGCACTCGGTCGAGCTAGTTCTAAGCTGGCTCTGCCTCATCCCCCTTGCTCACGCTCTTTTCCCGACCCAGTAGCGCCACGCTTAACGTCACGATCACTACGCCTGCTATCTGCAATCCATTCAGCGTTTCTTGAATGGTTAACCAGGCGAGTACTACAGTCAGCGCGGGATTGCTGGCACCGATCATGGAGGCTGACGTAGCACCAATCAGGCGAATGCCAAAGTTGTTGAGCAGGTGTCCGGCAAAGGTGACGATCGCCGATAGCAGTCCACCAATCCACAGAGGCAACCAGGGCAACGACGCGCCGTGTTCACGCCAGAACAGTAGGCTGACTCCCGACAGGACGAGCGCTGTCAAAAAACTCAGCCAGGTGAAGGGCACGGGATGTAGAGTTTCAAAGCTTTTTTGGGCGACGACGGTGTACAGGGCATACGCCATGCCTGCTGCAACGCCAGTGATGATGCCGATGACACTTGTATGGCTGGCAGACGGGCTGACGTGCGGCAAGGTGAGCGCACTGCCCAGCAACACAAGCCCCATCACGCTCCAGCGAAACAGCGTGGGACGATCGCCAAACCAGCGCCACACAAAGAGTGCTGTGAAAACGGGATACGAGAAGAACAGCGTAATCGCAATGCCCACTGGAATCAGCCCCATCGACACATAGAGCAGCGCCAGATAGAGAAACATGAGCATGCCACCCGCGATCGCCCGCAGCAAGCGAGGACGTTGTTCCGGCTCCCGCAATTGCCCAATATCCTTCCATGTTGATGGATACAGTCTGCCTGCTAGCACCGCCATCAACGGGACGACGAGCACCATGCGCATGAACAGCAGCAGGAAAGAGTTGGGTAGCGTTGGTGTTACAAACCCGCCCGTGTGAAACGCGCCTAAAAGCGTCTGCTCGTTAAAGAGAACCCTGACGATGACGTTTTGAAAGCAGAAGAAGAAGGAAGCCAGTAAAACGATCAGAAAACCAACCACTGCGAACCATCATGAAGGATAGCCTGATCCTAGCCAGCAAACTGGCTCAAGCGGCTGAAGGCAATCCTCATCCAACGTGGAGTTGCCTATCGAGTAGCATGGTACAAGAGTATCGCTCATTATCCTGTACCCGATGCCTGTCTCTGATGCCGTTTCATGGCACGTTCACCCGATCGCCTCGCTGCCAGACTGGTTTCTCCAGGCAGTCGATCGGTACGCGCCCAACTTGCCTGGGCACTATGCGGCGCAACTGCTGTGGCAACGTGGTATCCGAGATCTGGAAACACTCGCAGGCTTTCTCGATGCGAACGGCTATCAACCTGCCAGCCCGTTTGCGTTTGGGGAAGAGATGCAGTGGGCGGTCGATCGCTTACAGCAGGCGCACATCAACCAGGAGACGATCGCCATTTGGGGCGATTTTGATGCTGATGGCGTGACCGCAACCGCTGTCCTGTGGGATGGGTTGGGACAGTTCTTCACTCCGCAACAAACGCTGTTCTACTACATCCCCAATCGCCTGACCGAATCGCACGGGCTATCACAGCAAGGCATCGATCTTCTGCACGCCAAGCACTGCCGCCTCATCGTTACCTGCGACACAGGCAGCACCAATCTGGCAGAAATTGATTATGCCCATAGCTTAGGTATCGATGTGATTGTGACCGATCATCACACGCTGCCAGACGCTCGTCCGCCGATCGCTGCCATGATCAATCCCCGCTACTTGCCTGCTGACCATCCACTCGCAAACCTATCAGGGGTAGCGGTCGCCTACAAACTTGTAGAAGCGCTGTACGAAACGCTGCCAGCAGTCCCGCAAAAGCCGTTGGAGTCACTGCTGGATTTGGTGGCGATCGGTCTCATTGCCGATCTCGTCGAACTCAAAGGTGATTGTCGCTATCTGGCACAGCGCGGCATTGCACAATTACAAAAGCAGTCCGATCCGCTAATGGCTACACGACCAGGACTTTCTAGACTGCTGGCATTGTGTAAACGCAGCGGCGATCGACCCACTGACATTTCCTTTGGTCTGGGTCCACGCATCAATGCCGTCAGCCGCATTCAGGGAGACGCGCACTTCTGCGTTGAGCTTCTTACCAGCCAGGATGTTGCGCTCTGTAACCACCTGGCAGAAGCAACGGAACTGGCAAATACGCGCCGCAAAGCCCTCCAAAAAGACGTGATGCAGCAAGTCAAAGCCCGACTGTCGCAGCTTGACCTTTCAACCACCAGCGTCATTGTGCTGGCAGACGAACAGTGGCAAGTCGGCGTTTTGGGGCTTGTAGCGGGACAAATCGCCCAGGAGTATGGACGACCGACGATTTTGCTGAATATAGAGTTGGAGGGAAGACAGGGAGTGGGGAGTGGGGAGTGGGGAGTGGGGAGTGGGGAGTCAGGAGTCAGGAGTCAGGAGTCAGAATCAACTCAAAACTCAAAACTCTCCTCTCCTCTCGCTCGCGGTTCTGCACGATCGGTTAACAAAATCGACCTCTACCAATTGGTGAAAGAACAGGCGCATTTGCTGCATCGGTTTGGTGGGCATCCCTACGCAGCGGGGTTAAGTCTACCTGTAGAGAACATTCCATTGTTTACGGAGGCGCTGAATCAGCAGGCACGGCAGATGGCTGCACTAGCTCGTCCGGCGCTCCAAGCAGATTTGACGGTGACAGTCGCCGAGTTGGGGAAAGAGCTTTTCCAAACGTTAAAACTGCTGGAACCCTGCGGGATGGGCAACCCAGCACCCAAACTATTCCTCCAGAATTGCTGGTTTGAGCACGTTAGCAATAAGAACATCAAGGACTGGAAAGGTGGCAAAGTTCGTTACATCAAAACTGAGTTTGCGTTGCGAGATGATTCAACGCAGAAAGGCTTTCCCGGTCTGTGGTGGGAGCATTATCAGGATGAGGTGCCGAAGGGCAGATGTGATGCGATCGCCGAGCTTGATTTCAATGCCTACCAGAAACGGTATGAAATTCGCTTGATTGCTGTTCGTCCGTGCGAAACAACTCTAGAAACACCATCTCGTCTGGCTGGCGAGAGATGGATTCTGGACTGGCGGGGCTTGAGTGGTGGTGTGACGGATGGGGGAGAACCGCAGAGACGCAGAGACGCAGAGCAAGTTGCTAGCCATCCCCTTATGGTTGAGCAGTGTCCTACCAGTTGGGCTGAGTTGCAGGTGTGGTTTCGTCGCGCAGTGCAGGAGCAACGATCGCTGGCGATCGCCTACGCCGCACCATCCCTCACTACGCCGCAAGCCATTTGGCAGCAATTGGTCGGCATTGCAAAATACCTTAGCCGAACGGGGCAACCTGCAACTCGCATCCAGCTATTGGACAAGTTGGGCATTAGCGATCGTTCCCTCAAACTGGGCTTTCAAACGCTGGAGTATCTAGACTTTACGCTTCGCTATACCAACAATGCCTTTCAAATCACCTGGCAGGAGCAGCCGTCTCATGCTGGTTCAGATCTAGAGCTGGCAGCAGCCGTGGAACAATTTGCGATCGCCATCAACGAAGAACAGTTTCGTCGCCAATACTTCTACCAAGTGCCTCTAGCAACGATACAGGCGATCGCCGCTCAAACCACGTCAGGTGAAGCGTGAAGGTGAATAGTTAAAACGTTGCAGTGCCAAACGTTGAAAGTGATGGCAAGATGACTTAACTCTAGACATTAGGCTCCGGACGATGAACGCTATTGCAGGGATGCTGGGTCGGCTAAAGGCACGAGAAACAAAGCATAAAGAGCAAGGCACAGAGCATGGGGTTTTGCCAGACGCATTCCGTTCCAGGCACGTTGCCTTTCTAACGCTGCGGTCTGCTCAATGGCTCTCCACGATCGGATTAGGTCTGGTACTGAGCCTACTCGCGGGACGCGCTCAGGCATTGCCAGGGCAGTCTCCCGATGAAGCCGTGGTTTGGATTCAGGCAAACCCGACGCTGCGCCCCGTTCGTGGTGAAAAGCTTCTGGTACGCAAAAGCGACACGCCTGCTCAACGCTTTATGTTTTCGGCATCGCCATTGCAGGTTGGCAGAGCTTCGTCAGGGTCAACGGGGGGCATCATTCGCACCGAAGAGATCTCGTTTTTCGATATGCAAAATGGCGTGACCCGCGATCGCTTGCAAGAGACTCTACGCATCATTTACGGACCAACCATTTACCAGGATTACGCTCAGGCTAAAACGCTCTACACCTATCCCACGCAGAAAACCCTTGACCAATCTGTTAATCGGGATACTCCCTTGCTAGCTGCTATACAAGGAGAGGTGCGTGAAGGCGATCGCTATGCCTACTGGCTCGAAATTGCCCGACAACAAAACGGCTTCGCCTACACGGGCAAAATCACGGTTTTTCTGAGAGACGATTTGCCAAAGCTAGAAGGAGAATTGCGTAATCGGTGAGGGAGAGAAAATTTTGAGTTTTGAGTTTTGAGTTTTGAGTTTTGAGTTTTGAGTTTTGAGTTGTTTAACCTTTGCCCTCTTTCCAACAACTAACAACTAACAACCAACAACTCTCCTACCCCTGCCACGTGCCCACAAAAATACTCTTCACCGTTGCGGCAATGCGGCTCAAGTCTTCATCCAACAACGGGGGCCAATCGATGCCTGCTCGCTGACCATTCTCAAACGCTTGCCGAGAATCGCTGGCTAAAAGATGCAGTGAGCAAGCCAGTTCTCGCTCAAACGTTGCGCTCTCCCGCAACGACTCAAAGACGACCTTCAGCGCTAGCAGAATGGAGGTAACCTGACCGGGGATCGGCGGTTGTCCCCGTTTCAAGCGTGTGAGGAGCGCATCTGGATTTTGTTCTGCCGCCGTCCCTTGATTGACCAACAAACTCCGAGCCGTTTGGTAATCCACAGGCAAAAAGTGAACGAAAAGAGTGCTCTAAGACTGTACCGCAGCAAGCACCAGAATGAACTCGCTAAGGCAAAGTCAAGCGGATGCGGGGTAAAAGGGTGGCGATTGGGGCTAAACGCCGACTACTGCGGGTTCAGCGACCCACCGACCGACTGCATTGCCAATGACAGCAAGCTCTTGCATCAGACGATCGAACCGTTCGGGCGTGAGCGATTGAGGACCATCGGACAGAGCTTTCTTGGGATTGGGATGAACCTCAATCATGAGCGAATCAGTTCCCGCCGCGATCGCCGCCATTGCCATCGACGGCACATACTCTGAGCGCCCCGTGCCGTGGCTTGGATCAATCATAATCGGCAGATGCGTGAGCGATCGCAGCACCGGAATGACAGACAAATCCAAAGTGTTTCGTGCGTACTTATTGTCAAACGTGCGAATGCCGCGCTCACACAAAATGACGTTCGGGTTTCCAGCCGCAAGAATATATTCGGCAGCCATCAGCCATTCTTCGATCGTGGCTGACATACCACGCTTCAGTAAAATTGGCTTATCTTGAGCGCCAACCTTCTTGAGCAGTGAGAAATTATGCATATTACGGGCACCGATCTGGATGATATCAGCAACCTCTCCCACAAGCTCCAAATCAGCCGCATCCATCAGTTCGGTAATGATCCCCAGCCCAGTGGCTTCCCGTGCTTTCGCCAGCAAACCAAGGGCACTCTCGCCATGTCCCTGAAACGCATAGGGCGATGTGCGAGGTTTGAACGCTCCTCCCCGTAAGCATTGTGCGCCTGCCGCTTTGACCCGATGCGCCGTTTCGACGATCATGGCTTCGTTCTCAACCGAGCAAGGACCCGCTACTACTACGAGCGGATGATGTTCACCAAAGGCTACCGCACCGTTAGGCGTGGGAACAATCACCTCACTCGATTCGCCATGACGATACTCTCGACTGGTACGCTTGTAAGGCTTCTCAACCCGCAGTACTTGCTCAATCCAGGGACTCACTTCCTGAATCTGGAGTGGATCCATGTCAACCGTGTCGCCCACCAGTCCAATGACAACTTTATGCTTGCCAACGATCGTCTCTGGATTCAAGTTCCAGCTAGAGAACTCGTCAGTAATGCGGGTAATTTCGGCATCTGGTGAGCCAATTTTCATGACCACAATCATTGAGGTTACGTCCCTGCTGTGAGTGCATTGATGGGGTAAGAGGGAGAGCGATCGCGCAAGCAGATCGACTAAATTTCAAGGAACAATTCAAGTTCAAGCAGAGGGATTGTCTGTCTCGTCTTTCGCAGCACGCCAAGAGTGCCGCAGTCGCCCAAAATTTAGTTTGAACTCGTCCCAGCCGAATAGACTTCCTACGCGCTCCTCATCCCAGGAGGCAGAAAGTGGACCGTAGCTCAAGCCCAGTACGCCCAACCCAAAAAAGCCCAAACTGACGAGCAATACAGCGGCAGTCGGCGGTTGGAACGCAGCGTTCGCGATCGCAAAATAACTAACCACAAACGTGAGGAGGGCACAAGTCGTTGGCACACCACAAAAAGAGGCTGCTCGGGTGACCATTCGGCGGTTGACGATTTCGGGAATGCTGGAGGCGTTTGGCATACCTTGAAGCAGTTGCTTGGCTGGAGTGACCGCACCTGGTTCTACTGGAGTGGAAGGCGCTTGTTTGGCCTGCTTCTGACGCGTTGAAACAGGCTCAAACGGTAATGGAGACACGCCAGCCGCTTCTTTGTTCGCAGAAGCGGCGTTGCTCGGAGCCTTTTTTTTCTTCGCTGCCATAGACACCGTCCTTGTTTAGCCGCGAATACCAAGCCGAGTAATGAGCGCCCGGTAGCGGGCATTGTCCTGCTTCTGGATGTAGGACAAAAGGCGCTTTCTCAAACCGATCATCCCCAGCAGCCCTTTACGGGATGCGTGGTCTTTTTTGTTCGCTTTGAGGTGCTCACTAAGACGGTTAATCCGCTCAGTCAACATCGCTACCTGGACATCCGAAGAGCCAGTATCGGTTTCATGAACCTGATAGTCAGAAATGAGTTCTTGTTTACGCTGTTGCAGCAGAGGCATGTCTCGTAAGTCTTCCTGGTTTATAGAGAGTTGCAGTCTACTATCCTACCATAGCCCTGTGGTTGATCCGGCAAGTTCGCGAAGTAGACAGGTTTGACCGGAGCGATCGCCGCTTCAACAATCGCTCCAGCTAAGATCAACCTGAGACAGCTAGAAGCTAATGGCTGACCGCTTACTGCTGCCACACAAATACTTTGGCGGCAAAGGAACCCAGATCGATCGCCAGACGACGCTCGTGAACGTCAACATCGTAGTTGCCTGTCCACTCATGCCACGTGCCATCGGCGGGGAAATCAGTCACTTCGTAGCTGCCCAAGCTCTGATCTGAGAAATTGGCAACCACGACAACGCGAGAACCCTCGTCATTCCAGCGCGTATAGGCAAGGACTTTGCCCTCAGCGTTCTCGTGGAAAAACTCGATGTTTTCGGTGTAAAGGGCGTGGTTTTGTTTGCGGAGGTGAATCAACCCTTTGTAATACGCAAACAGTCCTTTGTTCAAGTCGCCACTCAGCAACGTCCAGTCAATCTTTGCCTGATCCATTGTCTTGTACTTGTATTCACCAAACTCCTCGCCCATCCAAATTAAGGGAACGCCTACGGCAGTCAGCAGCAGATCGGCACCCAGTCGCGCACGACGAAAAGCTTCGTCTTCCAAGATGCCGCGATCGCCCAGCTCTGCCATGACATGATTGTGATCATGGTTGGTCAAATAGTTGACCACATTTGTTGCGCCTATAAAGCCCTGACGTTTGGCATCCAACACCTCTTTCAGCCGCTCCAGGTCGAACGTGTCGCCACAGATATGCTCCAAGATACAATGGTAGAAGCTGTCGTGCCAGCAGCCATCCATCGGACCATCGACGTTGGTAATACTAGGAGACTCAGGGATGTATTCTGCTACGGTATAAAACGGTTTGGCACCCGCAGCTTTTTTGGCTTCCTCAACAATCCAATGCATGAAGTCATAGTTGGCGATTTGCCGTGCCGCATCAAAGCGAATGCCGTCGAGGTGAAATTCTTCCACCCAATAGTGGACAGCATCACCAGCAAAACGACGGGCAGGGTAAGTTTCCAGGTTGTCGTCGTAGTGTTCGTAGTTAAACTCAGGTCCCCAATTGTTGTCAGGATCACGCGGCTCGTGGTGGTACCAGTAATCGTGATCGATTTGAGTCAACGGGCAGGACGCTTCAGAGTGATTATAAATCCCATCCATTAAGACCCGAATGCCTCTAGAGTGGCACTCGTCAATCAGCTTTTTCAAGTCTGCGCTCGAACCGTAGCTAGTTTCGGCAGCAAAGAAATGGCGGGGATTGTAGCCCCAGCTATAGCTGCCCGGATATTCTTTGATCGGCATGAGTTCGATCGCGTTAATGCCCAGATCGCACAGATAATCCAGCTTTTCCATCACGTGCTGGTATTTACCGCGTTTCTTGGCATCGTCTTCGCCACCCGAGAAATCTGCCACATGGAGTTCGTAAATGACTAGAGCGTTGTCTGATGGCAAGGGCTTGTCGTCGTGTTGCCAGACGTAGGTATCCACAACGCGCTGACCATCTTTGATATGGGCGATCGCATTTTCTTCGCTGGTCGTTCCGTCCACATCTGTTGCGTAGGGATCGGTCACATCCACCCACTGCTCCGGCTCAAAGAACCAGCTTTTGGACTGCACCCGAAATTTATACTGATAAACTCCATCGTCCAGTTCAACGCTAGTACGGAAAAAACCATCATCTCCTTTTTTCATCGGCAGCGCGTTCCAATCTGAAAGCGACCCGATTAAAGCAGCTTCTTGGTTGTAAGGTGCAAACAAACTAAACTCAATAGCACTTGACATAACGCTCCTTTAAGCTGCGACTGTACCAAAATTAAGATGGCAGCATCCTCCGATGCACAGTGACTGCACCGCATCTGACAAAGGGCATAAATCGACTCAGTAGCGATCGCGTGCAAGCAGGTTAAGCTGCACGTTGTCATTGTGCTCAAACCAGCGTCTGGTGTTTCTGTAAAGTGTATTGACTCTTTCAAGCACCAATTTAATTAAAGGCTGACAGGTGACGGCAACAAGACGGCATCGATCGCGTGAATAATGCCGTTCTCAGCTAGCGGTTCCTCTCTGAACGGATAGTACTGATCATCTGCCACTCAACCTAAAACGATCGCCCCTACCCAGTCATCTCAAGATCAGATCACTGAATCTGACGATGATGCTTGAGAGGAGCGATCGCAAACGTTACCAGGCTTGTGGCAAAGACTATGACTAGGTGAAGGGTCTGGTTCCTATGACCTGAAGCTGCCAGCGCTTTGGCGGATGGTGGCGTTATCTGTAGTCGTTTGTGGTGAGTGTCCATTGAGGGGGACGAGTCCCAGCGCCTTCAAGTCAGCTTCGACCATCAAGAAGACAAGTTGCTCAAACGTCACAGACGGTTTCCAGCCAAGCTTTTCACGGGCTTTGGTGGAGTCGCCGATTAGGAGTTCAACTTCGGTGGGACGCAGGTAGCGTTCGTCAAACTCCACGTAATCCTTCCAGTTTAAGTTGACATAGCCAAAGGCAGTCTCCAGAAACTCGTGAATGGCATGGGTCTCGCCTGTAGCAACCACGTAGTCGTCTGGTTCATCTTGCTGAAGCATGAGCCACATCGCTTCAACGTAATCTTTGGCGTAGCCCCAGTCACGCTTGGCATCCAGGTTGCCCAGGTAAAGCTTTTTCTGCTGTCCGGCAATAATGCGGGCGATCGCACGGGTAATTTTGCGGGTAACAAACGTTTCACCCCGGCGCGGCGACTCGTGGTTAAACAAAATGCCGTTAGTGGCAAACAACCCGTAAGACTCCCGATAGTTAATCGTTTGCCAGTGGGCATACACCTTCGCGCACGCGTAAGGGCTGCGGGGGTAGAACGGTGTGGTTTCGCTTTGGGGAATCTCCTGCACCTTGCCGTACATCTCGGACGACCCTGCCTGGTAGAAGCGCACCTGGATCTCTGTACGGTGCTGGTAATCGCGAATGGCTTCCAAAAGGCGAAGTGTACCTGTCCCAACCGTATCCACTGTGTACTCTGGCGAGTCAAAACTGACGCGGACGTGCGATTGAGCGCCCAGGTTGTAAATTTCGGTGGGCTTCACATCTTCCAGGATGCGCCGGAGTGTGGTGCCATCCGTCAAATCGCCATAGTGCAGAAAGAGCCGTGCTTCCTGGTTATGAGGGTCTTCATAGATGTGATCAATGCGATCGGTGTTAAAGGTAGAGGTTCGCCGGATAATACCGTGAACTTCATAATCTTTCTCTAATAACAGTTCACTTAGATAAGAGCCATCTTGACCAGTGATGCCGGTAATGAGTGCCCGTTTACGTTGCGTCATGTTGAATCTTGTGGGTTGTACAAATGTGAGCAAAAGCGGTGGCAACGGCATTTGTGAGCTTAAATTGCCCCACCGTGCTCCTTCCTAACATATCTCTGGTAAAGCAATAGTGATTTTCAGCAAGCTTTGGTGAAGAAATGGTGAACTCGCCTTAACCATGACTGGCGATTGCACTGGATTCTTTACTTCGTTGGGAACCTCTGTCTGCTTGAAGGTGGCTAAGGGAAGGTGTTCGATCGCCTTCGCCCAACCTCCCTTCCCCTGTTCAACGCTACCAGGCTAAATGTAAGGGTCTTTTAACTGAATTTATGGCTCCTTCTTCATGTTCTCCCCCAACTGAAGCACTGCTAACCTTACAATAGAAAAACTAACAAGCATCCAGAACAAAGGATCGTTGTAAACGATGGATATTGTGGAGTTTTTTCAACTTAGCAGCGGCAAGTGGTTTTCCCAGCGCACCAGTCACCATCTGGCGTTTAAGCAGACAGAAGGGGGACAGTCAGATCTCCAGATTGAACTGCTACCCAAAACCGATCCAGAGGTGATCAAGCTGTGCGAACAGTACGAGATTGATCCCGCGCTGGCGCTTTGCGGGGCACGGGTCATCTGGGATGGCACGATGGAGTGGGACAAGGACAAGCATACGGGTAACACTGTGCTGGTGCCGATCGCCGATCCTGACAAGCCCCATGAAGGCAAACTACTGCGAGAAATGGGCTACGCCGAGAAAGCACCCGTTGCGGGTCGTTACATCATGGGCAGCGATGAAGCGTTGACGTTAATCACCGAGTACGAAACGATGTACTCAGAAGAGCGCCTGTGGTTTGCCAGCCCAAATTTGCGGTTACGCACCAGCATTTTGAAGCGATTTGGGGGCTTTAGCATGGCATCATTCTGCTCTGAGATTCGCAAGGGCGTGACCAGCCAACCCGCAGCAGACGCTCAGCCTTCCGTCGAGCAAACAGCATAGAGCCTTTCACACTCTGTAATAGACCATTCTGTAGTAGAGAGGTCAAAGAGTAGGGATATGTTGCTATGTCCCTACTGGCTTGAAGCGCTACCTTCTGGGTCGTCTGGTGGTTGGGCGGCTACTTTTAGCTTACTGTAAAAGTCTGGCAGCTCTGGTGTGGGGGTGAACTGATGAATCGGCTGTTTACTGGACGCAGCGGTCAGCCAGATGGGTTGATAGTGGGTTGTCAGATGTAACTGTAGCTTTGGCTTAAGCGTGGGAGCTGTAGCTACCAAACCCACACCTGGAAACATTGGCTTGGCGTTCAGTTCTTGGTGCTCAAGCTGCTGCAAGATTTTGCCGATCGACCCTACCTGAAGCAGCGCTAGGGCCGCCGCAGTAGACTCATGTGCAGCAAGGGGTGGCTTATCCTCGGTCTGATGACTTTTGGGTCTGCTCGGCTCGTCTTGCAATGTGCCATCGCTTACCTCGGACGCAACGGTAGCAACGTCTTCAGAAGGTGTTACGGTTTGGTCTACCTCGCTCTGAACAGGCGTTTCACTGGATGCAAGAGGGGCTGCACTAGACGGTGACTCATCCGATCGCAGCTTGTAGGAGTAAATCTGCGTGGGTGCTTGTGTGCCCTCCTCCGCAGGGGCTTGAACTCCCGTCAGAACATCTTTTGTCAGACCATCTTCTGTCAGAGCAGCCATCTCTGCACTATGAAGGGTTCTCAGTGCCAACATGACAGCCGTTTCGGGTAAAGCAGTGCCTCTAAAGCTCGGTAGCTGCAACGCAACGCTGTGATAAGTAAGTTTGGTTTCGATCGTGGTCGATCGTGGTGCAGGTGGCTCACTTTGAGAAAAGGATTCTGATAACACCAGATGTTCAGGTAACTTGTCACACACTAAGCGCTCAAACTCATGGTTAAAGTGATAGATCGGCTGGCTGCGCCGCTGCCACATGGCTAAAATTTGCTCTACAGAAATGGCTTTATACCGTCCCTGATAAAGCGCTTCAATGGTTGCCAGACGCATCCAAGTCGCTGGATAATGCTTCTGCCAGCCCAAAAGCAACTGCGAAATGGTGTGACTACCCAAATCAAAGCCATAGTGATGCAACAAACTGATGACGCAAGCAGTCGCATCGTTCGATCGTTCGATAGGATTATCGACCAGTTCTGTCATAGACCCTCGCGGCAGCAGCCAGGCGCTTGATTGGTGCAGACAAGCGCCGCTTATCCCAAGTGTATCTTTTGACTCTAATCATAAGCAGCGATCGCGAAAGTCTGACTCAGTATTCGAGCTAATTGACACTAAAGCCGCGCCCAATTGTCTCTCTATTCATCGCGGCGCAAAAGCACGCCGCCCTCTACAGGCGTGATGTCAGAGCCTTCAAATGTATCAGTGCCCCCCGTCCAGTTAAAGTCGCTGATCCGCAAACCAATGGCACCAATTGCCAGCACAGGGTTGTAGCGCAACACGATCGCATAGGTGCGACGGCTGTACTCCAGAATGTAATCGGTGCTGAACTGATTGCTGGAATCTAAGTTGATCGAGGTTTGGAACCCAATCCGAAAGGGACCGTAAATTTGTTGGGTAATGCCAACACTGAGAATGCGGGTATCAACGGTGCGATCGAAAAGAAAGGGCGATTGTCCACTGCCGACAAACTGAACATAGCTGATGTTGAACGCAGTGTAGTCAAAAAAGTTTCGCGAAAAATGTCCAAACTGCCCACTAAGTCCAACGCTTGCAATCAGGTTTTGCTGCGTGTCGCCATTTGTGTAGGCACTGGCAACCCCTCGTAACGTCACGCCCAAATTGACATACGGCGTGAGCGGCACTGGGCTATAGCGCAGCCCCTCTGCGGGGGTTGGCGGTAGCGCTTTCCCTTGCCAAAGCGTAAACCCACGTGCTAACTGCACGGTGCTGACAAAACGACCCAGGCTAAGCCGATTATTGGTACGGTTTGGACTCAAGAGATCAACACGATCGGTGTCAGCCGTGACGTACTGAAAGCCTGCCTGATACGTTAGCTCAATGCCAGAAGACCCCAGAAAAATTCTAGGTGAAAGCAACACAGCACCCAGGCTACTTTGCACCGTTTGAAAGCCCAATGACCCGTTGAATAGGCGATCGCGGTAGCTATACTCCAATGCCAAAATGTGACTGCCAACCAATTGTCGTGCTCGCACGCTGGCTCGCACATTGTTTTCCAGATCATTCAAATCCAGAGTGGTAAACGATGCTTTACCGCGAATAGTGGTGAACGGACCTGGATCTGCATTCAACCCTAATCTGAATCCAAAGTTCTCTGCTTTAAAGGGGTTGCCGCCATTACTAAGCGCGCGTTGCAAGAAAAATTGGGGCGTAACAGTGAACCGTAGGGTGCCTGAGGACAGCACACTAAAGGTGCGTTCTACAAACACGCCCCCCCGATCTTCATCGTCGTAGCCAAAACTGAAGAGGGCAGGCGATCGCTCCCGACGATCGGACGCGAACAGTGGAAGGAAAATTGGCAGGGTCAAGCGCTGGTCAAACACTAAGCGAGGGCGTTTGGTACGCACTTCATCGCGTAGCGGCGAAACGCGGGTCAGCGTCGCCTGTTCCGCTTTCAAGACCAATTCTGGTGGCGAAAAAGGGTCATTGGTGATTTGAATATTCTTGGCAACCCAGCCATCAGGGGTAAAGTCAATCTGGTCTGCCTCAAAGCGCAACCGTCGAACCCGCCCCCCCTGAGGAACGCCACCGGGCACTCGGCTGATATCTCTTCCAAAACCAAGTCCTACCCCAAGGCTACCGGGGCTGCTGACACTCTGCGTCGGTTGGGCTGCCGTAACACGATCACTCACTGGACGGGCGATTGTCAAACCTTCATTGTCACCCCTCGCACCGACTCCCAGATCTGTACCAACTTGGGGAAGAAAAATTTCGCCTCTGGCATTCAGCAATGTGCCAACACCCTGGACAAAGCTATATTCCAGACGCTGTCCGCGTAGCACCTGGTTACCACGGGTGAGTGCCACATTGCCCTCCGCCACCGCAAGCCGATTTTCCAAATTCACCTGCACACGATCGGCATCCAGTAGCGCACCCCGAAACCGCATCAAGACGTTACCCTCAGCCGTAAAAAGCTTGCGCTGCTCGTCGTACTCCTGGCGATCAGCATTCAACTCAATCACAGACTCTGCACCGGGCGGTGTCCCTGTCTGCGGTGAGGGCTTTGCAGGTGCGTTCTGACCCGGCAAAGCGGGTGCTCCTGGTTGCACGGGCACCTGATCGAGCGTTGGCACGGGCGCGGGCACTGGATTGCCGGCTGGTTGGTCGAGCGTTGGCAGTGGCAGCAGTAGCGGCGTTTGGTTGGGTGCTTGCGCGCGAATCTCTAGCCCAGATCTGGCAGTCGTACCAGCTTCTTCCTGAGCCAGCGTTTCTTGAGCAAATTCGTCTAAAACGATCGCGTCACTTAGCCCTGACATCACAGCCGCTTCAGCAGCGTTTTGAGCTTGCTGTGTTGTTCCAGAGAAGGAATAAACGATCGAGCTAGGGGAGTCTGAGGCAGCAGCAGTCTGCAATTGAGCCGCGACACCGAATGACTCTCTTGTGATTGGCTGAGGGGCGATCGAGCGCTGGCTTGGCAGAGTGACTGTACTGACTGACGGCTGCATCCCGCTAGGTTTATACTCTTGCTCCCCGCTGCCTTTATCAACGTTGTCGTTGAGCTTTTGCTTTGAGTTAACAGCTTGCGCTAAAGGATTGGAAAATCGGAGTTGCAGATTTTTCTTTAATAAATAACCTGTTGTGGTTGATGTTCCCAGCAACGATGCCTGCGACACGCCTGCCTGCTGCACAAAAGCAACCGCTGTCGGCAGGCTTTCCATTTCGGACATCGGTGAGCCAGATCCAACTGGATAGGGCGGACTCTCGTGTGCTGCGGGTGAGTTCAAGGCTGAAGCGGCTAGTGGCGCTGGGAGGGAATGATTAATCTCCTTAGAGGCTGTCGTGATTAGAGCAGGGGGAGCAGGAGGCGAAGCCGGATAGGGCATATTGCGGCAGTCTCAAACGAATAAGCAACCCCAAAAAGTTGCCTCACTTACAAAGCAGGGGCAGCCTACGCTACCCCCAGCCTCAACGCTGAACTCAGGCTCGGTCTACTCTAGATCGCGCTGCTTGGGGTTACGAGCAGGGTCATTAGATAAAAAGCCAAAGATAAACAAGGCAACAAAGAAGGCAACCACAATATAAACGGCAATCTTGAGAGTGACCATACCAATAGCTCCAGAAGTATCAAAGACAAGCAATCTACTGATACAGCTAGATTGCTCTCACCATCATACAGAACTGCCGCTCTGTTTTAGCTTGAGTGCTGGTGTCTAGCCATCGAGCGCCGCAAACACGATCCTTAAGAAGGAAGATGTAAAGATTCTGTAAGTACCACTAAAAAGATTCAGTAAACGCCATTAACCCCCTCTCAGTCTTTTTTTAGAAAAAGTAGGATGAACTCCAAAAGCTTTTCCGACAGGCGCATTGCCATCATCGCTGACTGGCTTGCCATCACAAGGAAGAAGATGACCTCTGATGCAAGGCAAGTTTTGAGAAAGGTGTAAGCACGAAATGGCTTGAAGGTCAGCCTCTTACTTTTACAGCATCAATGAACACTTTTCGACTCTGTTACACTGGTGCCCGTGATTGCCAGCCTCGCTACAATGATGTTCCCACAGGCAGCTATCTGCCATCAAACGCGATCGCCTGTTGCCTAAAAGTGTGCTCAAATCACCCTATACCAATCAGCAGCTAGCTTCAGCGATGTGCCCACATCTGCTCTAGCCGGACGTGTAACTAGACGGTTGTGCTCATTTAGCTGCTCTCAGCCTGAACGTTAAGGTAAGCCACTGATGCAACGCCCTTTCGATGGATCGATCGCTTCTAGCAGTGATGCCGCAAGACGCTACCGTTTTGGGGTTGTGCTCAGCGTTGGCATGGGCAACATGACCCGCTACCTCAATTTTCGCAAGTATGCGGAACGCGATCCGGAGGTCGATCTGCTTTGGGCACCTGTGAAGCACTTTATTGCTCCTGACGAACCGAATCCGTTCAAGTATTTGCCGAAGCCACTGTATACACGGGCTGTGATTTTGTATCAGTCCTACCCGGTGCTCAAACAGATGCATCAATTGGATGCCGTACTGTTTCATCTGTTTGAGGCGTATGTCTTTGCCTGCTGTCGGAGTCTCGTTTGCAAACAGCCGCTCATCATTTGGAATAACGATGATCCACCCGTTGTGAACCCGGATACTTATCCGCTTTACCCCAAAGACTGCAACAAATCTCTGCGACAACATCAGTTTCGGTTGGGGCTTGATCTTTGGTGTGCCAGACGAGCAGCGGCGTTCGTTCCCTGGTCTGCCTGGGGTAACAGCATTATGGTCAACGAGTGCAGGATTCCCCGTGAGACGGTGCAGCCCATTCACCCAGGGTTAGACCTGGAACGCTGGACACCCGTCAAGCGTCCGCCTGTCGAGCTGGACACGAAACCAAAGATTCTCTTTGTCGGTGGGGACTTTATGCGTAAAGGTGGTGATCTGTTGCTAAGCGTCTTCAGCGCACAGTTTGCCGATCGCGCCGAGCTGCATTTGGTGACGAAGGAGCCGCCAGCAACCAAGCTGCCGAACGTGCATGTTTATACCGATATCGAACCTAATGACGATCGTCTTGCCCAGCTATACGCTCAAGCAGACCTGTTTGTGCTGCCCACCACCGCTGACCTTTCTCCCTGGGCTTATTTAGAAGCAATGGCATCCAGTTGTCCAGTCATCAGTACGGGCGTTGGCGGCGTTGGTGATATGGTGCGGCATGGTGAAACGGGGCTGGTTGTGCCTGTGGGCGATGAAGCAGCCCTAGCAGCAGCGATCGCATCGCTGCTGGAAAATCCTACGCTCCGCCGTGAAATGGGTGTGCAGGGGCGGAAGGTGGTAGAGCGTGATTTCAACGCTGCGATTAATGTGCCACGTCTGCTGGCGGTGATGAAAGAGGCGGTCGATCGAAAACAGATGAAGAAACCGAGCGCTGGGTTTAGTAGTTTCTTGAAAAGAAGCAATTGACACCCAACTGTACAGCCTAGCCGTTAGAAGACGACACAGGAGGCGTTTGAAACGAGCTGAGCAATACATTCAGCTTGTACTGAAAGAGACATGCCTTGGTGAGATCGGTCGCAAACTGGTGTCTATATTGCAGGTAATACAACCCCGCTCTCCAGCCGCTCAACAGCACATAGAACGGAGTGAACAATGGCATCAAAGGTCGTTGCCAGGGTTGCAGCTTGGCATAGCGGCAAGAGTGAGCTGCTAAGCCACCACTTTGAGCGAGCCGCAGTAGATATTGACGCTCAAACCGCTTAGGTGGAAGGTGATGCCAAACTTCCATGCCAGGGTTGTGCCAAACTTCCCAGCGACTACTTTGAATGTAGAGCATGACTTCAATATCTTCTGCATTCGCAGTCATCACTTTCCAGGTTTCGTCTCTACCCTTCAGTCGGCGCTGCTGAGGCACTGCTGCTTGCCAGGCTTGCTTGCGAATCACGCAACCGGGGCCATTCGGAGCCATCCCTCGCTTCGTGTAGCGAAAGGGAACGGCTCCACGTTCTTCTACTGCTAGCAAGAATTTGATCTGATGAAATTCCGGTGGTGGTGGCGCATCAAACTTAGCGTAAATGTTGCTGCCATACGCACCCGCTTCAGGATGTGCTAAGCCAAAGCGATACGCTTCTGCCACCCAATTTGCGGCGGGAAAGTTATCATCATCAAGAAACCCAACCAGACTTTCACTCGCAGCCTCTTGCATGGCACGATCGCGGGCAAAGGCGCTCCCTTGTTTGGGTTCCGAGACGCATCGTAACTGGCTATCCGATCGCCACTGTTGAGCGTACTTAGCCACCACAGCGGTCGTGCGATCGGTACTATTGTTATCAACGACCAGCACTTCCCAACGCAGCTCTTCTGTACCAGTTTGTATGAGCAGTCGGTCTAAAACCTCTGGCAGACGCTTTTCGGCGTTGTACGTGCGGATGGCAACGGTAAAGTCAATTTGCATGGCAAGCGAACGGCAGAGACCTACACCATTATGAAGACTCAAAAAGGGAATGATTCAACCTTGTTACTTCTTCATCAAGGGGTAGTGGTCAGTAAAGCTTTGTTAAAGAGAGGCTTTGAACGTACAACTTTGAAACCGTAAATGGTTGCTTGCAGATGGGCTTTCTTATGCCAAGGTAAGGTACGGCATTCAAACAACTCAACGCTAAAAGCCCTAACGGTTATGGTTAATCAGTCTACGTACAGCAAGCCCATGCATAGCGTTCGTTCCTCTTGGCGGAGGGTTCGCCTAGCGCTGCCAGTCTTCTTTGCAGCCACTCTTCTTATGGCAACATGCTGGTTGGCAACAACAGTTTCAGTCGCCGCCTTGCCTTTAACATCAGCGCCCGTAAGCGCTGCTCTACTCTCTTTTCCAGGTGTTCGTCCAGCGAATTTAGGTGTGGCAGACGGTCGGTTTGCGCCCTGCCCAACAACGTCCAACTGTGTCAGCAGTCAGAGCCAAGATCAGGAACACGCGATCGCCCCGTTCCGCTACACCATTGCACCAGAGGATGCGTTTAGCAACCTAAAAACAGTGCTTGAAGCCCAGCCCAGAGTTACGCTTCTGACGATGACAGATGATTACATTCGCACTGAGTTTACGCTCCCGATCGTGGGCTTCGTCGATGATGTTGAGTTCTACCTCGATCGCGCCACCCACGTCATTCAAGTGCGCTCTGCCTCCCGCATGGGCGAGTCTGATCTTGGAGTCAACCGCAAGCGCGTTGAGACACTGCGGACGAAATTGGGAGAGGGCTGAGGGATCAAAGTTTTAAGTTTTAGCCTTCAGCCTTTAGCCTTTTACCTCCCCCTCCCTAGCAAAGCTACGTAGTCGTTACCTCTCACGTCTCCGAGAAATAACGGAGCTATAGTAAAGCGCCTATAGCTATAGTTGAGCGGTACTGCTACCGATCCCCAGCTATGAATGCCGAAGCGTTCTTTAATCAAGGCTTAGCGAAGGCTCAGAAGGGCGATCACAAAGGAGCGATCGCTGACCTGACCGAAGCCATCCAGCTTTACCCCAAATATGCTGGGGCGCTTTTGCATCGGGGAAATGCACGGATAGCGTTGCGGGATCATCAAGGCGCGATCGCCGACTTTGACGAGGTGCTGCAAATCAACCCTAAGATTGCTGAGGGATATATGGGACGCGGCACGGCTCTGGCTCATGCAGGTAACAAGCAGGGCGCGGTAGCGGACTTCAATCACGCGATTCAGCTTCAGCCCAAATCTGCTGCGGTGTATGTGCAGCGCGGTATGGTGCGGGCTGATCTCAATGATCCCGCAGGTGCGTTGGAGGATTTCAACCAGGCGTTGCAGCTTGCGCCAAATGCAGTGTCTGCCTATATTCAGCGGGGCATTGTGCGATCGCACACGAAGGACGTTTCGGGTGCCTTAGAGGACTTTAACCAGGCATTGCAGCTTGCACCGAACGCGATTGCGGCTTACGTCCAGCGCGGGATTGCCTACTCGGAAATGGGCGAGCAGGAACGGGCGATCGCGGACTTTAAGCAAGCGCTTCAGATTAATCCCAATGCTGCCAATGTGTATGTCCAGCTTGGCATTGTGCGGGCAAAGCAGAAAGACCAGTTAGGCGCGATCGCTGATTTTAACCATGCCCTGAAACTCAACCCAAACTTGCTGGCAGCTTATGTGCAGCGTGGTCTGATGCGATCGACGCTGGGTGACTCTCAAGGTGCTTTGGATGACTTTAATCGAGGACTCAAGCTGAATCCTCACGCAGCTTCAGCTTACCTACAACGAGGCATTGCCTGTGCAGAACTGGGTAACAAGCCGAAAGCGCTCGAAGATTTTAAGCGGGCGCTAGAGTTAGACCCTGGTTCCGTTGAGGCGCTTCTGAATCGAGGCAAAATTCACGCTGAACTGGGCGATCGCGAGGCGGCGATCGCCGACTTTACACAAGCCCTTCAACTTAATCCCCATACGGCACCCGCGCATCTTTACCGCAGTGTGATGCAGCTTGAGCTGGACGATCGCCAGAAAGCATCCGAAGACTTTAATCTTGCCGTGCAGATGTTGCCGAGTGCCGCCGATGCCTATATTGAGCGGGGACTATTTCGTGCCCAAATCGGCAACCAACATGCTGCCCTCGAGGACTTCAATCGCTGTTTGCGGATGCATTCCGATTCTGCTGCTGGCTACCTGCAACGGGGTCTTTTGAGAGCGACGTTGGGTGAAATGGACGGCGCGATCGCTGACTTCGACCAGGCAATCAACCTTGATCCTGGGTCTGACAGCGCCTACCTGTATCGGGGTCTGCTGAAAGCGCAATTGACCGACTTTGAAGGCGCGCTAGCCGATTTGAATCATGCGATTCAGAATGATCCTAATTTGGTGAATGCCTATATCAACCGGGGGGCTATTCAGCTCAAATTGGGCAATGCCGAGGCGGCTGCGGCTGACCTGCAAACGTTGCTCAAAATTAGCCCTAATCCCGCGACAGCGGCTCTTAATCGTGGTTTGGTGCTTGCCAAGCTTGGTAATGAGGAGGGTGCGATCGCCGACTTCAATCAGGCACTCCAGGCAAATCCAACTACCATTGGAGCACATCTCAACCGGGGCATTCTCCTGGCAGAGCTGGGCGATCAAAGTCATGCTCTTGCAGACTTCAACCAGGAACTTAAAATCAACCCTGCTTCGGCTGGTGCTTACCTTCAGCGCGGTATTCTACACGCCGAACTGGGAGAAAATGCGGCTGCCCTCAAGGACTTTGATCAGGCGTTGACGCTCAACCCCCGCTTGCAGGTTGCCCGGTTCCAGCGCGGTAAATTACAGACTGAAGTTGGGATTCCTCAAGCCGCGATCGCTGACCTCAGCCAAATTCTCACTAGCAAAGCCGCCTCCATTCCTGCCTATGTCCAGCGCGGTTTGGCATATCTGGAATTGGGCAAACGTAAACCTGCGATGGATGACTTTGGCGAAGCTTTGCGCCTCCAACCCAAGACTCCTGACGATCACCTGTATCTGGGCATGGCGCATACCCAATTGGGCGAAAACCGCGCCACCGAAGAAGACCTCAACCAGGCAGTCGAAAGCAGCCTTTACCCCGTAAAAACCTGCCTCCAGCGCGGTATTCTGCAAGCAAAACTCGGCAACAAGCTGGGCGCACTGACCGATTTTGACTATGTGGTGCAGGTGAATCCTCATCTAGCATCGGTGTATCTGCATCGCGGTATCGTGCGGGCGATGAATGCCAATACAGAAGGCGCGATCGCCGATTTTACTCAGCTTACACACCTCTATCCCGCGTCCACTGCTGCTGCCATCCATCACGGCGCTATTCAGATTATCCTGGGTGAGGCTGACTCTGCGGCTCAAGCGCTGAATCAGGCAGTGCAAAACGGAGCCAGTTCTGCTGAAGCTCTTTACCAGCGGGGCTTGGTGCGCGCAACGCTGGCAGACAACAAGGGAGCCGTCGCCGATTTTGATGCCGCGATCGCCACCCATCCTGATTTCACTGCTGCTTACTTCAAACGCAGCAAACTACGCACAGCACTGGGCGATCGAGACGGTGCTGAAGCCGATTTGCAGCGAGTCGCAGAACTGACAGCCCATCTTATCCTGCCCACGAAAGAAGTCGATCGCTAAGGATCGTGGATTAAATAAAACCGACAAATTGTTCGTAGGTAGGGGCGCACAGCCGTGCGCCCCTACGGAAAACGCCGAGGTGATTAAATTCTTGTTCCTAAGTGGTGGAGTTTTGAGTTTTGAGTTTTGAGTTTTGAGTTTTGACTTGTCTTTGTGTCTCCCCCTGCTTCCCGTGCTCCCAACTCCCCACCCCCTTCTGACCGCTTTTCCCCTTTCATTCGCCACACGTCACATCGAGCGATACACTCTGAGGAAGTTGGATGACTTGCAAACCTCCTCGGACGCTGTACCGTGAAGCCATTTCTTTTTGTGACCGACCTGGATCATACGTTGGTGGGCGACGATCGCGCCATGCACGATCTCAACCAGCGATTGGAGCAACATCGCCAGCAGTTCGGCACCAAGCTGGTGTATTCTACTGGGCGATCGCTTACTAGCTATCGTCAACTCACCGCCGAAAGGACTCTCCTACCGCCGGACATTCTTATCTGTGCGGTCGGCACCGAAATTTACCACCACGGCAGCGAAGAACCTGATGCCATCTGGTTCCAGAAGCTCTCGATTGGGTGGCAGCGGGACGTAGTAGCAACCAGTGCCGATCGCTTTGTTGACCTCACCCCGCAACCCGATTCCGAGCAGCGCCCCTTCAAAGTCAGCTATTTTTTGAGTGAACAAGCCGCTGTAGAAGTCATCCCCGACTTAGAAGCACTGCTGGAAGCACAGGGTGTAGAGGCTCAAGTTATTTTCAGCGGTGGCAAGGATCTAGATATTTTGCCGCGACAGGCGAATAAAGGCATGGCAATGACCTTTGTACGACAATTTTTAGAATTTGAGCCTGCTCGTACTGTTGCCTGCGGTGATTCTGGGAACGACGTGGCGCTGTTCCGCGATCGCCCCGAACGCGGCATCATTGTCGGCAATGCCCGTCCCGAATTGCTTCAATGGCATCGCGCGAATCCCAATCCCGATCGCTACCTTGCAATAGCCGAGTGTGCTGGAGGCATTCTAGAAGGGCTACAGCACTTTGGCTTTCTTTAGTTCAAGATTGTTGCACGATTTAGAAAAAACCGGGTTTCTGAGCGCAACCTGATGCTTAAACAGCAGAGGCTCGTCAAGAAACCCGGTTTTTGTTGTTCCAAACGGCTTAAGCGAGTAACTCGCCCGTTTCCTGGAGGGAGTGCAAGCGACGGTAGATGCCTTCGCGGTTCAGAAGTTCGTCGTGGTTGCCGACTTCGACGATGTGACCGTTTTCGAGGACGACGATTTTATCGGCTTCGCGGACGGTGCTGAGACGGTGGGCGATGATGATCAGCGTGCGGGTACCAAGGATGGCACGCATCGCCAGTTGGATCGATCGCTCCGACTCGTAATCTAAACTAGACGTGGCTTCGTCAAAGATCAGCACGTCCGGTTCCATAATGAGGGCGCGGGCGATCCCGACTCGTTGACGCTGACCGCCAGAAAGCCTTACTCCCCGTTCACCCACCACAGTGGCGTAGCCCAGCGGCATGTTGCGGATGAAGCCATCTGCCTGAGCAATCCGACAGGCTTCGCGCACCTGCTCGAATGTAGCGTTGGGGTTGCCGTAGGTGAGGTTCTCCAGCAGGGTGCCGTTGAAGATATCAACTTCCTGGTGGACGATCGCCAACCGTTGACGGTAGCTGCTCACATCCAGACGGCGCAGATCTTCACCGTCCATCAAGATGCTGCCGCTGTTTGGCTCGAAGTAGCGGAACAGGAGCTTGACCAGCGTAGACTTACCGGAACCCGATCGTCCTACCAATGCCACGGTTTGATACGGCTCGATCAGCAGGTTGATGTCCTTGAGCACTGGGCGATTGGGATCGTACCCAAACGTCAAATGCGAAAACTCCACCTTCCCCGTGAACTGATACGGCTCCGCGTTCTCGTCTCGCACCAGGCTACCCGCATCTTTACCAGCCGGAAGCTGCATGAATTCGTGGAAGCGAATCATGGAGGCATAGCGACGGGCAAAAACTTCTGCCAGTTGGCTGATCGGCTCTACTTCGGCATACGCCATGCTGGAAATCGTTAGCGTGGTGACAAAATGCCCCAGCGAAATTTCACCCCGCACGGCTGCCATCAGCGTAAACACCAGCACCAGAAAGACGCAGCTTTGCACGATCGTCCGCTCATACATGCCCAGCATGACGTAGCCTTTGTGGATGCGATAATCCACGATCTTGAACTCGCGATCGAACCGTTGGCGCTGTCGGGTTAACTCTTGTGCTTCGGTTGCAAAGGCTTTTACCGTTTTAATGTTGGTGATAATCTCCGAGTTACGGCTTTCGGTGTTTTCGACGTAGCGATCGAGCTTTTCCTCTTGCTTTGTAAGCTTGGTTAACCCCGAAAGGCTAAAGCTGAGAATGCCAATAAAGGAGATGAGCAAGACGATCGCAATCCGCCAATCGATTAACCAAATGACCGCGAAGATGCCGATAATACGGGCGACTTTAGGTAAGAGCTGACCTGTGATTTCGGGATACGTCCAGGTGTGGTTCGACAACCCTTTGGCAACTCGTGCGGCAATCCGTCCAGAATTGTTTTCGTCGTAGAACTCTAGCGGTAAGGTAAGCACCTTTTCTAGCGCTTTTTGGGCGTGGTCACGACGAGCACGAAAGGCAGTATCCCAGTTGAACCAGGGACCGAGCCAGGGTTGAATTGGGGCACGACCAACCGAGATAAGACAGATCATCGCCAGCAGCACTATCAACGAGAGCATCTGACCTTGTGGTTGACCTGTGACGGCGGCAACGCTTGCAATGAGATTCTGTATTGGCTTGTCAACTGACTGGTTGGACAGGACGTTCAAAATTTGCCCGATCGCGTATGGAACAAACAAATCAATGATTTCAAACGCACTCATCATTGCAATGCTAAAAACGGAGATCCGCCAATACTTTTGGTGGTAGCGAATAATGTCTTGAAATTTCGCCATGATTCCTCCTAAAACGGTCGATGCAGGGTTGCGCCGAGCTGGTCAGTAAACTCATCAGTGAGCCTCATCACGGCTTGCGACAAGTCCATAGTTCTGTAAAAGTGTTGCCTTGATGTCTTGCGTCTAGTTGCTGCAACGGACGATCGCGCAGAAACGCCACAGACATGACAGCACAGAACATCATTTTTATACTACACGAGTAGTATTGTAATACAAACACATCCTTCTAGCCAAATTCCCGAACCGAAGAAAAATTTCACGCACCGGGGCTGCCGAAAGAGGCATTCTGTGAAACATTATTTGTGCCGCATTCTGGGAATCTCATGTCTCGACCAGCACCAAAGCACAAGCAGGCTATAGCCCTGAAGCCATCTCCTCCATTTGAGGGCGATCGCTTCAGACCCTAGAGAGATGGAGCAAAGCCTTGCACTCAGCGATTCTGTCTACAACTAGAGAACTGAATCCAGTCAAAAGACGTATCAATTCTCTGTCAATTGCAGGCTGCTTGAGTTGGGCTTTCATGAGGAAAACTACGTATGATTAATCATTTTGACATAGCGCTGGGTATGGGTCGCCTGTCGCTATGGGCGGCGCAGATGCCGTTGGATGGAGGGGTCACCACCCGTGAGCAGGCAGCCTTAGTCTTCTCTGGTCCGCAATTCCTGGTGGCGCTCATTGCCGGCTTAGTTTTAGCGTTTGCGTTTCAATTATTGCTTACGAATCTTTCAGTCGCAGCGGGTATTTCGTACTTGGGACGATCGTCCGACTCCGATTCTGATTCTGATGATCATGAGTCCGGCAGTTTGGGCGGCACGGTCAAAAAGATTGGGTTTGCAGTCGGCTTATGGACGTTGATTACGGTCAGCGTAGCGCTCTTTGTTGCGTGTCTGCTGGCAGTGAAACTGAGCTTGATTAGCAGCGCTGGACTCGGCGCGATCGTCGGCGTGGTCATTTGGGGCGCTTATTTTGTCCTGCTAGTGTTGTTTAGTTCCCTCACGGTTGGTTCGCTGGCAGGATCAGTAGTCAGCACTGCTGTGTCCGGCTTTCAAGCGATCTTTGGTACAGCAACCGCCGCACTGGGTGCCAAAGCGGTGAACAATCAGGTTGTAGCAACGGCAGAAGCAGCAGCGGCAGCCGTTCGACGTGAATTAGGGGCTGGGCTAGATCCAACGAGTGTGCGGGAGTCGATCGAAGACTACCTGGACAACTTGCGTCCGGCAGGACTCGATATACCCAAGATTCGCGGTGAATTTGAAAAGCTAGTCAATGACCCAGAGCTACTAGATCTTGCGGGCAGTGGCTCCCCAATCGAAATTGCCGATCGCCTGCGAAGCATCGATCGCGGCACGTTCATGAACCTGGTGAGCAGCCGCACCGACCTGTCGCGACGGGATGTTGAGCGGCTGGTGGGTCAGCTTGAATCGGTTTGGCAGTCCGTTGTGAATCAATTTCAAAAGAAAGATCCAACGGCAGAGCTGACGGAGTATCTTAAATCTGTTCAGCCCAACGCGCTTAATACAAGTGAACTGAACGCTAAGATCGATCGCTTGACTGAAGAAGTCCGACAGCAGCGAACGTCACAGCCGGGACAATTGGCAACCGCAGGAGCGCCCAAAGAAGAAGGGAGCATGGTGAGTCGGGCACTCCAGCTTGGCTTCTCCAGCCTGATTGGCACAGTGATGCAGCGTGGCGACCTTTCTGACCTCAACGTCGAAAAGATTCTGGGTCAGCTCCAAACGGCTAAGGATAAAGTTGGCGGAACCACGAAGCAGGTGACGCAGAAGCTGCCGGGGCAACCGTTCAACACGGTCAAGGCGGATGTCGAGCACTATTTGTTGAACGCCTACTCCTGGCACCTCAACCGCGAAACCCTGCACACCGAGTTCAAGGATGCCCTTTATGACCCTGAAGCCGATCCAGTGGCAGTGCAACGGCAGTTAGAGCAACTCGATCGCCCTTACTTTGTGGATGTGCTGACCCAGCGCAGTGACCTTACACCCGCCAGAGTCACTGAAATTGCCGATCAGCTCGAAACCATGCGTGCTTCAGTGCTTAGTACTGTCACAGCAACAGCGGCTGAGGAGCAATCGAAAGATGCTCGGAGTCGGGTGGAGCATTACCTGCAATCGACGGGTAAAGAGGAACTCAATCCTCAGGGCATTGAGCGCGACTTCCGCTTGCTGTTGGACGATCGCGAGGCTGGGTTTGATGCCCTGCAAACTCGCCTCAGTCAGTTTGACCGCAACACGCTGGTGGCACTGCTAGCGCAACGTCAGGATGCCACACCTGAAGAAGCCGATCGCATTGTTAGCCAGCTTGAAAGCACCCGCGATAGCGTCCTCAATACGGCGCGCGAATCACAAGAGCGCGTGAGGTCTGAGGCGCTGGCAGTGCGTGGTCGCGTTGAAACCTACTTGCGTAACACCAACAAGTCAGAACTAAATCCTGATGGCATCAAGCGCGACTTTAAGTTGCTTCTGGACGATCGCGAAGCTGGCACTGCTGCTTTGCGCGATCGTCTTAGCCATGTAGACCGCGAAACGCTGGTGCAACTGCTCGCTCAGCGGCAGGATATGACCCCCGAAGAAGCCGATCGCATTGTCGGTCAGCTTGAAGATGTGCGTCATAACGTCCTCAATGCGCCGCAAATTGTGGCAGATAAGGCGAAGGATCAGTACGACCAGGTGAGTACGTCGATCGCGGATTATCTGCGTCGCACAAACCTCTCTGAACTTGATCCTGATGGCATCCAACGAGACCTGAGCACGCTACTCAATGATCCTAAGCAAGGCACACTTGCGCTACGGCAACGGCTCTCGCAGCTCGATCGTGAAACGCTGGTGAAGTTGCTCAGTCAGCGGGAAGACCTCAGCGAAGAGCAAGTCAATCAGTCCATCGATCAGGTGCAGGAAGCGATTCGTCGCATCGTCCGCTCACCGCGTCGGCTGGCATCGCGTACCAAGCAACGGGTACAGGACTTCCAGACCAGTGTGGAAAGCTACTTGCTTCAAACGAATAAGGATGAACTCAATCCAGACGGTATCAAGCGCGACTTGCAACTCTTATTGAACGATCCTCGTGCAGGGGCTGGCAGCTTGGGCGAACGCCTCAGCCAGGTCGATCGCTCAACCATTGTGGCGCTGCTCTCCCAACGTCAGGATATATCCACAGCCGAAGCGGAACGGATTGTCGATCAGGTGCTTTCGGTACGCGATCAGGTGACGGCTCAAATCCAGAGAATTCAGAACCGTCTCCAGTCCGTGATCGACGGCATTCTGGCGCGCATTCGGGATTACCTGAACGCCCTCGATCGCCCTGAACTGAACTACGACGGCATCAAGCGCGATGTCCGCACCATGTTCTACGATCCTCAGGCTGGCTTTGAAGCGATGCGCGATCGGCTCGGTAGCTTTAACCGCGAAACGTTGGTTGCTTTACTCAGCTCTCGTGAGGACATCTCCGAAGAGCAGGCGAACCACGTCATCGATCAGGTCGAAGACGCTCGTACCAGTGTCTTGCGTCGGGCAGAGCGCTTACAGGAAGATGCCCAGCGGCGCTTACAAGAGGTTAAATACCAGGCTCAGAAGCAGGTGAAGGAAACCCAAAAGGCTGCTGCTAGCGCTGCTTGGTGGTTGTTTGGTACAGCCCTTGTTTCGGCTGCTGCTTCTGCCTTTGCAGGCGCGATCGCAGTGAGAGGTTAACCCTAGTTTCTCTAAGGCTCACATTTTACAAGTCTCACACGACTGCCTCTCTTCGGAGAGGCTTTTTTTATGCCTAGAACTCGGCAAATGCCGCATCAGGCAAACAGCCGCCTGTTCTGCAAGTGAAAGCCATGAAACAACCGAAAAAGCTAAGTCCACCGTACCTTTGCTCTTAGCTTTTAAGTCCCAAAAAAAAGCAGCCTACCTACCCGGTGACAGACTGCTTGCTTAGAATGATGAGCTTCTCAATAGGTCAATGATGGCTTAGCCGTTCTGTTTTAACTTCTACCTTTTGGTCTATTCACAGACTCGATTGAGTGCATTGATGCCATTGATGCTTGTTACAAAACTTAAGATGATTGCTCCTGTCAGACAGTTTTTGTTCAGGAGATTGGAGGACTGTCAAAAGAAAGTGCAGTTAAAATAGTCTCTGACTAAAGAAAAATTCCTAACGTTGTAAAAATATTTAAGATGCTGATACCATTGCGTCAGCAATATGTCTCTCTTTTTCTTGCGCCAAGAGAAATGCTTTAGCTGCTGTCAGAAAAATCAGCTCTCTAGGGTAGGGCAAATTTTCGTTAATCCATTCTCGCTTACGTATTAACAGCATCCAGGGTGCCTCTTCAGCCATCAACGGTAAGCTAAAGCTCCATTTTTTTGTTGAGGTGCTATTTTATGCAGCCATCATTGAAAGGAAGTTCATTGCTTACTGCCAGTACATTTCCCAATTTAAGTGCAGACAATTAGTGCAATCTCTGCTCTCTAGTTCAGCCCCTGCTAAGAAGAGGTTACTATACCATGAAGTCTCTAAGCTATCTGCGTATCAGCTTATTTTACAGTCTTTTACGCCCCTTTTCTGAGTACACCCGTAAACGACGGATGCACCTGTTTAAAGAGTGGCTCAATGCATCAACAGGTGAGGTTTTAAGAGTGTTGGATTTGGGCGGTTGTCCTGAAATTTGGGACTTTGTCGAGCGACCGATGGACATCACTATTCTAAATATTCCTGGTGAAAATAGTGAGCGAAGGTCTTCAAGTTGCCATCGATTCACGTATGTGGAGGGTGATGGTTGTGATGTAGCGTTCGATGATCAGTCGTTTGATCTGGTTTTTACCAATAGCGTGATTGAACATGTAGGCGACGAAAAGCGACAGGAAGCGTTTGCCAGAGAAGTCCGTCGTCTGGGTCGCCGCTACTGGGTACAAACGCCGTCAAAGTACTTTCCGATCGAGGCACATTCCGGTATGCCGTTTTGGTGGTTTTATCCAGCTTCGTGGCGACAGACGCTCATTGAGCGCTGGCGCAAAAAACTCCCAGCGTGGACAGAATACATCGAAGGAACGCGGGTGCTAGATGTCCAGCGGCTCAAGCGGTTATTTCCTGAAGCAACCTTGAAAACCGAACGAATTTTGGGCTTTCCAAAAAGTTATATGCTGTATACAGTATCAAGTTTGGATGGGGGAGTGGCTGCAAGCAGTCGAGGTTTAGGGTCGAAAGCTCATTTCTAGGGCACTAGATTTCCATTCACTGCCTGACGGATATCGGGTAAACGAACGGTTCTGCCACCCTCAGTGCCAGGGCATTCTGTCGCCACACGATCGCGATGCCCCATGATACGCGGCAAATTGCGGGTGCCAAAGTCTCCGGTTGGCGTAGGGATAGGAGTGACGGTGTTGGTAATGCCGTAACGCTTGCAGAGCGCTGTGCAAAGTGCAACCGCCGAGTTGTACATCGCCTGATTAATCGTGGCGCTGGTATAAACGCCGTCAAACGCAACGCCCAGTCCATCATTGACGACATCATGCGCTCCTCGCTTCGTCTCACTTCGCGCTGAATAGACCCGACCACTCGGCATGATGATGAAGTGATAGCCAATATCTGCCCACCCATTGCCATTCACATGCCCGTTGTAGATCACTCGCATACGCGCAGCTTCATCTGCCACAGCAGCGCTGGTTGCAGGCGGACTACTGATAAAAGTATGGTGCAGCGTGATGCCTTTAGGTTGCAGGTTAGGCAGATCAGAGGGTGTGGGCGTACTCGTCCAGGTGGTACGGGGTAGCGCCTGAAACGTACCAGCCTCAGCGCCGATGACCTCAATAACCGTTTGGGTTTTGTCTTGCTCAGAGCCAATGATTTCGATCAGACGTTTCCCGGTTTGGCGTAACACTGTTTGCGCCTGCCACTTTCCATCTTGTACTCTGGGACGAGCCAGTTCTAGCCGTTGGTCTGCCCGCAAGATGAGTTGGTCGCCATTGCTGTAGTTAACTGCCGCACCTGCCAGAGTGATCGTCGCTTCTACCTTGACCTGCTTCGGTGGATTGGTGAAGCTGACGCGGGGAGGACGTGGTTGGGCAGCGACGATATCGATCGCCGCCTGGTCACGATCGCGTCCGTCAGAGCTAATAATTTCTAAAACGCGCTTTCCGGGTTGATTGAAGCCAATGGTCGTTTGCCATTTGCCAGCATTCACGAAGGGTTTTGCCAGGTCAAACTGTTGATCTGCTCGCAAAATAAGCGCGCTGCCGTCGGGGAAATTTGCTGCTGTGCCGCCTACCGTCGCCGATTGCAGCACGGGCAGGCGGGTTGGCACCTGAGTAAACCGGAGCTGTCTTGCCTGTGGTGCTGTGGCAACAACCGGAATGGTTAGTTCCGCGCTATCGGTGCCCACCTCAAGCTTGAGGCGACGATTGCCTGCTTGCTGAAACAGAAAATCGACCTGCCAGGTGCCATCAACGTCGATCACGGGGCCAGTGGCGCGAAACTGCCCATCGATCGTCATCATGAGGTTGCTGCCAGCATAGGAGGGTGATGCAACGCCCAAGATCGAAAACCGTTGCTGTACGAGTACAGGAGCTTGGGGCGATTGAGTAATCTGAAGCATACGAAGAAATCCTCAAAACGATCGCGCATTTACTGCTGAACCAGTTTGCTCAATGCGGCTGAAATGGTCAAGTGGTTTGTAGAAACCGGGTTTCTCATCTCAGAACATGCCGTTTGAGTTCCAGGTAGCGTCTAGAAACCCGGTTTCTTTTGAAGGACTCTAAAGTTTTCCAAAGCGTCGATCGCGCTGCTGGTAGGTAGATAATGCCAGGTGGAAGGCGTTGCGATCAAAATCGGGCCATAGCGTATCGGTGACGTACAGCTCTGCGTATGCCATCTGCCAAAGCAAAAAATTACTCAGTCGCATCTCGCCGCTCGTCCGAATGAGCAAGTCAGGATCGCAAATGCCAGAAGTATAAAGATGGCGCTCAAATACTGCTTCATCGATTTGATCGGGTTGTAGGAGACCTTGTTGCACCTGGGTGGCGATCGCCCGACAGGCTTGTAAAATTTCTTGTCGTCCACCGTAGTTAGTAGCAACCGTAAACCGGATGCTCTGGTTATGCTGCGTCAACTCCACCGATCGTGCGATCTCGTCTTGCAGCGAGTTGGGCAATGCTTGCAGGTTGCCTACAAAGCGAATCTGCACATTTTCCTGCACCATTTCCCGCAATTCCTGACGCAGCACCCGCTCAAACAGGGTCATCAAAAACTCAACTTCGTCTGAAGGGCGACCCCAGTTCTCTGTTGAAAAAGCATAAGCGGTCAACGCTTGAATGCCCCAATCGCGACAGCAACGCAGAAGATCCTTAAGGACATCCACCCCACGTCGATGTCCCATGATTCTAGGCATCCCGCGCTGCTTTGCCCAACGCCCGTTGCCGTCCATAATGACAGCAACATGTCTCGGCAGGCGATCGCACTCAAGGTCAGCAGGCAACTCTTGCAAAACAGTTGGCTTTACGGTCATAGTCTCTCCCAGCAGCAGACAAGTGCATGTAAACAGTAAACGTGAGCCGATCAGAAGGAGTGCGCTGGCAGTCCGTCCCTAATTTTTACCTTTGTGGCGACTCAAAAACCGGGAAACTAAGGATAGTCCTTGACTACCCATCTGACGCGCCAAACTCCGGAGATTGGGGGCAACCGTGTCACGGTCAGCCGTTTGGGAGAAGCGTGACTCTAGCAGTTCCTTCAGTTTACTGCTGGTTAGCGGGCGATTTAGAGTGCCCCGTTCTGCCAGTGAAATCGATCCTGTTTCTTCAGAAACCACGACGCAAACGCAGTTTTCGACTCGCTCAGTAATCCCCATCGCGGCTCGGTGGCGTGTACCTAACTGACGAGACGCAGTCCGTTCTGAGAGCGGCAAAATGACTCCTGCTGCCACTAGGCGGTTGTCGCGAATTAAAACAGCTCCATCATGCAATAAGGTCGTAGTTTGAAAAATAGTTTGAATCAGTTCCTTGGAGACTTCAGCATTCAGCCTGACTCCGGGTACGGAAAAATCGCGCTCATCGATCGGGCTACCTGTTTCTAAGATCAGCAACGCACCAATGCGGTTCTGCGATAGCTCTTTGACTGCATCAACAATTTCATCCGTGACACTACCAGATTTCAGTGTGGTTCTTCGTGAAGATTGGAACAATTGCAGCAGTTCACCCCGACCAAGCTGCTCCAAAAAACGACGAAACTCTGATTGTAGAATAAATGCCATCGCGACCGCAGAACCAATGACCAGATTACCCAGCACAAAGCTTAACAGCGTTAACTCTAAACGCCGACTTAGAGCTGCTGCCAGCATTAGCACGATAAAACCGCGCACCATCCATAAGGTACGCCGTTCCCCAATGATGACCAGCATCATATAGGTGAGGGCAAGCACTAGCCCCACATCAATAAAAAATCTTAGGTTTTGAACGAGGAGAAGCGGTAGGGACTGCATCCAGGTAGGGGTCGTCAGCAGCCATTGCCTCCATAGATATCCCATTGCTCTGGATTAACCCTACGCTTCTACACGTTCTAACGTCTCAAGCCGATCAAGTCTGAGGCTTCCGGCGACTGTGATTCAACCTCACGCTGGCGATGGTTTCAACCGCTCCGGCAGGCAATCTTGCCGCACCAAATCCTGATATGTTTCCCGCTGCAAAATGATGTTAGCGTCTCCATCCTTAACGAGAACAGCGGCTGGTCGAGGAATGCGGTTGTAGTTGGAAGCCATGCTGTAATTGTAAGCGCCGGTTGCCATCACGATGAGCAAATCGCCGGGTTGCGTGGTGGGTAGAGCCGCTTCTTGAATGACAATATCGCCCGATTCGCAGTGCTTGCCCGCGATCGCCACGGTTTCCGTGAGCAGTGCCAACATCCGGTTTGCCACCACCGCTCGATAGACCGATTGATAGGTGATGGGACGGGGATTGTCTGACATGCCGCCATCGACCGTAACATAAGTACGAATGCCAGGAATCGTTTTCTGCCCGCCCACAGTATACGCCGTGACGCAGGCAGAGCCAATGAGCGATCGCCCTGGTTCACTCAAGAGTTTTGGCAGGGGAATGTTCTGGGCGTTGCAAGCGGCGGCGATCGACTCGCTGACGACCTTAACCCACGCCTCAATGCTCGGCGGATCATCCGACTCGGTATAGCGAATCCCCAAACCGCCACCAATATCCAACTCTTGGATCGGCAGACCATACTGAGCCGCTTTACTCAGCCATTGCACCATCACAGCGCCCAAATCGTGATGCGGCTCTAGCTCAAAAATTTGGGAGCCGATATGCGCGTGCAGCCCAATAAAAGCCAGACTAGATTGCTGGCTGATAAACTTAAAAGCTGCGTCAAGCTGGTCGAGTCCAAACCCAAACTTGCTGTCAACGCTGCCAGTCCGAATGTAGTCATGCGTGTGGCACTCAATGCCAGGAGTGAGGCGGAGCATGATGCGGATTGGGTGTTGGGCTTCGTCGTGAGCGCTCAGCCGAACGGTGTCGGGTGTTGGGCTTCGGCGTGAGCGCTCAGCCGAACGGTGAGGGGTTGGCATCTCCCCTGCGATCGCCGCCAGCGTCTTTAGTTCATGCCAGTTATCGACGACGATCGTGCAGCCAGACTCAACCGCCAACTGCAACTCTTCGTAGGACTTGTTGTTGCCGTGCAGGTAGAGCTTAGTAGGACTCACGCCTGCTTGTAATGCTGTGTACAGTTCGCCACCCGAAACAATATCAATGCCTAAACCTTCGCTAGCCACGATCGCGCACACCGCCAAACAATTCCAGGCTTTCGAGGCATAGAGTACCTGCGACTCGCCAGGATAGTAACGGGCAAAAGCATCGCGGTATTGACGACACGCCGCTCGCAGCGTTACTTCATCCAATATATAGAGAGGCGAACCAAACTGTTGCACCAGCTCAACAACATCACAGCCGCCAATCTCCAGATGCTCTTTCTGATTGACCGTAGCAGTGAGGGGTAGCAATTGCTGGTTGGGCGATCGCTCCGCTAAAGTCTCTGTTACCTCGCTTAGATAGTGACGACCAGTCGTTTGAACCGCTGTAGCCTGAGTCGATCCCATTACGTCATCCTTGCCTTTCGTTGAGTAGCATACGTGCATTATGATCTCTAGTTTACAAGCGAGCCTTGTCGATCCTGAGCAAATAACGCACCTTTTGTGAACCTTCTCGCACTTCAGCCGCTATCGATCGATCTACTTCCTGCCGCCTTAGCGCTCGATCGCCGCTGCTTTGGTGGACTTTGGACGCTTGACGGCTATCGACGGGAGTTAGAGAGTCCCAACAGTGAACTGCTGGTTCTTATGGAAGAGGCAGGAAGCAGGAGTCAGGAGTCAGGAGTTAAAGTCAGTGGCTCCACAAGCGAAGCAGGCGTAGGGAGTATTAGGGAGTCAGAAGTCAGAAGTCAGAAGTCAGAAAGCATTGATCGTCTGAGCGGAGGAGAAACCAAGCACGATCAACAACTAAAAACTAACAGCCAACAACCAACAACTCTTTTACCTCAAAACTCAAAACTCTCTAGCGCAGCGGCACGAAGTGCTACTCAAAACTCAAAACTCCTCACCCCCCTCATCGGTCTCGGCTGCTATTGGGCGATTCTCGAAGAAGCACATATTACGATGCTGGCGATCGATCCAGCGTATCAGCATCAAGGCTTGGGGCAGGTGCTTCTCCATGCTCTCATGGCATCGGCTCATCAACGGGGGTTAGAACGCGCCACTTTAGAGGTCAGAATTTCTAATCAGGCAGCGCTTGCCCTCTACAAAAAATTTGACTTTCGGGAAGCAGGGCGACGACGACGCTACTACCCAGACAACGGTGAGGATGCGCTGGTGCTCTGGCGCGGCGGGTTACAGGCTCCTGAGTTTTCTGATCATCTGGCAGTTTGGCAGCGGCAGGTAGACGATCGTCTACACGAGACTGGCTGGCAGTTGACCGATGAGCGATCGTCCAGCGTTTGAAAGATTAAGAAATCCTGCTTGACTTGATGGTCACTTTCCGATGACAATCACCCCTCGTGGAGGGTTTACAGAATGGCAAGTCACTGTTGCAGGTACGGTGATCACGGATCTCCTGAGGGCGTGCTTCAAGCTCTCGGTAGAATCGTCTATGATAGAATCAACTCTACCGAGCAAGCAGCAGGTGACAGAAATACGCCATGTTTGAACGCTTCACAGAAAAAGCCATTAAGGTGATCATGCTTGCCCAGGAGGAAGCACGCCGCCTGGGACACAACTTTGTGGGTACTGAACAGATCCTCTTGGGTCTGATTGGAGAAGGGACCGGCGTCGCCGCCAAAGTGCTGAAATCAATGGGTGTCAACCTCAAGGACGCTCGGATTGAAGTAGAGAAAATCATCGGTCGAGGCTCTGGCTTCGTTGCTGTTGAGATTCCATTTACACCACGAGCAAAGCGGGTTCTGGAGCTCTCTCTAGAAGAAGCCCGTCAGCTTGGTCACAACTACATTGGTACTGAACACTTGCTTCTCGGCTTAATCCGCGAAGGGGAGGGTGTTGCCGCTAGAGTGCTAGAGAATCTGGGCGTTGACCTTTCTAAGGTACGTACCCAGGTGATTCGGATGCTCGGCGAAACCGCAGAAGTGACATCTGGCGGTGGTCAGGGACGCACCAAAACCCCAACGCTGGACGAGTTTGGCTCCAACCTGACTCAGATGGCTGTTGAAGGTAAGTTAGACCCGGTTGTGGGTCGCCAAAAGGAAATTGAACGGGTCATCCAGATCTTGGGTCGCCGCACGAAAAATAACCCGGTCTTAATTGGGGAACCGGGTGTAGGTAAGACCGCGATCGCGGAAGGTCTTGCTCAACGCATCGCCAACGATGATATCCCAGATATCCTCGAGGACAAACGGGTCGTCACGCTCGATATTGGTCTCCTGGTTGCAGGCACCAAGTACCGGGGTGAGTTTGAAGAACGTCTGAAGAAAATCATGGATGAAATCCGCTCTGCCGGAAACGTCATCCTGGTGATTGACGAAGTTCATACCTTAATTGGTGCGGGTGCGGCTGAAGGCGCGATCGACGCTGCCAACATCCTCAAACCAGCACTGGCACGGGGTGAGCTTCAGTGTATCGGTGCTACTACCCTGGATGAGTATCGCAAGCACATTGAGCGCGATGCTGCCCTTGAGCGCCGCTTTCAGCCCGTTATGGTGGGCGAACCCAGCGTTGACGAAACCATCGAAATCCTTCATGGTCTGCGTGAGCGTTACGAGCAACACCACAAGCTGAAGATCTCTGACCTAGCGCTGGAAGCCGCAGCCAAGCTCGCAGACCGCTACATCTCAGATCGCTTCCTGCCTGACAAAGCGATCGACCTGATGGATGAAGCAGGCTCTCGTGTCCGCTTGCTTAATTCGCAGTTGCCGCCCGCTGCCAAGGAACTGGATAAGGAACTCCGTCAAGTCCTTAAAGACAAAGACGATGCTGTTCGTTCCCAGAACTTTGACCGCGCTGGAGAACTGCGCGATCGCGAAATGGAGATCAAAGCTGAGATCCGGGCGATTGCTCAAACCAAAAAGAACGAATCTACCAGTGAAGATGCGTCTCCCATCGTGGATGAAGAAGACATCGCTCAGATCGTCGCTTCGTGGACGGGCGTTCCCGTTAACAAGCTAACCGAGTCTGAGTCTGAGAAGCTGCTCCACATGGAAGACACCCTGCACCAGCGTTTGATTGGTCAGGAAGAAGCCGTCAGAGCCGTTTCCCGCGCTATTCGTCGCGCTCGTGTGGGCTTGAAAAATCCCAACCGACCGATCGCTAGCTTCATCTTCTCCGGTCCCACTGGGGTTGGTAAGACGGAACTCACTAAGGCGCTAGCGACCTATTTCTTCGGCTCCGAAGATGCCATGATTCGGTTGGACATGTCGGAGTACATGGAGCGCCACACGGTCTCCAAGCTCATCGGCTCGCCTCCAGGTTACGTCGGGTACAACGAAGGTGGTCAGCTTACCGAAGCCGTCCGTCGTCGTCCGTACACAGTCGTCCTGTTTGACGAGATTGAAAAGGCACACCCCGATGTCTTCAACTTGCTGCTGCAAATTCTGGAAGACGGTCGCTTGACCGATGCTAAGGGTCGCACGGTGGACTTCAAGAACACCTTGCTTATCATGACCTCAAACATTGGCTCCAAGGTGATTGAGAAAGGCGGCGGCGGCTTGGGCTTCGAGTTCTCAGCCGCAGGTGACGCTGCTGAGTCTCAGTACAACCGCATCCGTTCCTTGGTGAACGAAGAACTGAAGCAATACTTCCGTCCTGAGTTCCTCAACCGTCTGGATGAAATCATTGTCTTCCGCCAACTGTCGAAAGACGAGGTGAAAGAGATTGCGGTCATCATGCTCAACGAGGTCTTTGGTCGTTTGCGCGAGCAGGGCATTACCCTCGAAGTCACTGAGCGATTTAAAGATCGCCTGGTAGAGGAGGGCTACAACCCTAGCTACGGTGCCCGCCCGCTTCGTCGAGCCATTATGCGCTTGCTGGAAGATTCTCTGGCAGAAGAAATTCTCTCCAGTCGGATCAAGGACGGCGACACGGCTGTAGTAGACGTTGACACTGATGGTCAGGTCAAGGTGCTACAAGGCGAAAAGCGAGAGCTATTGCCTCAAGCAGTTGAGTAAGCGCTAGAAAATTACGATTGAAAGCGGCAAGGAGTAGACTCCTTGCCGCTTTTTTTTGGGTGGATTACACGATATGTCGCAGAAAGAGGGCAATGCAGAAGGGTCAGGTATTGCGATGTTTACCAGCTACATATTTACTTAGGATCGTGGATTAAATAAAACCGACATTTTTTTTGCAGGTAGGGGCGCACGGCCGTGCGCCCCTACTTCGTGTTGAGCGCAGCCGAAGCACGATCACCTGGATCAGAACAAACCTTGCTGGGTTAATAACCGCACTTCAACCAAGACAGGAACGATCGCTCCTACTTACGCAAGATGACGAGGGGCACTGTTTTAGCTAGTTTGTTGAGGAAACATGCAGCAATGGACAGCTAATCTTGAAGAATGATCCCTTGTGGTTTAAGAACGCCATTATCTATGAAGTGCCTGTGCGTGCCTTTGCGGATAGCAATAGTGACGGCATTGGTGACTTTCGAGGGCTGACCGAAAAGCTCGATTATCTGCAAGATTTAGGTGTAACTGCCATCTGGCTGCTGCCATTTTTCCCCTCACCGCTAAAAGATGATGGTTATGACATTGCTGATTATGTGAACGTTAACCCGATTTACGGCACGCTGGACGACTTTAAGGAACTCCTGCAAGCAGCGCATCAGCGGGGTATTCGGGTCATTATTGAACTTATCGTCAACCATACTTCAGATCAACATCCCTGGTTTCAGCGAGCGCGTAAAGCACCCAAAGGTAGCCCAGAGCGGGACTTCTACGTTTGGAGCGATACTCCTGAGAAATATCAGGAAGCGCGGATTATTTTTCAAGATTTTGAGTCGTCTAACTGGTCGTGGGATCCGATCGCCAAAGCATACTTCTGGCATCGCTTTTACTCCCATCAACCAGATTTGAACTACGACAACCCTGCTGTGCGTCAGGCAGTTTTTGATGTGCTCGATTTTTGGCTGGAAATGGGTGTGGATGGGCTACGGATGGATGCAGTGCCCTATCTGTATGAGCGCGATGGCACCAACTGCGAGAACTTGCCCGAAACCCATGTCTTTTTGAAGCAACTCCGCCAGCACGTCGATGAGAAATTTCTGAACCGGATGCTGCTGGCAGAGGCAAATCAGTGGCCCGAAGATGCGGCGGCTTATTTCGGCGATGGCGATGAGTGTCACATGAACTTTCATTTTCCGCTGATGCCGCGACTCTTTATGGCATTGCGGATGGAAGACAGCTTTCCCATTGCCGACATTTTGCAGCAAACGCCAGCCATTCCCGATAACTGTCAGTGGGGGCTGTTTTTGCGGAACCATGATGAACTAACGCTGGAAATGGTGACGGATGAAGACCGGGACTTTATGTATCGGGTCTATGCTCAAGATCCAGAGATGCGGGTGAATCTAGGCATTCGTCGGCGCTTGGCTCCACTACTTGGCAACGATCGCCGTCAGATCGAGTTACTCAATAGCCTGCTGCTCTCGCTGCCGGGAACGCCCGTACTGTATTACGGCGATGAAATTGGAATGGGCGATAACGTGTATGTGGGCGATCGTAATGGGGTGCGGACTCCGATGCAGTGGAACTTCGATCGGAATGCGGGCTTCAGCCATGCCAGTCCACAACGGCTCTACTTGCCGCTGATCGTCGAAGCGGAATACCACTACGCTACGGTCAACGTAGAGGCACAGCGGGCAAACCCCAATTCCCTCCTCAATGCAACAAAGCGACTGATCGCCATGCGAAAGCGCTTTCAAGCGTTGGGCAGCGGCGATTTTCAAATGCTGCATCCCGACAACCGCAAAGTGCTTGCCTTCACACGCACTTACGAGGATGAGCAAATCCTGGTGGTGGTAAACCTGTCTCGCTTTGTGCAAACCGTGTCATTGGATTTGTCGGCGTTTGGCGATCGGGTGCCCGTGGAGATTTTTGGACGCACCGAGTTCCCCGCGATCGAAGACTCGGCTTACTTTCTCAGCCTTGGTGCCTACGCAGTCTATTGGTTCATGCTGAAGCCTCAAGCGATCTCACCAGCCCTAAAGCCACAAGCAGAGCTGCCAACGCTGGTCATGAATAGCACATGGAAAACGGCGTTTTCACAGGTGCAGTCCGCCCAAACGCGTAATTTTATGTCAGGCTTAGAAACTTTGCTGCCAGAGTACCTGTCAAGCCAGCGCTGGTTTGGTGGCAGAACACGTACTGTGCAGTCAGCTCGCGTTGCAGAGGCAATCGCGATTCCTTACAAGGACAGTCAGGCGCAGATGATTGGGCTGAATGTAGACTACATTCAAGGCAACCCACAAACCTACCTGCTGTTTCTGTCATATGCCGAAGGCGAAGCAGCGCTTCAGCGGCTCACCGACGCACCGCAGTCTGTGATTGCACGGCTCAAGCGTCCGGGCAGTGATGCTGCTGCTGTCGTGTTTGATGCGATCACCGATCAGTCATTCCTAACCGCTCTGCTGCATGGGATTGCTCAGAACCAGGTTTACAAAAATACAGCAGGGCAATTGGTCGCCAAAGCAACACCGTTATTTGCGAATCTGAACGGCGGCAAGCTCCACTTCGAGGCATCACTGCTAAAAGGGCTGCACAATAACACGTCGATCGTGTATGCCGATACCAGCGGAGTCGTGACGCAAAACCGCCTGATTCTCAAGCTCTTCCAAAAAGTCGAGGCAGGCATCCATCCCGATCTAGAAGTCCGGCGCTTTCTGGATGAGCATCAGCGTTTTACCTTCATTCCCTCGATCGCGGGCACCCTGGAGTATCAGCGTCCTCATGCCGCACCGATGACGATCGGCATCTTGCAAGAGTTTATTCCTAATACCCGTAGCGCCTGGGACTATACGCTTGACAACCTGCGCGACTACTTTGAGCTAGTTGTGATGCATCAATCAGACATTGACGAAGCTCCGATGCCATCTAGTGCGCTTTTGGAGGAACTACAGCCCGCTCTTGAGGGTAAGACGACAACGGACGGCAACGCCACGGACGTGTTTTTCCCCTTCCCATCCTGCCCACCTAGCCTTACGTCCTCTCAAATCCCAGCCTGCAAAGCCATTAACACCTATCTGGCGAACATTCAGCTCTTAGGGCAACGCACCGCCGAACTCCATCTCGCCCTGACAGAAGATGCCGATAGTCCTGCTTTTGCACCTGAACCGTTTACGACGCTCTACCAGCGATCGATCTACCAGTACAGCCGTAACCTGACAGGGCATGTGTTTTTGTTGCTAAAAAATCGACTCAACACCCTTTCATCGGACGCGCAGCCACTCGCTCATATGGTACTGAAGCAGCAAGATGCCTGCTTGCAACGGTTTCAATTAGTGCTGAACCACAAAATTACAACGCTGCGAACCCGCTATCACGGCGACTATCATTTAGGACAAGTGCTTTTCACAGGCAAAGATTTTTTCATCATCGACTTTGAAGGCGACCCAGCCCGCAGCCTGAGCGAACGACGTATGAAGCGATCGCCCCTGCGAGACATCGCCGGGATGCTCCAATCGTTCTACTACGCTGCCAACGTAGCGCTAGACAAAGAGATTGAAAGCGGCATGAGCCAGTCGGAGCAGTTGCCGCACATGCAGCAGTGGGCAGAATTTTGGCGGCGCTGGGTCAGCACCACCTTTGTCAAGTCTTATCTAGCCACTGCGAATCAGGGCAGCTTTTTGCCCAAGACTGCCCAAGAATTGGAGGTACTTTTGAACAATTACTTAATTGAACAAGCCATTTACGACTTGGGACGTGAGCTGGTCAACCACTCGGAGCGGGTCAACATTGCCTTGCGGCGCATTCTTCAGCTCATGGCGATCGCCCAGTAACAACTTCGCTCAATGCTGGATGCCATCCATGCAGGGCAGATATGTTTCTAATGCCGCTGCCAGTACTCGGACATTTGGAGCTTTGAGAATACCCAGGTGATCGCCGGGCACATCGAAAATCTGCAAGCCTCCAGCGGCGAAGGATGTCCAGCCCATATCGCGATCGTATGTTTCAAACGGATCCTGCTCCATCGCCCGAAACAACGCGACTTCCCCAGCATAGGGACTGGGGAAATAGGAATCGCTTGCTCGCTGGCGCATCTCGCCTCGAATATCAGCCTGAGCGCTATCATCAAGTGTCTGTAAACCACTTTTAGCAGCCGACGCTCGCTGATGCCTTGCCTGTAGTTGGATCATTAACAGTTGCATCTGCGTCTGCACTTTTCTTACGACATACGCGAGCCCTTGCTGTGACCACAACTGCCAGTGCAGCTTCAATTTTTGAGCCAACGGTTTTTGGACATGGGTGTGAGGCGCGAGGGAATCCAACAAAGCCACCAAGGCGATCGCTTCCCCTGCGGCTTGTAACTGTTTCGCCATCTCAAAAGCAACGACTCCACCAAACGACTCGCCTACCAAGTAGTAAGGACCATGCGGTTGAAGTGTGCGAATTGCCTCTATGTAACGGGTCGCAATGCGAGGAACGCTGCAAAAGAGTGCGTTGTGTTGCTCAATATTGCCTGTTTTGAGAAGCTCGACTTCTTCCTGCAAATACACGCCATAGACTGGCTGCTCATCGTCAAAATGGTCAGCCAATGCGCGATAAAGCAGAACGCCATATAAGCAAAACAAAGGAGGCTTGTTGCCGCCGTGCCGTAAGACGACCAAATCGCTTCCGTTCGTCTCATCCTCATTGCTGTGAAGAAGTTTGGCTAAAGCTTCGATCGTCGGTGCTTGCAGCGGAGCCGTGATGGGAAGGCTTTTGCCAAACTGTTTCTCAATTTGAGTCAGTATTTGCACAGCTTTGAGGGAATCGCCACCCAACTCAAAAAAATCGTTTTGAATGCCGATCGGCTGCATCCCAAGCACTGTTTCCCAAATAACGGTCAGTTGTTGCTCCCATTCATCCCGTGGAGCAAGAAACGCTTTGAACCCAGCGATGTTTTCAGGGGTTGGCAGCGGCAAGGCATGACGATCGACCTTCTGGTTCATGTTGACTGGCATCGCCTCCAGCACCACAAACGCAGCCGGAACCATGTAGTCTGGTAATTTTTCTTGCAGGAGGCTACGAATATTCCCGATCGCAGGTGTCTGAGCCTGATCCAGCACCACATAAGCGACTAACCGTTTTTCGTTACCCACTTCACGCGCCATGACGATACCTTCGCGTACGCCGGGTGCCTGTCGCAGCACTGCCTCAATCTCACCCAATTCAAGGCGCATGCCGCGTAGCTTAATTTGAAAATCAGTGCGACCCAGCATTTCTAGATTGCCATCGGCATCAAAGCGTCCGACATCACCCGTGCGATAGAAGCGGCAGTTGTCGATCGTCACGAACTTCTCCTGAGTCAGCGCGTCCCGATGCAGATAGCCTTTGGTCACGCCAGCCCCACTGATGTAAATTTCACCAGGAATCCCGATCGGCACCAGGTTTTGGTACGCATCATAAAGGCGTACAGACACATTGGGAAACGGCTTGCCAACGCGGCTTTTAGTGATGTGATGATCTCTAGCAACCGGGTATGTGCATCCCATGCAGCTCACTTCACTACACCCATAAATCACATAAATTTCCGCCTTCTGAAACACCCGCTTCATGGTGTCCAGCAGCGCGGCGGGAACCATATCACCGCCTGTAGACACGTGTTTAAGACCTTGAAACATCTGGAGGTCTAAGTCATTGTCCTGAATGTATGCCAGGAGTTTTTGCAGCAAACTCGGCGAGGCGTGCATGACCGTTAGTTGTGTGAGCGTTTGAGTCAGACGTTTGAAATCCAACACATGCTCTCGTTCCAGAATGACGAGTGTGCCACCCGCAACCAAGGGTGACAGTAGCTCAAACATCGTGATGCTAAAGGTGAAGCGAGCGATCGCGGGCATTACGTCATAACAGTCAAAGCCAAAGCGTTCCTGCGCGACCAAAATGTACTGCACCAGATTGCCATAACTGGTGGCAATCCCTTTCGGTTTACCCGTCGTGCCAGAGGTGTAAACCAGGTGAGATGTTTGCTCAAGGCAAAGCTTGACTTCAGGATTGCGAGTTGGATGCTGGCGCACTGCATCCCAGTCTTTGTCGAGATGGAGCGTATGCCTTGCAAGCGTTTGTAGCGGCACAAGGTGAGATTGAGTCAGTAAAACCTTGGGCTGCGTTTCTTGCAAAATTGTGGTCAGTCGCTCGACTGGATACGTGGGGTCAAGCGGCACGTAAACACCACCCGCTTTGAAAATGCCCAGCAAACTCACTGCCACATCCAACGAGGGTTCCACACAAACCGCTACACGCTCCTCTGCACCAACACCAAGCTGAATTAAGTAGTGGGCAAGTTGGTTCGCCCGTTGATTTAGCTCTGCATAGGTGAGGTGCTGATCCTTGAAGGTCAACGCGATCGCGTCTGGCTGTTGTGCGGCGTGAGACTCAATGTACTGATGAACAGGCGCTTGCGGATAGTCAACAGATGGACTTTGCCAGTCCACTAACAACTGATGGACTTCCGCTTCTATCAATAAAGGCAGTTGGGCGATCGTGCTGTCCCAATCGCTTACCATGCCCTCAAGCAGCATTTGTAAATGTCCTGCTAGACGCTGTATGGTTTCTGGTTGAAACAGGTTCGCGTTGTACTTTAGCAAGGCTGAAAGGGTCTGCGGTTGTTGCAGCAGCATCAAGTGCAAATCAGGACGATCGGCATCCGGCGTTTGCAGCGAGAGTGCCAGCGGTTCCTTACTTTCAACCCGAAAAAAATCTTCGATAAACGTTACTGCAAGCGGCAATGGCGATCGATCGATGGCTAAGCGATCGACCGGAGCCTGATCCGCTAATGCCTTTGATTGCTCTTGAACGTCCTGAAGCGAGGCTGCAATTTGATTGATTAACTCGCGGACAGTGAGTTCACTATGAATCTGAGTGCAGATTCCTGTTGTGTAGGCTCGATCGATTGTGCCATTTGGCGTGTCATGGGGCACCGTTAGCGCGAGGTCAATCGTTTCCTGCTGCGTATACCGATATAGGAGCACATTGAAGGCTGCTAGCAAGAGCGATCGCGCATCAACCCCGTTGTGTTGCGCTTGAATACGTAGCGATTGCACTAGACGATCGGGCAAGGTGAGCGTCCAATACTTCGGCTGATATTGTGTAGCTGGTGTTTTGAGGAAATCGCTCGGTAACTGAAGAACGGCTCGTTCCTGGTCAACCTGTTGCCTTGGTGCTGTTTTTGCCTGAGGGCTAACCTGGCGATCGTCTCCTCTCCTTGACACTGGAATTTGAGTGCTTAAAGTCGTTTTTGTTGCTGCTGGTTCTAAGCTTGATTCAAGCTGTACGGCTGAGCTTCCAGATGAAGAAAGCGAGTTCTGATTAGTAGCAACCATCGTAAAACTCCTTTAATTTAAACAGCAGCATATTCAAACATCTGAACATGCTTGAAAACATGAATATGCTTGAAGAACTGAGCGTCAGCAACGCTAAAGACAAGCTCAGATGAAACTACTAGCTATAAACGTTTCAGCTCATCTAAAAGTTAAGCTTCCAAAATAATTTAGAAGACGTGCTATCAGCTATGAGCAGTGAATAAAGCTTTGATGCTTAAGGGGGCAAATGCACATCTCGGTGTCGAACGCTTCAGTCGAGAGGAAAACAATGTCTAGCTAATAGTTGCCAATGCTTAATTCTTTTACGAAAATTAACAGCGACCGTATCGACATCCTTGTTAGAAGAGGATGCGTTCACTAACAGCTCGACCAGGTAGATGATGTTGAAGCGACTCAATCAATTCATTGAAAACTAGCATAGCTTTAGGCATAGCAACCACAGTTTTTTTGAAAAGTTCACCGGGTCAACACAAGCCGATCACCCTGTCGTAGAAGAGTTGTGATGGCGAGAAACAGCTATAGCAGTCTCTATAAAGCTCTTACGAGTTCTCAGCAAAAAGACGCAGATAATTGGATTTAAACTTTCTGTAAAGTCTTGGGCGGAAATTTCTGAATTGGATGGCATCCCTCCGTATCCATAGTCAAATTAGTGCCAGATCACTTTGGGTGTACCGCTGTCTCGGTAATTGAGAAATCTTCTTTCGATCAGATTGAAGCCATGAAACTGAGCAACAATAGGAGCTTCGGGTCTCACGATCGTGCTGCCCAATCAAAAAAATCAATGTTTCAGGAGCTTTGTCTATCAATCTGGTGCCTCAGCTTAGCTTCACAAAGTCTTACTTTTTAGTGAAGACTGCGTGGTTTCACTGGTCGTTTTCCCTAAACCCAAAATAGAGTGAAGTCCAATCGAGCCGAAAAAACTCTTTGGTGAGTCCTGAGGCTTGGTTATGTTTGGGAGCGTTTTTTCTAACAGCCATTTCCTCTAGGAGTAAATAAAAATGAACGATATTTATGCAATCAAAGGACTCGATCACCTGGAGTTTTATGTCGGCAATGCCAAGCAGGCAGCGCTTGTTTATGCTAAATGTTTTGGCTTTACAATGACTGCCTATCGCGGTCTAGAAACCGGCGATCGTAAAGTCACATCCTATGTTTTGGAACAGGGAGAAATTCGGTTTGTTTTGAGTTCGGCGCTAAGTGCGGACTACCTCATTGCACAAAGCGTTTGGAAGCACGGTGATACGATCGCGATAATTGCGCTGGAAGTCTCAGATGCTGCCATCGCTTACAAACAGGCGGTAGCTCGTGGAGCGATTGGAGCGATTCCACCAACCGACCATGAAGACGGGTCTGGTGTTCTGCGGTATGCTGCCATCCGTGCGTGCGGTGATGTGTTGGTCAAATTTGTCGATCGCAGCCATTACAGGGGTCACTTTGCGCCTGGTTTCGTTGCTCGATCGTCAGCACCCACTCAAGCGGCTGGTTTGACACGGGTAGATCACATCGTTGGCAATGTTGAATATGGTGCGATGGATCGATGGGTAGACTATTTTGTGCAGACGATGGGCTTTGATGTGCGGATGCATTTTGATGACCAGGCGATCTCTACTGAATATTCAGCCTTGATGTCAAAAGTGCTGGAAAACGGCAGCAAAACCATCATTAATATTAATGAGCCAGCGCCAGGGCGACGTAAATCTCAAATTCAAGAATATTTGGATTATCACAATGGACCTGGCATTCAGCATCTTGGTTTGGCAACCGATGACATCGTTCAAACGGTGATTTACCTCAAACAGGCTGGCGTTGAATTTCTGCCCATTCCCCAAACCTATTACGACAGCCTGGAAGATTGGGTTAAGGAGCTGGATATTCCAGTGCAGCAGCTAGCCGAGCTGGGCATTTTGGTCGATCGCGATCAGGATGGGTATCTCCTGCAACTGTTCACAAAACCAGTGGGCGATCGACCAACTCTGTTTTTTGAGGTCATTGAACGGCACGGTTCGCGGGGCTTTGGAGCCGGAAATTTCAAGTCTCTCTTTGTGGCTCTAGAGCGCGAACAAGCAGCACGGGGAAATCTCTAACCCAAGACAAGTCTTGTCGGTACAGGCAACGATTCTCCCCATTTGGTAGTGATCATGAACACGCCCGAAAAACTTCGACAACTTGATGAAACGTTAATTGCACTGTTGGGCGATCGACTGGCACTGCTGGCAACACGAGAGATGCCTTCAAGACAGGAGCAGGTAGCCAGCCACCAGGCACAGCTAACCAGGGCTGGCGTTCCAGAGCCTCTTTGGGACAGCCTCATTACCAGTTGTATGGCAGCGTTAGCCACCGCACCTTCTGTTCATGCGATCGTTGAGCCACGTAATATCACCGTGGTCGGCGGTTACGGTTTAATGGGGCGTTTTTTTGTCGATCGGCTGTCCACCGCTGGTCATCAGGTGAGCGTCTTGGAATATGACGGCTGGGATCATGCTGAGAGCCTGCTGAGTACTGCCGATTTGGTACTCCTTTGTGTACCGCTCAAGGCAACGATCGCCGTGATTCGCAAGGTTGCTCCTTACCTCTCCTCCACGACGACACTGGCAGATATTGCCAGCACGAAGGAAACCATTGTGCAAGCGATGATGGAGCATCATGCGGGACCTGTGTTGGGTCTTCATCCGATGTTTGGTCCAGGTGTTCACTCTTTTTTGGGGCAAAAAGTCATTGCTTGTCTAGGTCGGCACTCAACGATCAGTCAATGGTTGCTAGATTTCATTGAAGCAGATGGGGGCAAACTGATTACCTGCACACCTGAAGAGCACGATCGCATGATGGTAGCTGTGCAGGCGGTTCGCTTCTTTGCTAACCTCACGCTGGGGGCGTTTCTGGCAGAGGAAGGGATTGAGATTGAACGTAGCCTTGCCTTTGCGAGTCCGCTCTACCGCATCGAAATCAATACGGTGAGTCGTCTGCTCGCCCAAAGTGCCGCGCTCTACGTCGATATTTTGTTGGCATCAGATGAACGCTGCGAGGCAATTGAGCGGTTGGTCAAAACGTCCGCTCGTCTAGCCAAGCTGCTGGCGCAAGGCGATCGAGCCGCCTTAATCACTGAGTTTGAAACCGCTCACAAGGCCTTTGAGCAAGTAGCGCCGCGAGCACTAGAGGAAAGCAACCAGGTCATCAATCATCTGAGCACCGTTCTAGCTGCCAAGGAAATTGAAACTAGCGTTAAGGTTGAGTCGCTATACAGGTAATTTAGGTAAGGAGGGCTAAAAGCGTTCGCTACCATCTGCCTCTTCCAACCACATACTGTCTCTGCCTTGACAAATGATTGCTCAAGGTCTTCGTTGGACTCTTCACAATCCCATGCATCAAACCTCCGATCTTCATGTCGTTGAAACGCGACCGCTGCTAAGTCCAGCCTTTATTCACGGCGAATTGCCTATTACCGAAAAAGCGTCGGTTCTCGTGACCGAAACCCGCGATCGCATCCGCAATATTTTGCGTAGTGAGGATCGTCGGTTGCTGGTCATTGTCGGTCCTTGCTCCATTCATGATGTTCATGCTGCTTACGAATATGGCGAAAAGCTAGCAGCGCTCCGTACAGAATTAGAAGATCAGCTTGAAATTGTCATGCGGGTGTACTTTGAGAAACCCCGCACGACGATCGGCTGGAAAGGACTCATTAATGATCCCCACTTGGACGGCAGCTACGATATCAACACGGGGCTACGACTAGCGCGTAAGCTGTTGCTCGATCTCGCTCACTTAGGGCTACCTGCTGCTACTGAGCTGCTCGACCCCATTATTCCCCAATACATTGCGGATGTGATTTCCTGGACCGCGATCGGTGCCCGTACCACCGAGAGCCAGACGCATCGAGAAATGGCATCTGGGCTTTCGATGCCCGTTGGCTTTAAAAACGGCACCGATGGCGGCTGCCGCGTTGCCGTCAATGCCATGCTTGCAGCCAGTCAGCCCCATCGGTTTTTAGGCATCAACTTTCACGGACTGGCAAGCATCGTCACGACTACAGGTACGCCTGACACCCATCTCGTGCTGCGGGGTGGCAAGCATGGTCCCAACTATGACGCGATGCATGTTGAAAAAGCCGCCGCTGAATTAGTGCAGCATGGCTTAAATCCCCGTGTCATGGTTGATTGCAGTCACGATAATGCTAGTAAGGACTATACCAATCAACCGATCGCGCTCCAAACTATTGCTGACCAGATAGCGGCTGGCTCTCACCATCTCATGGGAGTCATGATTGAAAGTCATTTAGTGGCAGGCAATCAGAAACTTCCCAAGCACTTAGGCGACCTGGTTTACGGACAAAGTATCACCGATGCCTGTGTGGATTTTGCCACCACTGCTGATATGTTGCGATCGTTAGCAGGCGGTCTTGCCAAAGCAAACGGTCAAGAGAAATGTGTCGTTGCAGTTGACTAGGGCAAGCTGAGGGCGATCGTTGGTGTCAGCGATCGCGCAGACCGTCTAAGGGTTGCGAATGGCATCCAGCAGAAGCTGTTGCTCTGCCCGCGCGATCGCCCAGTAAGTTGCTTCTACGGCTCCTGGATCAACTGAGATAGACGTAATGCCCCAACGCACTAACGCCTCGACCAATCCAGGATCATGGGAGGGGGCTTGCCCGCAGATTGAACAGGGAATTCCTAACTGTCTGGCTTGCTGAATCAGTTGGGCGATCGCTGCCTTCACTGCTGGATGCCGAGCATCAAACGCAGAAGCCATTGTGGCGTGGTCGCGGTCTACCCCCAGAAGCAACTGCGTGAGGTCATTAGTGCCAATGGCAATGCCCTGAACGCCAGCACGGACGTAATCTGGTAGCAAAAACAAAACCGAAGGCACCTCAGCCATGATCCACAGTTGGAACTGAGAGTTGTGCATCAAGCCAGCTTTTTGCACCCGCTCCCGACAAAAGGTAAACTCCTCCACCGTGCGCACAAACGGCAGTAGTAGGTGAATCTTTGGGTACTCGATTTGCACCTGTGCCAGTGCTGCCAGCTCCAGATCAAACAGGGTTGAGTCGAGGCAGTAGCTAAAGGTGCCATGTAGACCCAGCGTAGGGTTGACCTCTAGAGGAACGGCTTCACCACCTGGCAATCCTCTCGATTCGTGCGATCGTAAATCAAGCGAGCGATAGAACACGGGGCGGGGTGCCAGAGCCGCTGCAAACTGAGCAATCCGAGCAGCCAGCCGCTCAACGAGTGCATCACTGCGTCCACTTTGTAGCCATTGAAGAGGATGTTGATGATCCAGAACTGAAAGCGCCAGTAATTCGCCGCGCAGCAAACCAATGCCATCGATCGGCAAAGCAGCGATCGCGCCAAGATGATCAGGCTGACTGAGGTTCACCATCAGCCCCGTGCTCAGCGGCGGACGATCATCTGAGTTCACGCTCTCGCTTGCTGGAGCGGCGGTCATTTCAGGCAACGGCTGGAGCCTGTCCGCCATACGGTAAACGTTGCCGCGATCGCCATCAATCAAAATGAGTTCACCCGTTTGGATTTTTTGAGTGGCATTGGCGGCTGCAATGACGGCTGGAACGCCCACCTCTCTCGCAATAATGGCGCTGTGTGAGGTCATGCTACCCTGCTCCAGAACAATTCCCGCCGCCTGCTTAATCAACAGCAACCAATGGGGGGGTAACATCTCAGCCACCAAGATTGTCCCTGACGGCATCGGTTCGATCGCGTCGCTCAGGCTGGAAATGACGTTGGCTTTGCCGATCGCGCATCCCTGTGCTGCCGCCAATCCACTGACTAGCAACGCTTGCGGCTCTGGTGTCACGCTTTGTCCGGCATGAACCAGTGCTGACGTAATCGGCTCTGCATCTGCATGAAAGGGGCGATCAAGGGCTGCTGTTAGGGGTTTGGGCAGTGGCAAGGGCACCTCATGACGCTTGTGCAGACGCGTCTCTGATGAAAGCGTGACAACTTGGGTGATAGAAAGCCGTTGCTGAACACCATGCTCTGGATAAAGCGTCCACTCTAAAGCCGCAACATGACCCATCTCTGCGACAACGCGTTGCACAAGCTGCATCAAGGCACTCATTTGCACATCGGTTAGAGAAAAGTGCTCTTGCTGACTTTCATCCGGCAAGTAGGTTTGTAGCAGGGGCAGCGCCGGGGCATGGGATGACCAACTGCTAAGCTGGGTGTGAGTGCAATTGGGCGCATCCGCATCGTCTGGCTTCTGTTTCGCCGCCATACTTTCTACCACCTGGTAGGCGATCGCTCGGTTGCCCAACTGCTTCGTATGCACAACGCCGCTAGCTGCATGAGCCTGGTACACATCGGGCAAAACTTCTCCCCAGGCGATTGCCATGCCCAACCCAGGAGTGGACTGCACCAGTACCGTATCATCCAAAATTTGCACTGTACCAGACGCGATCGCCGATCGAAGCGGCTGCACCAGCACTGCCAGCTTGACCTGCTGTAAAGGGATACCCAAGCGCTGCCAGTAAAACAAGCTCTTTGCTCGAAAAAGCTGTGCCCATAGACGCTTTAGCCCTTGAGCGACATCAGTTGTCGTTGCCTGACAAACCTGAAGATCGAATAATGCCGAACTTCTGCCGTCTGCGATCGCGCTGAGTTTAGACGCTTTACTGGCTGGTGCTTCAACAAATAAAGAGGGACGTAACACCAGCACTGGTGCATGTAACTGCTGCATCGCGTCGTCCAGTACCGCCAGCCAAGCCGCTGGTAGGGGTGGCACCTCAATTGACTGCCGAAGCCGTTGCGCGATCGCTTGCAATTGCCGTGGATTGTCTATATCCAACCGGAGTGACGAGTAAGGTAGATCGGCAAAGAGAGGCTCTGACCAGTCGATCGATTCCAAAAACTGACGCAACATACCAGCAGACGCAACAAACCCTGGCACAACAGGGAAATCCTTTTGCCGCAACTGACTCAGGTAAAACGCTTTGTTGCCAACTAAAACCTGGTGGTGCAATTGAATCTGATCAAGCCAGTAGAGATTAGCCACAGTCACAACTTACAGCAATGAATCAGTGCAAACATGAGTCAATTTTAGAGGATGTTTGAAACGTGTCTGGCGGTTGAAATAACTGAAATGAAGCCCACCGTCGTGGACTCATGCAGCAAGCGCATTGACTGACAAAAAAGTTTGCTTAGCAGTTAAAACCGCAGCTATGGGAGCACTAGCGCAGCCATACCAGAAGGGCTATAAGCCGCCGACGCGGATTGCCGAAGCTCTTAATACGAACACTCTGCGTTAGCACCAGTCTGTTGAACTCAGGTAGACTTTGCTCTTGCTAGGCTCGAATTCGATTTGCCAACGTCAACAACGGATGCCTAAGAGGTTTAAGGCTTTTGCCAGCCGCCTAGCAAACAACCTCTAAGCAACAACCATCAACCACTGGTTACGGTCGGTTGAATTCAGAGGGCGATCGAAAGTTTTCGACTGGAACCCCTTGTAGTGCTTGCTGCATAAAATCGCGCCAAACCGGAGCCACGTAGCCACCACCTGTTGCGCCCCTGCCGATCGGTCGGTAATCGTCGTTGCCCACCCAAACTGCGGTGGCAAGCTGAGGCACATAGCCCACAAACCAAATATCGCGTTCAGACGATGTAGTACCTGTTTTGCCTGCCACTGGACGATCGAGCCTTGCGCCCACGCCCGTACCGCGATTAACGGCTCCTTGCAGCACATCGTTGAGCGATGCCACTGCCCACGGATCGAGCACAAGCTGCGGCTTCGGTGTGTTGTCCAGCAACACATTGCCTGTGCTGTCAGTGACCTGCACAATCAATGTCGTTTCGGAGTACCACCCGTTACTGGCAAACGTGGCGTAAGCGCCAGCCATTTCTAAGGGTGTGAGATCAACCGCGCCTAACGGCAAGGAAACAACGGGTTCGATCGGGCTACGAATGCCGATCGTGCGGACAACATCGATCACCTTGTTCAGTCCCACTTCTTGCCCCAGGCGCACCGCTGGAACGTTGCGCGATTGCTCCAGAGCTGTCCGAATGGGCATGGCACCCCGGAACGAATTGTCATAGTTTTGCGGCGAGTAGTACTCGTAGCCATCGGGATAACTGACAGGCGTATCTGAAATCGTTGAATCAGGGCTGTAGCGACCAGAGGCAAACGCCGTGTAGTAAACAAACGGCTTGAACGCAGAACCGGGCTGCCGCAGTGACTGCATGGCACGGTTGTACTGGCTCTTACGGTAATCAACCCCGCCCACCATTGCCTTCACAAAATGGGTACGCGGATCAACTGCCACTAATGCCATTTGATCGGCATAAATGCCCTGATTCACCAGATTTGCGTGCCCTCGCGTCACCACGTCTTCGGCAAGGCGCTGGAGCTTTGTATCGACCGTGGTTTGCACCCGCATACCGCCTTTGAGTACGGCATCCTTCCCAAAGCGCTTTGTCAACTCTTGCACAGCGGCTTCGGTGACGTAGGGAATCGTGCTGCCTTGAAAGGAGGTAATCTTGCCCAGTTTGATGGTTTGCTTCCGGGCAGCGGCTTCTTCTTGAGGGGTAATCCAGTTCAGTTCTCTCATGCGACGAAGCACGGTTGCTTGTCGGCGCTTAGCGGCTTTGTAATCGAGAAAGGGGCTAAGGCTCTCAGGCGCTTGAATGAGCCCTGCCATCATGGCAGACTCTGCCAGGGTAAGGTTAGCGGAAGATTTGCCAAAGTAGCTCTCAGCAGCAGTCTTGGCTCCGTAAGTGTTGTGTCCCCAATACACCTGGTTCATGTACATCTCAAACACCTGGCTTTTGGAGAAAATCTGCTCCAGCCGTAGCGCCAGCACCGATTCTGCCACCTTGCGGCTAAAAGCGCGCTTGGGCGTGAGGAACAGGTTTTTGACCAACTGCATGGTTAAGGTGGAGCCACCTTCAACCGTTTCGCCCTTATGCCAGTTTGCCAAGAAGGCACGGAGGACTGCACCTGGATTCACCCCATGATGGGAGTAGAAATAGCTGTCTTCGATCGCCAGCACTGCCCGCTTCAAATCTGGCGAGATCCGATCCAGCGGCACTACTTCCCGGTTTGCCTCACCGTGAATGCTGGTCAGCAGCTTACCCTTCACATCGTAAATATGCGTGGTTTCGCTGGGCACATAGCTGCGGAGGATACGCACATCGGGCAAGTTGCGAAAGCTGATGGCTAGACCTACCAGTCCGCCTGCAACCATAGAGCTTGTCAGCATCGTCATGCCCAGCACCATGCCTCCCGTTACCTTGCCAACCGTTTTGATGACCTGGTAAATCGTGTCTGGTGCGCCAGGTTGCTTACGTTGTTGAAGAGTATTGGATGCCACGACGACTTTAGATCCTTACCAACGATTGAACAGGACGGGGCTTGAGCGATCGCGATCACTGACAGGCACGATCGCATTACAGGGACTCAATCATACTATTCATGCCTGAAACGGACGTATCCGCACTGCTTTAGCAGCAAGGTTAACATCATAACTAAGGGATGGATGACAAACCACGTTAAATTAATGGCAGACAGCTTTTTGCCAGCTTCACGAAGCAACCATTGCGGTTCTATTGGTTTGTTTAGGATCGTGGATTAAATAAAACCGACAAATTGTTCGTAGGTAGGGGCGCACAGCCGTGCGCCCCTACGGAAAACGCCGAGGTGATTAAATTCTTGTTCCTTAGAGAGCGAATCAGCGCCGTAAAGCGACCGATGGAAACGAGCAAGCTGTCTGTCCTCTGTTACCTTGTGGTTATTTTCTGAACAATGTCCAATCTTTGGCTGCGGCGCGGCATCAGCGAAATTTTTCCCGATCAGGTAGAGTCTGCCAGTGCTGACGAAAATTTGATGCAGCGGTTGGCACCGAGCGATCGCCCCCTCCGCGTTAAGTTGGGCATTGATCCGACGGGAACGGATATCCATCTGGGGCACAGCATTTCCATGCGGAAGCTGCGATCGTTTCAGGATGCTGGACATACCGCTGTTCTCATTATTGGCGACTTCACTGCTCGTATCGGTGACCCCACAGGAAAATCTGACGTGCGCCGCCAGTTGACTGAGGATGAGGTGCGCGCAAATGCTCAGACCTATTTGAACCAGGTGCGTCCGATTCTAGACTTCGACACCCCTGGACGCTTGGAAATTCGCTATAACTCCGAATGGTTGTCCAGTCTGGATCTCAGCAAAATCTTGGCGCTACTGGCAACAATGACTGTGGGACAAATGTTGGCAAAAGAGGGTTTTGCCGATCGCTACGACAAAGGCAACCCCATTTATCTGCATGAATTCCTGTATCCGCTCATGCAGGGCTATGACTCCGTTGCGGTAGAAGCGGATGTCGAGTTAGGCGGCACCGATCAAAAGTTCAACATCGCAGTTGGTCGAGATTTGCAGCGGCACTTTGGGTTACGTCCGCAGTTTGGGCTACTCGTGCCGATTCTGCTAGGCACTGATGGCATTCAGAAAATGTCGAAATCGCTGGGTAACTACGTGGCGCTCTCGGAAGATCCGCTCACGATGTACTCCAAACTAGAGAAAACGCCTGATTCGCTGCTCAAGTCCTACTTTGAACTACTCACCGATTTACCGATCGACCAGAGACCTGAAAATCCCCGTGACGCTCAAAAACTGCTGGCGTTGACGATCGTCATGCAATACCACGGCGCAGTAGCCGCAAAACAGGTACAGCAAGACGCGATCGCCCTTGTGCAAGGTAACACGACCCAGGCGGATACCGTTCCAGAATTCTCCCTATCCTCGGTGCAGTTTCCCGCCAAGCTATTTTTTCTAGTCAGCACCAGTGGCTTATGTAAAGGCAGTTCCGAAGCGCGACGACAAATTCAGGGCGGTGCCGTACGACTGGATGGGGAGAAGGTTGATGAAGTCGATCGGGTGTTCGACTCCCCCAATGACCTCACGGGCAAGGTACTTCAACTCGGCAAAAACAAATTCGTCCGGTTTGTCATCTAGAACCAAAGAAACCTCTCTGCACTCTCCGCGTCTCTGCGGTTCATCTTCATTGTCCTGCTTCAATCGCGCGCTGTTAACATTCCCAAAACCCCCTCGCAATGGTCGATTTCCTCTCTACCTATGGCTTCCTCATCGTTTCCATGTTGTTGGGAGCCATGCTGGGATTATCGCTTTACCTACCGTTAATGGCAGGGCAGCTATCGTTGGCGAGTCCTGGCTTTTATGCGTTGGGAGGCTACATCGCCGCGATTCTATCTACGCAAGTGTTTAAAACTAAGGGAAACTTCCCCATTTCGCTACTGTTGCTAGAGATGCTGCTGGCTGGGGTGGTTTGTGGACTGCTGGGAATTGTCGTCGGCATTCCAGCGTTGCGGCTGCGAGGCATCTATTTAGCGATCGCCACCATTGCCTTCGTCGAGATTCTCCGCATCCTCGCCCTGAACCTGGAAATCACAGGTGGTGCAGTCGGTATTTTTGGCATCCCGCAGCCCTTTCAGACGGCGATCGACTACCTGTGGATCGTCCTACCCTTACTGGCAATCAGCATCGCCTTTGTCTATCGATTGGAAAATATTCGCGTCGGTCGCGCCTTCATCGCCATTCGCGAAGATGAACTAGCCGCCGATGCAATGGGCATCAACCCGACCTATTACAAAGTGCTGGCATTCGCTCTGGGTGCTGTGCTAGCAGGCGTTGTTGGTGCCATCAGCGCTCACTTTCTCAACACCTGGAATGCGCGTCAGGGCACGTTCGATGCCAGCATTATTTATCTCACCTTCGTGCTGATTGGCGGCTCTAGAACGGTCGTTGGTCCCGTTGTAGGCGGCATGGTCTTTACCGCTTTGCCAGAGATTCTCCGCGCTGCTGCTGACACACCGGGACTTCCCCTCTGGCTGGCGCAATTTCTCCGCGATGGTCGTCTGATTCTCTTTGGCTTGCTGATTGTGCTTGGAACTATTTTCTTTCCACAAGGGCTAGTTACTCCTAACCTGTTCAAACCACGCAAGCCGCGACAGAAAGCTTAAATGAGCCATATTGCCCTGGCAGCATCAGACGCGGAAATCGATCGCTGCTTTCCCGTCATACTCGAACTCCGCCCTCACCTTGTCCAAACAGAATTTGTCCAGCAAGTGCGGCGACAGCAGCAGCACGGCTATCAACTCGTGTACTTGGAGTCAAACGGCAGCATCAAAGCTGTAGCAGGTTTCAGACTGTTGGAATGTCTTGCTGCTGGGAAATTTTTGTATGTCGATGATTTGGTTGTCCGATCGAGCGATCGTTCTCACGGCTACGGTGAAGCGCTCTTTCAGTGGCTCATCGACTACGCCAAAGCGCATCATTGTGAACAGCTAAGCCTCGATTCTGGCGTACAACGCTTTGCCGCTCATCGCTTCTACCTGCGGCAACGCATGGAAATTACCAGCCATCATTTTGCGCTTAAGCTTTAGTTGGGCGATCGATCATGCCTACTTTTTAATGGGATGACGCTCCGTCTGAATGGGGCTGGCTTCCACTCCATGCGATGCTAACTTCAGCCGCAAAAAAGGATATTCAACATACCGATAGGTAACGCCTGCCAGACTAATCACAAGCAACCCACAAATACCTATGAGTAGCCAGAAAGAGAACGGATTCATTCCTTTAATGGGATAAACGCGATCAACAAGCCGTAAAACGCAAAAAAGCACAATGCCGTGCAGAAGATACACGCTATAGCTAATCGTGCCAAGATATCTCGATGCAGAGGCAGTGAGTAAGCTAAAGAGATCATTACCGCTGGCAATGAGTACAAAAGCGACAAAAATAAGCGCGATCGCCCACTCATTAGAAATATAAGGTTGTGATCTAAAAAGGGGAATCGCAGCTAAGAGAAAAATAATTCCTAGCGAAACTCGCCTGTCCAAAAGCCATTTTTTCGCTTCAAGCTGTTTCACTAGATAAGCCGCCGCCATGCCAAATAGAAAGTTCATCAACATGATTAGCGGATAATAGCGTGTCAGCAGAATGCACACCAGCAATCCGAAGAACAACCCTATAAATCTTAAAGGCTTCACGAACCAGGCAAGCAGTGGCAGCAAGAGGTAAAACTGTAGCTCGTATCTAAGTGTCCATTGCACCGAGGCATTAATCAAGCCAACCGAACTAGAGTTAATATCAGGGAACAGTTGCTTATCGGCATCAGAAAAACCGTAAATGCCACAGATAATCCAACTGCCAACCTGTATCAAGAATCTTGGCAAGCTAACTTTGAGTGAAAAGTTGGACAGAATCAGAACGATAAGAATCATGACAGCAAGTGAAAACCAGTAAGCTGGCAACACCCTTAACGCCCGCTTGATGTAAAAACGCTTGACATCAAATTTAGGTTCAACCATTATCTTTGACCAGAACAAGAAGCCGGTAATCATAAAGAAGAAGATAACCGCTCCCTGTCCCAAGAAGGCGTAAACGTTTGATGGTGCTGGTTGCCAAACGCCAAGCTGAAAATATTGATAGCTCACAACAGCATGGTGGAAAAACACACCCAGCGCTAAGAAACCCCTTAAACCATCTAACGCTTTATACCTTGCCTTGCTAGCAGTTTGAATTGCTGCTTGGTAAAAAGTTGAGCGACTGACGATGAATTTGGCAACCCCAAAAAGCAGGATGCTAAGGACGATCGCAGGCAAGATGCTGGTAACTGTCATAACGAAAGGCTGTTAGCTAGTTTCACAAGGCAGAATAGAAACCGAGTACCGCAATCTGGCTATCGAAAATCTGGCTATCGAAAGTTGGGCACGATCGGAGACAATAAAAGCATCAACCGTTCACCTTCTCTGCCCATTACTCCATGCCCCCAGCGGAACTTGTCAATGCTAGCCCAGAATACTCTGCTGGTTCGGCGCTAGAGGCAAAAGGACTAACTCGCCGCTTTGGTGGGCTAATCGCAGTCAATAACGTTTCTTTCACCGTCAAAAAAGGTGAGATTTTTGGGCTAATTGGTCCCAACGGGGCAGGAAAGACCACTCTATTCAACCTCGTAACAGGGTTAATTTCACCGTCTAGTGGGCAAATGCTCTATCGAGGCACTGAAGTTTCTCGCTTGCGTCCGCATCAGGTAGCCGCTAAGGGCATTGCCCGCACCTTTCAGAACATTCGGCTGTTTGCCAACCTCTCCGCGCTGGAGAATGTCATGATCGCTCAGCACCTACACAGTTGTAGCGGTGTCTTCAAAGGCGTATTGGGGTTGCCGCCTGCGCCTCAAGAAGAACGACAGATTCGGCAACGGTCAATGGAACTACTGGCTTTGGTTGGGCTGAGCGATCGCGCCGACGAACAAGCTCAAAACTTTGCTTATGGCAACCAGCGCCGCTTAGAAATTGCCCGTGCCCTCGCGCTGCAACCGCAAGTGCTGCTACTCGATGAACCCGCAGCAGGCATGAACCCCAATGAGAAGCATCAGCTTAGCGACTTTATTCGGCAGCTTCGCGACCAGTTCAACCTCACTGTGCTGCTCATCGAACATCACGTGCCACTGGTCATGGGCTTGTGCGATCGCATCGCCGTTCTCGACTTCGGGCAGCTCATTGCACTAGGCGAGCCAGCCCAAGTCAAAACCGATCCAGCCGTTATTGAAGCCTACTTGGGAGCCGAATAACCAACCCTGCTTCCTGCTTCCTGCTCACGTCGAAGCCCACTCCCCACTCCCTCTCCATGTCCTCCCCATTGCTCAAAATTCAACAGCTCAGCGTGAACTATGGCGGCATTCAGGCGTTACAGGCGATCGATCTAGAAATTAACGCTGGCGAAATCGTCACCTTGATTGGCGCTAATGGAGCGGGTAAAACTACGACATTAAAAGCAATTTCTCGCATCATCGGCATTCACGAAGGTCATATTCTTTACAACGGACAAAATATTACTCGCCAACCTGCCCATACAGTGATGAAGGTAGGTATCGCCCATAGCCCTGAAGGGCGCAGAATTCTAGCGCGCCAAACCGTGCTCGACAACCTGGAGTTGGGCGCTTATGTCCGCTCCGACCGCCTGGGTATCAAAGCGGATATCGAACAACAGTTTCTTACCTTTCCTCGATTGGCAGAACGTCGCCATCAATTAGCAGGCACCCTTAGCGGTGGCGAACAGCAAATGTTGGCGATCGCCCGCGCCCTCATGAGCCGCCCCAAACTACTGCTGCTGGACGAACCAAGCTTAGGATTGGCACCCACGATCGTGCGCGAAATTTTTACGATCATTCAGACGCTTCATACCGCAGGCGTAACGATCCTGTTAGTAGAGCAAAATGCCACGCTTGCTTTACAGTACGCTGATCGGGGCTACGTCTTAGAAGCTGGACACATCACGCTGGCTGGAGCCGCCAACCAACTGTTGAACGACGAGCGTGTTAGAAAGGCTTATTTAGGTTAGAACCTGTCCTCTCTCTTTACACAAACTCTTTAGCGTTTTTGGCAGCTTTGTCAGCACGATACTTTAACCACATGCACAAAGGCCACAGTAAGCCTTGATCGTTATTGAGTGCTGCATCATTTTCTAATCAATCAACAACGCTCATTCAGGAGAAAAATTGTTCTGCTTTGCGCCTTGTCCTTACAGCCAACTTTCTTACAGCTAGCTTTATCCTGCGCTTAGAAAGCCGTAGCTTTCTTCAAAGACTCCATAAAGGAACTGCCAACCCTTCTGACAGCCTCTATGATTTATGTGTGAACACAAATTATACGTGAACACAAATAGGCGTGAATCTGCAACGACAGCAGTGCAAGCTCCTGCAAGAACTATCGATAGCAACGAAGCAAGCAGGGTGCCCCCACCCGGTGAGCGACAGCAAGTTTGACTATCTTTCCCCGCAACTGTCTAAGCTGTAACGCTAGCGATCGTCGCTGACCTGAAAAGCAACTGCTAATCTCAAAGCTGCCTTATACAAATGCGTTTGCAGCATCCTAGCATCACGGCATGATGGCATTGCCTGAGTACTCGCCCAAGCAAAATAGCTGACAGTAAGAAGTTAGCAGCTAGATTTTACTTCTGCTGGCGTTTAGCTTCAAGTTCTTGCAGCTAAACGCCAGCAACATATCCGTATTTCTAAACCTTCGCAGCCGCTTGAAGACAGTTCTGTAGCGCCACCCCCGGCATGTTGGACTGTTTAGTTGCAATAAGAACTGTCTTTAAAATCCCCGCACTCAGTTGGGACACCTTTTTGATTCAGTTTTTCCTCTACATTCTTCCCCAAATTCAGTCTTCCACAGGTTGATCGCCCATTGCCCTCACCTTTCTACCTTCTTTTAAGCGGCTTGCTTTGGGAAATAACTCTACTGGCACGCTATGCATCTAACATTTACGGCAGCTTTTGAGCCATGCATATACTTAACGACGCTACCTTAATTCAGCAGTTTATTAGCGGCGAAGCAACGTTAGCAGCCAACCAAAATCTAAGGATTGAATCTGCCTTCGACAGCATTCAATTGCTGTCGAAACGGGGAGGGCTGCTTGCTTCCATTAAGCGTATTGCCAGTCGTCAAACCGTTTTGATGCGACAAAAATCTGACTACAGCACACTGATGCATCAAGTCCTGCTTGCGCATCATTTTATCCCAACTCCCGGTGGTGGTGACCAACCTGGCTTTGAGCAATACCGGGCAGACGAAATTCCAGCAGGCTACGAAGTAACGTCCGCAACAGCCAAAGAGTTGTGGAAAGAATGGTGGAGAAAGGCTCGTCAAGCAAGCATCCACAGCATCCACACAGATCTGCTGATTTTTGCCCGTGACACCTGGTATCCCATTCGTAAAATTATCTGTAGTGAAGGCGTTCTATGCATTACAACTCTAGTAAGTGAAGCTTCCTTTGAGAGTGATGCACAGCTTACTTGGCTACGGCGCTTGCCTGCGCCGCGTTCTGCTGCCATACCGCCGGCATCTCCTATACTTGCCGAATCACTCCATCCGCTAAGCAAAGCAGCACAGGCGACCACCAATCAAAAAGAACACCCGATCATTTTTACATCAGCTAGCTTTCTGAGCAAACCCGCTGTTTCGGCTAGTGATCCCTCTGCTCCTGATTTGAGAGAAGTGCTGCGGTTTCGACAGGGCAAGCTTTACATTACAACAGCGCTGGGCGACATTGTGGTAGAAGGCAACCATCTCAAATATCGGTTGGATGAAGGAATGCGAGGAACCAAGCCTCAGGAACCGCTCAATTTACATGGCTACCGCGAAAGCCGAGTGGTTAATCAGTGAGGTCGAGCAATCACAAGAGAGGTAGGGAAAGGGGTCAGTGTTTCAGGAGGGCTTGTCATACGGTCACTTAGCAAAAAAGCACTCAATAGTTTTACTGGCTGGATTTTCCTCGGTAGTACCCCTTCGGGGGTAGTGAATTCTCTAGCGAATTGTTAGAACAGTAAGCACTTACAGCGGTTTTCAGTAGGGTGGGCAGTGCCCACATTTTTCAAACCCTCTCACTGTAAGGCTTGTGGGCGTTGCCCGCTCTACAATTTGTGGGTTACTCATGTGAAAACGGCTGTAAGAAGCAATTGCAGGTAGGGATGATATGTATCGCTAAGCGTTGGCTCTCAACCTTGTTGCGGTACGTGTCTTTTTAGTCCACAGATCACACCTTTCTAGTTACAACGAGCCTAGCTGATGCATGTACTGCCGTGCCTCGCATCAGTGCTATATTAAGAAAAGTAACAAATTGAAAGTGTGAACAAACTGCGGTTGCTGTAAACTTTTGTTTTTGTATTGAGTGAGGACTGAACTACGTGACTTCTGTACTGAACCTAACGTCCACGGCTGAAGCGTCTCTCATCGCTGATTTTTTTCAGCAATCTGAAGGACGTTGGAAATCAGAGCGTCGCTACTACACGCTTCCAGACGGAGAAACAAAAGAAGTTGTTAGCTTGATTACCATTCGCTTTCTAGAGCGAAGCAGTGCTGAGTTAAGCCATTTAGCGGACTTGCATCACATTGATGGCACCTTGTTAAGCTGCGGTGCTGAAGTGCTTTGGGATAGCCACGATTCGGCGACAGGAAAGCCACAATCGGCAGGCTCTACACTGTTTGGTGCTTCTGGTGCGACGCTGTACCGCGATCGCGGATTTGCTACTACTAAGCCAGTTTCAGCAGCCTTTCACTTTTCCCATCCCACCACACTTTGCCTACGCACAGAATATAAAGGGTCTGTGTTTGAGGAGGAACTGAAGCTTGTGGGTCGCAGCTACCGCACTCGCCAAACGATTATCTCGCGTGCGGGAGAGCAGCAGATGATTGGTCAATACTTAGAAAAACGGCTTTAAGTAAGGACGAGCGGTAAAGGTAAGGGTGCTTTCAGTCTTTTATCTGAACTACCATCCCCAGGAGCCTAGCGCACCTTTGAACGGCCCCACAATGTCGCTGGTGATCCAACCACCGTAAAAGTTGCCGGGTTGTGGTTCTACTTTTTCGCCGTCAACGTAGCAGACATCCATCGGTGCAGGATAAAACGCGACATGGTTTGCGATCGCCGCGAATGCAGGCGTTGACTCAGGATAGTACCAGGCAACATCATCCAGTCGTTTGTCACCGACCACGAGGCTATAGTAAGCGCCGTGACCTTTCCATTCACAGTAGGTCGATCGGGCGCTTTTGACCAAATGTTCCTGCTTGATGTCCTCAAGTGGAATGTAGTAAACCGGCGGATGGCTAGTTTCCAGGACACGCTTTGCCTGGTGCGTATCGGCGATTGTAATACCGTTAAAGATGATCTGAATGTGCTTGGCAGTCTCTTCTAGGCGAGGCGGACGAGGATAATCCCAAACGGATTCTTGCCCAGGTTGCGGTTCAAGGCGTTGTTGGCTCATAAATCTATTTTAACGACTGTCACGATGAGTGGTGAAGCTGGAGGCATGGAACATGAAGCTGGGGAAGATACGTGAGGCTAAGCAGTCAAGCCACGGTCTGCGTCAATGTTCAAACAACCCTTGATATTGCAGCACGTCTAATTGGGCGATCGTTGGGATGCACTGAAAGCACTGCTGTGCTAGATCCCACCGTTCTTCACGTTTCAGCATGGCGATCAGCTTTTGACGGGCACTGAGTAAGTAGCGAACATCATTCGCTGCATAACGAAGCTGTTCTGGTGACAAATTGACTGCATTGCCCCAGTCCGAGCTTTGAGCGCTTTTGTCTAATTCGACGTGTTCAAGCTCTTGCACCAAATCTTTCAGACCATGTTTGGGTGTGTAGGTACGAGCGAGTTTGCTGGCAACTTTAGTGCAGAAAAGTGGCTTGACGTTGATACGCAGATGGTAGTGCAGTGTGGCAACATCAAAGCGTGCAAAATGGAAAACTTTGACGCTACTTTCCGCTTCTAGTAGACGTTTGAGATTCGGAGCGTCGATCTGCCCACGGTCTATGCGCACAACGGTAACGCGATCGAGAGGGTCACAGAGTTGCACTAAGCAGAGGCGATCGCGCTGAGGCAGTAAGCCCATTGTCTCGGTATCCACCGCGATCGCCTCTGCTTGAAGATACTCTGCAAGCTGTTCTTCAGACAAATCGCGATCGCAAAGCTGGAAATCTACCAATGCCATCGTGAACCAAAGCTTAGGGTACAGAGACCAGAGTACAAGGTATCAGGACGGTCAGCACCCCTTCAGTCTTGAGCAAGTGCCTCGATTTTAGAAACACTTGACTTTAGAAATAAATGTGCCCTCTGCTTTGGCGAGCCTGTCGTTTTGTGACTGTCTCATCAGCGACGACGCATAAAAATTTGGGTGAAGTAGTATTCTCCTTTGGCATTTTGGGCGATGCCAATCCCTGTCAGATCGAATGATCCTTCAATATTTTGACGATGACCAGTGCTTTTCAACCAGCCTTGCACAGCTTGAAGCACCGGGTCGCTGTATCCCTGATTGTACGCTACGTTTTCTGCCGCACGGCTGTATGGAAGTGTACGGGCGATCGCCTGTGTGCGCTGCTGAAAGCCGTTATGGCTAAAAGGTGTACGACCCGCTGCCATTGCCTGACTGTGCGCTCGTGCTTGTTCGCTGATACGCGCATCCAAGGTTAGCGGTGGCAATTTACGGCTGGCACGATACTGATTGATTTGAGTGAACACTGCCTGCTCTAGCGCTGGTAGGGATGAAGCAGCCTGAGCCGTACGCTGCTGTAAACCTGTTACAGGTCGAGCCGAAGCAAAAAGGGCACCCACCGTTGCATCAGAAAAGACCAAACCGCTTGCGATCGCAAGCACACTTACTGCGCCAACTTTAAACGCTGTAGAAAGCATCAGCATAACCTCGCATCAAATCTATTAAGGTTATAGACCCACCAAATATTCAGGAGTTCCGCATCAGTTTAGTAAGACTTAGGAACAAGCATCTAATAACTCCGGTATTTCTCGTAGGGGCGCACGGCCGTGCGCCCCTACCGGAAAAAAAAATGTCGGTTTTATTTACTTCACGATCCTTAGACTCTGGCAACATGTGCTGTCGGCGACAAGCAAAATTTGAAACAGATGCGGATTGTACGGTCGTGCTGCAACCGTCTGTTCTTTAGACTGGAGGTTACTACAGATGAATCGGGATTTGTGGCTTCAACGCTGTAAACCTGTACATGATGAGTGCCTCGTTACAGCTAGTGACCTTGAGCAGCACAAACTACCCTGTAGTGATGGTTGTCATGACTAGGCTCATAACGCCACAATGACACAAGCCTTTATCCTTCACCCATTGACCTATGACCGACTCCGATTTCATTGTCGGTGCAGCCGTTTTTGACTTAAACGGTTTGCCCAAGGAGTACTTTACGACTCCTGAAGACGGCAATATGATCTGGGTACAGACGATTTTTCAGGCGTTGGGTCTGCGATCGCTCCTCATGTCGTCTTTGCAGCTTGAGGGCTTTCATCATGCCACCATTCTTGGTACTGACCATTCGGCAGTGGTTGTTAAGCAAAAAGCTCATTACGTCGCGTTACTGATTCAGCCACAAGCTGCGATCGATGCTGCTTTTATCGAACGGGTACAAGCCTTTGAACCCAGCGAACTTAAGAACAATCCTCGCTTTCATACGGCTTGATTGCTCGACAACGTTTAACCGCACGGCTGGCTGAACAGTACCATAGGAGTGTAGCGCATCGGCTTTGGCAATCATGACCACGCTTTTACCACAAGCACCTGCGATTGTTTATCCCAGCTCCGATGGTGAACCGTTGGCAGAAACCTCTGTACATATCGATGCAATTATCGATGCTGTTGTGGTGCTAAGACAGCATCTAGACGGTCAATCTGCGATCGTTCTTGCTGACCAGTTCCTTTATTACGCCCAAGGCTATCCTAAACTACGGGTTGCGCCCGATATTATGGTGGTCTTAAACGTCACTCCCGGTCCACGCGACAATTACAAACTTTGGGAAGAAGAGCAGGTTCCGGTTGTCATTTTTGAGATCACATCCGAGGGCACAAAAAATCAGGATCAGGGGTTCAAGAAAACGCTCTATGAGCAGCTTGAAGTCCAGGAATACTGGCAGTTTGACCCCAAAGGCGAATGGCTTGAGGGGCAGTTAAAAGGCTATCGGCTGCACGGAGAACGATACGAACCGATTGTTGATAGTCGCATCGAACCGTTGCACCTTCGGATTGCCGTTGATGGTCAACAGATCGCCTTTTATCGGGAAGACACTGGCGAAAAACTGCTGGCATCTGGCGAATTAGCACAGGCACTCCGAAAAGAAGTGCGATCGCGCCAACAAGCAGAAGAACGAGCCGAACAAGAACACCAACGAGCCGAACAAGAACACCAACGAGCCGAACAAGAGCGCCAACGAGCTGAACAGGCGGAGACGCAAGTAGAACAGTTGAAGGAACGGCTGCGATCGCTCGGTGTTGATCCAGAGATAAATCTGTAAATTCTGTAGCTTTAGAGTGCGATGCTCTTAAAACTGCGGCGTTGCTGCATAGCGGGAGAATCACTTAATTGCCCTCTTCCAAGAAGAGGGGGAACAGAACTTTGCTCCTGTTTGAGAATCTGTGGAGAGGCAGGAGTTCTGCACCACTCGTTGCGTTTCAACTGATTGCGCTAAAAAAGTAGCGATCGCTGTTTCCAGGCGATCGCTACGAATTCAGCAATTCAGCTAATTTCTACCGATGCTTACTTGTTTGGCTGTGGGGTCATCCGTAGATATGGTTTGACTTCGGTCAGCCCCTTCGGGAACTTTTGCTTCGCTTCTTCGGTAGAAATTGACGGCACAACTACCACGTCGTCGCCATCTTTCCAGTTTGCAGGTGTGGCTACACCATAGTTGTCAGTCAATTGCAGCGAATCAATGACCCGCAAGACTTCATCAAAGTTGCGTCCTGTGCTGGGGGGATAGGTCAGGGTCAAGCGCAGCTTTTTCTGAGGATCAATCACAAACACGGTTCGGACGGTCACCTTTGCATTAGCGCTGGGGTGGATCATGCCATAGAGATCAGACACTTTGCGATCGGCATCAGCAAGCAGCGGATAGTTAACCGTAGTGTTCTGAGTTTCGTTAATATCGGCGATCCACCCTTTATGGGAGTCGTTCGGATCGACGCTGAGTGCGAGCACTTTCACATTGCGCTTGTCGAACTCAGGCTTGAGTCTTGCCACTTCGCCAAGTTCAGTCGTGCAAACAGGAGTATAGTCAGCCGGATGGGAGAAGAGTACAACCCAGCTATCCCCCGCCCAGGCATAAAAATCGATGGGTCCCTCGCTGGACTCTTGAGTAAAGTTGGGGGCGGCATCGCCTAATTGAAGAGTCATAAGCGTCTTTCCTGGTAGGTTACATTAGCTGCATCTAGACAGCTTGTCATCATTTTAGCTAAACTCCGGTTATCCGCTCGGAGTTGAGACCTATATACCATTTTAGCTTAGCTGTTTAAAGGTCGCGTAAAGGGAGAGACAACAATTTAAATACTACTATGTGAGTGACATAAGCATCGGTCAGGAAAAGCTTTACAACTGGGCAAGTAGATTCACTGGGATTGTGTTGGTCGTTCTCAGCTTAGCTGCGTCGTTGCTTGAAGTGTCACTTGCAGCCATTCTTAGTAGGATGGGCACCGCCCATTCATTGCCAGAACGTTTATGCCATCGCGTGTGTGAGCAATGCTCACCCTACAATTTGTGGTTTATTCATCTGGAAACCGCTGTCACGTCGACTATTGAAGTCGTGCACTCTTTGAGGTCTTTCCAGCGATCGCCGACCTCTTTCAACTCTTCTTTATCGGTTTGGCACTTGACAGGAGACTCTATCAGTATGGAGAGCGCTGCATGAGATGAGCGAGCTTGGGAAAATCTTTATGTTTAGTCCTCATCGCTTCTCTTACTAGCGGCTTTGAGCCAGTGGTGGTGTGCGATAGGCGGTGAATCACGTCGCTTAGAGTAGTTCCACCCTAGAAAATTCACGGGGCGATCGCTGCAATACTAAGGATTTTTTGTAAAACTTACTCGAATGGTCGGTATTGCCACTGTATATTTGGGCAAGATAATAACAGCCCTAGATCTTACAGACCTGTATTACTTCATGGAAGCTAAAGTAGCGGACTCAAAAGCCTTGTTAGTTGTTGATGAAAAGCCCCTCTCCTTAAGGCAGTGTCTGCGTTACTTGCAGGCAGCGGGTAAACTGCAAGCCTTTGTTGGCGATATTCTGCGGCAATATGTTCTAGAGCAAGAGCTAGAAACCAGGCAAGATATTGAAATTAGCCCTGCCACCGTTGAACAGTCAGTGATCGATTTTCGGTTGCAGCAGCAGCTTACAGATAGTAAGGTCTTTCAGGAGTGGCTTAACCGCAATGGCTTGACCTACGAGCAGTTTCACAGCCAAATCGTCGGCAGCTTCAAGCTCGAAAAGCTGAAAACTCAGGTAACGCACGATCGCCTGCAAGAGCATTTTATTGAGCGCAAGGTGTTTTTCGATCGCGTTGTGCTGTCTCGCATTGTGGTTGCCAGCCAAGAACTGGCAGAAGAACTGCACAGCCAGATTACCGAAGGCGCAAATTTTGAGCAGTTGGCACGGGAGTACTCAACGGCTGATGAGCGGGTTGCCAATGGCATGATGGGTCCGGTGAGCCGAGGCACGTTGCCCGATGCCTTGAGAGCCGCGATCGATTCTGCCAGCCCAGGCGAAATGGTGGGACCGCTCGAATCTGAAAAGTTTTGGGCAATCTTTCGAGTAGAGCAGTTTTTGCCTGCAACTTTAGAAGACAACCAGTTGCAGCAGGCGATGCAAAAAGAGTTATTTGAGCGTTGGCTAGCAGAAAAAATTCAGACCATGACCGTTAAGCTACAGGTGAACGAATGATTGCTAACGAACTAGCTACCGATTTGCCTTGGGATGTACCGCCGCTCTCATTGCTTGCCCCCGACCAGCAGGTGCAGTTTAAGCAAGCGGCGACCATTCGTCGCTTCAGCTTGGGCGATATGCTGTGGTCTACAGATGACCCTGGCAGCCAGATTCTGGTGGTGAGTGGCAAGGTGCGCCTGGTGCCCGAAGACGGGCAATCAATCATGCTGAAAAAAGGCGATTGGCTGGGCGATCGCTTGGATCTGCCTGGTTTTTGGAAGGCGAGAGCCGCTGACAAAGATGTGGTGATCGCACAGTGGGCGGTTGAGCAGTGGGATCAGGTTTTCTCAGCGGAACTGGAACGCTTCTGGTCACTACAGCGCAATCGCTATTTACCCAAAACGGTAGAAACCCCTCAGTCTGTCTCTGGGTTTCCGTTTGTTGCAGGGGTTAATACAGCCGCAGCCTGCTTAACGATGGCGGCAAGCCATCTCCAGATTCCAGCCCAACTGGAGTGGGTGCAGCGACAGTTGCGAGGGCAGCGATCGGCTGATGTCGTTGAAGCCGCCGAAAAGTTAGGGCTGCAACTGCGACGGCTTGACACTGCCTGGAATAATCTGCGGCAGCTCGGCTTACCAGCACTCATGCAATGGCAAGGTGATTATGGCGATGCTACTGCGAATGGAGCGAATGCCGCCAATGGCTCAAGCCTGATTTTGCCTGACTCAGCACGCCCAGTGACTGCGACGACTCACTGGGTTGTGGTGTATGCCGTCAGAGGCGATCGCTTAATTGTGGCAGATCCGCTCAATCCCAGTCATACCTGCGAAAGTGTGCCGCGTGCCTTGGTAGAGCGCGTTTGGGATGGGCAACTTTGGCAGATCGAGCAGATCCAGAAGCAAGAGAAATTTAGCCTTGCCTGGTTTTTGCCTGCCATTTGGAACTATCGCAAGTTGCTGGGTGAGGTGCTGCTGGCATCATTCACGCTGCAAATCTTAGGACTGGCGACACCTGTCATTACTCAGGTGGTAATCGATCGCGTGATGGTGCAAGGTAGCCTCTCCACGCTGGATGTGATGGCGCTTGCTCTACTAGGTGTGGCGCTGTTTGAGTCAGGGTTGGGCATTTTGCGCCTGTTCATTTTTACGCACACAGCGCGGCGGCTTGACCTTAGCCTTTCTGCCCAACTCTTCCGGCATCTGATGCGCCTCCCGCTTTCTTACTTTGAGGCGCGACGGGTGGGTGACACGGTTGCCCGTGTACAGGAACTTGAAAACATTCGTCAATTCTTGACCGGAACCGCATTGACAGTCATTCTGGACGCTATTTTTGCGGTTGTCTATTTGGTGATTATGTTCGCCTACAGCATTCCCTTAACGTGGGTATCGCTGGCTGTCGTGCCTCTATTTGCTATCCTGACGCTTACAGCAACCCCGATCTTACGAAATTGGCTGAATGAAACCTTCAACCGTAGTGCAGACAGTCAATCCTTTCTCGTCGAAACGATTACTGGCATTCAGGCGGTAAAAGCGCACAGTGCCGAGCGAGTGGCGCGCGATCGTTGGGAAGGGCTGTTTGCTCGCTTCATCCGCACGGGCTTCAAGGCATCCACCACGTCTAACATCAGCAACAATATTGCTGATTTTCTGACTCACTTTTCCTACCTGATTATCCTCTGGGTCGGTGCCAAGCTAGTCATTGAACAGAAGTTGACGATCGGTCAACTGGTCGCCTTTCAGATGCTCTCTGGCAGAATGACAGGACCGCTGCTGCGTCTGGTGCAGCTCTGGCAGAACCTTCAGCAAGTGTTACTCTCGGTCGATCGCATCGGCGATATTCTCAACACGGCTCCTGAAGCGGAAGCCGGTTCTGGCTTAGTGCTACCACCCCTTCAAGGGCAGGTGACCTTTGATCAAGTCTTTTTCCGCTACTATCCCACGCAAGAACCCGTCCTGCGGGGCATTTCATTCAACGTTCAACCAGGGATGTTAGTAGGAGTTGTTGGACGCAGTGGCTCCGGCAAGAGTACGCTCTCCAAACTGATTCAGCGTCTGTACCCAGTGGAATCTGGTCGCATTTTGATTGATGGGTTTGATATTAAGAGCGCTGACCTCGCGTCACTCCGTCAGCAGGTGGCGGTTGTCTTGCAAGAAGATTTTCTGTTCAATGGGTCGGTGCTGGAAAATATTAGTCTTGGCAATCCAGATATTGGTGCCGAACAGGTAATTGAAGCGGCTCGGCTGGCAGTTGCTCACGACTTTATCAGTGAGTTACAGCACGGCTACGAAACCAGCGTGGGTGAGCGGGGCACAGCGCTATCCGGTGGACAACGCCAGCGTATTGCTTTGGCGCGGCTATTCCTTTCCAATGCGCCTCTTTTAGTGCTGGATGAGGCGACGAGCGCTCTTGATGCAGAAACTGAGCAGCAGGTTCTACAGAATATCCAAAAAGTTTCGCAAAACCGCACGGTTTTCCTCATTGCGCACCGCTTTGCCCCCCTCAAACGAGCTGATTTGATTGTGGTTTTAGAGAAAGGGGTGCTGGTTGAAAAGGGCACTCATGATGATTTGCTCCGCAGTAAGGGATTGTACTGGTCTCTCTACCAGCGACAGCAGGCATCAGTCTAAGGATCGTGGATTAAATAAAACCGACAAATTGTTCGTAGGTAGGGGCGCACGGCTGTGCGCCCCTACGGAAAACGCCGAGGTGATTAAATTCTTGTTCCTAAGTATGAGAAGCAGAGACGCTGACTGACAAAGCTTTCAGCGATCGCCTGCCCCGCCCTGCACTGAAAGTGCGGACTAACAGTCGCTTTGCCAGTCAATCAGGTAGGGACGTTACCTGTAGCATCCGTATGACAAAATAGGCAACGTCCCTATGAAGCAAGAGCAACACAGTTACAACAGCACCTCTTGTGCCTGTTTTGAACCAACGATCGTGTGCCTTCCTTCGATGCAACACCAAGTTTAACCTGCAATGCAGACATCATTCTGCTTGGCGGTCCAACGATCGTGTGTCTTCCTTCGATGCAACACCAAGGCACCCGGACTGTGAGACTGGAGCTTGGGGTGCTTGGACGATCGCTCTGTGGCGATCGTTGCTTTTTACCGTTTGATTGCAGTCAGCCTCGCTGTTTGAGTCTTCTACGTGAAAACCTCAGCTTTCGGGTGCATCAAATAAAATCTTCGTAAAGATATACGAAAATAATTGTTCATTTGTTATCAAACGCTGAAGGGTTGGGCAATATAGCAGAGCCATGTAGGTGTAGACAGCAATGCCCGCAGATTCTATCGGTAATACTTTAGCGACCGCTAAGCCAATCTTTCCAATCGTTAGTACACAGACGTTAACCGAGTTCATTGGGGTTGACTCTGGCACTCTCGATGCTAATGATTACTACAGCTTCAGACTTGCCCGCACTAGCAGCTTTACACTCTCACTTACAGGATTGAGTGCCAACGCAGATGTCCAGGTGCTAGATAGTGCTGGGGCGATCGCAATAGGTACGGATGGCTCTGCGCTGAGTTCGAGCAATACAGGTACCTTGGCTGAGTCGATCAATAGCATTCTCAATCCAGGGACTTATTACATTCGCGTCCTGCCTGGACCTGCCACCGATCCGCTGAACCCGCTAACTACAACGCCCAGTACAAACTACAACCTGAACGTTGCGGCAAATAGCAATACCAAGACAGACATCCTTTGGCGAAACTATGGAACCGGAGAGAATGCCACCTGGGTTGTGGATGGCACCACTCTTGTTTCTGGCGTCTATCTTCAACCTATTGCAGACTTAAATTGGAACATTCAGGCAACTGGAGACTTCAATGGCGACGGTAATACTGACATTGTTTGGCGCAACTACGCGACTGGGCAAAATGCGTTCTGGCTGATGAATGGAACGACGCTTGTATCATCTTCGTTCTTCACCACAGTCAGCGATCTTAACTGGCAAATTCAAGGAGCTGGCGACTTCAACAGCGACGGCAGCACCGATCTTGTTTGGCGCAACTATGCCACTGGGGAGAATGCTGTCTGGTATATCAGAAACCTTACACTCTCCTCCAGCACCTACATAGAACCACTGCTGTCTCTCAATATTCGTATTCAAGGAGTCGCCGATTTTAATCTTGATGGTAATCCTGATATTCTTTGGCGCGATTATTCATCAACCACTAACAACAACTTCATTTGGTTGATGAATGGCACCACAAGAGCTGGTGTAGCCGTCCTGCCGTCTGTTGCTGACTTAAACTGGCGGATACAGGGAACTGTTGACCTAAACGATGACGGTAACTCAGATTTGCTTTGGCGCAGCTTCGCTACAGGTGAAAATTATGTCTGGTATCTCAAGGGCACAACCTATAGCGCAGCTGCCGCATTACAGACTACAACCGATTTACGCTGGCGAGCCACTCCGCCCTTCAATCGATCGCTCCCTGTCGTTCGTGCCGATGCTGCTGGGAATTTGACCACTACTGCCTTTTCGATCGGTCCAGTCAATGGTAGCGGCACATACCGTGATGCAGTTGGCGGTACTGATACGAACGATTACTACCAGTTCTCGCTTGGCAGTGTTACCCAACTCGGTTTGGCGTTAACTGGCTCAGGGGGTGGCTCGCTCAATGGCGATCTGGATTTACGGTTGTACGATGCGTTTGGCGGTGTGGTGGCAAGCTCTACCAACGGCGGCAACGCGATCGAAACGCTGACGGTTAGCGGCTTGGTTGCAGGAACCTATTACATCCAGGTCGTCGCCAGCTCTGGCAGCAGTGCTTATGAGCTGGGGATTAACGCAAACAATCTGCCTGTTCTGGTGAGTAATAATGCACTCACCGTGAGTGAAGGTGCTGCGTTAACGATTAGCAACACATTACTGCGCGTCACAGACGAGAATAATACGCCTGCTCAACTGGCATACACGCTGCTGATACCACCAGATAGCTCTAGAGGAAATCTAAGCTTGAATGGGGCAGCGATCGCCCAGAACAGCATCTTTACCCAGGCTGATATCGACGCTGGTAGGCTGAGCTACCGCCAGAACGGGAGTGAAACACTCACCGATAGCTTTGCCTTCAGCGTGTCTGACGGCGTGGGTGGCGCGATCAGCAATACCACCTTCACCATCAATACGATCCCCGTTAACGATCCACCCACGTTGTCGATCAACACCGCGTTGACGCTAAGTGAGGGCACTGCCGTTAGCCTTTCAAGCCTCAATCTGCTGGTGACAGACGTAGAGCAAACGCCAGCGCAGTTGATCTATAGCCTCAACAGTGCGCCAACTAATGGCAGTCTCTTGTTAAATGGCACGGCGATCGCAGCAAGCAGTACGTTCACGCAAGCCGATATCAGCAGCGGCACCCGGCTGAGCTACAGCCACAATGGGACAGAAACCACAAGCGATAGCTTTACGTTTACCGTCACTGACGGGGCAGGCGGGACGGTGGCGTTGTCACCGCAAACGTTTAGCCTTGCCGTTACACCTGTCAACGATGTACCTGTCCTGATTGCCAATCGAGGGTTGACCGTCACAGAAGGGGCTGCCCCCATCATCACGTCGGCGCTGCTGCAAACTAGCGATGCTGAATTTACGGGAGCCGCGATCGCGCCACAGCTTCCAGACCGAATTATTTACACAGTAGGCACGTTGCCCATCAATGGGACGCTCTTCGTTGGCACAAACGCGCTGGCTGCTAATGGAACGTTTACGCAAGCAGACCTGAACAACAATCGCATTCTCTACAATCACAACGGTAGCAAGACCAACAGCGACAGCTTCGTCTTCCGCACCTCTGATGGTAGTAATGTCACCACCGACTCGACCTTCAACATCATTATTTCTCCAGTCAATTCGCCTCCAGTACTGAGCTTAAATGCAGGTTTAGCGGTTAGCGAAGGTGCAACCGCGAATATTGGCAGCACGCTACTCCAAGTGACTGATCCAGACAACCCGCCGCCGCAGGTGAGATATACGCTGGGTCAGAGACCACTCAATGGCGACTTGAAGCTGAACGGTACTGTTCTGACTGCTGGGCAAACCTTTACGCAGCAGGATATCAACACGCTCAACCGCCTGACATATCAGCACAACGGGAGCGAAACCACCAGTGACAGCTTTAGCTTCACAGCCTCTGATCCCTTTGGGGCAGCCGTGCCAAGCACAACATTCACGATCGCAGTCACGCCCGTCAATGATGCGCCAACGCTGTTATCTAATGTTGGACTCACGCTTTCAGAGGGCGCGGCTAGCAGTATCACAACCACGTTGCTCAACGCGACTGATGTAGACAACCTGGACTCGCAGCTTACCTACACTGTCTCGACACCCGCTCGCGGCAGCTTGCTTTTAGGGACAGCAGCCGTCACCAGTTTCACGCAGGCTGATTTGGCAAGTGGGCAGCTTAAGTACGTGCATGACGGGAGCGAGTCGATTTCGGATAGTTTTAGCTTCACCCTCAGTGACGGTACTGCAACCATTGCAGCGAGAACCTTCAACGTCTCTGTCATTCCGGTCAACGATTTACCTGGACTTTCTAATAATGCAGGGCTGACATTGGCTGAAGGGGCAACGAGTACGATCGCCAGCACGGCGCTCGCCATTACAGACAACGATGGTCCGGGTCCTTTGACCTATACGATCGGTGCTGGCACAACTAGAGGCACGCTGAGACTGGGCGCGGCTACCCTTGCGGCGGGGCAAACCTTCACTCAGTCAGATATTACAGGCAACCGCCTCTCGTATACCCATGACGGTTCCGAAACGCTGGCGGATAGCTTTACTTTTACAGCCTCCGATGGCTCTACGGGAACGCTGGCTCTCACGACCTTTAACATCGCCGTTACGCCTGTCAATGACGCACCGATTCTGATTTCTAATGGCGGCATCACCCTGCTGGAAGGTGCTCTCACAACCATCAGTAGCAGTGTGCTGCAAGTCAGCGATGGCGATAGTCCGCCGTTGACAAGCCTGGTTTATAACGTGACCAGTGCTCCCGCGAACGGTGCTTTGCTGCTAGGTGGCAGTACCGTCACCAGCTTTACGCAGGCAAACCTGAACAGTGGGCAACTGGTCTATCAGCACAATGGCAGTGAATCGCTGTCCGATAGCTTTACCTTTACGGTGACGGATGGTGTAGTGACAACGCCCGTGGGTCCAAGCGTCTTCAATATTGCGGTGACACCCGTCAATGATGCGCCCGGACTTTCTAACAATGCTGGCTTGACGTTGGCGGAAGGGGCGACGAGCACGATCGCCAGTACCGCACTTGCAATCACCGATAACGATGGTCCCGGTCCTTTAACCTACACGGTGGGCGCTGGAACGACCAGAGGTAGCCTGAGGCTTGGCACAGCAACCTTGTTGGCAGGTCAAACCTTTACCCAGGCAGACATCGACAGCAGTCGCCTTTCCTATACCCACGATGGGACGGAAACGACGGCAGATAGCTTTAGCTTTACTGCTTCCGACAACTCGACGGGCACGATCGCGCTGACCACTTTTAGCATTAACGTCACCCCTGTCAATGATGCTCCGGTGCTTACCGTACCGGGCTTCCAGGCAGTGGATGAAGATCTGCCTTTGGCGTTTACAGGCACGAGGCTTGTTACCGTCAGCGATGCGGATATCGGCGGAAATCCGCTGGTGGTAACGCTTTCGGCATCTGGGGGCACGCTCAGCCTCAACCCTGGTAGCCTGACTGTCAATAATAACGGCACCAGCCAGGTCACGCTCACCGGACAGCTAACCTCAGTCAACAATGCGCTGAGTAGCCTGGTCTACAGGGGACTATCGAATTTCAACGGTCCAGACACGATTAGCATTGGTGTGACTGATCAGGGCAGCACAGGGGCAGGCGGCGTGAGAACCGACACGAAGACGATCGACCTGATTGTCAACCCCATCAATGATGCGCCAACCCTGACCGTTCCTGGCGCACAGACCGTTCTAGAAGATACGGTGCTATCGCTAGCGAACCTCATCGATACAACCGATGTCGATTCGGGTACCAACCCAGTAAGGGTGAACCTGACAGCCGTCAATGGTGCGCTGACACTGGGCACAACGGGTGGACTCACCTTTACGGACACCACCACGAACGGCAGCGGCACGATCGCCCTGACAGGCACGATCGATAGCGTCCGGGCAGCGTTAGCAACCCTTAGCTACCAGGGCAATGCCAACTACTTTGGTGCTGATACCATCACCATTAGGGTGGATGATCAGGGTGCCGTTGGCGCTTCGGGCGCACTCAGCATCCAGAAAACTATTGCGGTGGGTGTCATTCCCGTTAACGATGTGCCGACCTTTACGGCTGGCACTGATCTCGTTGTGAATGAGGATGCCACACCACAGACCGTAAATTGGGCGACGGGCATTGCTACGGGTCCAGCGAATGAGTCGAGCCAAACGCTCAACTTCATCACGTCTAATAGCAACGCCAGCTTGTTCACCGCTGCACCCACGATCGACCCCAGCGGCAGACTGACCTATACCCTTGCTCCCAACGCCAATGGTACGGCAACCGTAACGGTCAACCTCAGAGACAATGGCGGGACTGCTAACGGTGGTGTTGATACGTCACCCACCAGCATCTTCACCATTACAGTGAACCCCGTCAACGATGTACCGTCGTTTACAAGGGGTGCCAACCAGACCATCAATGAAGATGCAGGTGCACAAACGGTAACAGGCTGGGCAACCGCCATTACAGCCGGTCCAGCCGATGAAGCGGCTCAAACCCTGAACTTCCTGGTCAATACCGATAATCCATCCTTGTTCTCAGCCGCGCCCACGATCGACCCTGCAACAGGTACTTTGACTTACACAGCCGCGCCCAACGCCAACGGCACGGCGATCGTGACCGTACAGCTTAGAGATAATGGCGGGACTGATTTGGGTGGCGTTGATCGCTCCGCACTTCAGACCTTCACCATTAACGTCACTGCGGTTAACGATGCACCCATCTTCACCCTGCCGAATCCACCCACGGTCAGTGAAGATACAACGCTGGCGATCGCGGGCATTAGTCTTGCCGACGTTGATTCAGGCAGCAGTCCACTCGTGGTCGCGCTCTCTGTGGTTAGCGGCACCCTTCAACTGGGCAACACCGCTGGACTCACCATCACCGCTGGCTCCAACAACAGCAGCAGCGTTGCCTTCAGCGGCAATCTCAACGACATCAACGCGGCCTTGTCTGGACTCAGCTACCGTGGCAACCTGAACTTTAACGGGGCTGACACGCTGACACTCACTGCCAATGATCAGGGTGCAACAGGTGCTGGCGCGATCGGCATCGACAGCAGGGTACTTGGCATCACAGTTACTGCGGTCAACGATGCTCCTGTAATCACTATTCCTGGTAGCCAAACGGTAGACGAAGACACCAATCTGCTGCTTTCTGGCATCAGTGTCACGGATGCCGACTCGAATCCCAACCCGATCACGGTCATCGTGTCGGCAACCAACGGTACGCTAACCCTTGATCCATTGGTTGCAGGCAGCAGCACTTTGACGCTGACCAATACGCTGGATGCCATCAATACCGCGATCGCCAACCTCACCTACCGAGGCAATCTCAACTACAACGGTGCCGACACAATCACAATCAGGGCGAACGATCAGGGCAATACGGGCTTTGGTGGCTCTCTCACCGACCTCAAGACCATTAGTGTGACGGTCAACGCCGTCAACGATGCGCCGACCCTGGCTGTCCCTGGTGCCCAAACCGTCAACGAAGACACTAACCTGGTCTTCAACGCAGGTAGAGCCATCATTCTGACCGATGTAGACTCTGGGGCAAATCCCATTCAGGTGAACTTCGCCGTCAGCAATGGCACCTTGACGCTGGGTGCAGTTAGTAGCGGCGGTGCACTCACGGGTAATGGCACTGGTGCTGTCACCTACATTGGCACATTAGCAGCCCTGACACCCGTCCTTAACACTCTGACCTATCGCGGCAGGCAGGACTATTTCGGTGCCGACACCCTTAATGTGACCGTCAACGACCAGGGCAACACGGGTTCTGGTTCACCCGGCATTGTCACTGGCTCTGTCGCCCTCACGGTTAGCTCCGTCAACGATGCACCTGTGCTGCTGACAAACCGGGCGCTGACGTTAAGCGAAGGCACCTCTAGCGTCATCACTAACTCCCAACTTCGCACGACAGATGCAGACAATACACCTGCTCTGCTCGTCTACACCCTGTTCACTGCGCCGAATCCTCTCACCAGTGGCAGTCTAAGGCTTTCCAATGGTGGCGGCACAACGGCAACCCTTGCGGCAGGCGGCACCTTCACGCAGGCAGATGTCAACAGCGGCTTCCTCTCCTACCTCCAAAATGGCAGCGAGACAACGAGCGATAGCTTTACCTTCAGGGTTTCTGACAACACGCCTGGTAGCATCACGATTCCAGGCACGGGCAACGCGACGTTCAATATCGTGATCAACCCGGTGAATGATGCGCCCACGATCGTCAACAACAACAGACTGAACCTGAGCGAAGGGGCAACAAGCACGATTTCCAGCACCTTACTCAGCGTGAGCGATCCTGACAACACAACGGCTCAACTGAGATACACCCTGAGCAGCGCTCCCAACAGCGGAAGTGTGCGGTTAAATGGCAGTGCTCTCACCACGGGGCAAACCTTCACGCAAGCCGATATCGAAAGCAATCGCATCTCCTATCGCCACAATGGTAGCGAAACCACCAGCGACAGCTTCATCTTTGCGGTGAATGATGGCGCGGGCGGCACAACGGGTAGCAGAACCTTCAATATTGGCATCACCAACACGAACGATGCCCCGACGATCGTCTCTTCGGGTCCTGCAACCGTCAACGAAGGCGCAACGCTTAACATCACTAACACTCTGCTGAGAACCTCCGATCCCGATAACCTTACCTCAGAGCTGGTTTACACCTTACCAACCGTACCCGTCTCAGGAACCCTCTTCCTGAACGGGACAGCGCTGGCTGCGGGTGCGACCGTGACGCAACAGCAGATCGACCAGGGCGCACTGACTTACAGACACAACGGCAGTGAGCCAAGTGGGAACGATATCTTCGTCTTCCAGGTGTCGGATGGTACAACGACCTTAGGTAGCCGTGTCTTCAACATCAACGTCAATCCGGTCAACGACCCACCAGTGCTGGTGAGTAACACAGGGTTACTTCTAGCTGGCGATGCGCCCTCGCTGACGGTCATCGGCAGTGATCTGCTACAGGTGACAGACGTTGACACTCCAACCGCCCAGTTGACCTACACGCTCACATCTGTTCCCAACCCAACCGTTGGTCTCTTGAAGCTGAATGGCAGTCAAATTAGCGCGGGTCAATCCTTTACCCAGGCAGACATTGACTCTGGCAACCTCAGCTTCGATTACATTGGCAACGGCAGTGGCGAAACCTTCCAGTTCACGGTGTCGGATGGTGGAGTCGGCGGCACGCTCTCCAATGCGTTCTTCTACATCAACTTCAGCTATTCGTAGGCTGAATCGACCTCGCTTAAAGGCAACGGATGCTATGCAATGATTGTGTAGCATCCGTTTTTGGATGAAACGATCAATGGGATGCGTCTAACGGTTCTCAACCCTCCGTAAATTTTACTCAAGGCGGCAAGAGTCAACCTGATCGAACCCTCCGGCTTTTGCCTTCTGCCTTTTGGCTTACTACACGTCCGCTTTTGCTACGAGACAGGTGGCGATCGCTCTGCGCCTAAAAGGAGAGCATCAATCTAGCTGCGATACGCCAGAATCTTTATAGGGATTCACTAGGTAATTTTCAGCATGGATATCAAGAATGGCTTTATTGATGCGATCGGCAACACCCCGTTGATTCGGCTGAACAGCTTCAGCGACGAAACAGGCTGTGAAATTTTGGGCAAGGCAGAATTTCTTAACCCCGGTGGCTCTGTCAAAGATCGGGCAGCGCTCTTCATCATTCAAGATGCCGAAGCCAAAGGGCTGCTCAAGCCCGGAGGCACCGTTGTTGAAGGCACCGCAGGCAATACAGGCATTGGACTGGCACATATCTGCAACGCCAAAGGCTACAAGTGCCTGATCGTTATCCCCGAAACGCAGTCGCAGGAAAAGATTGATCTGTTGCGGACGCTAGGAGCCGAAGTCCGCACTGTACCTGCCGTGCCCTATAAAGATCCGAATAACTATGTCAGACTTTCTGGCAGCATTGCCGCTGAAATGGAAAACGCGATCTGGGCAAACCAGTTCGACAATCTGGCAAACCGCCATGCCCATTACGCCACTACGGGTCCTGAAATCTGGGCGCAAACCGATGGCACGATCGACGCCTGGGTTGCCGCTACAGGTACAGGCGGCACCTATGCTGGAGTCTCCATGTTTTTGAAGGAAAAGAACCCACAGATTCGATGTGTTCTTGCAGACCCAATGGGCAGCGGACTTTATAGCTATGTCAAGACAGGCGAACCGAAGATACAGGGCAGTTCCATCACCGAGGGCATTGGCAACAGCCGCGTGACTGCCAACATGGAAGGTGCTCCAGCCGATGATGCCATTCAAATTGACGACACCGAAGCGGTGCGAGTAGTGTATCAACTGCTGGAAAAAGACGGACTGTTTATGGGTGGTTCAGTCGGGATTAACGTGGGAGCAGCGATCGCCCTGGCAAAACAGATGGGAGCGGGACATACGATCGTCACGATTCTGTGTGATGGTGGCAGCCGCTATCAATCTAAGCTTTTCAATCGCGACTGGCTAGCGACAAAAGGTCTGTTGCCGAAGTTAAGTTAGCAGTTCGGGGCTTGATCAACTGACAGCAGCAAGTCAGCCCAAAGATAGATCTATCACCTGGGGAGTATAAAGTTTCGCTAAAACACTGTTTTCGCTAATTTCTGTAGCTTATAATACAGATATAAATGAATCGTTCATCTAACCGATAATTAGCTCGGTAGACGGAAGTAGGGAGAAGTCCCGAAGGAACGCGCCTCAAACACCATACACAACGCATTTAACCAAGAGGCGAAGACCATGCAACTTACTTACCGTGGCGCTCATTACGAATATACTCCCCGCAGCGCCGAAACCGTTCGAGAATCAAACGTTTTTCACGCCATTCGACCCGCTTTCAACCTGCACTATCGCGGCTCTGTTTATACTGTTGACCCTAATGCAGAACCGAGCTTGCCAGTGCTACAGCCAGTTGCACAGCTAGTCTACAGAGGCTCTACCTACGCCTTGAATGGTTGGACAGAATCAACCAATGTCCAAAGTGCGCTCAGTGTTATCTCAAACAACTCTCGCTCAAACAAGAAAACCTCTGGCAACGCAGAGATTGCAACGGTTCATCGCAGCAATCTCCACGATAACGTACAGCGTCGCCTTCAAGTGGCACGTGAGAGCGGAAACCAAAGCTTAATCGCCTTGCTTGAGCGTGAGCTACAGCAAATCGCATAGAGCCTCTCAACTCTCACTAGGGTTCTCATGATTAAGAAACGGTACAGGTGTCCTGTACCGTTTTTTTGTGCCAGCAATGCATTCTGCGTATAACATGGCTGACATCAAATCATGCTGTGAGGGACTTGTACAATGGCAACTGATCAGCCGTGTCAATGGGGAAAATCTGGGCAGGCTTTAGGTGGCATCAGGTTGCGATCGCTCGTCGCCTACTCACACTACCGCGCGCTTCTTTGTTCGGGGCTTGCAGGCAGTTGGGCGATCGTTTCACTGACCACAGCCACCGCAAGCCAAGCGCAACAGACTGTGCCATTGCCGCCACCGCCGACCGTTTCAGTACCAGGACTAGCTGCTCCTCTCACCAATTCAACGCCGTTACCCGGTGGTGAAACCGTTTTTTTGGCACCCGTTAATCGGCAAGGCACAACGATCGGTCAGTACACCGTTCACGTCAATGGCGACAGCCCTTACCTGTTACAGCAAGTGCGATCGATCGAGCCAACGGCATCTGTGCAGCGCTATCAAGGGCAAGCAGTCATTCAAGCTGGGACGTTCGATAATGAAGCAAGCGCTCGACGGCAAATTGCTGCTCTTAACGCTCAAGGGCTTATGGCTGAGCTAGCGACGACCAATGCACCGGTCAATGCAACGCCACCGACAGCCACAACCAGCCGTTACGTTGTTATTGTCCCAGGTAGTCAAAGCGAGCTTGCTAGACTAACCGATCGAGCCGTTCGCATGGGCATTCGCCAGGAAGCTATTCAAGAGAAAAGCGCACCGTTGGGTCCGCACCTGGAAATTGGCCCCTTCGCGCAACAAAGCGACGCTAAGAAGATTAGTCAATTCCTGAACGGTGGTGGGCTTGATTCTCTGGTTTACTACAGCCGCTAGGTTCTGTAAGTCAGCGATCGACACCTCTATCTTTAGGCGTTGCCACTTCATCAGAGTTAAGTTGTATAGTCTCGTTTAGCTGCACACTCACCGTGCATGAGTGCTGCATATGCGAGGATTACAGCTTTGGCAGCGTCCACAAGAACCCAAACTCTTCAGCAAATTGTGGTGACGGCTGCTCAAATGCGGCAGATTGAAGCGCGTCTCTTTGCCGCAGGTATGCCTGTTGAAGCGTTGATGGAGAAGGTTGCAGGACTAATTGTTCGTCGAGTTGAGGCGCTCTATTTTAACCAACGCCAGCATTTTGGTGTATTGGTTGGACCTGGGCACAACGGCGGTGATGCGCTGGTTGTAGCCCGTGAACTACACCTCAAAGGCTATTCTGTTTCGCTTTACTGCCCGTGCTCCAAACTCAAAGATCTGCCTGCCCAGCATAGTCGCTACTGCCAAAGTCTAGGCATTCCCTTTTTGGAACAGGTAGAAGCACTACAAAACTGTGACGTTTTGATTGATGGCTTGTTTGGGTTTGGGTTGGAGCGATCGCTCAGCGATGACATCACCACTACAGTCAACCAAATCAACCAGTGGTCTCAGCCTGTAGTCAGCATTGACCTTCCTTCAGGGCTGCATACCGATACCGGAGCAATTTTAGGAACGGCAGTACGCGCCACTTACACTCTTTGCCTCGGCTTGTGGAAGCAAGGACTCCTACAAGATCAGGCGCTTGATTATGCAGGCAGCGTTGAATTGATCGATTTTGGTGTGCCTTTAGCAGATGTGTGGGCAGTATTGGGCACTTCACCACCGATACGACGTGTAACGCCAGAGCAGGCGATCGCCCATTTGCCACTGGTGCGTCCTGCTGCGACTCATAAATACAAAATGGGACACGTCTTGCTGATCTGCGGCTCGCGCCGCTACGCGGGCGGCGCGGCGCTTACTGCTCTCGGTGCCCGCGCCAGTGGCGTTGGAATGCTCTCGATCGCGGCACCCAACGCCTTAAAAGCAATCCTTACGACACAGTTGCCAGAAGCGCTGGTGTGGGGCTGTGCCGAGTCAGAAACGGGCGCGATCGCTCAATTGCCTGACGAACTTGATCTAAGTGCCTATGATGCGATCGCGTGTGGTCCTGGTTTAACGATGGATGCGAGTGCTGTGGTGCAGCAAGTCTTAAATCAAAAGCAGGCGATCGTCCTGGATGCTGACGGTTTGAACATTCTTGCTCAGATAGGTACGGTGCCCACCCTTCAGGCTCGACAAGCGCCAACGGTGATTACACCACACCTGGGCGAATTTAAGCGCCTCTTTCCCGATCTGGCAGCCCCTATGCCGTGTCGAATTACCGCTGCTCAAGCTGCCGCTGCAACCGTTGGTGCCATTGTGCTGTTAAAGGGCGCACGGGTTGCGATCGCCAGTCCCGAAGGCAGCGTCTGGATCAATCCCGACAGTACCGCCGCTCTTGCCCGTGGCGGTAGTGGTGATGTCCTGACAGGACTGCTCGGTGGGCTACTGGCACAAACGATCGCCACACCTTCTCCCACTCGCTCTATTTTTGAAAGCGTTCAGGCAGGGGTTTGGTGGCACGCACAGGCAGCCATACTAGCCATGCAGGAGCGCACAATCTTGGGCGTTGATGCTTTTACGCTAGCGCAGTACCTAATTCCAGCGTTGCAGAAGGTGTCGCCTCAAAAATAAGGCGCGATCGTGCTCCTTGCACAATCGACGTTAGTTAAATTGCAACCTGTAGTGCAGCGCATTCCTAGTTTCAAATGGCTGTGCTAGGGCAACATCCATGACCTATTGGTTGTGTTCCTTAAAGACGACAACCTTAAATGAGCTAGAACAGGAGGTGTCGGGTATATTAAGTGCAATTGATGGTCGCTATCAATTAGTAGAGTGCTGTCGTAGGAATCTGTTAGGTTAGCTGCCTGTACTCCTAAGGAACAAGAATTTAATCACCTCGGCGTTTTCCGTAGGGGCGCACGGCTGTGCGCCCCTACCTACGAACAATTTGTCGGTTTTATTTAATCTACGATCATAACAGAGCGCTTGCTTGCTTTATAGTTCTACAAAGATGCTTCATCACCACTAATAAACTATCTCGCTGCGTTACTCCGTCAACCACTCATCCCTCTTAAACCATTGCCAACCGCAATGCCGGAAAAGGGCTACAGGTAAGCGCATCTGTACGGAGTCAAGTAAAACTGCTTCATTAATCGACCGATCTCTTTATCAGGCAAGCCCCTCCTATGGAAAAACCCTCTAAAATTAGCTTCTCAAACGGTTTGGTTGCAGAGTTAACTCGGCTTGAAACACCAGCAGATTTGACTTCTGAGCTACATCGACTGGGCTTTGAGGGACGGCAGCCCGCACTTGTGGTCATTGGTGGTGCCAGCAAGCTGAGCGAAGCAGATTTTCATCGGTTGCAGAAGCTGTTTGTCGAGGTGTTAGCCCCTCTAGCGCAAAAATGGCAAGCTGTAGTGATTGATGGGGGCACCGACACTGGAGTGATGCGCCTCATGGGGCAGGCTCGGTCAGCCATTAGTGCAAACTTTCCGCTGATTGGGGTAGCGCCATGTGGTCTGGCGACGTTGCCGACTGAGATTGCTACGATGCCGGATGCTGCACCGTTAGAGCCGCATCATACTCACTTTATTCTTGTGCCTGGTTCAAATTGGGGCGATGAATCCGGTTGGATTGCCAAAGTTGCCAGTGCTATTGCCGATTCTGCTTCCGTCACCGTATTAATCAATGGCGGCGAGATTACCTGGAAAGATGCGTCACAAAGTGTGAAGGCAGACCGCTCGATTATTGTGATTGCTGGTACTGGACGCACTGCCGATATCTTGGCGGCTGCGCTTCAGGGTGACTCTAAAGACGAGCGGGCAGCGGCGCTAGCTGCTTCTGGCTTGGTACGCGCGATCGATCTAGAAACTGGAGCCGACACCCTTGCCGCAATGATTGAGGACATTTTTGCTGCTAAAAGCTAATATGCTTCAAGCATCGCGATCGTCTTCAGGAATTCAGACATGCCGGATACTGCATCAAGCCCATCGTCTTCCAGCCGCAACCAAATGCTCGAAGATGCCTGGTTTCGCTTTGCAAAGTACGACAAAAATGCGTCCATTGCTCAAAAGCGCTTCATTCGACAACGATGCTGGATTCTGATCTTAGGTGTTGCAGCCACAACACTGGGCGTTGCTTATTCTGTCATTGAGAAAAACTTGGAGTCTCGCCAGTGGGTGTTACCAGAAGGCGTAGCACAAGATAAATTTCTGAGCCTTCTGCATGTCCCAGTTCTAGCCGTGCCCATTCTGCTGGGTGTGCTGGTGGCGATTTCAGTCAAATTTAATATGGGCATCAGTTGGGTCATGCTGCGGAGCAGTGCTGAAGCCATCAAAAAGGAGATCTATCGCTACCGGATGCAGGTTGGGGAGTATAGCCCCGAGAAAAGCACTCCAGCCGAATCACGCGATGTCCATCTGGCAAGAACTCTGAAGCTAGTCAGCAAGCGGCTGATGGGAACCGCAGTCAACCAAACAGACCTTCTAGCCTATGAAGGGAGTCTTCCACCCAAATATGGTACGCCCGATGGTGACAATGGGTTTAGCGACCTGACTGCTGAAGAGTACCTAGTCTTGCGAGTTGAAGACCAGTTTAACTACTACCAGAAAAAAGCCGCTCGACTGGGCAAGGATGTACGTCGCTTCCAACTCATGATCTTTCTCCTTAGCGCGGTGGGAACCTTGTTCGCTGGTCTGGGCTTTGATGTTTGGATCGCAGTCAGTAGTGCCCTTGCAGCCTCGGTAACAGCCTACCTGGAGTTTAGGCGAGTTGAAATAAATGTCGTTTTGTGCAATATCTCAGCGGCTGATTTGTATGATATTCGAGTTTGGTGGCACACCCTCTCGCCCGAAGCGAGAACTGAGAAAGGAAGCATCGAAACCCTGGTCATCAGCACAGAAGCCGTTTTGCAAGTAGAAAATGAAGGCTGGCTGCAAGAAATGCGCGAGGCACTCGCTGCAATCTATGGCGACAAGAAGGACAGAAACGCTCATGACGGCTACAAGCTGTTGGATGGCGTTGATCCTGCTCTACAGCCAAGTGCGATCGCGAACCTTCCTACGCAAGACGCTTCTGCCACGCCTCCGTCAAAGGCAACGGTGAAGCCAGAAGCCAAGACCACGCTTGCCGAACCAACTGCTACGTCAGAACCTGCATCTTCACAGGCAGTTGATAGCGCTGCCGTACACGCAGAACCGACACCCTCTAAATCGACTGCCAACTTTATGTCTGACCCTACAAAAGTAGTGGAGCCAGACAGCGCTGGAAACGTTTCAGACCCTACCGCTGAAGCTGTACGCTAGCGGTTATGTCTGTAGTTCTAGCGCTCTAAGCTGGTTTTGAATGCGATCGCGGTCGCTCACTGCCGGTTGAAAATCGGGCTTGATGGCTAGCGCTCGCTCTAGCGATTGGACAGCATCAGCATACTGCTTCAACTCGTAGAGCGATCGACCCCGCCAGTACCAAGCAGTATGGCTATCGGGCTGAATCTGAATGGCTCGCTCAAAGCAAGTAATCGCGTCTTGATAGCGCTTCAACCCGACAAACGCTCCCCCCAAGCAGCAGCAGATGTCAACATCATCTGGTCTTAATTGAAATGCCTGTTGGTAGGACGAAATGGCTTCCTCGTGTCGCTCTAACCCATACAGAACATTGCCTCGCCAGCGCCAAAGGTTGGCATCATCTGATCGCAACAACCGTGCCCGGTCATAGACGCTTAACGCGTCTGCATGACGCTTCTGCTTTTCCAGAGTGCGCCCTTCCTGTAGTAAGCGATCGTAATCATCGCTACTGGACACAGCAGTTGCACCAAGCTCGGCGTGTGGCACCATGATTATGGTCTCCTCATCACGTCTCTCTGTTTTTGGAACACTGACGATCGTTGCTTCCGGTGTGTCGGTCAGAACAACAGCAGCCGTTGCCGTCAATTTAGGTTTACTGATGACGGTTGCTTCTGGTTGTCGCGATGCTACAGCGGCGATCGGCTCTGGTTCCAGATGAAGGCGACGCTTGTAGTCTTCAAGCACTCCTTGAAGATGGTGCGCTTTGAGGTCAATGGCGGAGACTTCAGACTCATCTCTAGACGCAATAGTTGCATCGTCGTCGCCTGACAGCCCTGAGTCACCAGACTTGAGCTGTTGCATCACTCGCCTGCGCCCCTCCACCGCCTCTTGAAAATCAGGCTTTAACTGCATCGCTCGATCGTAAGAGGCGATCGCGGCTTCTTGCTGATGCAGGCTTTCTAGCAGTCGTCCCCGGTCGTACCACGCCCAGTAATTCTCTGGCTGAAGCTGGACGACCTTATAGTATGAAGCAACCGCTTCTTCATAGCGGCGTAACTTTTCCAGGATGTTGCCCCGCTTGAACCACACAACATGGTCATCGGGCTGAATTTCGACCACCCGGTCATAGGCGATCACGGCTTCTTCATGGCGGTGCAAATTGTCCAGCGCCATGCCACGCATAAACCACGCCAATACGTCATCAGGATGCAGTGCAATCGCGCGATCACAGGCTGACAACGCCTCATCATAATGCTGAAGGTGATAGAGGGTGTCAACCCGCCGCAATTGGCTCAAAAGCTGCTTTCGGCTTTCGAGCGCCAGTTGAAAGTCGGGCTTTAGCTGTACCGCTCGATCATAAGAGGAAATGGCTGCATCAGCCTGCTGTAAATGTTCGAGCACCTGCCCTCGATCGTGCCATGCCCAGTAATTTTCTGGCTGGAGTTGCACGACACGCTCAAAGGATGCAAATGCTTCCTGATACTGCTGTAGCTGCACAAAAACGGAACCGTGTTTGTACCACGCCAGATAATCATCCGGGTGGAGCTGCACCACACGCTCGTACGACGCAGCGGCATCCTCAAAACGCTTCAGATTTTCCAGCGCCAGCCCTCGCTTAAACCACGCTACGTCATCGTCAGGCTTTGCTTGAATCACTCGATCGTAGGCAACAATTGCTTCCTTGTAGCGCTGACGTTGAAATAAATCATCACCCCGCTCTAACCAGGCAAGATGCCCATCAAAACTGATGATGGTCGGTTCGGCAAGTACAGAGGCAACGGTTGCAGTCCGTGTGAGCGATCGCAGTGCTTCTAGCGCTTCTGTCGCAGACTCATAGCGCTGGCGAAAGTCGTAGCGCACCATTGTATCGAGAATGTTGGCAAAGTCTGGACTGACCTGCACCTGATCACGCCAGATAATTTCGCTGGTCTTCGGGTCTTCCCTCAGCTTTTTAGGGTAGATTCCGGTCAAGCACTGAATGCCCATCATGCCAACCGCGTAGACATCACTGCTAAAGCGCGGTTTGCCTGCTAGCTGTTCGTTTGGCATGTAGCCAGAAGAGCCGACCGCGATCGTGATACTGGCTTCATGCGGATCGAGTACCTGTGCCCCAATTTGTTTGACCGCTCCAAAATCGATCAAAAACAGACGTTGGTCACTCTTTTGCCGGATTAAATTGGAAGGCTTAATGTCGCGATGCACCACCTGCTGCTGATGCACAAACTCCAGGACAGCCAAAAGATCCTGTAGCAGGTGAATGACATCCATTTCACTGAATTGGGGTTGGAGCTTGAGTGCTTGACTCAGCACCTGCCCTTCAATAAACTCCTGCACTAGGTAGAAGTCTTGCGCTTCCTCAAAGTGAGCGAACAGCCTGGGAATTTGCTCATGACTACCCAGCGCGTACAGTACTTCTGCTTCTGTATCAAACAGTCGCCCTGCCGCTTGCAGCGCTTCCGGATCGCTCATTCTAGGCTTGAGCTGCTTGACAACGCATTGGGGCTTGCCAGGGAGATGTAAATCACTAGCCAAATACGTCTGCCCAAACCCGCCGCCACCTAAGTGACTGATAATCCGGTAACGTCCCCCAAGGATTCTGCCCAGCATAGGTTATGAAAGCTTCAGAGTGTCAAAAACTGCCTGATGATGACTCAGGGGGAGTCCTTCATCATTAGTAACAGTTTCAACGACTCATCATCATCCGTAGCCATTCCAGCTTGTTCTTAGATTTATAGTAAAGCTGCCTCGTGAGCTACGAAAATTCACCTAAACGGCTCTACACACCTTGAAATGTTAACCGCGGGCGGAATCGCTACGTCAATCTCATCAGCTAAAGTGCGTGAGAGAAATCGTGTGGTTCTGAAACAGCCATTGGCTGTAAGACGATGAGTCACCCCATGCGAAGTGTCACCGAAGGCGCGTTTGAGTGAGATAGCCTCTGTTCTGCAACCGCTACCAGCACGTTCAGAGAGAGCTGTGCTTCAAATGTCTGGGCTGCACGCTGTAGGGACATCACATGTAACGTCCCTGCAAAAAATATCCCTACAAGAGATGAACAGCATGTCTAGCAGTCACTCTAGAGAGCAACTGCTACTTTACGACAACAAGCCTTAACCAGGCACCTGAGTCATCAGCGACTCTAGCCAAGGCTGAAACTGGTCGCGGCGGAAGACTTGTGCTCGGCGGCGGTAGTCGAACCGAAGTAAGCTAGGGATGCCATGCTTGCGAACGCATTCCTTCAACCAGGATGCAACGCCTTGACCTTCTTCAGGTACCATCTCGGCTTGAAAGGGACCGTACATTAAAACCAACATGCTATGCGCTTGCAGAGGGGCATCGCGTTCAATTAAGCTGGTCAAACTTGGGTGCGCTGAACGGGATTGACTTGCCATCCTCACTTCAGTGTCTTCTCGGCTAACGCGCTCTCGTAGCGTTCTTGTCATCTCGCGCTGTGCTGTGGATGCACTGTATGCCTGATCTAAGTCAGTGTTAGGCTGGCGACGAACTCGTCTCTGGGTCATAAAACTCCTAATTTTGAATGGATTAAAGCAACCGAGCTTTTCCTCCCTTTCAATTTGCAGAGTGTATGAGGAGGATTAACTGGTTGACAAAGCTTAACGAAGCTATTCGCTCTATGAGCAATCTGCTTACCTAGATAGTAACTATTTTTTACTTAGGCGGCAATTTTCTGAGCCAACGAAGCTTAATTTGTGGTATCAACAGCAAGTGGTTGCAAAGTTAACGTCTCCCATGTCGCTCTTGCAAGTCAGTTGCACTCACCGCTTGACTAGCTAAGACGCATGAACACCCAAACTTTGTTAACTATTGTAAGCAAAACTCTGTAGGGTACACACTTGGCATTGCCCTCAAAGCGGCTCAGCCATGAGTCAGCTTAGAAGGATACAGTTTTTTGGTTTCTGATCAGTTAGCTTGAGTAATCCCATTTTTGTAAGTGAACGGTAGCACTATGACTGTCTGCGAATATAGGGCAGGTCTAGAAGGTATTCCCGCAACTCAGTCCAGCATCAGTTTTGTTGATGGACAGCGAGGAGTTTTAGAGTATCGCGGCATTGCCATTGAAGAATTAGCTGCTAAGGGAAATTTTCTGGAGACGGCATATCTTCTGATCTGGGGCGATTTGCCAACAGAAGAAGAACTGGAGTTGTTTGAGCACGAAATTACCTATCATCGGCGACTCAAATACCGGATTCGCGACATGATGAAGTGCTTTCCTGAAAGCGGGCATCCGATGGATGCCCTGCAAGCTTGTGCAGCCGCGTTAGGGTTATTTTACTCTCGTCGTGCGCTTGATGATCCAACGTATATTCGGGCGGCTGTGGTCAGGCTTTTAGCAAAGATTCCAACGATGGTGGCTGCGTTTCAACTGATGCGCAAGGGGAATGACCCAGTGCAACCCCGTGATGATTTGGGCTATGCGGCAAATTTCCTCTACATGCTGAATGAACGAGAGCCAGACCCCTTTCCGGCAAGCATTTTTGACGTGTGCTTGATGCTGCACGCAGAGCATACGATTAATGCGTCTACCTTTTCAGCTTTGGTAACGGCTTCTACATTGACCGATCCTTATGCAGTAGTGGCTTCTGCTGTTGGCACCCTGGCTGGTCCGCTACATGGTGGAGCCAATGAGGAAGTGATTTTGATGCTGGAGGAGATTGGCACCGTTGAGAATGTGCGTCCCTGGCTGGAGAAGCAGCTCGCCCAAAAAGGTAAAATCATGGGCTTTGGTCATCGTGTCTATAAGGTAAAAGATCCGCGTGCGACAATTTTGCAGCAGCTTGCAGAGCAACTGTTTGAGAAGTACGGGCGCGATGAGTACTACGATGTGGCGGTTGAGCTTGAGCAAGCAGTGGAGGAGAATCTGGGGCACAAGGGTATTTATCCCAATGTGGATTTCTATTCTGGTCTGGTTTATCGCAAGTTAGGGATTCCGGCTGACTTGTTCACGCCTGTTTTTGCCATTTCCCGTACGGCTGGGTGGCTGGCACACTGGAAAGAGCAGCTCAATGAGAACCGAATTTTTCGCCCAACCCAAATTTATACTGGGCTGCATGAAGCGACATATGTACCGATCGCAAAGCGTTAGAGGGGCGATCGCGCTTTTTTGTAGGTAAAGCATATTTTTGTGCGTGTGCGTGATGGGCGGCACCCCTCTTGCCTTCTAGCGAGACTCTTGTCAACATGATGCAAGTGACGATTTTCAGGAACTCCAGCCCTCAAGACTTTGGTTTTGAGGGCTTCTTTATTGGTCAAGCGAGATCAGGTAAGGCGCATGGGACAATTCGAGGTGGCTTTAGTGCTAGACAAGCACATGTATAGCTGTTAGCTAACTGGTTTCTTTATGCTCTAATACCGTATTTATCTATAGCTTTTTTCGATCGTGCGGCAGCAATCCAGCGATATACTAAGGACGCACAGCAATGTAACAACCCTGTTACTAAGAGACAGGCTGACGTGATGTTTCAAGTTGGCGCGATCGCTCTAGCTTCATCGGAAGCCGCTTGTAACGTTGGGTTGATTGTCAACAACAATTTACTGAGTGACGACTCAAATCAGGTAAGCGATGAACTCAGGCATAGACTTACAGGACGTTTTTATCCAGTCCCTGACCGATCTGGGACTCCCTACAGGCGCTGCGAAAGCGATCTGGATGCCCCTACCGATGCTGCTGATGCTAGTGAGTGCCACAGTGGGCGTACTGGTGGTTGTGTGGTTAGAGCGGAAGATTTCGGCAGCGGCACAGCAACGGATTGGTCCTGAATACATTGGACCACTGGGCGTACTGGCACCAGTGGCAGATGGCTTGAAGCTGGTTTTCAAAGAAGATGTGGTGCCAGCGAACTCGGATGCGTTGCTGTTTACGCTGGGACCCGTCATTGTGGTCATTCCCGTTTTTCTGTCGTACCTGATTGTGCCGTTTGGTCAAAATCTGGTGGTGACGGATGTGGGGATGGGCGTGTTCTTGTGGATTGCGTTGTCAAGCGTGGCACCGATCGGTCTGTTGATGTCGGGCTATGCCTCAAACAACAAGTATTCCTTGCTGGGTGGTCTGCGGGCAGCGGCTCAATCGATCAGCTACGAAATACCGCTGGCGCTCTCGGTGCTGGCGATCGCGATGATGTCGAATTCGCTTAGTACGATCGATATTGTGCAGCAGCAGTCTGGCTACGGCATTTTGGGCTGGAACATTTGGCGGCAGCCAGTCGGGTTTGTCATTTTTTGGATTGCGGCCTTGGCGGAATGTGAGCGGATGCCGTTTGACTTGCCAGAAGCTGAGGAGGAGCTAGTAGCAGGCTATCAAACAGAATATTCTGGGATGAAGTTTGCACTGTTTTACCTAGGCTCTTACGTCAACCTGGTGCTGTCTGCGCTGCTGGTGGCTGTGCTTTATCTGGGCGGCTGGGACTTCCCGATCCCATTGACGCTGGTTGCAGATGTGCTGGGCATTGATGAGTTCAATCCGGTTTTTCAGATTATTACGGCTTCGCTGGGCATTACGATGACCGTGCTCAAGGCTTACTTGCTGGTATTTCTGGCAATTTTGCTGCGCTGGACAGTCCCCCGTGTTCGCATTGACCAGTTGCTCGATTTGGGTTGGAAGTTTCTGTTGCCCATTTCGTTGGTTAACCTACTGTTGACGGCGGCGCTCAAACTTGCATTCCCGTTCGCTTTTGGTGGCTGAGTCCAAAAGGATTAAGGATTAAGGCTCAAGGCTAAAACATGAGTCGTGCCCTTCATTCTTTACCGTTCATCCTTTATCCTTTCAAGAAGAGTTCTTATGCTGAAGTTCCTCAAGCAAGTCAGTGACTATACCAAAGAAACGGTTCAGGCCGCAAAGTACATTGGTCAGGGGCTAGCAGTCACTTTTGATCACATGCAGCGCCGCCCGGTAACGGTGCAGTATCCTTACGAAAAGCTGATTCCTTCAGAACGCTTTCGGGGACGCATTCACTTTGAATTTGACAAGTGCATTTCGTGTGAGGTCTGCGTTCGGGTTTGCCCGATCAACCTGCCCGTTGTGGACTGGGAGTTTAATCCTGAGACGAAGAAGAAGAAGCTCAACCACTACAGTATTGATTTTGGCGTGTGCATTTTCTGCGGCAACTGCGTGGAATATTGCCCCACTAACTGTTTGTCGATGACTGAAGAATACGAGCTTGCAGCGTACGATCGCCACGAACTCAACTACGACAGCGTAGCGCTCGGTCGCTTGCCCTACAAAGTCACGGAAGATCCAATGGTGACACCATTACGAGAGTTTGCTTACTTGCCAAAGGGCGTAATTGAACCACATGGTCTGCCAGCGGGTGCGAAGCGGGCAGGTTCGCGCCCCGAAGACATGGTAGAGACGGAGAAATAGCGGTCAGCCGTCAGCCATCAGCGCTTAGTTGGGGAACCATCCTCGCCTAAGCACTGAGCGCTGGATGCTGCTCGTTCCTACTTAAGGAGACTAATCACTGTGAATTTAGCCGAAGGCGTTCAGATTGTTTCGTTTGGTCTACTGTCTCTGATGGCGATCGGGGCGGCACTAGGCGTTGTCTTGCTGCCAAACATTGTGTATTCAGCGTTTTTGCTGGGCGGTGTGTTTATTAGCATCGCCGGACTGTACCTGTTGCTGAATGCTGATTTTGTGGCAACGGCTCAGGTCTTGATTTACGTGGGCGCAGTCAACGTGCTGATTCTGTTTGCCATCATGCTGGTGAACAAGCGGCAAGACTTTGTGGCCATTCCACGAGCCTGGATTCGGCGCGGTGCAACCGCTCTGGTCTGTTCGGGACTGTTTGCGCTGTTGAGTATCATGGTTGTGTCTACACCTTGGTCGTTCTCAACCGGGATTGCAGCGGGTAATAGCTCGATCGTCACCATTGGCAAACATTTCTTTACTGATTTTCTGCTGCCGTTTGAGCTGGCATCGGTGCTATTGCTAATGGCGCTGATTGGAGCCATCATTCTGGCGCGACGTGAACTACTGCCAGACGACTCAGTGGCAGAACTCCAGCAGCCTGCGCTGACATTGCCGGAGCGTCCACGCGAGTTGATTGCGGTTGGGGCAGGTGCTCCAGAACGAACGATCGCACAATCGCTTTCTGACCAGAACAACTAGGTAGCCAGAATCACTGGATAGGTAGCCATGCAACTTCAATACTTTCTGATCTTGGCAGCAGCACTATTTTGCATCGGTATTTTTGGTTTGATCACCAGTCGGAATGCGGTACGTGTGCTGATGTCGATCGAATTGATGCTGAATGCGGTTAATCTCAACCTGATGGCATTCTCAAACTATTTGGATGCTCAGGATATCAAAGGACAGGTGTTTACAACGTTTGTGATTGCGATCGCTGCGGCTGAAGCTGCTGTTGGGTTGGCTATCGTGCTTGCCATTTACCGCAATCGCGACACGGTTGATATGGAACAATTCAATCTGCTGAAGTGGTAGCTTTAGGTGGTTAGTCGTTAGTTGTGAAGCGACTGAACGGCTAACCGCCAACAACTAACATCTAAAAACTGTTCAACGTGCAACTGAAGCAGGTCATTATTGCTCACAAAGCTGGCGATTTAATGAGCCAGCGCTGGGCGGAAAAGTGCGCTAAGCAGTTAGAAAGCCTACACTGCCGGGTTTTGATGGGACCAAGTGGACCGAAAGACAACCCTTATCCTGTCTTTCTTGCTTCTGTGGCGTACCCCATCGATCTGGCGATCGTGCTGGGTGGTGATGGTACAGCGCTAACGGCTGCCCGAAATTTAGCAGCCGACAACATTCCGATTTTGGCGGTGAATGTGGGTGGGCATCTGGGCTTTTTAACGGAGTCTTCAGATGACTTTGAACGCTCTGAACAGGTGTGGGAGCGTCTGCTGGAGGATCGCTTTGCGGTACAGCAACGCATGATGCTGCAAGCGGGCATCTTTGAGGGCAGTCGTACGAATCTAGAGCTTGTGAGCGATCGCTACCTGGCACTGAACGAGATGTGCATTAAGCCCGCGTCCGCTGACCGCATGATCACGTCGATTTTAGAAATGGAAATCGATGGCGAAGTCGTCGATCAGTACCAGGGTGACGGCTTGATTGTGGCAACGCCGACGGGTTCGACGTGCTACACCATAGCGGCAAATGGTCCCATTATTCATCCAGGCATGGATGCGATCGCCGTCACGCCCATTTGCCCTCTGAGCCTCTCGAGCCGCGCGATCGTGATACCACCTGGTTCAGTCGTCAGCATTTGGCCCCTGGCTGACCACGAGCTAAACACTAAACTCTGGATGGATGGCGTGCTGGCAACGTCGATTTGGCCCGGTCAACGCGTGGATATTCGTGCTGCGGACTGTCAGGCAAAATTTATTATTCTTCGGGAAGATTATTCTTACTACCAGACGCTACGGGAAAAGCTGCAATGGGCAGGTGCAAGAGTCCATTACAGCAACAACCATCGGAACTAGACGCAGCCCACTAAGGTCTCATCGTTCCATTCCAGCGTGTCACCCACCTCTTCGCCGTTATGGTAAGCAGCCAGAAGCACTTCGCTGGTTTTGCCCCAGGCGATCGCCCCAGTGGCATCCAACCCGATCGCGCCCAGATCGCGTTGATGCTGGTGTGACTCTCGGAACGAGCGTTCAAAGGCGGCAACAAGTGGCTGTCCGTCGTCCACCCGCACCACAATGCGAGCCGCCAAGCATTCGTCAATGATGTCTTCGCCAATGCCGGTACAGCTTACGGCAGCATGAGCAGTGGCATAGTTGCCAGCAGGCATAGCAGAGTCACTGACACGACCGATGCGTTCAAACCCTTTGCCACCCGTGGAGGTGCCAACCGCAATGCGTCCTTGACCGTCTAGAACAACCACCCCGATCGTGCCGCGTCCAGCCGGATCGTCAACCAATTCTCGCTCGGCAACCACGCCTGCCATCTCCCTAGAAAAATTGCCCTGACGTTCTTGTATCCACTCCTGTAAGCGGATTTCGGTCAGGGGATCGTAAGCAGGCAACTCCAGCTCGCGCAGCAGTTCAGCGGCTCCAATATCCGAGAGGACGCGATCGTGGGAAGCCTGTAACGCTCTGGCTAAGTTGATGGGGTTCTGCACCCGCGAAACGTTGATCACACCGCTAAAGCGCTGACTGGCTCCATCCATGAGAGCAGCACTCATGCGAATCTGCCCATCCGACTGCAAAACAGAGCCAGTGCCAGCATTGAAGCGGGGATCATCCTCAAGCATTTGACAGCCATGAATCACGGCGACTTGAGCCTCTGCTCCCGCCAGTAGTAACGCATAGACTTCATCGATAACGCGGTAAAGAGACTTGCGCACAGACTCAACGCCGCCCTTTCCTTTTAAGGAGCTTCCGGCTCCACCGTGAATAATCAGTTTGGGCTGCACCCGTTCTGCTGACATGACTGAAACCTCTGTGCTCTAAATGTTGTTAGTCGTTGGTTGTTGGAGGCAGAGAGGTTGCACAACTAAGAGACCTTAGCCTGCCTAAGGAACAAGAATTTAATCACCTCGGCGTTTTCCGTAGGGGCGCACAGCCGTGCGCCCCTACCTACGAACAATTTGTCGGTTTTATTTAATCCACGATCCTAAGCCAAAACGCTTGAGGAAACAAACTTAGCATTCCCTGTAGCCATAAGCTTAAAAGGCTCCATTATGACAGCCTGCTCAAACCCCTCTCCAGCCCACTCCTTAAGCACTCTTCAAACACTATTAAGCAACAGTGAGAAGACATAAACTGCTAATGGTTAACCACTAAAGACTTAAAACTAACCACTAGCTACTCTGAGAACGGCGACGGCGGCAGCGTTCGGAGCAATATTTCACCTCATCCCAGCAATCTTCCCATTTTTTGCGCCAGGTAAAAGGTCGATCGCACACGGGGCAGATCTTGGTTGGCAAATCGGCTTTGGAGCGCGCGCGTCCCATATTGGTGAGGGGTGAGGAGTGAGGAGTGAGAGGTAAGGAGTGAGGAGTGAGGGGTGAGGAGTGAGGGGTGTAGCTTGCTTTCGCTTCGCGGTGGGGTGAGGAAAGCAAACATTGGCGACTAGAGTTGTAGATTGGAGGTTGAGCTTTCTGCGTTTCTGTGTCGCTCAACTTCTTTCTACCTTCTAACATTATGGCTGAGTCGGGATTGGCGAAGATCCGCATCGTTTTAGTCGAGCCTGCTGGGGCGCTGAATGTAGGCGCGATCGCTCGTGTGATGAAAAACATGGGCTTGCATCATCTAGTACTGGTAAACCCGAAGTGCGATCCCGTCGGGGAAGAGGCACGGCTCATGGCGGTTCATGCGGCTGATGTGCTAGAAGCGGCTACAGTGGTTCCGACGCTTCCGACGGCGCTGCGGGGCTGTCACCGGGCGATCGCCACAACTGCCCGACCCAGAGTTGCTACAGTGCTGGAGCCTCCTAGAACTGCCTTGCCGTGGTTACTCGCATCACCGTCACAGGAAAACGGGGCGATCGTCTTTGGTCCTGAAGAGCGGGGGTTAAGTAACGAAGAACTCAACTATGCTCAAAGGTTTGTAGCGATTCCGTCTAACCCAGCTTATGCGTCCCTAAACCTGGCACAAGCGGTCGGCATTTGCTGCTACGAACTCTACCAATGGGAAAGGGAGCAGGAAGCAGAAGGCAGGCGGCAGGCGGCAGAGGGGAAGCAGCCAACAGACCTATTAGCAGTTGCCTCTCAACACTTAAATCGTCCTCCTACCACCGCTTCTCCTCTCCCCTCTCCCCTCTCCCCTCCCGCTTCTCTAGATGCCCTAGAAGGCTATTACCAGCATTTAGAGGCAGTGTTGCTGGCGATCGGCTATCTTCATCCACACACTGCCGCTAGCCGCATGCAAAAGTTTCGGCGTTTGTTTAATCGGGCACTACCATCCAGCGAAGACGTGACCATGCTGCGCGGTATTCTGAGCCAGGTTGGATGGGCAACTCAAGCGTCCAGCGCCAGAACGACTGTCGTTAAAAAGGCGCAGGATCCAGCGAACGGTAGCTGAAAGATAACGGCACGCTTGTTTAGAGATTTATACTGACAACTAAAAAAACCTCAGTTTTTTGGGAATGCTTAGTTTACAATTCTGATAGCTTTAAGGCTTACGTAAGCAATTGGTCGCCGTTTACTGTGGGCTTAGTTTACGCCCAATGCCAAAGCGTGTATAAATTGTGAGTGTGGCTACGTAGGTGTTGCTTTTCTACCTCAGCTTTTGTTGGAGTGTATTATGTCAGAACCAGGCGGTCTGCCACGCAGGTCACGCAGTCACAACTCATCAACCTCCACTCGGATTCCTGGTTCGGGTCGGGTGCTGCGGGGCTACTCAAGCCCTGATCGGCAGCCGCCCTCGGCTCAAGACTGGTTAGGATCTGTCCAGCAGTCTGACATGAGAGACGCAGCTCTAGCACCTGGCAGCGGTTCTAGTGAGACGGCAAAGCGGCAGCGCCTTACGCTCTGGCAAATTTTCTTTGGCAAGGGAAGTAAGCGCACGGCTCGACGATCGGCGCTACAGCAGGCGAAGCAAAAGGACTTTAAAGCAGCGAATGGTGCTCCGCCGCGTCACTTTTTGCAGCGGCTAACGGGCAGTCCTAAGCAAGCATCAAGCGATCAAACTGCCTCAAAACTGGTTGAGAATCAGGTGCGTCAGGCAATTTACGGGCGGTCGCGTCAATTGAACGGGCGCTCACCTGCTGCCAATGCCAGCGCTGCCCATCCGAAGGGACTGTCAACCCGACAGAAGCAGATTTCTCGTGACGGCACGCACCCCTCTCTACCGAAAGACTCCGCTTCACGTGCCATTCCGGCGTTTCAGTCTTTAGCTCAGGCTGACGGGCGGGAGCGGGCGAAGGCGCTGACATTGAAGCGAGAAGCGCGGGAGCGATCGCACCGGGGTGCCTCGATGAGCCGAAACCACGGTTTAGACGCTTCTGAGCGGACACAAGCAGTTGAGCGACTAAAGGCACGCCCCAACGCCTCAACGTCCAGGCAGCAAACATCCCAGCCGCGATCGCGCAGTCTTTCAGCGGGAATCTATGCTGCCCGGATGTTAATCCTGAGCGTTGGCATCGGCGTTTTAGTCGGCACGATGCTATCAATGCTAGATCCTGCGGCTCGATCGTCCGCAGGAGCATCACAACAGGCGACGAAGAAGGCTGATGCGACTGAAAGCACAAAGGCAACCCAGGCAACCGCCATTTCGCAGAGCGGTCTCCCTATAGAAAGTGCTTCAGCCGTACAAATGCCCACAATGGGGCAGGAGTTAACGTCACTCAAAGCAGCCCTCCAAACCCTTGCCTTGCAAAATCCTCAGCTTACGCCAGGAATTTTTCTGTTTGACCTTGATACCAGTTCTTATCTAGACCTCAACGGTGGTGCTTCTTTTGCTGCTGCCAGTACGATTAAAGTGCCGATTTTGATCGCCTTTTTTCAGGATGTTGATGCGGGCAAAATTCGCCTGGACGAACCGCTAACCATCCAGAAAGAGTTGGTGGGAGGTGGATCGGGCGAAATGCAGGGGTTCCCCATTGGTACGCAGTTCACGGCGCTGGAAACGGTAACCAAAATGATTACCATTAGCGACAACACCGCGACCAATATGGTGATTGCTCGACTGGGCGGCATGGCAGCTCTAGACCAACGGTTTCGCTCCTGGGGATTGGTTGCGACAGCCGTTAATAATCTGCTGCCTGACTTGAGTGGAACGAATACGACCAGCCCCAAAGATATGGCTCTTCTGATGACGCGTATTAGTCAGGGAGAGCTTGTCTCCATGCGATCGCGCGATCGCGTGTTAGACATCATGCAGCGTACGGTAAACCGGAGCCAACTGCCTCAAGGCTTGGGCAAAGGGGCAACAATTGCTCACAAGACAGGCGACATTGGTGGACTGATTGGGGATGTCGGCTTGATCGATATGCCCAGTGGCAAACGCTATGCTCTTACCGTGCTGGTCAAGCGATCGTTCAACGACGATGAGGCGTACGATTTAGTGCAAAAAGTGTCCCGCACTGTTTATCAATACCTCAACCGCGTTCCAACCGCACAAAGTTACCCAACCTCAAGCCCTGCAACACCTGCTGAGCAGTCACGACCTAGAGCTGGCAACGATGTTTCTGCTAGTGCTGGCTCCATTAGTATGCCAACGGCGACAGCCATCACTCAAGCTCCATAGCGGGCTGCGGCTGAGCGGTAAAGGGACGACCAAAGCGTTGATTACACCACTCACGATCGATTGCTGCTCTGCACCTTGCTTCAAGACTGTGTCCGAAGGTGCCGGCAGCACGGTTGCTAAGGAACAAGAATTTAATAACTTCGGCGTTTTCCGTAGGGGCGCACAGCCGTGCGCCCCTACCTACGAACACTTTGTCGGTTTTATTTAATCCACGATCCTAAGATTGAGTGGGGAATTAACAACAGAGAGCAACGCGCTTGTCCAAAACCACGCTTACCGATACTTGCCAAGTTCGCTGTTTTAACACAAACCTCGTGTCTCAAGTGCGTGACGCGCTTCCTGATGACGAGGTGCTTGAAAGCGCTAAGATCCTTTTTGCTGCCCTCGCAGACAAATCCAGGCTGAAGATTCTTCACGCCCTTAAAGAGACGCACGAACTCTGCGTGTGTGATGTCGCGGCTGTCTTGGGTGTGCAAACAGCAGCAGCCTCTCATCATCTGCGGAAGCTGCGCGATCTGAAACTCCTGAAATACAGGAATGACGGCAAGTTGGTCTACTATTCCCTACGAGACCAGTCAGTCAGTCAAGTCTTGAACCATGTGTTTGCAACGGATGGTTAGGCTAAGGAACAAGAATTTAATCACCTCGGCGTTTTCCGTAGGGGCGCGCGGCTGTGCGCCCCTACCTACGAACAATTTGTCGGTTTTATTTAATCCACGATCCTAAGAATCTAATTTTTTTGCTTTCTCATTCAAACACTCATTTGAATATAATAATGACAAGTAGAGTTTTGGAGGCAGGCTGATGTCTGACCACTGCTGTCAAAAGAAATCACAGGTACTAGAAACGCTAAGTAAGCGGCAAAGTAAAGTTTTGTGGACTGTGCTTGGCATCAATGCTGTGATGGTTGCTGTCGAATTGGCTTCAGGGCTTTGGTCACACTCACTTGCACTCACGGGTGACTCGCTTGACATGTTGGGTGATGCGATCGCCTACGCTAGCAGCCTCTATGTCATCAACATGGGGAGTAAAGCTCATGCCCAATCTGCCCTGCTCAAAGCAGGGCTGATCTATTGAAAAAAGGAAAAGAGCGTCGGGATAGCATGGGCGAGACGACGTAACCCTTGGGTGATGGAGTCAAAGCCATGGTGCCGAAAGAGATTGAGCGCCATCGTGCGGACAAGGG